>OIZF01000668.1_pt1 | contig 22850 bp, 25 predicted proteins | sample 1588471 | NCBI WGS metagenome assembly OIZF01 (sample SAMN03283279) | human gut metagenome | biome: human-associated habitat; material: feces | host: Homo sapiens | place: Peru | collected 2012
GACTTTCCTCTACTTCAAAGAAGCAGCGATTATCTGTCATTTGTTATTTATTTTGTGAAAATACTGCTTTTTCTAATAATGATAATCTTTTTAAGATATCAACATTTGATGACACATTATCTTCTAAAGCTCTTAAGTTATCATCTTGTAAAGCTTTTTCTCTTTCTAATCGTGCAAGCATTGCTTTTTGATCAGCTAAACGTCTTTCTAACTGTTCAATACGATCATAAGAATTATTTAATAATCCTGCAAAAGCCTCATAATCTTTGACAACTTGATCTAAGAAGTGATCAACTTCATCTGCATTATATCCTTTAAAATCTACTTTAAATTCTTTACTAACAATTTTCTTTGGACTTAATACGACTTTATTTTCCATGCTTTTCAACTCCTTTACCCCATTGTACCAATTTATTTCCTTTTTTCAAGATAAAAAACAATTTCTTATCAAAGAGTTGTTATCACAAATTAAATATGTGTTATAATACTGCTATAAAAATTTAAAAGAGGTCTCTATGGTTAATTATCCAAATAAGAAAAAAGTACAATCCTATATACGTAAAATAGATGGTAAACATGATACTGCTCATCGTGGAATGAATCTAGAAGAAGATATCAATCTTACAAATCAATATTATTTAGCCAACGATATAGCAGTTATTCATAAAAAACCAACACCTATTCAAATCGTTAAAGTCTCTTATCCAGAAAGAAGTGCTGCTAAAATCGTAGAAGCCTACTTCCAAGCACCTTCAACAACAGACTATAATGGGATTTATAAAGGAAGATATATTGATTTTGAAGCAAAAGAAACCAAAACATTTTCCTTCCCTTTTACAAATATTTCTTTACATCAAATCAATCATTTAGACAGAATTATAAAACACGGAGGAATTGCTTTTTTAATTATTGCTTTCACACGAGTAAATGAAGTTTATTTACTGGATGCTTCTTTTATGGTTGAAGCTTATCGAAAAAATGATCGAAAATCTCTCAAGTATGAAACCATTAAAGAAAATGGACATTTAATTAGAACAGGCTATCTTCCACGACTTCATTATTTAGAAATCGTTGATCAATATTATTGTGAGGTATTTAAATGAAAACAAGAACTTTAAAAAAATTAAAACCTATTCGTATTATAGGAACAATTGCGTTAGTTGGTGCTATTGTTTTAGCTGGTGTTTTAGGATTTAATATTTATAAGGATACAGAAGCTTTCGATGCCGATAAGCTTTTATCCTCTGGTGCAAGCGTCATGTATGATAGTAATGGCGAGGTTATGTATACCTATGGTAGTGATGAAAATGGATCGCGAGAAAATATCACATACGATGATCTTCCACAAGTTTTAGTTGATGCTGTCATCGCTGCTGAAGATTCTCGTTTCTTTGAGCACAATGGTTTCGATTTACCACGTATCGCTAAAGCTGCTATTTCAAATTTAGCAACTGGTGGTAGACAAGGTGGATCAACAATCACTCAACAATTGATTAAAAAAACTTATTTTCCTAACGCAGAAAAAACATATACAAGAAAACTTTCAGAAATCTTTCTAGCAATTCAAGCAGATAAACAATTAAGTAAAGAAGAAATATTAACACTTTATCTTAATAAAATTTATTTTGGTAGAAGTACTCGTTCAATTGGGATTGCTGCTGCATGTAAATACTATTTTAATAAAGATGTCAGTGAACTTACTCTTCCTGAAGCAGCACTGCTTGCAGGAAGCTTGAATTCACCTTATAACTATGATCCTTATTATTGTTTAAATAAAGCAACAAATCGTCGTAATACCATTTTAAACTTAATGGTTTTACATGGTTATATTACCCAAGAAGAATGTGACCAAGCAAAACAAGTAAAAATTGAAAATACTTTATGTACTTCTTCTTCAACAAGCAATAATTCGACTCTTGCAGCCTATGTTGACCTTGTTACTGAAGAAGTTAAAGAACGTACAGGACTTGATCCAAAAGAAGTTCAAATGAACATTTACACTTATTGTGATAAAGACACTCAAGAACTTGCTACAGCTATTGCTAACGGTGATAAATATAATTATAGTGATGAAGATATGCGTATGGGTGGTGCTATTCAATCAAGTCAGGATGGCCGAATTGTTGCCATTATTGGTGGACGTAATTATTCTTACGGACTTTTAAACTTTGCCACAACGAAACAACAACCAGGTTCTTCCGTAAAACCATTCTTAGATTATGGTCTTGCTTTTGAAAATCTTGATTGGTGCACTGATCAAACAATCGTTGATGCACCTTATTCAAAAGGAAACTTCAAACCTAAAAACTGGGACAGAAAATTCCATGGTACAGTATCTGTAACTTCTGCATTAGAAAATTCATGGAACATTCCTGCCATTAAAACTTATGAAGAAGTTACAAAGAAAATTGGTAAATCTGGAGTTGTTTCAGCGATGGAATCCCTTGGTATCGACATGTCTAAGCAAAAAGATCCAGCAAATCTTTCTTATGCCATCGGTGGTTGGACAACAGGTATCTCTCCTTTAGAAATGGCAAGTGCCTATGCAACAATTTCTAATAATGGTCTTTATACAGAAAGTCATACAATTAATTATATTGAAATTGTTCAAACAGGAAGAGTTTACAACGTTGATGAAGACATTCAAGACGAAGCAAAACAAAGTGATTATTCGAAAGCAAGTGCCTTTATGGTTCGTGAAGTCATGCTTGATTATACAAAAAACGGTAGAGGGAACTACGCTTATCTATCAGGTATTGATAATGTTGGTGCTAAAACAGGGACTTCAAACTGGGCTTCAAGCAAAGGAAATGGTATGGGTGGAAAAAGCCGTGATTTATGGATGACAGCTTATACACCTGACTATGTATGCTCGGTATGGATGGGATTTGATAAAACTGGTATCGATAAAGGAAAGACAACAAGTCGTTATAAAGCTTATCCTGGAAAAGTTGTTCAAATGTTGTTAAAGCATTTACAAAAAAATGATTCTAATAAGATTTATCCAGAACAACCTTCCACAGTTATTAAAGATGGTAATGCATATTATAAAAAAGGAACATCTCATAGTCATCATGCAAGTGAAACAACTGAAGAAGCAACAGAGGAACAAACGACTGAAAATACAGATGATACAACAAGTCAAGATACTGGTAATCAAGGAACTACGGATCAAGGAAATACAGATCAAAGTTCCCAAAATCAAGGTACTAGTGATCAAGGAAACAGTGAGCAAGGAACTACAGATCAAGGTACTACAGATCAAGGTACTGGCAGTCAGGGAAATCAAGATAGTTCAACAACACCTGATACCTCACAAAATACAAATCAATAACTTGGAAATAGAAATTCTCTATTTCCTTTTTTATAGATTTGCTTTTATGAATTAAAATAAGGTATACTTATTCTAGTATAAATAAGATTGGAGGAATATTATGCCTGCAAATAAAATAATGAAACAACTCAATAAAAAAAGAATTGTTATTACTTGTATTATCATTTTTTCATTACTTGTTGTCGGAGGAATAGGTTTTTTAGGATATGGAATTTATAAAGATACAGAAGCTTTCGACGCTAAAAAATTGCTATCTTCTGGTGCGAGTGTTATGTATGATAAAAATGGTGAAGCCATTTATACTTACGGTAGTGAAGAAAATGGAACAAGAGAAAATATCACTTATGAGGATTTACCTCAGGTTTTAGTCGATGCCGTTGTTGCTGCTGAAGATTCGCGTTTTTTTGAACATGATGGTTTTGACTTACCACGTATTGCAAAAGCAGCTATTACTAACTTAGCAGCGGGACATATTCGTGGCGGTGGTTCAACAATCACTCAACAATTGATTAAAAAAACTTATTTTCCTAACGCAGAAAAAACATATACAAGAAAACTTTCAGAAATCTTTCTAGCAATTCAAGCAGATAAACAATTAAGTAAAGAAGAAATATTAACACTTTATTTAAATAAAATTTACTTTGGTAGAAGTACAAATTCAATTGGTATTTCTGCTGCCTGCCGTTATTACTTTAACAAAGATGTAAGTGAAATAACTCTTCCCGAAGCTGCCATGCTTGCTGGAAGTTTAAATTCACCTTATAATTTTGATCCTTATTATTGCTTAGACAAAGCAACAACAAGACGTAACCGTATTTTAAATTTAATGGTAACACATGGCTATATTACTCAAGAAGAATGTGATGAAGCAAAAAAAGTAAAAATTGAAAACACTTTAGCAACACCTAGTACAAATAATTCGTCACTTGCAGCTTACGTTGATCTTGTCACTGAAGAAGTCAAAAATCGTACAGGACTTGATCCAAAAGAAGTTCAAATGAATATTTACACTTATTGTGATAAAGAAACGCAAGAACTTGCCACTGCTATTGGAAATGGCGAAAAGTATGATTATAGCGATGAAGATATGCGTATGGGAGGTGCCATTCAATCAAGTCAAGATGGACGTGTCGTTGCTCTTATTGGTGGTCGTAATTATTCCTACGGTAACCTTAACTTTGCGACAGCAAAACAACAACCTGGTTCATCAGTAAAACCATTTTTAGATTATGGTCTTGCTTTTGAATATTTAGATTGGTGTACGGGACATTCTATTATGGATGATGATGCTTATGGTGGTAAGTTTAAAAACTGGGATCGTCAATTCCATGGAATGGTCACTGTTTCAAATGCCCTTGAAAATTCATGGAATATTCCTGCTATTAAAACTTTTGATGAAGTCGAACAAAAAGTTGGTAATAAAAAAATAAAATCGGCAATGGAATCCATTGGTATCAATATGGATGGCGAATCCATTGGACTTGCAAGTGCTATTGGAGGATGGACAAATGGGATTTCTCCTTTAGAAATGGCAAGTGCCTATGCAACTATTTCTAATAATGGCCAATATGTTGAAAGCCATACAATCAACTATATCGAAGTCGTTCAAACAGATGAAGTTTATAAAATCGATCAGGAAATTCAAGATAACATTAAACAAAGTGCTTATTCTAAAGCAAGTGCCTTTATGGTAAGAGAAACCATGCTTGATTACACTAAAAATGGTAGTGGTAATTATGCCTATCTTTCTGGTTTTTCTAACGTTGGTGCTAAAACCGGAACATCAAACTGGGATTCTAAAAAAGGTAAAGGTATGGCAGGAAAAAGCCGTGACTTATGGATGTCAGCTTATTCAAGTGAATATATTTGTTCCGTATGGATGGGATTTGCAAAAGAAGGTATTGATAAAGGAAAAACGACAAGTACTTATAAGGCCTATCCTGGAAAGGTTGTACAAACTTTATTGAAGCATTTGGAAAATAAAGGGACAGGTAAATCTTATCCAAGTCAACCTGATGATGTGGAACAAGCAACAATTATGAAAGGAATTTACCCTTATATTTTACCAACAGAAGGAGCAAGTGAAGACACTGTCATCACAGCGTGGTTTAAAAAAGGAACTGTACCAAGTAATAAATTAGATAGTGAAGCTTATAATTTAAATCAACTTAGTTCATTTGATATTTCGCTAAATAGTGAAAATAAAATTAATTATCAATTTACGCCTTATTCACCAGAAAATGCGACAAGTGATGAAAACGCTACAGAATCAACAAAACTTTTTGGAAAAGTTCAATATACCGTCATCGTCACTGATAATAACGGTCAAACAGTTCATCAAGAAAGTTTTTCATCACCTACGGGAACTATTAATTATACTGTAAATCAAAACGTGAAAGTTACAGGATATTATAATTATGAAAAAGCAAAAGATAAGACATCTAATAAAATTGAAAAAGAAATCCAATTACAATTAAATTCTTTAAATGCTGTTATTAAAAATGAACAAGGAGATGTCTATGATGGCTCAACCATTTATAATTCTTCTTTACAAGTAAATATTCAATTACAAAGTGAAAGTAACACATGTTCTATTACTTTATTAGATAGTAATGGCACTATTATTTCCTCAATCAATCAAAATAGTGCTACCATTTCTAATCTAACCTCTGGAAATAGTTATGGTATTAAAATGAGCGAATCAAACGGAACAAGTACAGTTGAAAAAACAATTCATTTTACAGTGCAATAAAAGAGGAATGCTTCAAAATTTGAAGCATTCTTTTTATTTTTTAAAGGGGAGCCTTATCTATGGAAGAAGAAAATTATATTGAACTCACAAAAAAAGATAATAAACTGTATATTTAACAACCAAGATATAAATGTTAGTATTCCCTATCTTTCAAAAAGCATTAAAGCAATGGGATTATATACAGAAAATGTATTAGCTTACCAAGATATACTAGAGCATATTCAACAATATAAAGATAATGATTTTTCATTTAATATTGAAGATATTACCTCAACAATTGTCTATGAAAACGATGTTGTAAGTATAGTAGAAGGATCATTTTATTTAAATATGCAAAGCTACCATACAAAAACAAAATATTTTTATACACTTATCTTTAAAAATCATAAAGTAGAAGTTTTACATACATCTATCGCTTCAATACAAAAGAATTTAGAACCTGCCCCTTATGTTATTGCTTCTTGTTCTTTTAAACTTGATAATGATTTTACAATCGTAGATATTAATGATAATCTTCTAAATCTTTTACATTATTACAATAAAGAATAATTCTTAAAGGATTGTCAACATCACTAGTCAAACTGTATCCATAAGAAAGATTTTAAAGAAGTTAAAGAAACATTGACAAAAAATATGTCTACTTCTCCAACTCATCAATTAGAATACCGTATTCGTAAAAATGATGGTTCTTATTTATGGATATATGATCAAGAGCAATATGTTTTTAATAATGAAAAATACCTCACTGTTCAATGTTTTATTACTGATATTTCAGCTATTAAAGAACGTGAACTTAATTCAATCGTAGAAAAAGAAAAATATGAAATGACCTTAAAAGATAATGCTATTTCTATTCTTGAATACCATATTCAAGAAGATAAAATGATTATCGATATTTTAGATGAATCAAAGAAAAGAGTCTATGACCATTATTTAGAATATGTAGATTCAGATCGTACTACAGTTTTTAAAGAAGATCGTCATAAAATAGTTGATTTATTTACTCAAAAAATAAAAGGACCTGTTACTTATCGTGAATTCTATCGTAATTCAAAGAATTATTGTGTAAAGACTTTAGAATCAACTGTCATTTATAATTCAAATGATGAACCAAAAATTGTTTTAGCAACAACATCAGATATTACAGAAAATTGGCATAAACAAAATATGCTTAAACAAAAAATTCAAAGAGATTCATTAGCACATCTTTATAATTTGGAAGCTGGAAAATATTTAGCGAATGATTATATAAAGAACTTTCCGTCAAGCAAACATGCGCTTATTGTTTTAGATGTTGATCATTTTAAAAGTGTTAACGACACTTTTGGACATCTTGTAGGAAATGAATTACTTGTTTCGTTAGCTAAATATTTGCTTGTTCACAGTGTAAATGATGCTATCGTCATTCGTATGGGTGGTGATGAATTTGTCATTTTTATTAAAGAAACAGATAAAATACAAATTCAACATCGTTGTGAAGAACTCTTGAATTGTTTAGATGAAATTACACTTGCTCATCAAGATGTTCCATTTTCTTTAAGTTTAGGAGTCTATCTTTTTGATCATGATACACTTTTTGATGATGCCTTTGAATTTGCTGATGAAGCCCTTTATCAATCTAAAAATAATGGTCGACATCGTTTTACAATTCACTATCAAGTAGAAGAATAATCTTCTACTTTTCTTTTTGTAAAAAAAGCCTATAATGAAATAAAAAAGGAGTTGAAAATTATGTCATGTACAACAATACTTGTAGGTAAAAATGCCTCTTATGATGGATCAACATTAATTGCAAGAAATGATGATTCTGGAGCTGATGGATTTACCGCAAAGAAATTTGTGGTTATAGAACCACATCAACAACAAAGAAAATATAAAACTGTTCTTTCAAATCTAGAAATAGATTTACCTGATAATCCCTTAAAATATACAGCTATGCCAAACGCTGTAAAAGGAAAAGGAATCTGGGCTGCAAGTGGAATCAATGAAGAAAATATCGCAATGACTGCCACTGAAACGATTACTTCCAACCCTCGTGTTCTAGGTGCAGATCCACTTGTCGAATATGATGAAGAAAATGATATTCCAGGAGGCATTGGTGAAGAAGACATTGTCTATATTGTCTTACCTTATATTCATAGTGCCCGTGAAGGTGTAGAAAGACTTGGAATGTTACTTGAAAAATATGGAACTTATGAAATGAATGGAATTGCATTTCAAGATGTCAATGAAATATGGTGGTTAGAAACAATTGGTGGACATCATTGGATAGCTAAAAGAGTTCCTGATGATTTCTATGTTGTGATGCCAAATCAATTTGGTATTGATGAATTCGATCTAGAAGATGCTCTAGGAAAACAAGAAAATCATATGTGTTCTAAAGATCTACAAGAATTTATTGATCTTCATCATTTAAATGTTTCTTTTGATGGCGGTTTTAATGCACGCGATATTTTTGGAAGTCATGATGATTCTGATCATATCTATAATACACCTCGTGCTTGGATTATTGAAAAATATTTAAATCCACATACTTTTGATCATCATCCTGAAGATGATGATATTCCTTGGTCATTAAAACCAGAAAAGAAAATTACAATTGAAGATGTCAAATACGTATTATCTTCACATTTCCAAGGAACAGACTATGATCCTTATAAAAACCATGGAGATCTTTCTAAAAAAGGAATGTATCGTCCAATTGGAATCAATCGTAATGACTTCGTTTCTGTGATACAATTAAGACCTTATATGCCTCAAGAATTCCAAGCAATCGAATGGATTGCTTATGCATCAAACGTCTTCAATGCCCTTGTTCCATTTTATGGAGCAATCAATGAAACACCTGATTATCTTTCTAATACAACTGCTGAAGTATCAACCGATAATTTCTATTGGTCAAGTCGTTTAATCGCTGCCATGGCAGATGCTTCTTATCGTCACTCAGCAATACATATTGAAAGGTATCAAAGAAATGTGATGTCAAAAGGACATCAAATTCTTTTTGAATATGACCAACTTCTTCAAAAAGAAAAAGATTCAACAAAACAAATGACACTTAAACATGAAGCTAATCAAAAAATTGCGGATATGTTAAAGAAAGAAACATCAAAGACTTTAAACCTTGTTTTAAATGAACTAAGTCATTCTATGAAAAATGCCTTTGCACGTTCAGATGCTTAAAGATTAAAAAGATTGTAAGTTGAAATATATCAACTCTACAATCTTTTTTATAATTTTTTTAGTGGACGTTTAGTGCAAAAAAATGATATGAAATCAATTCATATCATTCACTATTTTTGTTTATATGCTGCAACAATTTCACCCACGTACATTTCATGATAATCTTTTTGTGGATACCATCTTTCATCTAAAGAGTCATCAATAAAATGTTCTGGTTTGATCCAATCACTATAGATTTTCTTACAGATAAAAACCATTTTTCCTTGTTTAAAAGTAGGTTGATTTTCTACTTCTTCTTTGTCAAAATTAACTTCTGTAATTTTATCTCCATCTCTTCCTGATTTAGAACCAAGTACTCCTAATTCTTTTTTATAACCATCAAAGAAAGTAATTGTGAAATAATCACCCGCATCAACAAATTCTTTTGTATAACGTTGTGGGCGAATATAAACAGTAGCTACATTTTTACCCCATAAATGTCCTACTTGTCCCCAACTAGCTGTCATAGTATTAACAACCCCTTCTTTCTTTGCTGAAATAAGTAACCAATGTTGACCAATTTCATCAAAAGGATTCATTTGTAATTCACTCAATTCTAATTTTTCAAACATAATCTTCCTCCTAATAACCGAATTCTTCGTTTATAACAAGCACACTCATACATCCCTGTTTTTGTCTTGATATTTTTGTATACATACTACAAATACGTTCATCACTTTGACAGTTCATACATTTTCCTGTTTGTACACATGGTGTTTTTTTATTTAAACGCATAGCATTTGCTGGTGCTGAAACATTTTGAATATATTGAATCGCCGCTTGTTCATCTTCAACGATCTTGTTTTTTCAAACAATCGCTAAGACCTTTTTAGGATCATAGATCATCGCTGCTACACGATTTCCATTACCATCAATATTATAAAGATTACCTTGCATATCTATAGCGTTACTACTTGTTAGATAAAGATCTGCAAGTAATGATTGATGAAAGATATCTTCCACTTCATCTCTTGTTAAATCTTTTTGATAGCAATCTAGAAATTGTACTGGACTTTTCGCAGAAGATCAATAACTCCCGTTTCAAAAAGAGTCATAGAATCTCCAAAACCAACAGTTTTATTATCTTTTAAATAATCAAGAAGTTCTTGTTAATTTTCTAAAAAAAGACATTCGATGCCATTTCGTTGAAATGCTTTTTTCAATTCTTTCTTTTTTATTTGAAAAAGTTGATTTTTATGTTGATCCATGATATCTCCCTACTTTCTTTTTTCCTTACACATATCATAAAGATGACATTCTTTACAGTTTGGATTTTGTGCCTTACAAAAATAACGTCCAAAGAAAATAAATTGATGATGTGCCTTATTCCAACGACTTCTTTCAATCGAACGACACACTTTTCTTTCCACATCTTGAACAGTATCATCCTTTTTTGCAAAACCCAAACGTTTAGAAATACGTTCAACATGAGTATCAACCGCAAAAGCCGGAACATTAAAACCAACGGATAAAACGACATTTGTGGTTTTTCTACCTACTCCTGGTAAACTTTCAAGCTCTTTTCGTGTACAAGGTACTTCACCTTGATAGTTTTCTACAAGTTCTTGAGCCATTGCTTTTAAGTTTTTTGCTTTATTTCGATAAAGACCAATGACTTTGATTTGATCTTGTAATTCTTCTAAAGAAGCATTTGCAAGATCACTTACCTTTGGATATTTTTCAAAAAGCCCTGGTGTTACCTGATTGACTTTTTTATCTGTGGTTTGTGCCGAAAGCATAACAGCAACAAGAAGTTCAAAGACATTACGATGATTGAGTTCACAATGGGCATCTGGATAAAGTTCTTCAAAATAATCAAGGACACGCTTGGTTTTTTCTTTATTCATCTTCCCACCAATGATAGTGACTTTCTGGCACTACTCTTTCTTTCGGCTTTTCTTCAATATAACGTTCTTTGATTCCATTTTGAGCCCAATTAATTAAAATACCTTCAATGTAACGAAGTGAAGATACATTACTTTTAACAGCTTCTTTTAAAGCCTTATAGATCATTTCTTCACTATAACCTCCTTGAACCCATTCTTTAATACTTTCAAGTTCCATTGGCGTAAGTGGTCTACCAAATTCTTCTTCAAAGACATCTACTAAATTCATCTTTTCTTCAACAACTTCTTCTTCCTTTTCTAAAAGACGTTTTGTAAAGTTATTTAAACAAATCGCACCATTTTTATTAGAAATCCATTTTTTATGAAGTAAAGATTCTAAAACATGATCCATTTCTTGAGGTGTTAAAGACGAATACTGTAATAAAAGCGTTGGTGTAATCATCTTTTTACGAAGTGAACTAAATGTATAGATTAATAGAAGTAAATGACTTTCTTGATCCGATAAAGAAAGTTCTTTACTTCTAAGCAAAAGTAATCTTTCAAATTGAATACACTCTAAATCTGTTAAATATTTTATCATTCTTACAACCTATAAGCTTTTAAAAATTCCCCATTATCTAAACTATAATAAGCATATAAAAGCGTATCCTTTCCTTTATAAGTTAAACAATAAACAAATTGTTCATTTTCATAACCCACTTCTATCTTTGTACAATTTAAATGATACTTTTGATAAAAAGCTTCTTTAACAGTACTTCTTTTAACACCATTTCCTTTATATGTGTCTACTTTCTTTAATTTTGTATTACAAAGAACATACATGTTCTTTTTCTTATTTTTTACCTTTACAATATAATTTGTCTTCTTATTTTGATATTCATTAAAATAACCATTATACGTATAATTATATTTATCACAAATACTTTCTTGAATACTGGTTAATTCATTTTGATGCTTTGTATAGGGAATATGTACCCATAACATATAAAAACAAACATAAATCAAAATCAAACTTAAAATTGTTACTAAAATCTTAAATCGATGTTTTCTAAAAAACGCCTTCACCAACAACACCTCCGCCAAATTATTATACCCTTTTTTAATAAAAAGAAAAAGCCTCTAAAAGGCTTAATCTCGATCTCTTGACATGACCATTAATACAATACGTAATAAAGATAACAGTGTTGATAACATAGCTGCAACATAAGTAAGTGCTGCTGCCGTTAGCATTTTCTTTGCACCTGGATATTCATCTTCTGTTAAATAACGATCATTTAAAATACTAAGTGCTCTCGATGAAGCATCAAATTCCACAGGAAGTGTCACAATTTGAAAAAGCAGCATCAAGCTCATAAGTAAAACACCTAACCAAGAAATTGAACTCTTTCCAATAAACAATCCTAAAAGAATAGCAATCCAACCAATTGTTTGAGAAATATTACAAACAGGGACAATCATATTTCTAAAAGTAAGGGGTTTGTAACCTTCTTGATGTTGTAAAGCATGACCACATTCATGTGCTGCTACCGCTAAAGAAGCAATGCTTGTGCCATGATAAATCTCTGATGAGAGATTTAAGGTTAAATTAGAAGGATTATAATGATCCGATAAATGTCCTTTGACTTCATAAATTTGGACATCACTTAAACCATGTTGATTTAAGATTTCATAAGCGACATCTCTTCCTGTTAAATGTCGACTGTTTTCAATTCTTGAATACTTATTATAAGCACTGCTTACCTTCATTTGGGCTAAAGCCATAATAATTGCACCCACAATAACAAATAAATAACCAATCATATAATAACTATCATAATAATAATACATATTTTTCACCTCACTTATAGTATAGACGCCTTTTATGAACAAAAAATGAAAAAGATGCGTTAATTCATCGCATCTTTAAGTCTGTTACTAGGTTTAAATGTTACAGTTTTGCTCGCAGGAATAATCATTTCTTCTTGAGTTTTAGGAGAAATACCTTTTCTTGCTTTACGATCATTAACTTTAAAAGTACCAAAACCTGAAATCAATACTTTATCTCCTTCAACAACACTTCTAGTAATCGTATTAAACACAGTATCTACAAGTAGTTCTGCTTCTTTTTTTGTTAAATTACGTTCAACTGAAACTGATTCAACTAATTCTTTTTTATTCATTTTCACACCCCGCAATAATAAAATACTTGGTTAGTATATCATCTAAAAAAAGTTGTTTCAAGTGCTTTTTAACAATCTTTTTTAATTCTTTTTATAAACAAAAAAGCCTCTTAAATACACCAGTATTTAAGTAGCTTTTTCCTTTATAAAACAATTGCTATAACATTCGATTTTCCCTTATTAACGATTTTAGATAAAATATCATGAATCCTCATACTCGCATTTTCAGGAATCGTATTGAGTTTATAATACATACCTTCTTCTATTAAATCCCCTAATTTTCTACCAAAAACATCACATTCAAAAATTGCTTGTTTATCATTACCATTATGATTTAAATAATCAATAAAACTTTCTGCTTGTTGTTTTGAACCAATTATTGGTTCAAAAGTACTTTCAATCTCTACTTTAATCATATACGTTGTTTCTGCTTTACTATTGAGCTTCATACCATATCGTGAACCTTGTTTAATAATTTCTGGTTTTGATAGTTCAATTTCATCTAAACGAGGAATCGCATAACCATATCCAGTTTGTTTAACCATGGATAAAGCATTAGAAATACCATCGTATTCCTCTTTGATTGTCATTAACTCTTGTAAAAGAGCTAAAATAGAAGAGCGATCCACCTCATAACCTACAATATCGGTTAATAGTTCATCATAAAGACCACTTCTTTCTTCTATTTTGATCACTGCTTGAGCTTTAGATGTATCCACATTTTTTAAATATGCTCTTTTAATAAAATCATAACTTTCCATACCTTCGGTAAGATGCTGAATATCTCGTATTTTTTTAATTTCTACCAAAGAATTCCTTAAAGCTTCATCTAATGTTTGTTTTAACCAATGATTACGTGAAAGCATAGCAATGTAACGTGGTACTTCGATTTTGACTTCCTTAACACCAAATTCATTAAGAGCCTCTTGTAATAAATGAACAACTTGCGTTTCCAACATGTTTGTTACATCCATAGCCACAACAGGAACATCGTGTTTTTGACGATAGCTTTCAACGACATTTTGACAAGTAGTACTTGAAGGATCTTTGCTGTTGACAATGACAATAAAGGGTTTTCCAATATTTTGCAATTCTTCAATGATATCTTGAGTAGCTTGATGATAACTTCTTTCTTCAATATCTAAAAAACTTCCATCACTGGTCATGACAATTCCAATCGTTGAATGATCCTGTATAACCTTTTTAGTACCAATTTTAGCGGCTTGATCAAAAGGAATACTTTCATTATACCAAGGAGTTTTAACAAGACGAATACCGCTATCATCTTGATAACCACTTGCCCCTTCAATAACATAACCAACACAATCCACCAATCTTACATTGATTTTCAAATCTTCTTGTAAATCAATCGATACTGCTTGATTAGGAATAAACTTTGGTTCCACCGTCATAATCATTTTTCCCTTACCTGATTGTGGCAATTCATCAATCGTACGCAATCTTATATCTGGATTTTCAATATAAGGAATAACAGCCATTTCCATAAAACGTTTAATAAAAGAAGACTTTCCACTTCTTACTGGTCCCACGACCCCTAAATAAATATCTCCCTGACATCTTTGTCCAATATCTTTAAGAATTTGTTTTGTTTCCATTATCATAACTCCTTTAATTCCAATATATGAAATCTCTATGAAATCATTCCAAAATGATAAAAACAAATAATCATAGAAAACGCTAAAAAATCTAAAAAGAAACCGAGCGCTAAACTATAACGGTAATTCTTTTCTTTAATACTGCCAAAATACAACGTTACTACATAAAGGGTCGTGTCACTTCCAGTTTGAACAATAGAAGCAAGTAAACTATAAACATGATCTATTCCATAACATTCATAAATTCTTTTTAATAAAACCATGGCTCCTTGTCCAGATAAAGGTCTAATTACGGCCATTACTAATAAATCGACGGGAATATGCAAAATATTTAAAAGATCCTTGAAAAGATCAATAAGTAAAGTTGTGATTCCACAACTTTGAAATAAAGAAACAATAAGAGTAAGAAACATTAAAGGTGGAAATAAAGTCAATAAATATTGACATCCCTCTTTGACTCCTTCTATAAAGGTTTCATAAATAGAAACATGATGAAAGCAACATTCTAAAAAACTCCATAATAAAATAATGAGAATAAAACTATTCATGATCAATCACCTTAATAATCAAAATTCCAACCACACTAATAATAAACCCAATAAAAAGACTATAGGGATAAAAGGCTAAAAGATGCTTACTATGATAGCTTTGACGTAATGTCATCATGGTCGTTGGAAGTATAGAGAAACCCGCCGTATTCATGACAACAAGTAGCATAATAGCTTGTTGATAGCCTTTTTCTTTAAGTAATTGAATTGCTTTTAAGCCACTCAAGGTTGCCAGAGTTCCTAATCCTAATAGATTGGCAAGTAAGTTAGAAGAAAGATTTTGATAAAGACTTTCTTCTTCGATGCATTTTCCATAAATGAATTTAAGAATTGGTCTTAAAAGAAAGGTAAAATGGTCCATCATCCGTGAAGCTTGAATAACTTTTAATAAGCCATTCCATAGACATAAACTTAAAACAAGGGTTTTAGTGAGTTCAAAAACTTCAAAAGGAGTTTTTAAAAGAGCTGTCAGCATTTGTTGTTGATGATTCATGATAAAGCCAATGATTAATAAAATAATAAGTGTATACTGAAAGAACTTATTCATAAAAAAGATCCTTTAAAATCATTTGATAAAGATCTACAAAACAAAATCTTTTCAATTTTTGTTTTCGAATATAATGTTGATTCACATACAAATAAACACTTTCATCTTTAATTATATAAGAAACACAATCTTCCTTTTTCTTTTCTATAAATAAACTTTCATCAAATAAATAAGGTTTTCCTCCAATAACATAAACCCCTTTATCAAAAAGCACCTGCTTTTCCATTGTTTCAAAACATTCTTCATATTTCTTTTTATGAAATTCAAAATCATTCCCACAATTAAAAGTTACAATAATTAAATCATGATTCCCTTTTACCGCCCTTGTAATTAACGTTCTCCTTGCCTTTTTAGTAAAACCCGTTTTACCCCCAACACAATAAGAATAATCTTTTAAAAGACGATTCTTATTGTGCCAATAACCCATTCCATCCTGACGTTTATATACTTTTGTTTGTACAATTTCATTAAATATAGGGTTTTGACAACAATAATCATAAAGAAGTGCCATATCCTTTACCGTTGAAACATTTCCTTCATCTTCTTCATCAAGACCTGAAGGATTTGAAAAATGTGAATCTTTCATATTCAATTCCTGTGCTTTTTCATTCATCATTTCCACAAAACGATTAACACTGCCACCAACACTTTTTGCAAGCATCAAGGCACAATCATTTCCACTACGAAGCATTAACCCATATAAAAGATCTTGAATCGTCATTTTATCTTTTATATGTATATAAACACAACTTCCATAAGCCTTATTAATCGTTTCATCTACTCTAATTTTCTTATCTAAACGACTATTTTCAATAACTAAAATTGCTGTCATGATTTTAGAAATTGAAGCTACCGATTGCCTTTTATTTTCATTAGAGCTTTCTACAACATAATCATTATAACTATCATAAACAAGATAGCTACCTCCATAAAACTCTACTTTATTGCAAACAACTTGAAACATAAAAAAGATACTGAGTAATAGTTTCATAGCATCACCAGTATCATTGTATGTTTTTGATTCTTTTTTAACACAAATACAAAAAATACAATCCATAAAAAACTAGCATCAAGAACCCATGAATTTTTCTTAGTTCTTGATTTTTAATGGTTGATATCCATAAAAACAAACCAGAACCTAAAGCAACTAAAACATCAACAAAAAAATGACTTTCAAAAGGAATTGGACAAATAAGTGAAACACTTCCCACAACAAATAAAATATTAAAAATATTACTTCCTACAATATTACCAATCGCAATATCAGCTTTACCTTTTTTGGTAGCTACAACCGATGTAACCAGTTCAGGAAGTGAGGTTCCAAAAGCAACGACTGTCAAACCAATAAACCGTTTGGATAAGCCTATCATTGTTGATAAACTTGTGGCACTATTTACTACAAGGTGGCTTCCAATAATAACAAAAAAGATTCCCAATAAAATTAAAGTAAAACAAACAAGAAGAGAATGTTTACTTTCCTCTTGTTCTTCATTTTTTCTTGAAAGAAAATAAAGATAAAATAAATATCCCAAAAAGAAAGCACCCAAAATCATTCCCTCATTAAAAGTAATGATTTCATCTTTAGACATAATAAGTAAAGCTAATGTTGAAAAAAGCATAAAGGGTATTTCTATCAAAAAAGTAGATTTTTGAATCTTCAATCGAGTGATTAAAGAACTAATTCCTAAAATAATTAAAATATTTAAAATATTACTTCCAACAACATTTCCTATCGTAATTTGAGCATTATCATGGATTGCTGCCACTAAAGAGACTGAAGCTTCAGGAAGACTGGTTCCCATCGCACAAATCGTTAAACCAATGACCAGTTGTGGAATATGAAAGTAACAGGCTAGTGAAGATGCCCCCTCGACAAACCAATCTGCTCCTTTGACGAGCACATAAAAACCTAAAGCTAAAACCAGGATTGCTTGTATCATAACATTCACCTCTTATTTAAATTTAATAATAAAAAAAGGATAATATGCTTCTATTATCCTTCTTCTATTCCATTTATTTTGTCATTTTAAGCAAACTTCTTATTCTTATAATAAATAAATACTTGAATCAATAAACATAAAACAATACAGATAAAGATCGTTGGCGTTTCAATGATACTTTGAACATTGAAACGATGAAAAATTGCAAGATTGATGATTCCTAAAGTAAGCCACGCAAGACTATTTCCCTTTAAATCAGCTTCTTTTAAAAAGACTAATGCAATCGCATAAGGAATAGGTAAAATCATAAAACTTCCATAACAAATAATCCCAAGCTGACTAGCGAGATACATCAACTTTGTCATTTCATAGGCTGGTTTATAAGTTCCATAACTTATTAAAAACGGCATCAATAAATCTAATGCATAAGCAATGACAATAATCTTTTGATCAACTCTTAACTTTTTCATCAATAATTTCCTCCTTGACGAGGAAAATCAATACCATACTTTTTAGCCATCTTTTTAAAATTTGCTTGAAGATAACGTGTTCTTGCCAAACAATCAGGGTGTTTTTCAAAGATAGCATAAACATCCATATAATCTTCTACTGTAAAAGGGGCATGTTTTAAGTAATCAATAATATTATTTGCTGTTTGCATATTTTGGACTTCAAATTTATAAATATTTTCTTTGACATAAACATCTAAGTCTAAATAAAAATTATTTTCAGAAAAGAAACCAAAAATTTTCATACGACCACACATTTTTAAAATAACTTTATCAATATCCTTAGCATCAATAATTATTTGATCATGATAAGGATTGATGAATTCTAAATGATCTTGATACATATAAAGTGGTTTCAATTTCTTTAAGGCTGTTGGATCAGCTTCCATATTTTCCACAACACCATAAACAATTAATCTTTTATCATACATTTTACTTTTTTTATTTCCTAAATTCACAATATTCATTTCACTCATTTTCTTATCCTCCTTTTTTGTCATAAAAACAATAAATATAATCGACATCAGCTTAAAACCTTACACTCATTGTGATTAATGATCTAAATAAAATGTTTCTCAACCCTTTAAAAATCAAATATATTTTTTATCAAACGCCTCCTTGCATAAAACGTTTCCTTAAACTATCTTGTGTTGTGACTTCTATAATCGCTTGGAAGAATTCTTCTTGACTAGCATCATTTCTAGAAATCACCGTATGAATCGTTCCATCACGTAAATACATAAACTTTTTAGCGTAGCTTGCAATCATACTATCATGTGTTACTAAAATAATAGCCGTTCCTTCCTCATTGAGTTTCGAAAGATAAGTAAGTACTTCATGAGAGTTTTCACTATCCAAGTTTCCCGTTGGCTCATCACAAATAAGAATAAGTGGATGAGTAATGATGGCACGAGCGATGGCGGCTCTTTGTTTTTCTCCACCTGAACATTCATCAGGTTTTTTATAAAGAATTTTTTCTATATTGAGTTTTCTTGAAACTTCTTCAACCCTTACCTTAGTATCTTTTGGATTATTTTTGTTTAAAATAAGTGGTGTCGCGATATTATCAAAAATAGTAAGTGAAGAAATTAAATGATGATTTTGGAAAATAAATCCTAAATAATTTCTTCTAAAATCACTCAGTTCATCTTCTTTCATCGCAAGAACAGGTTTTTGTAAGATTTCTAATTTACCTGAAGAAACTTTATCAAGCGTTGATATACAATTCATTAATGTACTTTTACCAGAACCACTTGGCCCCATAACTGTAATAAAATCTCCTCTTTCCACAATAAAATCAACATGATGCAATGCATAAAAATTAATTCCTCTTTTTAAATACATATCTTGATCATAAATTTTCGAAATATTATTCGCTTCGATTAATATATTTGACATTGAAATAGACCTCCTTGATTGTTTTTTGATATTGATAATTGATATAACACCCATAAATAAGAAATAAAATCAAATAAGAGAAACTTAATAAAAGCATATTATTATAGGTAATTTGGTTTTGTAGATACGCTAAATAAAGCATTGTTCCATAAAGAATAAAAGGAAAAATATCAATTAATAAAACAAAAATCACTGTCACATCCCGATAAATTCTTTGAATCTCCTTTAAACGAAATCCCAATGCCTTTTTAACCACGATTTCTTGATGTATTTGTGGAAGATATACTTGAAATCTTAAAATAAAACAAATAAACATCATTAAAAGCATCATGATATAAGAAATATTAGACACACTTACATAAGCTAAACTATCAATCTTAAAAAAATAAACAACCAAACAAACAGGAACCACAGCTGATAAAACATAAACAATAGAGCCTAAAACTTTTGATAAATTCATGACGTAACTTAAAACCATTAAACCTTTTGGATTTTTAAGTAAATAAGAATCATGAAGTAAATCATACATAAAAGGAATTGTCGTATTGATTAAAATCAACTCTCCCATCAAGAAAAACATAAAATAAATAGGAAGAAGTGTTGAATTTTCTATTTGAAACAAACCTTGTAAAGAAAAAATAATCATCAAAGCAGCAAGTATCGTAATAAGAATTTCTTTTATTGGTTTTTGTTTTTTGATTTTAAAAGATACTTTTGATGTTTTTTGTTGGTGATGTGTTAGATAATCTGAAATAGACATCTTAATTTGAATAAACTGACTAAAGTTGACCATATAAACATAAATAATCTTACAAATAAAGAAAGCAATATATAAATAGAACACTCTATCATATATATAATAAAAATAATATTTAGAGTATAAATTAATAATTTTCATCAATCCAATTCCTAGGACACCTCCTAAAAAATCACCAATGAGAAAAAGAACACCAAATTGAACAATGATATAAAAAATGATTTCTCGATTACGACATCCTGATAAAAGAATGATTGAAAATTCTTCTTTTTTACTTTCTAAAAAATAATTATTCATTAATAATGTAAGAAACATTGAAACAAAAACCCCTAAAGTTGGAATAAATCTTAATAAAATCGTATCTATGCCTTGATTTATTTCAAAACAACTATAAATACTTAACAAAACAAATTCAAAAGATGATAAACATAAAAGAATCAAAATTAGAAAACTATACATCTTCCATTGACTCTTAATGATTTTCTTCAAGTAATCAAACATCTTTTTTCTCCCCTTTCTTTACTTTTATTATATTCTTATATTGTTTATATATCAATATTATTTTTATTATTTTAATATAAAAATAAAAGATTTGAGTTTCCTCAAATCCTTAATCTTTTATAATGATTGATGATCATTTCTAAATCCCGTGTATGAATATCTTGAATATAGATCACTCTTTTATTGATTAAAAGAAGATATTCATTTTTATATTGTAAACCCTGTGAAATCTTCGTAAATTTCTTCTTAGCCTCTTGATATGGTTTTACTTCTTTAAAGTGTTTCTTATAAACCCTTTCTACTTGGTATTGATAAAGATGTTGTGCATGCCATGGACTTGTACTTTCATAAACCGCTTCAATAATCCCTCGTTTATTTTCTACGTTGAGCCCTTTATAAAAAGCCCCACCATCTTCCGTAACATATCCTTTAGAATCTTGATAACATTGAACATTTTCATAAATAGGCGCTGAAGTATCAATGCAAGCAAGAGCCATAGAAATAATAATACACATGTAGCGAATCACTCTACTTTTAAAATTTTGACCAGAAAAATGTGTCACGATCCAAGATAAGATCAATGAAGCCACAAAAATAATGGTTGCAAGAATTCCAATTTGTAGAATATAAAGACTTACAACAATTATCGCTAAACCAAGCAAAAACATCTTTAAAGCATAGAGAACTTTTTCAATGGTTGGATGATAATTTTCTAAATACTTTCCTAGATATAAATTATAAAGAGAGTAACCTAACAAAAAAGCACCTGCAAAAAAGAACATCCCATTAAAAAGATATCTTCCTAAATAGAAAATATAATAATTCAGTGTTTGTATTTCTTTTGAAAAAGGAAAATAAGCAAATAGTAAAATACAGGCAATAAGCAGCCAGGCAATTGAGTTTTTAAAAGGATAAATACCTTTTAAGACTTTTATTCTTGATTCATTAGAGAAAGTATTTTGTACAAAAAGATCATCTACATAACAAACCTGTAAATCATAACACGTACAAATTAAATGATACCCTGCTTCTTTTAACTTGCGTGTATTCTGTTTATAAAATATCTGATATTTTCTTCTTTGAGGGTTTATTTTTTTAAACTTTAAGAAATTATATTTAATTTCATCAAGCTGCCACCCTTTTAAAGACATTTCTTCTAATAGTTGAATAAACTTCTTTTCTTCAACTAAATATGTTCTTGTAGATTTGTATTTAAACTTCATAGAATCACCCTTAGTCATTATATAAAATATATTATTTTTATGCAATGAATATTATTTATATTATAAAAAGAATTGAAATAATCAATTCTTTTGCTTATACATATTTTTATCTGCTTCTTGAAAGACTTTTTTTATTGTTTTCTTTGAATAACCAATCATTGTCATCGAAAGATAATAAAGGCTATTCATTATTTCTAAAATAAGATGATTCATATTAAACATCTTTCCATTTAAAAATTCTAAGCAAAAATCAAAGAACCAAAGATCTATTGATAATAAAAGTATATGGTTAAAAATTCTTTCTCTTGTCGAATGTTTTATTGTCTTATAGTTATAATAATTAAAAATAAATAAAAGAATGATAAAACAGATAATATTGATTTCAAAAATATATAATAAAGATTGTATAAATCCTCTGAATATGTAAAAAGAGTCGAAAAACGACTCTTAACACGACTATTGGCGGTCTGGACGGGACTCGAACCCGCGACCTCCGC
>OIZF01000675.1_pt1 | contig 22796 bp, 12 predicted proteins | sample 1588471 | NCBI WGS metagenome assembly OIZF01 (sample SAMN03283279) | human gut metagenome | biome: human-associated habitat; material: feces | host: Homo sapiens | place: Peru | collected 2012
GGATGAAGAAGTTGTAGATAGGATAAAGCCAATTGTTCCATGTTTCCATGTGGCGCACATCAGCGATGCCACCCACAATCAATACCAGGATGGAAACCGCCAGCACCTTCTTCCACAAAGCCAGGTTGTTGTTCTCATTATAGAACCAACGCTTTCTGCCCACCAGCATTCCGAGTATGAAGAGGCAGATAGTCTGCGTATGTCTTCCCTTCATCAGGCACCAGTAATAGGTAGCCACCTGTCCGTATCGCAGGTTACTGTAGGCATTCTCCAGGAAGGTGCCGTGCTGATGACCATTATACATATTTCCATACACCTCACTCAATGCCGATGCATCCACCTGCCATCCCGAAATGAGGGAGTAGATTTCTACCGGTTGGATAAAGAGGAAGGCAACCACCCACCAGAGCCATTTGGTAGGAAGATAACTCAATGGGATGAGAACCAGTCCATAGATGGCATAGGAGAAGAGGATATCGCCATCAAAAAAGGCGGTGTTCACGATACCGAGCATTGCCAGGAGGAACATTCGCCAGGCGAATCTTCCAGAAAAGCAATTTCCCCGCTGCTGCTGGTTATCATTCATAATAAAGAAGCTCAATCCGAAGAGCAGGGCAAAAATGCCATACATCTTTCCCGACAGCAGCAATGCCAGCACATCTGCCACCCAATCATCACACCCCAGCGTATAAGCATGCTCTATGCTTCCATCGTACATATTGAAATGCTCCACGGAATGATAGAGAATAATACCTGCCACTGCCAATCCTCGCAAGGCATCAGCCACGTCGATACGACTGTTTTTCAGTCCTAATGTCTTGTAAAAATTCATTTTGATATTATTTGTTAGTTATTATGAGTTGGCAAAGGTATAACATTTTATTGGAAAAAGCGAATAAACCACAATGTATAACAAATATTAAGTTTTAAAAGAAAAAGAGAAAAAGTCGGCCTTTTCCTTGGTTATTCGTTAGAAAAAGTGTATCTTTGCTCCGCTATTCGTCAGAAAAAGTGTGAAGTTCATACGATTATTCGTCAGAAAAAGTGCGGAATTCATACGATTATTCGTTAGAAAAAGTGTAAATCATGGAAAGAAGCATCTATAACAAACTCGTAGAATGGAAGAACAAGCAAAACCATAAACCTCTGATTCTCAACGGAGCAAGACAAGTAGGCAAGACCTATATCCTGCAAGAATTTGGAAAAAGAGAATATAAAAAACTTGCATTCTTCAGTCTCGACAGAAATCAGAAGGCAGCAGAAGTGTTTGAAAAAGGCGGCACAACAACTGATATACTGATGGCACTCTCCGCCATCAGCCAGGTAGATATTACCCCCAACGATACACTTATGGTACTCGATGAGATACAAGATTGTCCTAAAGCATTAGAAACTTTAAAGTTCTTTTGCGAGGATGCTCCTGATATTCATATCATCGTGGCAGGATCCCTGCTGGGAATATCACTCCATAGCGGGGTATCATATCCAGTAGGAAAAGTGGAAGAGTTGCGTCTCTACCCGATGAACTTCATCGAATTCCTCGATGCCATGGGAAAAGAGAAAATGGCAAGCATCCTGAAAGAAGGAAATTGGAACGTCATCAATTTACTGGAAACAGAATTGATCAGCCTGCTGCGACAATATTATTATGTAGGAGGAATGCCAGCCGCCGTACTCGCCCATGTAGAGCAGAAGGGACTACAGGAAGTCCGTTCCATCCAAAAGCAGATTATACAAGACTATCGCCGAGATTTCTCGAAGCACGCACCAGATAGAGAAGTGCCTCGCATTAATATGGTGTGGGACAGTATCCCTGCCCAACTTGCCAAAGAGAACAAGAAGTTCATCTATGGAGCCGTAAAGAAAAGTGCCAGAGCCGCAGATTTCGAACTGGCCATCCAATGGCTGATAGATGCAGGACTGGCATATAAGGTTCAGAGAGTCAATACCCCACGCCTCCCTTTCAAATTCTATGAAGACCTGAACGCCTTCAAACTCTTCATGCTCGATGTGGGACTGATGGGAGCGATGGCAGAGACTTCAGCAGAATCGATGCTGGTGGGCGATGGCATTTTCTCTGAATATAAAGGTGCCTTTACAGAACTATATGTCTTCACCCAGCTGAAAAGCCAGGATATTCCATTATACTATCATGCTGTGGATAACTCCACAATAGAGATTGATTTCCTAACCCAATGGCACGACAGGGTTATACCGATAGAAGTAAAGGCAGAGGTGAACGTTAAGGCGAAATCTCTCAGAACATTCATCACCAACAATCCGCAACTGAAGGGACTTCGCTACTCTATGCTTCCCTACAAGGATCAAGACTGGATGATCAACGTTCCGCTCTATGCCTGCCTGACACCATTTGACAAATCATTCTGATGCCTTTTAATAAAAGCTTCGATTCTGACATTTCCGTCAGAATCGAAGTGAAAGCCAATCATCGAACTTCACGTTCTGGAAGGTATGGATGCATCACAGAATGCTTCGGTGGTAATCATTCCAACACCCAGTTTACTCATCAGCTTCATCCCCTCACTCTGAGGATTCGGATTAGCCAGTTCCCCCAGTCCTATCGCCTTGAAAGCCCCGATGCATCCTTCCGGATTGAGCTTCACCAGGACATTACCCAAATCAAATATGATATTCTTGTATTGCATAATCTATACCTTATTTAAATTTCACTTTTAATCTTTAATTAGATACTTTCTGCAAAAGTACTGTAAATTTCAAACTTAACAAACCTTTATGGGAAGTAATTCCGGGAATATAACATTTATTAGTAAAAGAAAAGAATATGACTGCAACTACTTTTAACTTCTGATAAGCCGCATTATCCCTTTGAACTGCCGAAGGGGTGGGTGTGGACGACGGTTGGTGAAATTACTAATTATGGCGATAGTGTCAATGTCCAAGTAGAAGACATTGACAATTCTGATTGGGTGTTGGAATTGGAAGATATAGAAAAAGACACAGCCAAGATTATACAACATCTCAACAAAAATGAACGTAAGATAAATGGAACTCGCCATAAATTTCAAAAAGGTCAAATCCTTTATTCAAAGCTTCGCACATATCTAAACAAAGTATTAGTTGCACCTAATGACGGATTCTGTACAACAGAAATAATGGCATTTGGAAGCTATGGAATATTGTCGAATAATTACATCTGCTATGTACTTCGTTCACTTTATTTCCTTGACTATACCTTGCAATGTGGTTATGGAGTAAAAATGCCAAGACTAAGTACCACGGATGCTTGCAATGGCTTGATTCCCTTGCCTCCTCTTGCAGAACAGGAACGAATAGTAAACGAGATTCAACGACTATTCTCTATAATTGATATTGTTGAAAATGGAAAGGATGGTTTGCAAACAGCTATTCAACAAGCGAAAAACAAAATCCTCGACCACGCCATTCACGGCAAACTTGTACCGCAAGACCCGAATGATGAGCCTGCCAGCGAATTGCTCAAACGCATCAATCCAAAGGCTGAAATCATAACTGATAACGGGCATTATCAGAAGTTGCCTGAGGGATGGTGTATTTGTCATATAAACGAAATTTCCGAATCACTTTTAGGAAAGACATTAGATAGAACTAAAGACAGTGGAGAATTTAAAAGATACGTTTGTGCAGTTAACGTACAATGGGGATATTTTGATTTTACTACGCAAAAGGAATTTAGAATAGAAGCCAAGGATTTCGAAAGATATGCTGTTAAAAAGGGAGACTTATTGATTTGTGAAGGTGGTGATGTCGGAAGGTGTGCTATTTGGGATACTGATACCGAAATGTACTATCAGAATGCATTGCATAGGGTAAGATGCAAATTGGGTATATCCGAAAAATACCTACAGTATTCTTTATGGCACTTTAAGTTAAATGGAGTAATAGATTCTTTATGTAAAGGTGTTACAATAAAGCACTTTACACAATCGACAATGAATAAATTAGAAATACCATTACCACCATTTGCTGAGCAACAACGCATAGTAGCAAAAATAGAAGAGTTATTTCATCAACTTGATATAATAGAAGAGAGCTTATAGGCTCTCTTTTTTCGTTTATACCATATTACATTTAAATTAAGTATAATATGGTAACAAAATTCAAGGATTATCTTGTCAAGGAAAACTTGACAGAGAATACAGTTCGCTCTTATGAATGGACTGTGAAGTATTTTACGGAGCATTATCCAGTAGTGAATAAGAAGAACCTCTTGGCATATAAGGGGTATTTGGTAGAGAACTTCAAACCGCAGACTGTCAATTTGCGTCTGCAAGCTATTAACAAGTATCTGGAGTTTATCAAGCAGGAAAAGCTAAAGATGAAGTTCGTCAAAGTTCAACAGAAGAACTTTTTGGAGAATGTAATCAGCGATGCAGATTATAAGTTCTTCAAACGTAAGCTAAAAGCCGACGGACATGATGAGTGGTATTTCGTTGTTTGGTTTATGGGAGCCACTGGTGCACGTGTTAGCGAGTTACGCCACATCAAGGTAGAGCATGTAAAGGTAGGGTATCTTGACCTTTATAGTAAAGGTGGCAAGATACGCCGTCTGTACATTCCGAAGAATTTGCGTTCTGAAGCAACAAAGTGGCTTGACGAAAAAGAAATCCAATCTGGATATATTTTCCTGAATCATTTTGGAGAACGCATAACAACACGTGGCATCGCTCAGCGATTGAAGCATTTTGCGGAGAAATATGGAATGAACAAGAACGTGGTATATCCTCATTCTTTCCGTCATCGTTTTGCCAAGAACTTCCTTGAACGCTTCAATGACATAGCCCTTCTTGCAGATCTTATGGGACATGAACGACTAGAAACTACACGAATATATCTACGTCGTACTGCAAGTGAGCAGCAGAAGATAGTGGACGAAATTGTTATTTGGTAATAGGAATTTAGCCACCGTAGGTAATTTACTTACGATGGCTAATAATCCATGATTATAATGCAGTTTCAATTGCTTCAAGTTGAGCAAAGATGTCCTCTATTTTAGAAACAATTCGTTTTTGTTCTGCAAGAGGGGGAAGCGGAACAGAGATAGCTTCAATTTTTGATTTGTTCACAATTGAAATTGTTACTGCTGATGATTCTGAATTTAATTTGTCGTTAAACAGAGGTGATGCACATAAATAAAAAAGGAATACGCTATCCACGACTTTTGATGGAATTGCACAATTTATCTGTTGGTTTGTAGCACCCTCATACATCAGATAACCGACTTTACCAATAGTTCCTATACAACATATTGCAGTTGTACCCTTAGGAACTACTCTTGAAGCCCTCTTACCATCTTCTGACAAATATTCTGCAGCTTTATAGACATGACGTCCAGCATCTAAATCTGCGGGTTTAAAAAATGGGAAAATACCGCCATAATAACCACAGTTAGATTTACTTGGTGTTGAACCTGTTACTATCTTGCTAATATCTTTTAATCTGCAAATAGTCCATCCCACAGGTAACTTCTGATAATGCCCGTTATCGGTTATGATTTCTGCCTTCGGATTGATGCGTTTCAGCAACTCACTTGCTGGTTCATCATTCGGATCTTGTGGAACAAGTTTACCATGGATGGCTAGGTCGAGAACTTTGGACTTTGCTTGCTTGATAGTTTCTCGCAAGTCCGTTTTTCTCAACTCTATAACATCAATCAATGCAAAACAACGTTCAATCTCAAAAACTATACGTTTTTGCTCGCCATAAGGAGGTAGTGGAAATATTGCATCAGCAACTTTATCTGAATTTAAATTTGTCACGACACCGCCACTTGCAACATTAGTAAATTGTTCGAAAGCAAACGAAGAAGAAAGCAGATAATACAAAAAATCTGATGTATAGGCTTCTCCTATCGGAGAAATAACCAACCAACCATCATGAATACAACCATCTACATTTAATATGTATGGTCGTCCAAAACTCATAGAATTTGTAAGTAAAAAATCCCCTTTATGAACCAAGCGTGATTTTTTTACACCCTCATGGCGTATTTTTTCTTTTACAGAATCTATGTATTTGCCGTCTTTGGTTGTATCGCCTATTTTAATCCAGTTAATACCATTTGCGTCAGTGGTCAAATAGTCTTTAATAGGACGCGGTGACCCACCTCTTGCTATTTCATTTACAGTTCCAAGTTTGCACCACTCCCATGAATTCGGCACCTCAAAAGGCTCTTCATTCTCATAATGCGGCTTATCAGAAGTCTTTGCAGACTTCTTTCCCTTCTTAATTTTTCCCTTTTTAATGAGTCTTTCCTTTTCAGCACGGATACGTTCGAGCAGCACCGATGCAGGCTCATCGTTGGGATCTTGTGGAACGAGCTTGCCGTGAATAGCAAGGTCGAGTATCTTTTGTCTTAATGCTTTTGTGTCCATTATTAATTTGTCTATTAATTTTAAGATTTATCTTCTTTTGAGAAGAACTGACAGAATTCCCTTAATTGTTGTTGCATTTTTTCTTGTGGAATTAAGATTCGCTTATATTCCGCCACCATCGTAGGACTCATGCTGCGACTCATAGCATATTCAACAACAACCTTGTCCACATCAGGACATAAAATGATGCCTATAGAAGGGTTCTCGTTGGAACGTTTCACATCACGGTCAAGAGCTTCAAGGTAAAACTCTAATTGACCAAGATCTCGAGGATGGAATTTGGTTTTCTTCAATTCCACCGCTACAAGTGCCTGGAGACCGCGATGAAAAAACAGCAAGTCTGCCTTATAGGTAGATGCACCAACGGTGAGCGGATATTCCTGATCCATAAAGATGAAATCTTTACCTAATTCGAGAATAAATTGCTTCATATGCTCTATTAATCCATTCTTCAATTTGCTTTCATTGTATTTCTTTGGCAACCCAAGAAAATCTAAAAACACAGTGTCTTTAAACATAATAGGAGCATCAGGATATTGCTCTAATAATCCCTTCGACATATTACTTTTATTTCCGAGAAGATTGGAATAAGTATCATTGTCAACACAGCGCTGCATCTCTCTTTTTCCTAGTTTTTCTTTATGTGCATAAAGAATATAGAATAACCGCTGTTCATAACGTTTACAACGACACAATATTTCTATATGGTTAGTGAACGTTGTCAACTCCAATATTTTAGGCATTTGTGCAGCCACTGGCTGCACAAATGCAGCAGCACCTTTTTTTGATTGTACTGCCTTACTTTTCGATACTAATTGTTTTACTTCAATTTGTGCAGCCACTGGCTGCACAAATTCAGCATCAAGATACTTATCTACTATCGTAGTGAAAGCGTCCGTAGAATATTCATCATAGAACATCACCATATTATATATGTTTCTTCTACTATATCCTTTTATCTCAGGATGTTGAGAACGAATATATTCAGATAGTTGGGAAATTACCTTGCTTCCCCATTCTTCACTTTTTAACTTCTTGGAAACATAGGCACCTACATGCCACGCTGTGAGCAGCATCTCCTTATTGACAGCCATAGACGCTTTACTTCGATGCTGAACTATCAGATTTACGACTTCAGTAAACTGCTGTTCGATGTTAGTGTTTATCAAACTTTTGTCCATTTTATACCTCCTTTATTCCACTCAATAATTTCTCCAACTCGCTTACGGCCTTGCTGATATTCATGCTCTGTTCCTTGATGTTTGACATCAATTGGCTCAATGGTAAATCTTCAGTATCATTACCCTGTTTTATCCAAGTGATATCAAGACTTGTCTTGTCACGAGCCATGATTTCATCAATGCTATACTTGCGCCATCTGCCAGATGGGTTCTTGTCTGCATCATATGTCTCTTTGCGGGCATTGATGTCCTCAGCATGATAGCAGGTTACAAAGTCATCGAGGTGGTGACGCTCTAACTTGTTCGTAGCCAAGGTGTGTTTTACACCAGTGCGATAGTCGTAGAACCAAATATTCTTAGTTGGCTGTCCCTTGGTAAAGAATAGTACGTTTGCCTTTACTCCCTGTGCATAGAAAATACCTGTAGGTAAACGGAGAATGGTATGGAGATTGAAATCTGATAAGAGTTTCTTGCGAATGGTCTCTCCTGCGTTGCCTTCAAAAAGTACATTGTCTGGCAGGACTACTGCTGCACGTCCGCCAGTTTTGAGCATCAGCATCATATGCTGAAGGAAGTTGAGCTGGTTGTTCTTGGTTTCAACATAGAAGTCTGGACGATTAATTTCAACAGAACCGGCAGGGCGTGTGCCAAATGGAGGGTTGGCAAGGATGACATCCACTAAGGTGGAAGGTTCTTTCTCCAAAGAGTCCTCGCATACGATAGGGCTGTGGTCTGTGCCTATACCATGAAGATAAAGGTTCATGGAGGCAAGTGTAACCACAAGTGGGGTGATGTCATTGCCATGTAACGCTTTGTTGTTCAAAAAGTCCAATTTATCACGATTCTGGCTTTGTTCCTTCATGTAATCGTAGGCAGCAAGCAAGAAGCCACCAGTACCACAGGCGGGGTCGCATACAGTCTCACCAATTTGGGGTTGCAAGCAGTCAACCATAGCTTTAATCAGTGGACGTGGGGTAAAGTACTGACCAGCACCACTTTTTTTATCTTGACCATTTTTCTCCAAGATGCTTTCATATATAGCACCTTTTACATCACCATCCATGATGAGCCATTGCTCTTCATCTATCATAGTGATTACCTTCTTAAGATAGACAGGTTTGTCAATCTTGTTTTGTGCTTTGGTATAGATGGTGCCGATGAGGTCATCTTGTTGACTTAATAGTTTGAGTGTACTCTCATATTGCTTTACGAGATCATAGCCATCCAAGCCTGTCAAGTCTTTCCATCTATACCCAACAGGTATGGATGAATCCTCTCCAAAGAGTTCCATATTCTCGTCATCCATCTTTAAGAAAAGAAGATAGGTGAGTTGTGTGATGTAATCTGTAAATCCTACTCCGACTCCTGCTAATGTCGTAGCAAGATTCCATACCTTTTTTGTGAGCGTTTGCTCAGTTGTTATATTTTTAGCCATATCTATATACTATGCAGTTGTTCTTAATACTATAAATTTATATACGGAATCCAAAGCCTCGTCAGCTTTCTTCATGTTTCCGAAAGCTGCAATCAATTGGGCTGCATGGGTGACATCGTTCTTCCTTATCTCTCGCACGTTGCAGGCTCCATTGGCTGCGATGTATTCCACTATCTTGCCTATCAAATCTTTCTGCTTCGCTGTTATATCCATCTGTTTTCGACCATACCAAAGATTAAACATACTTCGAGCCGTAGGATAGGCACTTTCCAGTTTTTCGGTCTGATGGTAAGCGAAGCGTACCAGTTGGATGATGTTGGTAAGAGCCTCCGATTCTTCCTTCCTGGTCGTGCGGCGTACTTTATCACCATATACGATGGCGTATGAATTCCATAAGAGCTTTTGTGCAAAGCGGTTGTTCTCCATCTTCAACTTGTTTTCCAAGTCTTTCAGCATGGAATAGGTGATAGGTTCGCCCTCGTTATTATATAGAATGCGTAAAGCTTCTATGTCATCACAGTGGTCGCAGCAATATTGTTCAAATGCATCTGTGGTACTTTGAGCCTCTTCTATAGAGAAACCTTTGGATATGAGCGTATCTTCTCCAGGCATCAGTGTGTTGACAAAACCAGCTGCAAGAATCAGTATGTACTTACGGACATTGGCATGATTAGCTATCGGAGATACCAAACCCTTACGTTCATTGTTAGGTTCATTGATATCTACGTATGGTGGCAATTGTGGCTGGTGCTCAGGATCGAGAGCATTATAGATGCGTTGAGCAATTTCCAGCATGTCATCATGAGCGATGCGGACAAATTCCTGTCGCTGTGCATTATCTGCCTTATTGTAAAGTCTGGATAATGTGGCAGCAAGCCGCTTGAGGTAATTGTCTGGCAGATTTCCATGAGCGATACGTTCCAATAGTTCTTTTAATGTGATGGTCTCTGTCTCTGGACCTTCATACTGACCTGGTATGATATGCTCATGTTCGGTTACTCCTACTGCATCAACAAGGAAGAAACAGTCTTTGCTTATTGCATTAGGTGTCACGTTGCGCAGCTGTTCATCACCTATTGTCCGGACTCCACGCCCTTTCATCTGTGTATAGAGGGGAGCTGAAGCCACATCACGCATAAACATCACGACTTCCAGAGGCTTTACATCTGTTCCTGTTGCCACAAGAGTACAGGTTACGGCAATGCGAAAGTCCTTGTCGTTACGAAACTGGCGTATCAGTTCATTGCTATCTCCTGCTGAATAGGTTATCTTCTGAACAAAGCGGTCATCCGTGCGTCCAAAAACTTCTTTAGCAATTTGAACGATATTTGTTGCATGGTTCTCGTTGAGCGCAAAGATGAGGGTCTTTGGCAGATAGTCCATGTTAGGCTCTCTTTGAGGGTCATTGAACATTTCTGTATAGACAGCATCACGATAAGTGGAAAGAATAAGTTTTATCTGGGCAGGGTTGATGATGCTTCGATTTAACTCTTCTTTCGTATAAGTCTTCGTTTCCTTTGTACTTACGGTTTTAACTTCACCTGTGTATCGAGTCTCCACTTTGGTTCTCTGGCCTTGCATGATAGCTCCACCTTCTTCAGTTACCTTTGTTCTGATTCGGTAGATACGGCTATCGACGTTGACACCATCTATGATTGACTGCTCAAGTGTATAGTTTACAACACGGTTGTTGTTGAAGAATGCCATCGTTTCAGGAATTGGTGTCGCAGTAAGACCTATAAGACGAGCTGTATCAAAGTATTCCAGCACCTTGCGCCAGTTGCCATAAATAGAACGATGACACTCATCTATAACAATAAGGTCAAAGAAATCGTGTGGTAAGTTTGGGTTGTCTGGTAATGCTACTTCACCATCAGATGTATCTTCATCGTCTTCATCTGTATCCGTAATCTCTTCTCCTTTTAAGAGTGAGAATAATCTTTGTATGGTACAGATAACCACATTGCTGTCTGTTGGTACTTCAGCCGACTTCAACCTGTTGACTGCATAGATTGTATTGAAGGCATCACCAGTTTCCGTAAGGCGGAATGTGCCAAACTCTGTTTCTGCCTGTTTTCCGAGGTTATTGCGGTCAACAAGAAACAGAACACGACGCATAGGAGTATAGCTAAGCATGCGATAGGCCGTGAGACATGCCGTATATGTTTTGCCGGCACCAGTAGCTAGAACCATCAATGCACGATTTTGCCCTATACGGAAGCTCTTCTCCAATTCCGTGACTGCCTCATATTGACATTCTCGCAGACCTTTCTTATTCAATGTAGGAAGTCCGGCAAAAGGGTCGTCTATACCTAACATCTTTACTATTTCCTTAGGAGTAAGAATGCGGCTGATAGTTTCCCATTCTGAAGTTTCACGATGTCTATAATCAAAAAACTCTATTTCCTTGCCATTTGATTTAAAAAGGAAAGGCAAAGGTTTTTGCCAGGCTTGATAACAGTCAGGTACACTCTTTGCATATGTGATAGCCTGTTCACTCACAATATTGGAAGAAATATTAATTTCTTCTCGTTTAGCTTCGAGCACACCGACAGCTTTCCCATTGATAAACAGGAAATAATCTGCTTCAAGATTGCCTTTGAGCAATCCCTCACGAATAGCCACGGCTGAGATGGTAGGCTCGTATTCATCTCGATTGACAACCTTCCATCCTGCATCAGCAAACCATTGGTCTATTTTGACTCTTGCTTTTTCTTCTGGCGTCATAGTTTTGTTACCTATTATTTTAGCTACAAAGATAATGATAATATTTCACTTGACCATTTATATGATTCACTATTTATACTTTTTTGTCTTTTCCGAATGAAAATAAGTATAAGGGATAAAGGGAAAGTGCATCTTTCTTCATTATATTACAGGAAACGTTTTCTAAAACTATTGCCACTATTGCCACGCTTCAAGTTAACCAATTGGTTTTTAGCTATTTAAGCGTTGCAATAAGGGCATTTTCTATTATCACCTATTGCCACCTATTGCCACACTCGGGCGAAAAACGGGGGATTCTCAGCAAAAAAGCAGAGGAATACTTATTGTTTTCGCAGAAAAACATTAAAAAAGTGAAGAAAAAGGCATGCGGTTTCGAACATTTTTTGTATTTTTGCAACCAACAGGAAAAATTCCTGCCGATTCCACCTAGAAGCTTGCGACTCCTGTGAAACCACTTTATACACATTTAACCCAAAAACCAATGACACAAGCAGATTTAGTCAGACTCTACTTCAACAAAGAAAGTGCTTACAACTCATGGGACTATTGCTTCAACCAGCAATGTCCACTGGCTCAGGAATGTGCACACTATCTGTCCGTAACCTACAAAAAACCGGAACAGACCAAAGGCTACGCCATCTATCCCGATGCCTACCACGACAACAAGTGTGAACATTTCCTGCAGCTGCAGATGATGAAAATGGCATACGGCTTTATGAATATTCTTGAAGAACTGAAGCGTAAAGACGAAGCCAGTTTCAGAGTACACATGACTTCCTACTTCGGAAGCAAGACTTCATACTACCGCTATAAATTAGGACAGACAGGACTCGTGCCCGAACAGCAGCAGTACGTGCTGAAATGGTGCCAGCAACACGGCTACACCAACATGAGGTTCGACCGGTATGCAGAGGAGGTTAACTATTAACAGCCGCACGCCGATTAAAGAATTCACCCGTGTACGTGGTCACTCAAACCCACGTACATGAGCATCCGCACCCACGTACACGGGTACGGATGACCGACGCTTTGGTCACGAATGACCGAGACGACGGGTACGAATGACCGGCGTAGCCGGGCACATTTGCCCAACGCCTTGGGCAAAGTTGGGCAAAACCATTAATAATCCTAAGTATCACCCTATCAATAAATTAGCAGAAGTATGAAGTTTACTATTACAAGAATCAACAAGCAGAACAAGTTGATGGTCAGTTCGAAAACCGTAGAACGGTTTCTGGAGCGCATCGCTAAAGATGATGCCAAGCTGAGTGTCACCAATTTCAGAATGAGTGTGCCACTCATGGAGGCCGACTACCAGTACTACAAAGGCATCAAGGAATGGCAGCACGTTTATCCAGCCGCAGAATTCAACAAGGATGAAAGCAGCAATCTCATCTTCCAGAAATCAAACGGACTGGTGATGCTCCACTTCATCAACCTCATGTCGGAGCAGGAAAAAAATGCCGTCAAGAAGACGGTCAGTCTGCTGCCGATGACCTTTGCTGCCTTCGAAGGAGCCGACGGCAGAAGCCTCATCGTGCTCGTAAGCATCTGCAACGAAGAAGGAAAAATCCCGACAAAAGAAGCCGACGCCAACTTACTCTACCAGTCTGCCTACGAACAGGTAAAGACGCTCTACCAGTCGCAGGTACAGGCAGCTATCAAACCCGAAAAACCATCATTGGCATCCAACTTCATGCTTACGCTGGATGCCTCTCCTTATTATAACAGCAAGGCTGTGGCGATGCGCATCTCCCAAAATATGAAGAAGGTAGCCTCAGCCCCTAAGAATGTAGACGATCTGAAGACATACGATGACTATGAATTCCTTTACCGCAAGGCAGCAGAAGAGACGAAGGAAGAGATGAAAAAAGCCAACATCTCATGGCAGAACGATGAAGACCGGTTCCTTGCCGGTTTCTCAGCCATCGCCATCAAGCTCTGCAACATGGGCCTCAGCGAAGAAGAAGCTTTCATCCATATCCGCCGCAACAACTGGGGACATGTGACAGAAGAGAAACTCCGCCAGATAGTGGGCACCGCTTACGATACCCATTCCAAAGACAGGAAGACGGAGAAATCAGCCTCAGGCAGAAAAGGCCGAGCCGACATTCTGCAGATGATCAGATACCTGGAGAGCCGGTACCAGTTCCGTTACAACACCGTGATGAAATATACCGAATACCGCCCGAACAATTCATGGGTTGGCGATTTCAGACCGGTGGATGCCCGTGTGCAGAAAAGCATGACGCTGGATGTTCAGATAGCCGACATCCACGTAAGCATCAAGGATGTAAGGAATTTTCTAGAGTCAGACCGCATCAGAAACTACAGTCCAATAGAGTCCTATCTCTATGACTGTCTGGGAAAATGGGACGGCAAGGACCGCATCCGTGCCCTGGCACGAACCGTACCCACCAACAATCCTCATTGGGAAGACTGGTTTTACACCTGGTTTCTGGGAATGGTTGACCAGTGGCGCGGCATGTATCGCCGTCAATATGGCAACAGTACCATGCCGCTGCTCATTTCCAAGCAAGGTTACAACAAGAGCACCTTCTGTCGCCGTCTGATACCTACCGAATTATCGTGGGGCTTTACCGACAATATGATTCTGTCAGAAAAGCGTCAGGTATTGCAGGCGATGTCACAATTTCTGCTCATCAATCTCGATGAGTTCAATCAGATTTCACCACAGGTGCAGCAGGGATTTCTGAAGAATCTGCTGCAGTTGCCTACGGTGAAAATCAAGCCGCCATACGGAAGTCATGTACAGGAATTCCCTCGTCTAGCCTCCTTCATCGCCACGAGCAACATGACCGATATTCTTTCCGACCCATCCGGCAACCGCCGTTTCCTGGGAGTAGAACTGACGGGACCTATCGATGTGAGTGGCAGACTGAACTATGAGCAACTTTATGCGCAGGCGATGCAAGCTCTGGAGCGTGGCGAAAAATCCTATTTCGATGCCAAGGAAACCGCCATCATCATGCAACATAACAGACAATTTGAGCAGATTTCCCCTATCAAGCAATGTTTTCTGCAGGTTTTTGAGCCTGCAAGTACCCCGGAAAATGGCGAATATCTGATGGCTGCCGCCATTTTCGGCATTTTGAAGCAGAAATTCGGCTCTTCTCTTCAGGTTTCGAGTATACAGAAATTGGGCAGAGAGCTTCAGAATATAGAAGGTTTGAAGAACCGAAGAACAAGATTTGGTACTGAGTATCTGGTAGTTAGAAAATAACCTACTCACTTCCCATCTCATTTTCTCATAAAAAGAGTGTGGCAATGCGTGGCATTAGGTGGCAACAGAAATACCGCTTACTGCCACGCATTATTCACTTATAATCAGAGAGTTAAGGCATTGGTGACAGATGTGGCAATAAAAACAGAAAAACATTTTCGTATAAGAATCATAAAGGTAGGAGTAAACCACTTTTTGCTTTACCATTCGCATGTATTGGCAATTGTGCCGAAATCATGAACTTCATTTCACGACTTCATCCACTTCATTTCACGAGTTCATCTACTTCATTGAGTTGACACATACGGCTGCGGTGGCTGAAGGAGACGAATGCAGTGGCTGAAGGAGACGAATGCGATAGCTGAAGGAGTCGAATGCAGTGACCGGAGGAGACGAATGCAGTGGCTGAAGGAGACACATTCTGAACACTCATAACTAGAGATGGCGGTATAATACTAAAGCTATCAGTACTTCTGAATTAATTCCATAAAGGTACGATTAGATTAGAACTTTGTTCGGAATTAACTCAATACATATTGTCTATATTTCAATTCCATAAAGGTACAATTAGAACAAGCGGAACATTCCCAACATCATCATGTAGGCAAAATTTCAATTCCATAAAGGTACAATTAGAACAAGAAGGCTGAAGCGTCCTGCCATCCGTCAGACTATTTCAATTCCATAAAGGTACAATTAGAACCTTGATCCACCGCAGATTACAAAGCTGCTGTTCCGTATTTCAATTCCATAAAGGTACAATTAGAACTCTGTCAGCTCTTCCTCGCTTACATTCGAGCCAAAATTTCAATTCCATAAAGGTACAATTAGAACTGCTAGTCGCTCTTTTCTTCATGCTGCTCGTTTGTGATTTCAATTCCATAAAGGTACAATTAGAACTTGCTATCGCTACCCATCGCCTCGGCTTGTTGCTCTATTTCAATTCCATAAAGGTACAATTAGAACATTCGAGGTCCTCGAAATCCTCTGTTTTTTCGGAATTTCAATTCCATAAAGGTACAATTAGAACCCCTGATTCTAGGGCGTTCAACCTGTCGAGCATCATTTCAATTCCATAAAGGTACAATTAGAACGTATATACTTACTGCAGAAGCTTCTGCTTCAGCAATTTCAATTCCATAAAGGTACAATTAGAACGATTTGTCCCTCAATGCCTTCGACAACCTAGATAGCTATTTCAATTCCATAAAGGTACAATTAGAACGTATTGTCCTCGATTTCGAGTTCATCCATTTTTTTAATTTCAATTCCATAAAGGTACAATTAGAACTAGTCATTCATCAATTTCTTCAAGCCGAGATAAAATTTCAATTCCATAAAGGTACAATTAGAACGACTTATACATTCCACGTAAAGAACGAATCAAATATTTCAATTCCATAAAGGTACAATTAGAACTTTCATATGCAAAAAGTTTATCATTCTCAAGAGTTATTTCAATTCCATAAAGGTACAATTAGAACGGTACACCCCCTATCCGGGTAGCGTGCTGCAGCCAATTTCAATTCCATAAAGGTACAATTAGAACTCTTCATTTCTTCGTCGTGTCCGTAGTCCTCGTAAATTTCAATTCCATAAAGGTACAATTAGAACACATCGCCAGCGAGCGACCAGCAACCAGCAACGACATTTCAATTCCATAAAGGTACAATTAGAACATAGCAGCAGCAATTTTTTACTATCGCTGCCACGGCATTTCAATTCCATAAAGGTACAATTAGAACGGAATGCAATATCAAGCCAGACGAGACCTGCTCTATTTCAATTCCATAAAGGTACAATTAGAACTATGACGGCGAAAGGTGCATTTACGGCGTGAACGGATTTCAATTCCATAAAGGTACAATTAGAACATAGTGTGCCGTTTGCCTTTTCCCAATCTTTATTGTATTTCAATTCCATAAAGGTACAATTAGAACATCTTTTTTACGTCAAACACCTTATAAACATTTGTATTTCAATTCCATAAAGGTACAATTAGAACTTCTGCGCCGATTCCTTGGGAGCATGAATATCAGATTTCAATTCCATAAAGGTACAATTAGAACTCGATTACTTTACGTCTGTTTTACCTCGAGCTCAGTAATTTCAATTCCATAAAGGTACAATTAGAACATCTCGTTGTTTTGTAGTTAAAGTTAATGGTGTTATTTCAATTCCATAAAGGTACAATTAGAACCTCCCAGGGCGAAATCTTCGATGACGGCTCTGTAATTTCAATTCCATAAAGGTACAATTAGAACAGTTAAAGTTAATGATGTTCGATATGCTGTTAAGGCATTTCAATTCCATAAAGGTACAATTAGAACAAAAGTGCTCGTGATTATTATGAGGGTGGTTTCTGATTTCAATTCCATAAAGGTACAATTAGAACGTAGGGCAGGACTACGAGAACTTTACAAAGGAGATTTATTTCAATTCCATAAAGGTACAATTAGAACTATATCAAGAGCCGCAAATACATCGACGAGCTTGATTTCAATTCCATAAAGGTACAATTAGAACCATCCCCTTCCAAGGCTACAGTTAAGCAGATTGGAATTTCAATTCCATAAAGGTACAATTAGAACTTCTTCGCTCTGTGCGTCATTCTGTGAGGTCTGCGATTTCAATTCCATAAAGGTACAATTAGAACTCGATGAACTCTGAGGGCAGAAAATGGATAGACCTATTTCAATTCCATAAAGGTACAATTAGAACATATATTCAGTATCTAGTTTTGACAAAGGGCTATTATTTCAATTCCATAAAGGTACAATTAGAACCATATGTAGGATTAACAAAATAGCAGTACTTAGCGTATTTCAATTCCATAAAGGTACAATTAGAACAAGCGAGAAAATTAACTCGCTTTTGCTTTTTTGCATTTCAATTCCATAAAGGTACAATTAGAACGTGGTTGCTTGAGTTCTTGATTCTTGCAGCTTGGTCATTTCAATTCCATAAAGGTACAATTAGAACTATACATACTATTACTATTTAATTGTTAAACACTATTTCAATTCCATAAAGGTACAATTAGAACGATACAGAACGTTAAGGTTCAGTTTCTTCGCGATATTTCAATTCCATAAAGGTACAATTAGAACGAAGTTTAAAGAATATTTTGCTCATACTTTTTAATTTATTTCAATTCCATAAAGGTACAATTAGAACAAAATATCAAGTTCAAGGCTAAACGACTTGACAAATTTCAATTCCATAAAGGTACAATTAGAACGCTTTAGCTCGAAGGATTACCTCCAGTGAATGCACATTTCAATTCCATAAAGGTACAATTAGAACTTTTAATGCAATATAATCCACCACCTGCTTTTAATTATTTCAATTCCATAAAGGTACAATTAGAACCTGTTCATCCATCCCAAGAGTGATAAGATACGGAATTTCAATTCCATAAAGGTACAATTAGAACTACATTTCTTGATAAAATGTGTGTACACTTCGCTTATATTTCAATTCCATAAAGGTACAATTAGAACGGTTCTTTACATTCATATACGATAGCATTAAGAGATTTCAATTCCATAAAGGTACAATTAGAACTTCTTGTTGGGTCTTCTTTCTCTGTCACTCTGTGATTTCAATTCCATAAAGGTACAATTAGAACAGTACGTTGATGGAGAGGATATCAAGGCTGATACTATTTCAATTCCATAAAGGTACAATTAGAACTATCAGCATGAGGGCTGCATCCAGGGCGAAAGGGGATTTCAATTCCATAAAGGTACAATTAGAACTCTGTTTCTCTGTAATTATAAACTAATCTATACATAGTATTTCAATTCCATAAAGGTACAATTAGAACCTATTGTTCCCAAAGCAAGGTTGATTTCACCACTTTCATTTCAATTCCATAAAGGTACAATTAGAACTTTATTTGAAGGATTCGCTTCTCCAGCAGGAGAGCCAATTTCAATTCCATAAAGGTACAATTAGAACGTTCCTCGGCTTCTGTCACAAGGAGACGGGCAAAGCCATTTCAATTCCATAAAGGTACAATTAGAACTTTTTCATCAAGGGTAAGATAGTCATTTCTCGTTATTTCAATTCCATAAAGGTACAATTAGAACATTATGATGCTGGAGGCTACGAGAAAGCTCCTTCATTTCAATTCCATAAAGGTACAATTAGAACAATGGATCACACACCAGAAGAGAAACAGGAGTTCCATTTCAATTCCATAAAGGTACAATTAGAACGCAACATCTTTTTCGAGGTGTGAGGATCGACACTTCAATTTCAATTCCATAAAGGTACAATTAGAACAATGTACGGGTGAACTCGAAACGGTCTGCCGAGATTATTTCAATTCCATAAAGGTACAATTAGAACAGAGCTAAGCATATCGTAGTAGTCCCACACTTCCATATTTCAATTCCATAAAGGTACAATTAGAACCAGGTGTCGGCATCTGCTGCGGGTTCGTCCGCTTCATTTCAATTCCATAAAGGTACAATTAGAACAGGACGTGCAGCGGCTCGCAGAAGCCGGAGAGCAATTTCAATTCCATAAAGGTACAATTAGAACTAATTAGATATTGTAATACCTACGGCCGCGAACTTGTATTTCAATTCCATAAAGGTACAATTAGAACAGAATATTGCATCGACCATGGCAAGGTGTAGCCGATTTCAATTCCATAAAGGTACAATTAGAACCAATTTTGCTCTCGTTCATATTCAAATTTTAAAAATTTCAATTCCATAAAGGTACAATTAGAACACATCTAATCTCATGCCATTATTGATTGCTCGGCATTTCAATTCCATAAAGGTACAATTAGAACTTTATCCAGATATGCTCTTTTGCAAGTGGATATTATTTCAATTCCATAAAGGTACAATTAGAACGCTTTTACGAATATCTCTTGCGTCATCATCATTTTCATTTCAATTCCATAAAGGTACAATTAGAACTCACGTTCTGCCTTCGCCATTTCATCGTATTTCTTTGATTTCAATTCCATAAAGGTACAATTAGAACAGCCAAAGGCGAAGAACTTCTTGCAGCTTTGAACCATTTCAATTCCATAAAGGTACAATTAGAACCACCTATAAAAACTGAAGTACGAGCATCGACCTTATTTCAATTCCATAAAGGTACAATTAGAACCTTCGCACATCTGCCCCCTGCTGTAGTTCCACGTATTTCAATTCCATAAAGGTACAATTAGAACATCGTATTTTCTAAAAATTACATTTTCACATCGCCAATTTCAATTCCATAAAGGTACAATTAGAACTCTCTGACAAGAGGGTAAACATCTCCCTATATAGATTTCAATTCCATAAAGGTACAATTAGAACATACATAACTATTATTATTTAATTGTTAAACACTATTTCAATTCCATAAAGGTACAATTAGAACTATCGCGCTGTACCTCAGCTTGATTATGCTCGTGTATTTCAATTCCATAAAGGTACAATTAGAACCCAGTTTTTCTTGCAGTTCAGCCTTTTCTTTACCCAATTTCAATTCCATAAAGGTACAATTAGAACTCTAGGCAGTTTGAGGTCATACTTCTGTAGTATCTCCATTTCAATTCCATAAAGGTACAATTAGAACGTCCGTCTCTGTTGTATCCTATTTTTGTTAATCAAATTTCAATTCCATAAAGGTACAATTAGAACCAAGTTTCCACAAAGGAGTTTCCACTCTATCTTATATTTCAATTCCATAAAGGTACAATTAGAACTTATCGCAATGAAAAGTGGCAACCTTTTGAACCAATTTCAATTCCATAAAGGTACAATTAGAACGCAAGGTCTTATTATCAGCCTTGAAGTGACAGTCATTTCAATTCCATAAAGGTACAATTAGAACACCTTTGGCTATATAGCTATCCCAAATCCCATATCATTTCAATTCCATAAAGGTACAATTAGAACTTTTTACTTTTTGTTTTCTCGCTTTTTCTTCTGTTATTTCAATTCCATAAAGGTACAATTAGAACTCCTCGGCTTCTGTCACAAGGAGACGGGCAAAGCCATTTCAATTCCATAAAGGTACAATTAGAACTTTTTCATCAAGGGTAAGATAGTCATTTCTCGTTATTTCAATTCCATAAAGGTACAATTAGAACATTATGATGCTGGAGGCTACGAGAAAGCTCCTTCATTTCAATTCCATAAAGGTACAATTAGAACAATGGATCACACACCAGAAGAGAAACAGGAGTTCCATTTCAATTCCATAAAGGTACAATTAGAACGCAACATCTTTTTCGAGGTGTGAGGATCGACACTTCAATTTCAATTCCATAAAGGTACAATTAGAACAATGTACGGGTGAACTCGAAACGGTCTGCCGAGATTATTTCAATTCCATAAAGGTACAATTAGAACAGAGCTAAGCATATCGTAGTAGTCCCACACTTCCATATTTCAATTCCATAAAGGTACAATTAGAACCAGGTGTCGGCATCTGCTGCGGGTTCGTCCGCTTCATTTCAATTCCATAAAGGTACAATTAGAACAGGACGTGCAGCGGCTCGCAGAAGCCGGAGAGCAATTTCAATTCCATAAAGGTACAATTAGAACTAATTAGATATTGTAATACCTACGGCCGCGAACTTGTATTTCAATTCCATAAAGGTACAATTAGAACAGAATATTGCATCGACCATGGCAAGGTGTAGCCGATTTCAATTCCATAAAGGTACAATTAGAACCAATTTTGCTCTCGTTCATATTCAAATTTTAAAAATTTCAATTCCATAAAGGTACAATTAGAACACATCTAATCTCATGCCATTATTGATTGCTCGGCATTTCAATTCCATAAAGGTACAATTAGAACTTTATCCAGATATGCTCTTTTGCAAGTGGATATTATTTCAATTCCATAAAGGTACAATTAGAACGCTTTTACGAATATCTCTTGCGTCATCATCATTTTCATTTCAATTCCATAAAGGTACAATTAGAACTCACGTTCTGCCTTCGCCATTTCATCGTATTTCTTTGATTTCAATTCCATAAAGGTACAATTAGAACAGCCAAAGGCGAAGAACTTCTTGCAGCTTTGAACCATTTCAATTCCATAAAGGTACAATTAGAACCACCTATAAAAACTGAAGTACGAGCATCGACCTTATTTCAATTCCATAAAGGTACAATTAGAACCTTCGCACATCTGCCCCCTGCTGTAGTTCCACGTATTTCAATTCCATAAAGGTACAATTAGAACATCGTATTTTCTAAAAATTACATTTTCACATCGCCAATTTAATTCCTCCAATAAATTTCTATAACATCTCCATCTTTTAACTTACTTGTAAAATCACATTTAATTCCGTTTATAGTGGTTACCAGTTCTTTTCCCCCTGCCACACTTGTATCAAAATGATAAAAATCCAATATATCAACGAAGATATATTGTTTCTTATTCTTTAATACCACAACAGTTCCATTTACTGTAATTATCATATTAGCAGTTGTATTTTCATTAACTGTTTTATTATATTCAAAATCGTTCTCTAAAATCTCAACTATCTGATTATCTTTATAATCTTCTTCGTAATCTTCTTCATCTTCCCTATATTCAGGTTCATATTCATCATCTTCAAAATCTATGCTGAAGTTCTCATATACTTTCTCATCTTCATTAGAAATCTTATTATTAACCTTAACACGCTTCTTATTGAAATCTATATCCATAAATTTAAGAACCTGTCCTAATGTATAATAATTAAGAATCTCTATCTTATCTCCCTGACAGATGTTATAATCTCCAGACTTAAGTTCACCATTTACTTCAACAAATCTTGGACAATCTATTGCCTGTCCGTT
>OIZF01000676.1_pt1 | contig 22795 bp, 19 predicted proteins | sample 1588471 | NCBI WGS metagenome assembly OIZF01 (sample SAMN03283279) | human gut metagenome | biome: human-associated habitat; material: feces | host: Homo sapiens | place: Peru | collected 2012
AACCGGGGACCCACGCATTACGAATGCGTTGCTCTACCAACTGAGCCATATCGGCAACCCTATTGTTTCTTAATGCGGTGCAAAGGTAAGGCTTTTTTCTTAATGAGCCAAACTTTTGCACCACTTTTTGTCTGTTGCTTATCGCTCTGTAAGATTCGTGTTAGAACTTGTAACCAATGGTCATGAGCACCTGGTTGCGCTTGTTGCTAACCTTTGTAGAGTTGCATACATTGTCGAATGCAGGCACTCTTTCGGCATTGGTAGGCTGGTCTACGTAGCTCATGAAAGGATAGAAGTCACCATTGGTCTGACTGTACTGATAGGCAATGTCGAAATTCCAGTTCTTAAAGGCATAACCAAAACCTGCGGTTATGCGGTGAGTATCCTTCCAGTTGGTGTAATCGGTTGTAGAGCTGTAGTATGTGCCGTACGAATTGAGTGAACCATCCTTGTAGCCATCCTTGCTATACATTGCTGAGAGATAGTTGTAGCCAAGACGAACGGCAAAGTTCTTTTCTGGTTTGAACTCGACACCAAGTTTAAGAGTGTGCACACCTTTGAGCGAGTTCTTGATACTCTGCTTCATAACCTCATCGCTGTGACTTTCGTCGTAATAGTAGCCCCATTCGTCAACTGTGCCACCATCGTTGATACGAATGTCGCAGGTAGAATAGTCGGCATACTCGTATGTGGCACCGATAGCAAGGTAATTGCCAACGGTATGGCCAAGGCTAACGCCGAAGCGCCAAGGAGTGTAGAACTTGAAGTCGTACGACTCGTATGACTTGTCCTTGTTGATAGAGCCATAGCCTTGGTTGAGGTTGCTTATGTCGAGAGTTGTATAGTTCTTTGTAGTGAGGTCGTACCATGTAGGTGTGTGAACATATAGTCCAACACGGAAAGGAGATTCCTCAACTGGACGGAAGATGATACCACCCTTAATGTCGAAACCTGTACCAGTAATCTTGCGGTCGTCACTCATAAGTATATTGCCTATAGGGTTGCTTCCGTCAACAAGATTTTCTGCATAATCGGATGAGCCATTATAGTGGACATCGTATAGTCCAAATGTCAAGCCCCAGTAGAAACGGTCGTTTGAGTTGCCGCTGATGTTGAAGTTGTACTCGCCTATATATCCAGATGTGGCACGACCGAATTGATAGTCGGTGGCATTGAAATAAACAGGAGTTGTAGGGCTTGATTCCTTGACGATAACACCATTATTAAGAACGGCGTTGTTTGGGTCGCTTGCGTTGTCGGCATCGTAATGGTTGAACAGAACATTGCTGTAAAGATGGTCTACCTGGCTATATGTGGCATAGTTGGCGTTTAGACCATTGCTGCCATCAAACTTGTAGATACCATTGAGATTCTTCATTGCCGACAATTTATTCTGTGATGCACCATTGAGTTTGTCGGTAGCAGAGAGGATCTGAGCGAAGTTCTTGCTCTTTGTATAGCTGAATCCGAAGTTGATAAAAGAGCTACGGCTTGTGCGCATAGAGTAGACAAAGCCGGCTTGATCAAAACTCATATTGGTCTTGTCGGCACCATTAAACGACTCGGCTTCCGACTGACTGTTGAATCCAAATGAACCATTGACAACACTGCGACGGAACATACCGATGCCCGCAGGGTTAGTTCCCATTGTCGAAACATCAGCTCCAAGTGCCTCCATTGCGCCACCCATACCTACGTAGCGTGCGGTTCCGTTAAGATCCTTCTGTGCTAAAGGAGCGTTGTCGTAGGTTTCCTGAGCAGACGCCACAGTGCCAAGCATTGCGGCTGTTATTATTGAAAATATCTTTTTCATAGCGTTTGCTGTATTTTATTTTTTAGGATTGTTGTTTGTATATAGTATTCTGGCTACGGTATAGCCCATAGCCAGAAACATATAGTGTGTTATCGGCGACTACCAAAGCCTCCTCCACCGCCACGGCTTCCGCCTCCTCCGAAGCCTCCACCGCCACCAAAGCTACCGCGGTTGCCGCCAAAACCAGATCCTCCACCAAATGATCCGCGACTTGAACCAAAGTTGCTGTTAGGATTGGTATAGGTAGGCTGTTGATATTGCTGCTGACGATAGGTATTGTTAGAGCGGTTGTTGCGGCTACCAAATGAGTTGCGGTCGTTGCGGCTGTCGTTTGACCAACGGTTGTTGGCGTTAGATCTGTTGCGGCTGCCAAAGGCGCTGCGGCTTGTAGACGAGCCACGACTGCCGAAGGAACCTTTACGGTTGGAGTGGTTTAGTGTGCCAGTTGGTCCGTTATAGGCATAATGCCAAGATGGATACCAAGCACTGCCCCATCCCCAATATGGATGTCCCCATCCATAACCATAGTACCACGGATTGTACCATCCGCTATACCAACCAGTGTAATAAGGTCCGTACCATGGATCATACCATGGGTCGTACCAGCTATAATAGCCACGCCAGTAGGGAGAACCCCAATACGAACCGTAGAACATAGGGTCCCAATAGCCGTAAAAACCGTCGAATCGACCCATGCGACGAGAATAAGTATAGTCGTTATCTTCGTCGTAATAGCGTTCGGAGCCAGGATAGATGACTATGGTAGAGTCGAGATCGGCTTTGCCATAAGTGCCATCGCCCTCGCGAAACTCAAGAATGTCGTTGCCAAGAGAGTCGGTACCTATCTTTTGATAGTAACTCTTGAGCTTGCCACGACGGTTATACTCGTCAACGTTACGGTTGCTGCCACAGTAATAGGCAGGTCTGTCGTATATGTTTTTATCGAAATGTGTGGACATTTCAGTCTTCGATCTCTTCTTCGGCTTGAAGTAGAGGTCGTCGTCCTGGGCAGCCATTGACATTGGCAATGCCGTTATAAGGACTGAGAGAAATAATAACCGTGTCTTCATAATGGTTTACTATTGTTACATTATTTATATATGCAAAATTAATGCTTATTTGGTTGCAAAATTAGGGAAAAACCCTAAAACGGCATAGGTTTTCCCCTAATTTTATGTTTTTTATATATTTGAGTTTGTCATGCTATTATGATGTTACGGTTTTTATGCTTAATTTTGCGTAGTAAAAACAAAAAATCACGATATAAACATGAAATACTACGTAGCAAACTTTGATATAGAATGTGCTGGTGAGCTGCTTCAGCCAGCACGAGAGTTGTTATCGGCTGCCGCATGTGAGGCAGGATTCGAGGCTTTTGAGGATACTGATAATGGTATTGCTGGATATGTGCAACGTCCGCTTTACGACAAAGAAGCCCTTGACGCAGCCATAGCCGATTATATGCCTGAGGGCACACAAGTTACATATAATATAGAAGAAGTGCCCGACCAAGACTGGAACCAAGATTGGGAAGACCAGGGATTTGAGCCTATAGGTGTGTCGGACCATCTTGTAATATATGATGCCAAGCATACAGACATGTCGATGTTTGCTGGTGATGACGGTGTAATGCGCATCTTTATAGAGGCTCGCAACGCTTTTGGTACAGGCACACACCAGACTACAAGGATGATATTGCGTCGTTTGCTTGGAATGGATTTGACGGGCAAGTCGGTGCTTGATTGTGGTTGTGGAACTGGAATATTGGGTATAGTAGCATTGCGATTGGGAGCCAACCGTGTGTTGGGATATGACATAGACGAATGGAGCTCGGAGAATGCCAAGCACAATGCCGCTCTAAACGGTGTTGACAATTTAGATGTATTGCTTGGCGACGCTTCGGTTCTTGATGGTGTGAAGGAAGAGTTTGATGTTGTGATAGCCAATATCAACCGCAATATCCTACTAAACGATATGACAGCATTCAGAAGTCATCTTAAGACAGGAGGAAGATTGATACTCAGCGGATTCTACGAAACGGATGTGCCAATGTTGGAACAAGCAGCCCAGAGTAATGGTTTGACTATTATAGACGTGGTGACAGACGAAGAATGGGCTTGCGCTATGTTTGAATGTAAATAATAATTGGCAGGATGACTATAATATTAAGACAATGTGCAGTAGCAGTGGCTGTGATGTTGTCGGGTGCTGTTTATGGACAGACGGCAATAGATGCCACAGCGGTCAATAACTATAAGCGCTATCATGGCGACGGAATAGACAATGTATTGCAATATGTGCCAACAGTAGCTGTGTTCGGACTGAAAATGTGTGGCGTAAAGACAGAGACATCGTGGAAGAAAAGACTGACGGTGTCGGTGGCATCGTTTGCGGTAAACGCAGGCGTGACATATGTTCTGAAGCGTAGTATACACGAAAAACGTCCAGACGGAACAGACAATAGATCGTTCCCATCGGGACATACATCAATAGCCTTTTGCGGAGCCACATCGCTTATGCACGAATATTATAAGGTGTCACCTTGGATAGGTGTGGCTGGTTATGCGGTAGCAACAACTGTAGCAGTAGACCGTGTGCGCCGCAACAGACATCATTGGGGCGATGTTGTAGCAGGTGCGGCTATAGGTTGCCTATCTGCCGAGGCTGGATATCTTATAGGCAACACGATTCTTGGTAAGGACAAGAAAAATGACGACTTAAGTTTGGCGGTGTCGCCAGTTGGTTTTGAGTTAACGCTAAAACTTTAGAGAAGATTTAGTTGCCTATTGTCAGCTTCTTCATGTCGTAGAACGACCCATTGTAGATGTTGAAGTCGACATAACCCTTAATACCTGGCAGTCTGCCAACATCGGTATGCTGCCAGAACTTCCATGGGCCCTTGTATTCCACCTTGTCAACATAGTAGTGGGCTATCCAATAAGGATAGTCGTCAAATACTGGAGCATTGAGATACTTCTCTTTAAATTTATAATATGTGTATATAATAGGCTTGACATGATAGCGATCCTCTACAATGTGAAGCCAAGTAAGGATATCGCGTTGAAAATCCTCGACAGAAGTGTCGGCAGGCTTGTGCTCAACATCCAAAACAGGCGGAAGGTCGCCCTCCTCAAGATGTACATTCTTAAGAAAGTGATAAGCCTGAGCGCGTGCAGACGACTTGTTACTCCAAAAATGATATGCGCCACGTATGTAGCCATATTCGCGAGCTTGTTGGAAGTTATCGGCAAATCGGTCGTCAAGACGTGTGGAACCTTCGGTCGACTTAATCATGATAAATCGTAGTGGACAGCCTTCAATCATGCCGCTGCGTAATAGGTCCCAGTCGATTTCGCCTTGATAGTGAGAGATGTCTATACCGTGTATCTCGTATCCGGCAGGATAATTAGGGTCGCCAAACAATGCACGCCATCTGAAACCTGTGGGGCTGACAAAGAACGAATAGAACAGCCATACGTACAGACATATTACAGCAATGCCTCCCATCCACCATGCGGTGCGCGGGTTGCGGGCGAGTATGGCAGAAAAGCCAGAGCGCTTCTTCTGTGTCTTGCGTCTTGTTGTTGTGCGTCTTTTAGTTTGGTTGTTCACGTTCATTGGTTTGGTTTGTTTGTTTTTGATTAACGCAAAAGAGAGCAGAATGACGTAAGCCACTCTGCTCTCAGTGTTATCTGTAACTCTGTTCGAAAGCTATAGATTGCAAGTGTTGATTACTTGCCCTGCTCAAGCTGCAGAGTCTTTGTAGTCTGGTCGCATACCTCTGTTGGACCCCAATACTGGATAGGACCTGGGTAAACGTAGCATGTATTCTTAGCCCACTCCTCACGATGAGCAGCGAAGAACTTGAAAGGAGCGCCATCAAGCTCAACAAGAGCCTTACGGATAACAGGCTTGTTGGCACCGTTACGACGCTCGATGTTCATCATCATAGTGATAGGCACACCACCTGCGATCCATTCGGCAGCAGGAGCAGTTGTGTTCTTGATTACTGACATATAGCCAGTCTTGCCGTTAGCGATGAGGCATGAAGCGTTGAAGCCGAGAGAGTAGCAGTAGTCTGCATCATAGTTAGAAGGAGCAGCGCAACGTCCCTCATAACCGAAGAAGTGGTGCTGTGCAGCGAACTTGCCATTGTACTTGCCCTCTTCCTTCCAAGCGTCGAGCTTCTTCTCAACCATACGAGAGAGAAGCTTCTCAGTCTCGATAAGAGAAACCTGAACGTTTCCGTGTGGGTCGCGGTCGAGGCAGAGCTGACGAGCAACATCCTCAGGAAGTGACTCAAGAACAGCAAGGTTCTCCTTAGCGATAGAGTTCTTAACGAAAGCAATCTGCTCCTCAGCGTTAGCAAACTCACGAGACTCGCCTGTTGAAGGGTCGGTAAGAACCTCATTAAGTTCAGAGATAAGCTTCTTGATAGCAGGGATGAACTCGATAAGACCCTCAGGAATGAGTACAGTACCGAAGTTGTTGCCATCGGCTGCACGATCGGCTACTACCTTAGCGATATATGTTACAACATCGTCAAGTGACATCTCCTTAGTCTCAACCTCCTCTGAAACGAGGCAAACGTTAGGCTGGGTCTGAAGAGCGCACTCAAGAGCGATGTGCGAAGCCGAACGGCCCATGAGCTTGATGAAGTGCCAGTACTTGCGTGCTGAGTTGCAGTCGCGCTGGATGTTACCGATAAGCTCGGCGTATGTCTTACAAGCTGTATCAAAACCGAATGAAGTCTCAATCTGCTCATTCTTCAAGTCGCCATCGATAGTCTTAGGACAACCGATAACCTGAACACCATACTTCTTAGCAGCATAGTACTCTGCAAGAACGCAAGCGTTTGTGTTAGAGTCGTCACCACCGATGATTACGAGAGCCTTAATGCCAAGTTCGCGGAGAATCTCGATACCCTTCTCAAATTGCTCTTCCTTCTCGAGCTTGGTACGTCCAGAACCGATGATGTCGAAACCACCAGTGTTGCGGTACTGGTCCATAATCTCAGAAGTAATCTCCATATAGTTGTGGTCTACCAAGCCACCAGGGCCAAGGATAAAGCCATAGAGTTTGTTCTCTGGGTTAAGAGCCTTAACACCATCGAAAAGACCAGAGATAACGTTGTGACCGCCAGGAGCCTGACCACCTGAAAGGATTACACCAACGTTGAATGAAGGTAGTTCTTTCTTCTCACCTGCTTCGAAGGTGATTACAGGCATGCCGTAAGTGTTTGGGAACAAAGCCTTAATTTCATCCTGATTTCCAACCGACTGAGTAGCCTCGCCTTCAACTGCCTTTACTGGACCCTGAAGTGCCTTAGGCAATTTAGGCTGGTAAGCAGCTCTTGCAATCTGCAATGCACTAATTTCCATGTGTTTTAAAAAAATTAAAAAATGTATGATGTTAAAATAGAATCGCGATTGACGCTTCTTTTGCAAGTGCAAAAATACTGCTTTTCTATGAATTGATGAAAAAAAATACAGGAAATCGTAGCATTAAATTATTTTTTATTGATATTGCTTGCCACATATCAATTTTTTTTCTATCTTTGGCATGTAAAACACTATTGTTTAATCATATTAATACATATTATATTATGGCAAACAAACGAAGTTTGAAACGCAACATCAATTACGTGTGCAGTGAGCTATTCTCAGAGGTTGTGGCTATCTCTTACACAACAGACGCAAGCGATGAAGACATTAAGGCATTGCTTACATCCATACTTGTGATACACAACGATTATGTGCGCCGCGTGTCGCATGTGGAGCCAGGACTTGCTCCAAGATTGTTCTTTAAGAGCCTTATCACAAACTTCAATAAGCAGGCATCCGAGATTGTAGACCAGATATCAAACCTCGGATAACCTGATTGTAGGACAGATGACAGACAATAGATAAAAAATCAAAAAAACGGAATGACATTTTTGCAACGCATTTGCAAGACAATACTTTACAAGCGCATGGGGTGGACCACTCGTATTGAAGTGGAACACCCCGCTAAGTATATACTGTGTCTTGCTCCACATACAAGCAACTGGGATTTTATTATAGGATTGCTTTATTCGAGAGCCGAGAACAAGAAGATAAACTTCCTTATGAAAAAGGAGTGGTTCTTCTGGCCTCTTGGTGTATGGTTCCGCCATCTTGGCGGTATACCGGTAAATCGTGGCAAGCATACAAGCATGACAGACGCAATGGCAGAGGCGGCACGCAAGGCACCCGACTTCAGATTGTGTGTGACACCAGAGGGAACACGCTCGCTTAATCCTAACTGGAAAAAGGGTTTTTACTTTATAGCCCTGAAAGCAGGAATTCCAATCTTGCTGTATGGACTCGATTTTGAGCGCAAGCTCATAGAGTGCAAACATATCATTACACCTACTGGTGACGTAGAGGCCGACATGAAGACTATAAAGACCTACTTCAAGGACTTTAAGGGCAAGAATCCTGAGAAATTCACTGTCGGCGAGATTTAAAAAACGAATAAAATGAGAAAAAGGGTTCTATCTTTCTTTTTGTGTACAACATCTCTGATGGTGCTCCAGGCTAATGCGGGCACTACGAAGACGCTGCCTAAAGAGAGAATAGGTGTGCTGCTGAAGAATTATGTCTTGCAGAACAAGGCTAAGAACGTGTCTTATCCTACTCAACCGTATATGGAGTCGTTTGATGTAGACGACTCGAAAAAACAACTTCGACTTGTTGTTAGCCCGGCTTTTGCCACGCAGAACTTTACCGAGAAGTCGGTGAAGTATTACTATAAGAAGCTTGCCAGTTCGCTGCCAAAGCCATATAGCCGTTACAATCTGACCATAGAGAGTGCCGGACTGCCTATCGAACAGCTTGTAGCTGGCGCAAAGACCGATGATAACGGGATTGCGGCAATATGGGGAAACATTGACTATAGTGGACAACCTTGGGTGACGAACGAGTCGAAACCATTCTTTGTGTCGCACGGACTCTTTGACAGACATCTGTCTGTATGGGCCTCGCACGGCATTTATTACGACCAGAAGAAGTCGAGATGGAAGTGGCAACGCCCTAATCTCTTTTGCACTACCGAAGACCTCTTCACGCAGACGATAGTTGTGCCATATCTTATACCGATGCTTGAGAACGCAGGTGCCGTTGTTTATACGCCACGCGAGCGCGACTGGCAGAAGAACGAGGTGATAGTGGACAACGACAACAAGCGTGGATATGTTGAGGATAATGGTAAGGAGAAGTGGCTTGACACAGAAGGCAAAGGATTCGCTTTTCATACCGGGACTTATCGTGACGGAGAAAATCCATTTGTAAGCGGTACAGCACGTAAGGTGAAGGCTGTGAAGAAAGGTGCCGAATCGTGGGCTTCTTATCAGCCAACAATACCACAGGCTGGCAGATATGCTGTATACGTGAGCTATCAGACCCTGGACAACAGCATTGACGATGCCACGTACATTGTTTTTCATAAAGGCGAGCGCACCATCTTCAAGGTGAACCAGAAGATGGGAGGTGGCACGTGGGTGTATCTCGGAACATTTGATTTTGACAAGGGTAATAGCGATGACAACCGTGTTGTCGTTACCAATTTGTCGGAGAAACGTGGAATAGTTACAACCGATGCTGTTCGTTTTGGTGGCGGTATGGGCAATATACAGCGTGGCGGTGCCATGAGTGGAATGCCACGCTGTATTGAGGGAGCACGTTATTCGGCACAATGGGCTGGTGCTCCATATAGTGTTTATGGAGGACGAGGAGGTTCTGACGATTATGCAGATGATATAAACACCCGATCGAATATGACCAACTGGCTTGCAGGTGGTTCTGTGTATGTGCCGACACTTGACGGACTGAAGGTGCCTATTGAGTTATCGCTTGCTGTGCATAGCGATGCTGGCTATGCTAACCGTCCTGATTCGATAATAGGTTCGTTGGCTATATGCACCACCAACTTTAATGACGGACGTCTTAACAGTGGAGTGTCGCGTATGGTATCACATGATTTTGCCGAGGCTTTGCTCTCAGGATTGCAGCATGACATTACGGCAAAGTATGGCAAGTGGTCGCGTCGATATCTATGGGATCGCAATTATAGCGAGACTCGAAAACCTGAGGTGCCATCGGCTATTATAGAAACCATGTCGCACCAGAATTTTGGTGATATGCGTTATGGTCTTGATCCTAACTTCAGGTTTACCATGGCGAGGTCGTTGTGCAAAACCATTCTGCGTTATGTAAGCAAAGGACACGAACGCCCGTTTGTTGTACAACCATTGCCGGTGAACAACCTACGTGTTGAGCGAACAGACAACCAAATGTTGCGTTTGACGTGGCTCCCAGTTAAAGACGAACAAGAGCCTACAGCCGTACCGACAGCATACAATATATATATATCCGAGAATGGTGGCGGATTTGACAACGGTCGTATAGTACAAGGCACGTCGTTTGTTTTTGAGGCACGTCGAGGAGTTGTGTATAAGTTTCGTGTGACAGCCGTGAACCGTGGCGGCGAGAGTTTTCCATCCGAGACACTTGCAGCATATCTTTCGCCTGATGCCGATGCTAAGGACATACTTGTAGTAGATGGATTCAAGCGTCTTTCGGGTCCGGCTATTGTTGATGATAATACACGTCTTGGTTTTGATCTTGATGCCGATATGGGTGTAACACTTGGATTGGCAGCTGGATGGAACGGACGTCAGCAGTGTTTTAACCGTTCGCGAGGAGGTAGCGAAGGTCCTAATGCATTAGGATATAGTGGCGATGAGCTTGCCGGAACATTTGTAATGGGCAATCAGCAGAACGCATCGGTGTGTCATGTTGAGAACATTGCACGTTCGGGTTCATATAATGTGTTAAGCAGTTCGCTTGAGGCATTTGAGAACAACTTTGTCAAGCCTTCGCATTATAGTGTTATAGATATGGCATTTGGTATGCAGAAGGACGATGGACACTCGCTTGTGCACTACAAGACATTCTCTTCTACCTTGCAAAAGCAGGTAATGGCCTTTATACGAGGTGGCGGACGTATGTTTGTGAGCGGTGCCTATATAGGCAGCGATATGCAGAGAGGCGATGAGCGTGACTTCCTTTCAGGAGTATTTAAGACATCGTATGGCGGTTCGGACTGCAATCAGACCAACAATACAGTAAATGGTCTCGGCATAAGTTTCGACCTGATACGTCATCCTAATGCCGTACATTATGCTGCGACAAATGTTAATGTTATGCGTCCGGCAAACGCTTCGTCGTTCTGCGCAATGCAATATGCCGACGGAACTGATGCTGCTGTGGCTTATGATGGAGCCGACTACAAATGCTTCGTAATGGGATTCCCGTTTGAGTGCATTAACAGTATTAAGGCACGTCAGCAGGTAATGAAGGCTGTGATGAATTTCCTTACAAAAAAATAATTGATAACTAAAACTTATATGACTATGTACAAAATTCAAGCAAATGCCTCAGGCACAAGAAGTATAGAAGTAAGTGACGAGCACCTTAAGACACTGGCAAAGTATTCGCTACTTGATGCCCTTGTCGACAGTAATGGTATTGTAGACGAGCCGGTGCTTGACAAACTTAAGCTAAATGTACGCTCGCTGCTCGAATCGTCGGGTGTTAGCGACAAGAATTTGCTCGACCTCTGTCTTGACGTTATATACAATAATAATATGAAGGCTCTGGGTCTGTCTAATCTCGTGGCTCTGTACAAGGAGTGGGAAACTAAGCAACCGAGTGAGACAGAAGAGCAATAAAAAACTCATTACCTCTGGGGTAAAATAGGAGTTAAAGGAAGTTTAGGTTTCGTCCGTTGAATTCCGATAACTCCTTTTTGACACACCCTTATAAATTAATTTGTAATAAAAAAACAAACAGATAATGAAAGAATTGAGGCTCACCGACTGGTTGCCTACTACCAAGAAAGAAATCGAACTTAGAGGATGGGATAATGTGGATGTTATTCTTTTCTCTGCTGACGCATATGTTGACCATCCGTCATTCGGAGCTGCCGTGATAGGTCGTACACTCGAATATGCCGGCTATCGTGTGGCTATAGTGCCACAGCCCGACTGGCATGGAGACTTCCGCGACTTCAAGAAACTCGGTCGTCCTAATCTCTTCTTTGGTGTTGCACCTGGTTGTATGGACTCAATGGTTAACAAATATACGGCAGGCAAGCGTCTTCGTTCAGAAGATGCTTATAGTCCGGATGGACGTCACGACTGTCGTCCTGAGTATCCCACCATTGTTTATACTAAGATTCTGAAGCAGCTGTTCCCTGATGTTCCCGTTATACTTGGAGGCATTGAGGCTTCGCTGCGTCGACTTACCCATTACGACTATTGGAAGGACGGATTGCAGAAGTGTATACTTTGCGATTCGGGAGCCGACATGATAATATATGGTATGGGCGAGAAACCTATACTGGAACTTTGCCGACAGTTCTCTGAAGGCAAGAGTGTGGAGGATATACGCGATATTCCGCAGACTGTATATCTTAGTAAGGAGAGTGATATTCCTGGAGGAATAACGTCGGACGACATTGTGTTGTACAGTCATGAAGAGTGTCTGCGCAACAAAAAGGCAGAGGCAGACAACTTTCGTCATATAGAGGAAGAGTCGAATAAGATGCATGCGCAACGTTTGCTGCAAGCTGTTGACGGCAAGTATGCTGTTGTAAATCCGCCTTATCCACCGATGACAACCGAGGAGCTTGATCATTCGTTTGATCTTCCTTATACGCGATTGCCTCATCCTAAGTACAAGGGCAAGCGCATTCCGGCATACGACATGATAAAGTTCTCGGTCAATCTGCATCGAGGTTGCTTTGGAGGATGTGCTTTCTGTACAATCAGCGCACACCAAGGCAAGTTCATAGCTTGCCGCTCAAAGGAGAGTGTATTAAAAGAGGTGAAGAAGGTGATAGAAATGCCCGACTTCAAGGGTTATCTGTCCGACCTTGGCGGACCATCGGCTAATATGTATGGTATGCATGGACGCAATCCTAAGGCATGTGCTGTGTGCAAGCGTCCATCGTGTATCAACCCACAGGTGTGCCCAAACCTTATTACCGACCATACTTCGTTGCTTGATATCTATCATGCCGTAGATGCGTTGCCTGGCATAAAGAAGAGTTTTATAGGCAGTGGTGTGCGCTACGATTTGCTTTTGCATAAGAGCAAGGACGAAAAGTCGAATGCGGCAGCACGCCAGTATACACGCGAGTTGATTTGCAATCATGTAAGCGGTAGACTGAAGGTGGCACCTGAGCATACATCAGATGCTGTGCTTAAGCTAATGCGCAAGCCATCGTTTGCCTTGTTCGAGGAGTTTAAGCGTATCTTCGACAAGATAAATACCGAGCAGAATCTGCGTCAGCAGATTATACCTTATTTTATAAGCTCGCATCCTGGATGTCGCGAGGAGGACATGGCAGAGCTTGCCGTGATAACCAAGCGCCTTGACTTCCATCTTGAGCAGGTGCAAGACTTTACGCCAACACCTATGACTGTAAGTACTGAGACGTGGTATACGGGCTACGATCCATATACATTAGAGCCAGTGTTCTCTGCCAAGACACCACGTGAGAAACTTGCACAGCGCCAGTTCTTCTTTTGGTATAAGCCTGAGGAACGTCGTGGCATAGAGCAGGAGTTGCGCCGCATTGGCCGTTCGGATCTTATACAGAAACTATATGCTGGCGTTCCTATGCCTAACTATGGACGCAACTTTGGTAATAACCGTCGCCCTGAGTTTGAGCGAGACGAATATGAGGAGAAGCGTGGCAATGCAGGAACAAAATATGGTAAGGGCCGTAAAGATAATCACAAAGCTAATGGCCGTGGCAACAACAGCCGTAGTGAATATGGCAATGGTCGTGGCAATAATAGCCGTAATGAATATGGCAATGGTCGTAATGACAATAGCCGAAAAGGCAAGCGTAGATAAATTTGCTTTTCTGTAATATTATGATAGAAAACAGAGGGTGTGTTCAAACAGCTTACAGCGCGTTTGAGCACACCCTTTATCTTGTTTGATACTTTTTTTTACTTGGTTACTCGTATTGTTGTAGTGTATACAAAAAAATTGTGGGCAGCCAATTGACTGCCCACAACCAACACAAAAACTAAACTAGACTTAACTAAGCTAATTCGAGGCTCTCACGAGTCCCTAATTATCACTTGCAAAGTTAATGATAATTGTTTAAATTACCCAATATATAGATATAAATTTTACCTAATGAAATGGATAATTGTCATAATGTTCGTTAAAATCGCAAAGATGTGCCATTGTTTACCATAATATAATCCAATATAGTCATAGCTGTCATGGCTTCCACTATAGGAACTGCACGTGGCAACACACATGGGTCGTGTCGTCCTTGTGCACATAACGTAGTGGCATTACCTTCCTTGTCTATAGTTTGTTGTTCTTGCAAGATGGTTGCCACTGGCTTGAAGGCGGTACGGAAGTAGATGTCCTCACCATTGCTTATGCCGCCTTGAATGCCTCCGCTGTGATTGGTGCGAGTGCATACTTTGCCATTCTCCGAATAGAAGATATCGTTCTGTTTGCTGCCGCGTGAATTGACACAATCAAAACCTTCGCCATACTCAAAACCCTTTGCAGCATTAATGCCGAGCATAGAAGCTCCGAGCATAGCATGCAGTTTGCCAAACTCTGGCTCGCCAACACCTACTGGACAACCCTTAACAACGCAAGTTATGATTCCGCCAATAGTGTCGCCATCCTTTTTTACATCAGAAATAAGCTCTTCCATTAGTCGAGCTTTCTCAGGGTCGGGGCAGCGTACCGGATTACGCTCAATCTCTGCAAAGTCGAGAGTAGAGTAATCGCGGCTAACCTCGATGTTGCCTACTTGCGATGTGTATGCAGTAATGCTTACGCCCAGTTGTCTAAGGACAAGCTTGGCAAGAGCGCCACCCACGCAGCGGCTAATTGTAATGCGAGCCGATGAGCGTCCGCCACCACGATGGTCGCGTATGCCGTATTTGCTTGTGTAAGTAAAGTCGGCATGCGATGGACGAAACAAGTCGCGCATATTGTTGTAGTCGTTGGAATGCTGGTTGGTGTTGTGCACAACAAACCCAATAGGGCATCCTGTAGACTTGCCCTCAAACACACCGCTAAGCAATTCAACCTTGTCGGCCTCGTTGCGTGATGTAGTAATCTTGCTTTGTCCAGGACGTCGTCTGTTGAGCTCGTTTTGTATAAACTCCATATCGATGTCAATGCCAGCAGGCATTCCGTCTACAACGCCACCCACTGCAGGCCCATGGCTTTCGCCAAACGTTGTCAGGGTGAAAAGGTTTCCGAAGGTATTTCTCATTATTAATTAGTTGACGAGTTAGAGTGTGGGCATTAATTCAAGTATATATTAGTGGCAGTGTCCGCCACAGCAACCTTTGTCGTCGCCATGTCCATGGTGGCCGCATCCACCTTCGTGGTTATGGTTGTCGCAACCGCCTTCGCATCCGCCGCAATCACCACCACAGTGGCCGCCACATCCGCCACCATTGAGATGGTTTAGCATGGTCTGTATCTCTTCTTTTGTAGCTTCGCGGTTCTCGATAATGTAGCCTTTAAAGTTTAGACGGTTTCCTGCAAGAGGATGATTGAGGTCGACCTTAACTTTTGAGTCGCCAATCTCGAGAACAGTAGCGATAAAGAAGTTGCCGTCTTCGTTCTTCAAAGGAATTTGAGCTCCCTTAAATATGTTTTTGCTGTCAAAGTGTCCGTCTATACAGAACATCTCCTTGTTGAGATCGATAACTCTCTTTGGCTCGTATTCGCCGAAAGCCTGGTCCTTATCAAGTTCAAAGTCGAATTTGGCGCCACGTTCCAAATCTTGAAGCTTCTCTTCAAGTGCGTCGAGAGCGGCACCAAAGCCAGTGATGAACACAAATGGTTGCTCCTGAGAAGTTTCTTCTACAAGTTTACGCTCTCCGTTGTCGTTGATGGTGAAGAGCTGATAGTGAGCTGCTATGAGCTTGTTAGTTTTATTTTCCATTTCTTTTTAATATGTTTCGTGCAAAGGTACAACAAATAAATGAGAAAGGACATAATAAAATAAAAAAGGTTCATTCTTCGTTTATAGTGACGCTACAGCCACATCTCTACATTCATTTATGGTTTTTACAGCAAGCAAAAATACATTTGACAGCAAGCATAGATGCATTTGACAGCAAGCATAGATGCATTTGACAGCAAGCAAATTCATATTTGATAGCAAGCATAGATACATTTGACAGCAAGCATAGATACATTTTACATAAGGCCGAAACCGAACGTATACGTTATCTACACCTTATAAAGTCAATTGGCAAAGTTGGGCTTCATATATACAATAAAAATAAAAAGCATTTTATTTTGTATTGTCTTCGATTTGCACTAACTTTGCAGATTATGATACAGGTAAAGGTTAAAGACGCTGCACTACGTGAGGCAGCGATGCAAGATATGGATTCTTTTCTTCGAGTGTTTATAGACGCTACGAAGGAGGCTATTGGCGGCGAGCTTAATGCTGACAACATGCAGCAGTTGAGCGTGTCGCAAATAACGCTGCTCGCCTATGACATTCTGCATGAGGAGGTTATGGACGGCGGATTTGTCCAATTGATATACAACGGTTATGGAGGTTTTATCTTCGATAACCCGTTTGCAAAGGTGTTGCGCGACTGGGGTTTGCGCGATCTTGCCAAGATGCTCTTTTCTGTGCGCAAGCTCTACAAGGAGTATGGCGGCAAAATACAGCGCAACTGCTCGGACGAGGAGTTTATGGCGATGTTCGAGCAATATCCCGAGTTTGACGACTATGACGACGAGTTTGTCGAGAACGAAGAGGCTTGGACTGCCGAAGTGGCACACTATGTGGACGAGCATATCGACGATTTTGTTGTTATAGAAGATTAGGGAGAGCAATAAGATGAACAAGGAACAGGAACTTAAAAGAAAGAAAAGTCCGGTAAGCATAAAAAACAAGAAGGCTTCGTTCGAGTACTTCTTTGTCGAGACCTACACGGCTGGCATTGTGCTTACGGGCACAGAGATCAAGTCGATACGTTTGGGCAAGGCAAGTCTTGTCGATACATTCTGTTATATCAACAACCATGAGGTGTGGGTTAAGGGTATGAATATCTCGCCCTACTTCTATGGCTCGTTCAGCAACCACGAGGCACGCCGCGACCGTAAGTTGCTGCTTACTAAACGTGAGATTTACAAGCTCGAGAATGCAACCAAGCAGCCTGGCTACACCATTGTGCCTACGCTTGTGTTTATTGACGAGCATGGACGTGCCAAGGTAGACATTGCTCTGTGCCGAGGCAAGAAAGAGTATGACAAGCGACAGACGCTAAAAGAGAAAGAAGACCGTCGCGAAATGGATAGGGCTATGAAGCACTATTAAATTGAGATAGGTGCATAGGGAGAATATAGTCATTATTTGGTAAAAAGAATTAAATGGGAAAGACTTTAAGAGAAGCCGCAAAAGACAGGATACTAATACTCGACGGTGCCATGGGCACTATGATTCAGCAGTACAAACTTGAGGAGGAAGACTTCCGTGGTTATCGTTACCGCAAGACACCAGGTATGATGAAGGGCAATAACGACATGCTCAACATCACACGTCCTGACGTTATAACCGATATTCACCGCAAATACTTGCGTGCTGGTGCGGATATCATTTCAACCAACACCTTTAGTTCGCAACGTATAAGTCAGGCTGATTATCATCTTGAAGAATCTGCCCGCGAGATGGCTCTTCTTGGTGTGCAACTTGCACGCAAGGCTGCCGATGAATTCTCTACAGAGGAAAAGCCACGTTTTGTAGCTGCTTCTGTAGGTCCTACCAATAAGACGTGCTCGATGAGTCCGGATGTAAGCAATCCTGCAACTCGTGACATTACCTATGCACAATTGTATGATGCCTATCTTGAGCAGATTTCCGCATTTGAGGAGGGCGGAGCCGACGCAATACTAATAGAGACCGTCTTCGACACTCTTAATGCAAAGGCTGCCATCGATGCCACTATGGAGGTGGAACGACGTTCGGGCAGACAGATGCCTATAATGCTAAGCATTACTGTGAGCGACCTTGCCGGACGCACACTCAGTGGACAGACTCTCGATGCTGTGCTGGCAAGCGTAAGCAGTTATCCGTTGTTCTCTGTAGGACTCAACTGCTCGTTTGGTGCCGACCAGATGAAACCTTTCCTTGAAGAGCTTGCCCGACGTGCACCTTATTATATTAGTGCTTATCCCAATGCCGGACTTCCAAACAGTCTTGGACAATACGACCAGACTGCCGAGACAATGGCTCCGCTGATTAAGGATTTTGTGGACGAGGGTCTTGTCAATATCATAGGCGGATGTTGCGGAACTACCGACGAGTTTATTGCCAAGTATGTGCCTATCGTCGAAAACGCCAAACCGCATGTGCCTCAGCCTAAGCCACAGACTATGTGGCTTAGCGGACTCGAATTGCTTGACGTTACGCCCGATGTGCGATTCGTTAATGTTGGCGAGCGATGCAATGTTGCGGGCTCGCGCAAGTTCTTGCGACTTATAAAGGAGAAGAGTTATGACGAGGCTGTAAGCATAGCACGCAAGCAGGTTGCCGATGGTGCATTGGTGATAGACGTAAACATGGACGACGGTCTGTTAGATGCACGCCAGGAGATGGTTACATTTCTTAATATCATTGCCTCTGAGCCTGATATTGCAAAGGTGCCGGTGATGATCGACTCTTCTAAATGGGATGTCATTACAGCTGGTCTGCAATGTGTTCAGGGCAAGTGCATTGTCAATTCAATATCTCTTAAAGAGGGCGAAGAGGTTTTCCTCAGTCATGCGCGCGATGTTATGCGTTACGGAGCTGCTGTAGTGGTGATGTGCTTTGACGAGCAAGGCCAGGCCACAACCTACGAGCGCCGTATCGAGATAGCCAGCCGTGCCTATAAATTGCTTACAGAGAAGGTGGGCATGAACCCGCTCGACATTATATTCGACCCTAATGTTCTTGCCATTGCTACGGGTATGGAGGAACACGACAATTATGCTGTCGACTTTATACGTGCCGTAGATTGGATAAAGACCAATCTGCCTGGAGCTCATGTCAGCGGAGGTGTAAGCAATCTCTCGTTCTCGTTCCGTGGCAACAATTACATACGCGAGGCAATGCACTCGGTTTTCCTGTATCATGCCATTGCCAAGGGTATGGATTTTGGTATTGTCAATCCTGCCGCTAAGGTTACTTACAGCGACATTCCTGACGACCAACTCGAGATTATCGAGGATGTTGTGCTAAACCGCAAGAAGGATGCTGCCGAGCGACTCATCCAGCTTGCCGACGATATAAAGCAAAAGCAAGAGGCTCTGAAGAATGGAACTGCAACCAATGGAGCCGCCAATCCTGTAGCTGCCGAACCCGAATGGCGTAGCGCTGATGTTGCGTCGCGTCTTGCCACAGCTTTGCAGAAGGGCATAGGCGACTATATGGAGGAAGACCTTAAGGAGGCTCTCGATATTTATCCCAAGGCTGTCGATATTATCGAAGGTCCGCTGATGGCTGGCATGAATAGGGTGGGCGAGTTGTTTGGTTGTGGCAAGATGTTCCTTCCGCAAGTGGTAAAGACCGCACGCACTATGAAGAAGGCTGTTGCCATACTTCAGCCTTATATCGAGGCAGACAAGAAGGAAGGCTCTACAGCTGCAGGAAAGGTGCTGATGGCTACTGTTAAAGGCGATGTACACGACATAGGCAAGAATATTGTTGATGTTGTGATGTCGTGCAACAACTACGATGTTATTGACCTTGGTGTTATGGTGCCTGCCGAACAGATAGTAAAGAAGGCTATTGAGGAAAAGGTGGACATGATAGGGCTTAGTGGACTGATAACGCCGAGTCTTGAGGAAATGGTGCATGTGGCTACCGAATTTGAAAAGGTTGGATTGCGTCTGCCTATAATGGTGGGCGGCGCTACAACTTCCGAGATGCACGTTGCCTTGAAGATTGCACCTATATATAGTGGTATTGTGGTATGGGTTAAGGATGCTGCGCAGAACCCTATGATTGCACAGCGATTGATGAACCCAGCCGACCGCCAAGCCTTTGAGGCTGAACTGAAGGAACGCTACGCACGATTGCGCGAAGAATATGCGGCGCATCAGCGTAAACTCTCGTCGCTCGACGAGGCAAGAAAGAATAAATTGGAACTGTTTTAATATAATATCTTTATTATGGTATTCAAAAAGAAGAGAGTGTGGCACTGCCTTCCAGGTCAGGAGCCTACCGAACTTGACAAGAAAGTAATGTACTGGGAAAACAAGGGTAAGGAGGTGCCCTCGCGCGACCTTATCAAGACTCCCGAACAGATAGAAGGTATTCGCCGCAGCGGTGTTGTGAATACTGGTGTGCTTGACGAGGTGGCCAAGAATATTCGTGCCGGTATGAGCACTCTTGAAATCGACCAGATTTGTTATGATTATTGCACCTCGCACGGTGCAATTCCGGCTTGCCTTAATTATGAGGGCTTTCCTAAGAGCGTGTGCACAAGTATCAACGAGGTTGTGTGCCACGGCATTCCAAAGGAAGAGGATATTCTTGAGGAGGGCGACATCGTGAATGTTGACTTCACAACCATCCTTGACGGCTATTACGCCGATGCCTCGCGCATGTTTATCATTGGCAAGACCACTCCCGAGAAGGAGCAGCTTGTGCGTGTTGCCAAGGAATGTTTGGAGATAGGTATGGAGGCAGCCAAGCCTTATTCGTTTGTTGGCGATATTGGTCATGCTATCCAGAAGCACGCCGACAAGTATCATTATGGTATTGTGCGCGACCTTTGCGGACATGGTGTTGGCCTTAAGTTCCACGAGAAGCCAGATGTAATGCACTATGGTCATAAGGGTACCGGCATGTTGCTTGTTCCTGGTATGGTGTTCACTATTGAGCCTATGGTAAACATGGGCACATGGAAGGTGTTTATCGATGCTGACGACGAGTATGGATGGGAGGTTATTACTGGCGACGAGAAACCAAGCGCTCAGTGGGAACACACATTTGTAATGACCGAACATGGTGTTGAGATATTGACTTATTAATATTATATATAATATGTACATATTAGGTATTGAGAGCAGCTGCGACGATACAAGCGCAGCGGTGCTCAACGACAACATATTGCTTAGCAATGTTACAGCTTCGCAGGATGTCCACTTCGAATATGGTGGTGTTGTGCCCGAGCTTGCATCGCGTGCTCATCAGCAAAACATCGTACCTGTTGTAAGCGCTGCCTTGAAGCGTGCCGGTATTACTAAAGAACAGCTTTCGGCTGTGGCCTTTACACGTGGTCCGGGTCTTATGGGTTCGTTGCTTGTAGGTGTAAGCTTTACCAAGGGATTTGCCCGTAGCTTGGGCATTCCTATGATAGATGTAAACCACTTGCAAGGCCATGTCATGGCCCATTTCATTAAGGAGAAGCCCGAGGACACTACGCCTCCGTTCCCGTTCCTATGTCTGCTTGTGTCGGGTGGCAATTCGCAGATTGTTAAGGTTAATGCCTACAATGATATGGAGGTGCTTGGACAGACTATCGACGATGCTGCAGGCGAGGCAATTGACAAGTGCTCTAAGGTTATGGGACTTGGCTATCCTGGTGGTCCTATCATTGACCGCTTGGCACGTCAGGGCAATCCGCTTGCCTATAAGTTTGCCGAGCCACACATCCCTGGCTTGGATTATAGCTTCAGTGGACTTAAGACCTCATTCCTTTACAGCTTACGCAAGTGGATTCAGGACGATCCCGACTTTATCGAGCATCACAAGAACGACCTTGCCGCAAGTCTTGAGCACACTATTGTTGATATTCTAATGAAGAAGTTGCGTCTTGCTGTAAAGCAGACTGGCATTAAGCATGTGGCTGTGGCTGGTGGCGTTTCGGCCAATAATGGTCTGCGCAATGCTTTCCGCGATCATGCCAAGCGTTATGGCTGGACTATCTATATTCCTAAGTTCAGCTATACTACCGACAATGCGGCAATGATTGGTATTACGGGATACTATAAGTTCCTCGACAAAGACTTCTGCTCAATCGACAAACCTGCATTCAGCAAGGTTACGTTCAAGTAGAACCAACAAGCCCGTTTCTTTTTGTGGAGATGGGCTTGGCCGAGACTTTTATGCAATAAAAAAATAAATACAGATAATATATGGAATTTGAAAAGAAAATACTTAGCCGTGAGATTCAGCAGTATCTCTACGAGTCAGGACTTACAGTTGGTTCTGCCGAGAGCTGCACAGGCGGTCGTATAGCCGAGTCGATAATTGCCGTTCCTGGTGCTTCTACCTATTTCAAGGGTGGCGTAATCTCTTACACAAACGAGATTAAGGAGCATCTTCTTGGTGTTGACCATCAGTTGCTTGAGGAGCAGACAGCCGTGTGCGAGGATGTTGCCAAGGCAATGGTTAAGGGAGCGATAAAGACTCTTGGTGTCGACTTTGCAATAGCTTCTACTGGTACAGCAGGTCCTGGCGGTGGAACACCAAGCATTCCGGTTGGTACTATATGGCTGGCTTGCGGCAATGCCGACAACATCATTACAATGATGCTTACTGAGGATTATGGCCGCGACATCAATCTTGCCATTGCCACCAGCAAGGCTCTGCAGATGTTTATCGATTTTCTTAAAGACAATATGCCTAAGCACGAGGACAATCGCAAGGCTCCTGTAATCCCTGTTACAGAATAGCAAATTAAGCCCCGTGTCTGCCCCAAAAATATGTATTTAAATAGGTAAAAGTCAATGCAATAGCACTTTATATTGTCTGAAAACAAAAAAAACATTAAATAAACAATATTAGTTAAGAGAATGTTTTGTCATTTCAGAAAAAGTCGCTAATTTTGCATCCTGTTTGGAATAGGTATCAAAAACGAATACAAAAAAGAAGATAGAAATGTCGAAA
>OIZF01000681.1_pt1 | contig 22632 bp, 18 predicted proteins | sample 1588471 | NCBI WGS metagenome assembly OIZF01 (sample SAMN03283279) | human gut metagenome | biome: human-associated habitat; material: feces | host: Homo sapiens | place: Peru | collected 2012
CCACTTATCAGAAGGGTTGGGGAACCTATCAAGACCCTTTTACCAAGCCCCACCACAATGTAAGCTTCCTTGCTGAGGCCCATTATCGCTTTGCTCATGGCTGGCATGTCAAGGGTGGATATGCCATGGATTTTGGTAGCGACAAAATGTTGGGTCACAATGCAGGTTTCCAACTTACCATAAGCAAGTCGGGGATTTTTTAACTATACAATGAAGAGAATATGAAAAGAATGATAAGACTGAACTTTGGCGATCGACTTCGTGTGAAAGATATGGCGAGGTTACTTTGCTTCGTAATGCTTGCGTGGATGACAAGTGCCTTGATGTTTTCCTCCTGTACCTTGGAGTCGAGCGACAATGGCGACCTCGATGGTTTTTGGCATTTGGAGAGCGTGGATACCTTGGCTACCGGCAAGACCGAGGATTTCTCCCAGCGCTATGTCTTCTGGGGCGTCGAACATAAGTTGATAGCAGTGAAGGAAACCGACACAAATCGAGAGAAGTTCTATTTCCGTTTTGAGCAGACTGGCGATAGTTTGAAGATTACCCAGGTATATAAGAACCATTGGCATCAAGACCAGGGAGAGGAAGGAGGCGACATCCCTGTGGATGAGTTGTCTGATGACTTGCAGCATTATGGCATCAATGCCCTTCCAGAAGGTTTCAAGAAAGAGGCTTTGAGCGGAAGTAAGATGATATTGAAATCTAAGACCGTAAGGCTGAAGTTTAAGAAGTTCTAGGACTTCTTGTTAGAATTTTATTGACAATGCAAAAAGTGGGGTAAGGAGGGCATTTCTCTCTCCTTACCCCACTTTGATTTATACCTAACTAGGTAGAAATTTCTCCCTAACTAGGCGTGATTTTTTTCCTAGTTAGGGAGTAAATGCTCTGTAGTGCTACAATCTCTCACAGAACTCGATTTTCTCTTTGTTGGGTCCTTCGATGGTGAAGAACTTCACGCCTTTCTCCCAGAATGGCAAACCGTTCACTTGGGTGTCGAGCATGCGGAAGAGTGAGGTGGCTTGCTTCTCGGCAGCAACTTTCTCTGCCTCGATAGCCTTTGCTTTCACCTCCTCAAACAAGGCATCGATATTCTTCACGTCGATGGCGATGTGGTCGATAGCTCCATATTCCATCTTAGCTTGATGGTTCTGATAGGTCTCAATGACGAGGTTGTGGAGCTGGAGGAATGCCACTTCCTCAGGACCATTGATAGTACGAAAAGCGATGTCGAAACCGAGTAGTTGGAAAAACTCGATGGTCTTCTTGATGTCGTTGGTAGGTATGCCGATGTGCTGCACGCCTATTGTAAAGTCTTTGATTTCCATAATGAAGTAATAAATGATAAATAATAAATGATAAATAATAAATGATAAATAATAAATGAGCAGACGTCGTTGGGCGAGAAATTTATACTTTAAAATTTATACTTTATAAATTTAGAAGTGTATCACCTCTGCGCCCAGTTGGAAGTAAGCCTTGTCCGATTGCGGGTTCCACATGCCCTTGGCATATACAGGGATGGTGTATTTGCCGATTTTGAGATCGTGGGAGGCTTGGAGCGATACGTGGACGATACCTGCCGTGGTGTCAAAGAAGTGGGCATCCTCGCCAGCCTTGTTGAGGGCGAAGGCTCCACCTACACCAGCGTCAACTTTCCATCCCTCCTTTTTATAGATAGGATATTCGGCATAGACGAAGGTGGAATACTTCTGGTGCTCATTGTCGCTCGAACGGTCTCGACCGAAGATGACGGTGGACCAACTCAAGGTAAGAGGAAATTTCTTCTCGTCGAAATGATATGCCAGGGTGGCATCGAGGAAACGACCCGTGGAGCGGGCGGAGTAATTCCAGTATTGGTGGTTGTTATAGTTGGCACCAGGCGAGAAGTTGTAGGTGTCCCAGAGGGCGAGACTCCATCCGCCAGCCTTGAGGTTGAGGTAATGGTTGAACTCCTTGTAGGAACCTTCCGAGTTGGTGCCTCCCCAGAGTCCCACGGTCACGTGGTCGTGAGCCATCGTATAACTGAGGTCGGTGAGCAGTACCACTCCATCCGATACTTCCATGCCTCGCCAGAGGTGATTGTTCTGAATGTTGGCTTTGAGATGGAGCTGTGCCTGGGCATTTCCCAGACACGCTCCCATCAACAAAACAATAACTAATGATTTTCTCATGGCTTATTACTACAAATTAACTACATAGAAACTTTAACCAAAAACACTTTATACTATTTTATCTTGTAAGGTCTGTCCTTGAATTCTTTGCAGATTTACTTCTTGAACTCCTCTGGAAGAACAGGCATGGCTCCGTTCTGAGTGCAGACGTAAGCCGATACCTTGACGGCGAGTTCATGCGCCTCTCTCACGCTCTTGCCACGAAGAATGCTTGCCACGAAAGCGCCCGTGAAGGAGTCGCCTGCGCCTACGGTATCTGCTACCTCTACCTTTGGAGTCTCGATGAAGGAAACTTCGCCTGGGGTAAAGACATAACTGCCATTGACACCGCAAGTTAGGATGAGCATCTTCAAGTTGTACTTACCCAACAAGAGCCAGCATTTATTTTGAAGGTCGATGCCTGGATAACCGAAGAGGCGGCTGATGGTAATCAACTCCTCATCGTTAATCTTGAGGATGTTGCATCGCTTGATGCTCTCGGTGATAATCTCCTTGGTGAAGAAGCCTTGGCGAAGGTTGATGTCGAATACCTTGTAGCGTCCTTCCTCGTTAGGCATGGTATCGAGGAAGCGATGGATGGTGTTGCGAGAAACCTCGTTGCGCTGGGCGAGGGAACCGAAGCAGACGGCGGTGCAGTTCTTGGCTTTCTCCTCTAGGGCAGGGGTGAAAGGCATGTTGTCCCAAGCAGCTCCCTCCTTGATGTCGTAGGCAGGGATTCCGTTGGCATCGAGAGATACTTGTACAGTACCCGTAGGATAATCCACGGTCTCTATCTGATAGTTGAGGTGATGGACGTCGAGTTCTGCGATCAGTTCCTTGCCGAGTTCATCGTCACCCTTAGCACTGACGGCACAACTCTCAATGCCGAATTGAGATACGTGGTAAGCGAAGTTGGCAGGAGCACCACCTAGTTTCTTGCCTTCTGGGAGCACATCAAAGAGTGCCTCACCGATACCTATAACTGATTGTTTCATCTTCTTGATATTTAAAAGTTATTAGCTATGATTGTTAGATTTCTTCTGCAAAGATAGCCTCTTTTCGCCATCTTGCCAACAAAAAAAACTCATTCTTTCTTTGGGAACGTTTCCGCAAACGTTTCCAAAATCTGCAAACGTTTGAAATGCCGAGAAAATGGATTTAGACTTAAAAAATATGAATATCAATTGCGTTCTTTTGCAAGTTTTGGAAAAAATTACTATCTTTGTCGATGTATAATCATCAAGGTGTCACAATGAAACATATAACTATCAAGGATATAGCTCGTTCGCTATGTATTTCGGTCTCTACCGTCTCTCGTGCCCTTACCGATGACAAGAACATTCGTAAGGAAACGCGTGATATGGTGGTGGAGGAGGCAAAGCGCCTCGGCTACAAACGCAACCCAGTGGCGATGAACCTGAAGATGGGACGTACCAACACTGTCGGGGTTATCGTGCCAGAGATGCACACGCCATACGCTGCCACCGTCATCAATGGCATCCAGGAAGTGCTCTACAAGCAGAACCAAAAAGTGATGATTGCGGAGAGCGACGAGAACCCCGACCGAGAGCTGGAGAACCTGAGGATGATGGAGCAGTTTATGGTGGACGGTCTGATCGTGAGCCTTTGCAGTTATCGCAAGAACATCGAGGAGTATCGCAAGTTGGCAGAGAATGGCATGGCGATTGTCTTCTACGACCGCATCCCTCATGGCTTGGATATGCCGCAGGTATTGGTCGATGACAATGTCGATTCTTATTTCATGGTGGAGCATTTGATTCGTTTGGGTCGCAAGCGCATCGCTTACCTGCAAGGTCCCGATGATGTCTATAATTCATACGAGCGAGGTGAGGGCTATCGTGAGGCGATGGAGAAGTTTGGCTTATATGATCCTAAGCTCATCGTGCAGACGGGCATGACTTTCAAGGATGGAGCCGATGCCATCGACCAGCTTTGCCGTGCGAACATCGACTTCGATGCCGTCTATGCCTTCACTGATACCTTGGCGATAGGAGCGCAAAATCGATTGCGAGTCCTAGGCAAGCGAGTGCCGGAAGACATCGTGGTTGCAGGCTTTTCTGGCACGGAACTCTCCACCATCGTCTCACCCCAGATTACGACCATGGAGCCTCCTTTGGAGGAGATGGGCAGAAAGGCTGCCGAACTCGTGATGGAGAAAATCAACCATCCGGAAATGGAGAACAAGAAAGTGGTGCTGAAGACCACGATGAAGTGTAGGGAATCGACGGGGGAGTGAAATGATGTGGCAGCAATAAAATATTTATTGGCGGCATCACAGAAGTGGTTGCTTAGTTAAATAATCTGTTTTCTTGCACCTAATTCGGTATATTTTGAAGAATTTTATGTAAGTTTGCAGAAACAATATAAAACGAAGAAATTATGGCATTGAAGTTATATCCGATAGGAATCCAAACATTTGAGGAGATTATCAAGAATAATCTTCTGTATATTGACAAGACGGAATACATTTTCCGCATGACTCATACGAGTGGAAAGTATTTCTTCTTGGGGCGACCACGTCGTTTCGGTAAGTCGCTTTTGGTGTCAACCTTTGATAGTTATTTTTCGGGTAAAAAAGATTTGTTTGCTGGACTTGCCATTGAAAAGTTGGAAAAAGATTGGACCGAATATCCAGTGCTCCATTTTGATATGAGTGGCGGTAAGCACATGGAGAAAGAACAGTTGGAGGATTATTTGGATTACATTTTAAAGGAGCAAGAGAGAAAATGGGGGATTACCAATCCTCCAATAGGTGCGAATAATCGTCTGATAGAATTAATTACTACCGCTTACGAGAAAACTGGTAATCAGGTAGTTGTGCTCATTGATGAGTATGATGCCCCGATGCTTGATGTCGCCCATGAGAAAGAGTCATTGGATGTGCTTCGCAATATCATGCGCAATTTCTATAGCCCACTCAAAATGTGTGAGCCAAAGCTTCGTTTTGTATTCCTGACAGGTATCACTAAGTTCTCGCAAGTTAGCATATTCAGCGAGTTGAATAATATCACAAATATTTCGATGCGAGATGATTATGCGGGAATCTGTGGTATCACAATGGAGGAGTTGCTTGATAATATGTCTGAGGATATTGATGCGTTAGCGGAGGCACAGGGATTGTCTCGTGAGGAAGCTATCTCCAAGCTCAAGGAGAATTATGATGGCTATCACTTCTCGCCAGTTTCTCCTGATGTGTTTAATCCTTATAGTTTGTTGAAATGCTTTGATGAGAAGAACTTTGGTGCTTATTGGTTTGCTTCTGGTACCCCAACTTATCTCATCAACATGATGAAGAAATTTGAGGTGCTGCCATCTGATATATCCAGGGTAGAGGCTGATGAGAGCGAGTTTGATGCGCCAACAGAGAATATGCCTACCATCATGCCACTTCTTTACCAGAGTGGCTATATCACGATCAAGGATTATGATAAGGAGTTTAACTACTATACATTGGATGTTCCTAACAAGGAGGTGAAGGTGGGCTTGACCAAGGCTTTGATTCCATCATACGTCACTCCGAACACCCTTGCTACCACCAATACGGCACGTCGCATAGCCCAATGCCTTGCCAAGCAAGATATGGAGGGAGCTTTGCAGTTGCTCAAGACCTACTTGGGTACCGTGCCTTATTGCAATGATACGCGTTATGAGGGTCATTACCAGCAGGTGCTCTACATCATCTTCTCGTTGCTCACTGATTATTTGGTAGATGTGGAGGTGCATACTCCTCATGGTAGGGTTGACATCGTGATGCTCTCTCGCACAAATCTCTATATAATAGAGGTGAAGATGAACAAGGATGCGCAGACGGCGATGCAGCAAATCGACCTCAAAGACTATCGCCAGCGCTTCGCTCTCTGTGGCAAGCCTGTAGTAAAAGTTGGCATCAACTTCGATTCGGATAAAGGGAATATTGAGGACTGGGAGATAGAATGATGCAAATATGATTGATAGCAGAGCAACTTTAAGAATTTGTATGTCCAATCGTCAATCTTTTTAAATCTTAGTCCTATCATATAAGTCGCTATTTTTTTTCAAACGTTTGCAGATTTTGGGAACGATTGCGGGAACGTTTGCAGATATTTATCGCAAAAAATATCTTGCCAGGTTGTTATTTTGAATTATCTTTGCGGCAGAAAAAACAACAAGGAATATTAATAACAACTAACAATTTAAACAATTATGGCAAATCAAATCAATGGTTATTCTTATGACCGCAATCAGGTAAAGGCAGGCATCTTGCATTTTGGAGTAGGTAACTTCCATCGTGCTCACTTGGAGTATATGACCAACAAACTCCTTGAGAACGAGACTCAACAGAACTGGGGCATCTGCGGTGCAATGATTCTCCCTGGCGATGACCGCCTCTATCATGCCCTCAAAAAACAGAATGGAGAATATACCCTTACCGTTTGCGGACGTGACGATAGCATCAATGTATATAAGATAGGTGCGCTCGTGGAACTCTACTGGGGCATCGAGGAACAAGAGAAAATCTTGGAGAAAATCGCTTCCAAGGACATCAAGATCATCACCCTTACCATCACAGAGGGCGGCTACAACATCGATCGACAATCAGGTGAGTTCATGCTCGACAATGCTCAGGTGGCTCACGACCTCAAGAATCCTCAGCAGCCTCAGACTGCCTTTGGATATGTGGCAGAAGGTCTTCGCCGTCGTAAGGCAGCAGGCAATGGCCCTATCACCATCCTCTCTTGCGACAACCTCCAGCACAATGGCAACACCGCTCGCAAGGCTTTCATGACCTTTGTGGAGGCACAGGATGCCGAACTTGCAGCTTGGATGAAGGAGAACGTTACCTTCCCTAATTCCATGGTCGATCGCATCACTCCAGCCACTCGTTCTGAGGACATCAAGCGACTCAATGAGCAGAATGGCACTCACGATGAGGCTCCTGTCTATTGCGAGGACTTCATCCAGTGGGTAGTGGAGGACAATTTTGTTGCGGGTCGCCCTCAGTGGGAAACTGTTGGTGCCCAGATGACCGACGATGTCACTGCCTTCGAGAACATGAAGCTCAGTCTCTTGAACGCCTCCCACACCTTGCTCTCTTATCCATCTTTCCTCAGCGGTTATCGCAAGGTAGATGCAGCCATGCACGATGAGAGAATCGCCAAGTTGGTACGTGCCTTCATGGACGAGGACATCACTCCTTACGTGCCAGCTCCAGCTGATACCGACTTGGAGGAATACAAGCAGACCTTGGTAGAGCGTTTCGGCAACCGTATGGTGAGCGACCAGGTGGCTCGTCTCTGCTTCGATGGTGCCAGCAAGTTCCCAGTCTATGTGATGCCAAACTTGGAGAAGATGATTGCTGACGATGCTTCTGGCAAGCGTGCCGATGTGGAACTGAAGCGTGTGGCTTACCTCTTCGCTGCTTATCGCCACTACTTGAAGTATAAGGTGGATGACAATGGCGATGCCTTCGAGGTAGCCGACCCATGGCTCACCGCTGAGGATTGGAAACTCATCGTGAGCGACAATGCCATCGACTTCCTTGGCGTATCAGCCTTCACATCTACCGACCTCAAGGCTGCTCCTCACTTCGTCACTCTCTATCAGAAAATGGTGGAGGATGTCAAGGCAAAGGGTGCCATGAAGGTTTTGGAAGAAGAAATATTGTAATTTTTTAAGGGAGTTAAAGGAGTTAAGGAGTTAAAGGGATTTAAGACAATAGTCTCTCTTCCTTAATCCTTTGTGACTAACTGAAAGGCATTTGTCTTAACTTCTTAACTCCCTATAACTCCTTAACTCCGGAAAACTATGGCTTCGAAGATTACTCTCAAGAGCGCAGGACCCTTCCTCCTCTTGACATTCATATACTTTATCGTGGGATTCCTGACCACTGTCAATGGACAGTGCCAGGGACCTCTGAAGATCGCTTTCCTATCGCAAGTGACCGACACCAAGAACTCCTTGGCTACGCTCATCTCCTTTGCCTTCTTCTTGGGCTACTTGCTCAACAGTTCGAAGACGGGAAAGATGCTCGACAGGATAGGATACAAGAAGACTCTCGTCCGCTCGATGGTGGTGATGGTGTTCGGACTTGCCTTCTATCTCGCCTCGGCGCTCATCGCTGAGTATTGGGGTGGAAAGGGGATGCACATCGGAAGCGACTTTGTTCCTTTTGGCTATTTCGTCTTTCTCTTCGGCTCCTATCTGATGGGTACTTCTGCAGCTATGCTCCAGGTGGTCATCAATCCCTACATCGCCGCTTATCCTCTGCCGGGCACTCAACCCGTTCAGCGCATGAACTTCACTTGCGCCATCAATTCCATCGGTACTACAGTGGCTCCATTCTTTGTGACGGGAGTGATGTTCGCAGGTGTCTCCTTGGATAGCGTCTCTGCCGACCAGCTCACCGTTCCTTTCTTGGTGATGATGTTGGTTATCGCCCTTACAACTTGGAGTACATCGAAGGCAAAACTGCCTGATATTGAGGGAACAAGAGATGCTTCCTCTTCTGATTCTTCTGCATCTGATACTGTTTCGGTAGAGTCAAAGGCGATAGAGACGACTGCCAAGCCAAAGCGAAGCATTTGGTCATTCCGCCATTTGAAATACGGCGTGTTTACCATCTTCTGTTATGTAGGAACGGAGGTAGGCATCGGCAACAACATGAACCTCCATGCGATGGACTTGGCTACTCAGGGCATTGCTGTGTCTCCAGCCCTCCTCGCCACACTTTATTGGGGTGGTTTCTTGGTCGGCAGAATGGTTTCCTCAGGTTTGAAAAACGTAGCACCTCGTCCGATGCTTCTCACGGTTACGGTAGCGGCGATAGCTCTTATGACGGTCTCGATGTTTACGGAGAATCTGTGGTTAATGGCAGCCGTAGGCTTGTTCCATAGCGTGATGTGGAGCTGTATCTTCACCCTCTCGGTCGATGGCTTGAAGGAATATACCTCTAAGGCATCAGGCATCTTCATGATGGGAGTCTTCGGTGGTGCCGTCTTCCCGGTCATCCAAGGTTTGATAGCCGACTATGTAGGTTCATGGCAATACACCTGGCTCGTGCCATTGGCTTGCGAGTTCGTCATCCTCTGGTACGGATTGATAGGGTATCGCAATGTGGAAAAGGCTAATGAAAGGTAAAAGGGTAAAAACTCTTTAGTCGGAAAAGGTATAATTAAAAAAAGGTTCAACTCTCAGATTGTTTCTGACGGTTGAACCTTTTGCTTGTTTTATGATTATTCTTTCTTTCTCTTTTGTGTGTTCGGCAGGAAACCAGCGATGATGCCGAAGAGGGGCAGGAAGGCGCTCACCTGGAAGATGAACTCGATGCTCGTCTTGTCGGCAAGCCATCCGAAGAAGGCGGAGCCAAGACCACCCAAGCCAAACATCAGTCCGAAGAAAATACCTGCTATCAGTCCCACCTTGTCTGGCATTAAGTCGGTGGCATACACTACGATAGACGAGAATGCTGAAGCAATAATCAAACCTGATAAGAAGGTGCAGATAATCGTCCAAGTAAGGTTGGCAAACGGCATGATGAGGGCGAAGGGAGCCGAGCCGAGGATGGAGAACCAGATGACATACTTTCTGCCAAACTTGTCGCCCAACATACCTCCCGCCACTGTTCCGATGGCAAAGGCGGCGAGAAAGACAAAGAGGCAGAGCTGCGATGCCTGAATCGAGATGCCAAACTTGTCTATCAGGAAGAAAGTGAAGTAACTCGTGATGCAGGCGGTGTAAAAGTATTTCGAGAATACCAACAAGACGAGAATCAGCAAAGCCCCGTATTTCGCCGCTTTCGAGATGTCGTGGTTGAGCAATGGTTGCTTCTGTGGATGGTTGACCACGTAGGCAAGTCTCGCCTTGTACCAAGCGCCCAATCGAATCATGATGAGGGCAGCGATGAGGGCGGCGATGGCAAACCATGAGATGGCGTGCTGACCGAATGGAAGGATGATGATGGCGGCAAGCAACGGACCGATGGCAGCACCGCCGTTGCCTCCCACCTGGAAGATGGATTGTGCCAAACTCTTCTTGCCTCCCGAAGCCATCTGCGCCACACGAGAGGCTGTGGGGTGGAAGACGGAAGAGCCCAGTCCCACGATGCTCACAGCCAGGAGAATCAAGAGGTAGTTCTCGGCGAAGGCGAGCAACACCAAGCCTATCAGCGTGAAGCACATGCCAACGGAAAGGGCGTATGGTCGAGGATGCTTGTCGGCGTAGAGTCCCGTGAAGGGTTGGAGGATGGAGGAAGTCATCTGGAAAATCAGCGTGATGATGCCGATTTGTGCAAACGTGAATCCATATTCATCCTTGATGATAGGGTAGATGGAAGGGATGATCGACTGAATCATGTCGTTGAGGAAGTGCGAGATGCTGCAGATGATGAGCATCGAATACACCGTACCCTCGGTCATCGTCGGTGTCCCCTTGATTTTATTTCCTATTGATTTTAAGTTCATAATCTTCATCAGTTTTCAATTTCAGGTGCAAAGGTACTCTGAAATTTGCCAATTACCAAAAGTTTTCGGGAAAAGATATGAGACATATATAAAAAAGGTAACGAATATTTGGCGGTTTCGTAGATTCTTCTTACCTTTGCCCGAAACAATTAGAAATCGGTATGAAATATCCTATGGGTGGTTGGGTATTTTCTTGTTCTTCGATAACAAACATCGCTTTTGTTGATAGAAACGCCAAGTTTGTTCATAAGAGCACCGTTTCTGACATTAACTATTGTCTGCCAGTTTTTAGGAATAGTACCATTGTTCTTAAGCCAATTGGTGCGATTCATTTCTTCCCAAAGTTCTTCAGCCCAATCAGCCCATCCGTGCTGCTGTGCATATTTGAAGAACTCGTCATGTGTTGGTGTTGTATAGATATTCATTTTCTTTATATTTTTATATTTTTCTAGTCATTGTCAAGTCGATGAGTGGAATGGCGGATTCCTTCTCATCTTTAGGAGCATCTTTCGGCTTCCATGCCACGATAAAGCGAACCTTGGCGTTCGTTACTTTGTAGCCTTTTGCTTCCCAATTTTTCAACTCGTTTTGCTTGGTTGACGATAACATGGCAATATCTCTTCCGGTTGAAGGAATGCAGAGGCAAAAGTCATGATAACCAAGCGAATAGCCACTCTCCAAGGAAAGTATTTCACGCTTGTAGGGTTTGGAAAAATTCAAGTATATATCCTTGTGGGTCAACTGTAGCGTGATTTCCCTAGGCATTTCATATTCCTTTGGGTCATATAGGTGCTGGTCAGCTTGAATCCCATCGAAAAATGTCCCCTGTGTGTGAATCGTGAGTTGATGCTTGGCACGAGTCATAGCCACGTAATAACTGCGTAATACCTCGTCTGTCGGCTTCTTGGAATCATCGATGAGCAAATAAGCGTTGTCAAACTCTCGTCCCTTTGCCTTATGGATGGTGCTCACCACCACTTCGGCATTGGAAACATCACAAAAATCTTCCACCGACGACTCGAAGATAAACTCCTTGAGGTCGGTCTCATATTTCGCTTGATAGTTTTGCTCAAAGACGAGCAAGCATCGTTTCAGATACTCTAAACTTAGGCTATGGAGGTACTTTGCGAAAGTCTTGTCCTTGGCAGTCTTCCAACAGTTTTCGGAGATGATGGGCGACTTGGTTTCTAGTGCCGCTTGCTCGATTTGTTTCATAAAATAGCGAGTTTCAGCCATGTTGCAGAATCGCATGCCATCCATCGACTGTACAAGTTTTGCCTTGATACCATTTCTGTGGAGTAGGGATAGCATGTTGAGAGCCTCTTCGTTTGTTTGAGTGAGGACACATGTTGATGAATTCTTAAGATGAGCTGAGATAATTTCCTCTGCGATAGGCTGATACATGAAGTTGATGCAATGTCCTTCTTGAGCCAATAAAACAGGATGTTTTATCACTCTGACGATGCCATTCTCTTGGCTCATGGAGACAATCGGTTGCAGCTTCATTCGTTGTCTGATTTTGAGGGCAAATTGATTGGCAGCATCCACGATGTGCTTGTCACTGCGATAGTTCTCAGTCATTTCGATGAATCGGCTTTCTGGCAAATGGCACAAGTCCCGTAAATATTCAGAGCTGGAGCCTCGGAACTCATAGATGTTTTGGTCATCGTCTCCCACGGCGATAACACGCATTTCTTCATTCTTTTCCATCAATGCCGAAACCAATGCAAATTCATCGGCACTCATGTCTTGAGCTTCGTCGATGACTAGCACGGTCTTGCTTATCCGGTTAGGCTCTACCTCATCGGATAGAATCATCTCGGAAGCTTTTCTTACGACACCTACAGCATCTTCAAGGTTGCCAATTCTTCCCAATAGGTCAAAGCAATAGGAGTGGAAAGTCTTGATTTCTACATAGTTGGCAGCGTCGCCTACCAACTTCCTCAATCGTTGTTTAAACTCAGTTGCTGCGGAACGAGAGAAGGTGAGCATCAACAACTGCTCATGCTTTACATCTTCGAGTAGAAGTAGAGACGCAAGTTTGTGGACGAGAACTCTCGTCTTGCCACTTCCGGGACCTGCTGCTACCACGATACAACGAGACTCCTTGTCTTGCAAGATTTCTTTTTGGCAGTCAGAAAGTTCACCAAAGATTTGTTTGTATTTCGCAGGTGTCACATTTCGCTCGATGTCTTTCACACGCTCCCCCTTGAAGTATTTGGCAATGAATCGCTGGTAATCCATCAAGAAATAATCTTGCACATATTGCAAGGCTTCCTGATAGTTCTTCACCATCAAGTTGGCGTATTCGCCCACGATATGAATTTGTTGCATTTTCTGCTTGTAAAATTCATTGAGCATACGATATTCTTCCTGCTTGTACCTCAGTCGGTTGTCCTTCAGACGTTGGATGTCCATGGCATTGTAAAGCACCAAAAATCCGCCTTCGAGTTTCAGGGCACCGATTTGTGAGAGATACAACAAGGCTTCTTCTACTTCTTCGAGGCTCATCTCTGAAAAGTTGGAGAAAAGTCCTTGATTTTTAGCCTTGATGGCGTTGAGCAGTTCGATGATGGAGAATTGCACGGCACCTTCCTTGTCATCGTTGTTGTTGGTCGATGTCAAAGCATAAAGCCACTCTATGGAGAAACGACAAATGTCGATTCTTCTCTCCAGGCGATGGAGGGTAGCGTCCATGTCTGTTTGGCGAGTTAGGATGACATTGCGGGTGTCGTCTTGTTGCTTGCGAATATAGCCTTTGACAATCAAGAAATAGAGCAATGTTCGAATACGCTTCTCGTTGGATGTCGTAATCCCTTCATTCACAGCGTCATCATTGAATTGTTTGTAGGTGATGGCAAGCGATTCTTCTGGAATATGCTCGATGATATATCGCTCTAGTTGGGCATATTGCTCCAACAGGGTCAACGGCTTCTTCTGTGTGCCTCCCGTTTCTTGTAGGTAAGCGGAAATGTCACGAGTGTCTGCAAGTATTCCCTCCTGTCGCATACGTTCCACGGCAGAGATGATTTCCTTCTTGCTCAATCCCAAGATGTCGGCAAGGTAGTCGATTCTGGATTCAGCTTCAGAGTCTTGTGCCTTGGCGATGTTCTTTTGCGAGATCAATGACTTGATGATGCGTACGGCTTTCTCTGTCTCGTCTTCTGAGAACAAGGCAGACTCGGTGATGCGCTTCCTGGCTTCATCCATATTCTTCACGGTGATACCAGTGGCATATACGTGTGGCACATTGTTGCCACGCTCGATATACCCACTTTGTTCCAAGGCAGATAGGGCTGTGCGTACTCGTGTCTCCATGTCGATGGTGGAATCGTCCCAACCAGCTTGGCGTGCGATTTCCAATGCCGAGCAATATACTCTTTGACGATGTCTGGTCAGCGCTTTGATGGCTTTCCATACTTGTTGTATCTCGCTGATGCTCAGTTTGGTTTGGTTGAGTAAGATGAAGTGTTTGTTGAGGTCATCATCTCCATATAGTACATAGCATCTAGCATTCAGGTGTGGGTCTCTTCCAGCACGACCAGCCTCTTGTACGTAGTTTTCCAATGAGTCGGAGATGTCATAATGTACGACTAGCCCCACATCACTCTTGTCAACACCCATTCCAAAGGCAGAGGTGGCAACGATGATGTTGACTTGACCATTCATGAAGGCATCTTGGTTGGCTATCTTTTCGTCAGAGTCCATCTTGCCGTTGTATGGCAGGGCTCTCATCCCATCACGGCTCAGTTTGAAGGCAAGCTCTTTGGTGCGCTTGGTACGAGAAACATAGACGATGGCAGGACAGTTGGCAGCCTCAATAAGTGAACGCAATTTGGGATATTTTTCTTCTTCTTTCTCAACATGGATGACAGAATATTGCAGATTGGTTCTTTCTGCCGATGAGGCAAACAATTCTAGGTCGATGTTGAGCCATTTCTTGAAATAGTCACAGATGTCTTGCACTACCTTTTGCTTGGCAGTGGCTGTGAAGCAAGATACGGGTATCTTTGTATTTCCAAACTTTCGTTCTTGATATTTCTTGATGAATTTGCCTATGTAAAGATAATCAACTCGGAAGTCTTGTCCCCATGCAGAGAAGCAGTGAGCCTCGTCAATGACAAATCTCACAATATGTCGCCCCATCAAAATCTTTTCAATGGTTTTGGAGCGTAGCATTTCTGGTGCAATATACAATAATGTGGCATCTCCATTCATCACTCTTTCGATGGCGAGTGAACGAGTGATGGGGTCGAGTAAGCCATTGATGGTGACGGCATCGGCAATGCCTCGTTGGGCGAGATTATCCACTTGGTCTTTCATCAGCGATTGCAAGGGAGAGATGACAACGGTAAGTCCGTGTACGGAATTACCTGCCATGAGGGCAGGCAATTGGAATGTAAGCGATTTGCCACCTCCTGTCGGAAATATGGCCAGCAGCGACTTGTCCTCCACGGCAGCTTTTGCAGCATTTTCTTGGAGTGGTTCACCATTGTAGGTACGGAAGGAATCGTAACCAAAGAAGCGTTTGAGGTTGTGGTGAACGTCAAATGCTTGGTTGCAATATGCACATCCTTCTGTACATCTGTGATGGCATAGGATTTCGATGATATGCTCTACCTCAGGGAAATTGTAGAGTACCCAAGCCGGTGTGATGGAACGGTGGTCGGTCGTGTTGACCAGAGCCAAGGCGTAAGCGAGGGCACAAGGATGTTCTTGAATGAGGGGAGCTAGGTCGGCATGACCACAGATGCGTCCCTCATATTCTTCCTTGATGAGTTGGACTGTTTTGGATAAGGACATTTTGTCTGGGGCTTCCACCATCATGAAGAAACCTTTGAATTCCTCCTTGTCGCACAAGAGTGAGGTGAAAATTTTCTTTTGATTCCTTGAAAGTTGGTTCCATCTTCCTATCTCGTCCATCAAGAGGTCTTTTGCTTTCTCGCAGTCGTTGACAGGGTTGTTCAGTTGGTCACAAACCAATTTGTCGTCCTTGACCAGTCGGTGGTAAGGGCGTTCAGAAAACAAAAGAGGAGAAAGGTAGAGGGTGTCAACAAGATGCCAAGACTGTTGCCCAAAGAGATATTTCGCATCGTGGTGCACGATATTGTGACCGCAGACAAATTCAACCTTTCCTTCCAGCAGAAACCTTTCCAATTCTTCCTTCGAAGTACCATGATAGGTAGCTTCATCATAGCGCAATGCACCTATGTCGTGAATCTTGTGGTCTTTTGTTCCGACTTCAGTATCCACGAAAGCATATTTAGAAACATCAGGCTTCCTTGAAGTGAAAAGGCTAAATATCGACATATCTTCTTGCTATTTTTTGCAAAGTTAGTGCTTTTATTTGATACATCCAAAAAAATGGGGTGGAAATGTGGATAGCATTCTTTTTCTTCCGATATTTTTTGTCGTTTCGTATAATTTTGCTATTTTTGCGGTCGAATCGGCTCGCTTTGAGCATGATGTCATAAAATGAAATGCAAAAGAAGCAATGACAGACAAGAATATGGAATGGAAGACGCTGAGCCAGAAGTATCTCATCAAGCGTCCTTGGCTCACGGCAAGAGTCGATCAGGTGGAGTTGCCTACGGGCGCCATCATTGACGAGTATTATGTGTTGGAATATCCCGACTGGGTGAATACCATCGCCATCACGAAGGAAGGCAAGTTTGTGTTTGTTCGCCAATATCGTTATGCGATAGGCAAGACGGTGAACGAGTTGTGTGCCGGAGTGATAGAGAAGGGCGAGGAACCGATGGCTGCCGCCAAGCGAGAGTTGTTGGAAGAGACTGGCTTTGGAGGTGGTGAGTGGCAAGAGTGGATGACGATCTCTGCCAATCCCAGCACGCATACCAATCTGACCCATTGTTTCCTGGCTACCGACGTGGAACTCATGACAGGACAGCATCTCGACAAGGGCGAGGATGTGGAGGTGAGAATCTTTACACGGGAGGAAGTCTTGGGGATGTTGCAGAGGGGCGAGGTATGGCAGAGCTTGATGGCAGCACCACTCTGGAAGTACTTTGCGACGAGATAGCCCAGCTTGCATTGTGGGGAGTGCAAGCTGGGCTTTCCTTTTATTCGATTGTGATATACACCGCCTCATCCTTGTCTCTAGCATGGATGAACTTCACGATGAGGCGTTGAAGCCAGATGCGAGAGTTCACGACCATGCCCACTTTTTTATTTTCACCCACGAGGATGCAACCTTGCGTGTCCTTGGCGGTATTGCCTGCGTGGATGCGAACACCTGAGAAACCAGGCACGCCGAGGAGCAGCGGCAACCACTTCTTGAAGCGGATCGACTTCGTGATGACGAGAGGGTAGCGACCTTCGGGTATCGCCGTCTTCCCTGGTTCCTTGCGAGCCTTCACGCCCGAGTTTCTGCCCAAGTGTCGGCTCACCATCTCCGGAGGCAGTTCCACCCCCAACAAGTTTCTCCACGTCGGCTCCAGCGTATCGCAGAAGTATTCTTCACCGATAAACAACTTTCCGATCGTATAATCGCTCTTCTTAGCGATTCGTTTCAATATCAATTCCATCTCTTCTGAATTTTAGTTTTTCAAAACTGTCATTACTGTAATTGTCATTACTGTCACTGCCACGGCGGATGTAGTGGCGATGCACCCAGGTGTTGAGCATGATGTTCGTGCCCTCCTTGCTGAGACCGTTCTCCCATCGTAGCTGTTCCACCTCGTGGAAGGTGAAGATGTCGGGCAACTGTTGCAGCATGTTCCTCGGACCACGTCTCGTGCTCTTCACGCCCTCCGCCTCGCTCTTGACGATGGCATCCCCGAAGAATCGCAACTTACACCAAAGGTCGTATTGCTCACTCCAGCGGATGAAATCCTCGATTTCGGGTTCCCACTGGCAGCCGTTAGCCACGTAGAGCACGCACGCTTTCAGGTAGGCGATCACGTTGGCACGGAAGGAGAGGTTCTCATAGGTGCGGCTTTGCGTCATTCGGGCAAAGTCGGCGTTCTCGTCCTTCAGTTTGATGGCGAGTTGGTAAGCCTCCGCACTGTCGATGTGGCCTGTGATTCGGCATAGGTTCTCGATGTAGGGGCGTAGCTGCTCTCGGAAGGCATCGTCGTAAGTGCCGTAGATAGGCATGTCGGCACCGATTTCACGTTCTGGGATGGTGCAGAAGTTGATTCGGGAGATCGGTCCTGCGGTGAGCACCTTGGCGAAGTACTGCTGACCCTTGTGGATGGTGGTGGAGGCGTTCCAGTTGAAGCGCACGCACACTCGCTCGGTGACGCTCTGCGTGCCCACACGAGTCTGACCGTACTGGTTGCCTGGGTCGAAGGCGAGGCACATGATGCGAAACTGCTGCTTACCCTCGCCTTTAAGGGCATCAAACTGGTCTATCTCGTTCAATGATGTGTAGAGGAAGTGCTCCTGTGCCTCTGCGGTACGCATCACGAAGGCAGGGTTGGTCATGTCGGCATCTATCTCTTGGATGATGAGGTTTTCAGGGCGTTTGCGCTTGTCCTTGTTGGCACCCTTTCGGGTCACCTCGTCCTTCCATGCCTTCTCACGTTTCAGGTTCTCGGCATCACGCTTGCGGATGTCCTCCATGATGAGGTTGATGGGCATCTGCACGCAGTTCTTGCCTGCACCCGTGCCAGCGAGGAGTGCGCACATCAAGGTAGCCTCATGATCGACGTTGTCGATGTATCGGAATGTCGTCTTCCATAGATGAGTGGCGAGGGGAGGAAAGATGGCGCACGCCACGGCAGGCTTGTAGATGTCGGGAGTACGAGAGAGCAGGAGTTCCACGAGCTTCGGCAGTTTTTGCGGCATTGAAGGTGGAGGAGGGAAGTCGTCAGCCTCATTGCTGGAGGTTCCCTCATTCCCCATCAATGCCATTGAATTCTTTACTCTTCGTTCTTCACTCTTCACTAATTTTTCTGCCTCGGCATTGATGCGAATCACGTCTCGTGAGAAAGGTTTAGAGCTGTCGCCATATCGGGCGTAGAAGTCGTGGATGAGTTGTTGGCAGTCACGCTCCCCAGAGAACTCCGGCATACGGATGGCAACCACTCTTCGCATGTCGTCCTCGCTCATCACTCGGCTTGCACCGGCAGAGAGGATGGCGAGGAGGGAGGAGTGTCGGGAACCTTCTTGATTGATGTCTATCTTGTCGAGGTTCGCTTGTTGTCGGAAGAGGTCGAAGGCGACAAGGCTCTTATCAGTTCCAGGATTGCCCCCATCAGAATGAGGAGCAGCACCGCTATCACCAGTTGCGGAGTCGCTATCAGCAGGATGAGAAAGAGGACTAGGAGGAACTTGATTGCCTCCCACAGTGGATTGTTCTGTTTCATGTTGATTTGAATTTGATTGATTTTTCCTTCCATCAATGTCAAGCCCTCGCTTAGCGAAGGCCTCACGTCGGATGCGAAGCTCCTCATCGGACAGCACGGCGTACCACATCGGCGAGCGATAAATCTCCGATTCCTTGTCGGTGATGAAGATGATGCGCTCAGGCGAGAAGCAACTCTCGTCGCAAGGCACACCGAGTGCATCGCAGTAAGCACGTTGTGTCTCCTCGATGGTCATGCCGAGCGGCATTCTGATGTCGATATGGAGCTTCTTGCGAGCGGAATACTCCAAGTGGAGGAGCATTCCCTTCCAAGGGTTAGGAATGGTCTCGCCATTCTTCGTGCCTAGAGTCTCGCTCTCATCAAGCAGCTTCGCCATTTCGAGGGCGGTATCTACCAACTCCTTGTCGTCGATGTCGATGGTCGTTTGGAAGAGGAAGCTTTCGGGGGCGATGTGGTCCTGTCGGCGCTTGTCGTCCACGAAATGATAATAATGTGTGCAGCGGAAAGGCAACTGCGCTTTGAGTTTGGCGGCGGTCATATCCTTGCCCACCACCTTGTGTTCGCCACGAATTTGGAGAATGGTCTCGTGGAGCCACGGATAACTGATGAGCTTGTCATATTCCGTGAGCGGCAAGGAACTGGTATGCCCCTTGTTGCCGCTGCGGAATGGATTCAGTGCCATCAGATGCTTTGCTTCATTTGCTCCCATGTGATGTTCTCCTTGTTTGGTAACTTATTGTTTGATAGGTGTTTGCTGATGTTTGATTTAACAAAACGTTTCATGTCCATCACCTCATTGTAGAGTGCTCTCATAGTAGCCTCCTTGTCCTCCGACTTCCAGAAAGCAAACTGTACCATCATTCTGTGAGGTGTGGTCTTCATCTCCCCATGTGGAGTTTTGAGAAGGGTCGTGAACAGGGTCTTGCCAGTTTGGTTGTAAGGTACAAACTTGCCTCCGTCTCCCTCGTGATTCTTGCCTTTGAATACCATGCGACCAGGTATTGTCTTAGGCTCGTCCGTAACGTCATTCGAATCGTGCCAAGGAGCAATCTTGATGCAGATAGCACCATTTTCTTCGTAGAATACAGAAGCATCAACAGTGAGATTGTTGAGTATCTTCTCCACTTTAGCTTTCATAGCTTGCTTGCTGCTAGCGGCAGTTCTTTGAATCTTCTTCATATCTAAAACTTTTTAAAGTTGGATGTTATTGGTCGAATTCATTCATGCTTAAATGGTATGTCACAAACTCATGCAGAAATTTTCTTCCGCTTTCGGTCCAGACTAGGTAGGAGTGGGTGTGTACATCACCAAACTCATCACGATAGCAGTGTGTGCGACTCTTGGCAAATCCTTTTCTGGCATAGTCGGCATAGAGCAGATATTGACCAGATTGTCCGTACTGTACGTTGAGCTCACATAGAAGTTGGTTAAGCTCGATGGCAGTCATGTTGAGTTCCTTTGCCACTTGTGTTGTGGTGTAACAGTTCACGGATTGCATCACTGTGTCATAGTAATGAGCTTTGAGGAGCAGTTGACCATTTTCATCCTCTAGTCTGTTGATAGAGGCTTCCATGATTTTCAGTGCACGAGCCAAGATTTTCTCGTTGGTGTCCTCTTGTTTCGCCACCATGTAGCCACCGTTCTTTCTGATTTCCGGAAGCACCTCTCCGCATACCCAGTCTTGGAAAGGTTCAGCCTGAGGCTTGTCGGAGCGCATGATGATCTTGTAGAGGTTTTGCTCAGAGATGAAAGTAAATTTCACCTCATGGGTAGCTTTGCTTGTAGAGTACTGATTTTTCTGTTGGATGGTGACGTTCAACAGATGAACGCCACCACTTTTGAGAGAAGTCTTTGCACGTCTTGGATTCTTGATGTCCAATACCTTGCATACGTCAACGAGACAGAAGAGTGGCTCTTCTGCGGTTCCAGCGGTTCGGATGTCACCGAAGCGAGGATGGGTAAATGTTTTGATTAATGTTGCCATAATCCTATAATTTATTATTGTTATTATTATAGGATGCAATGTGATAGTGTGGCAGCCTTCGTGCGCTAAATATATAACGGAGGTAATGTAACTATACAAAATGCACCCGAAACCGAGAACCTTGTTCGATTCTGATTTCGGGTGCAAATATAGATAGGGTGTAGGGGGTATGTAGGCCTACACTGAAAAGATTTTTATGAATCTATAGTGCCTTTAGTGAGAATGCATAGTTATAATTGATCCTAGCATGTTGATTGATGTTGTTCAACCAGGCAGGCTCCTTGTGGCTTGTTTCGGATATTGCACTAGGTGTAGTGCTGATGAACGTTGTATAGACAGTGTTCAGACAGTCAACTTCGTCTTCTGTGAGACTAGCTTCATCGAATAATAGTGATGATATTAGTTTAAAACCGCTATTTCCATTTTTGCTCTCGATGGGTACTTGTTCAATATCATCCAATAAGCTGTATACTCTATCCCAATGCTCTGGGACAGGTCCATAAGGGGCAGCCTTAAATGTCAGTCCTGTCAATCCCATCCCCCTATTGCGATATAATAAAAAATCTGCATAAAACAAGAGTTTGTTCATTTGTGTAACGAAAACCCCATCAAATTTTTGGATGAAAAATAGAATGGTGTTTTTTAGTTTACTGATGGATGGTAAGGCGTAACCATTCCATTCTGTTCGATTGTCGCATGCAAATATCAAGCGTTTGATAACTTCACAAGCATGTGAGCCTTCATCAATCTCTTTTAAATGTAGAATGATATTTTCATATTCTTCGATGGATAAAACGTTTTTTGCAGCTTCAACAAAATTGGTAAAGACATTTGGCGCCTGTATTGTTTTTAGTATTCTTCCGTTTGTTAAACTTGGCATATCACCATTTTCGTACAAACGATATTGGTTTTCTCCAAATCCTAATATAAGGGACATCTTGGATGCTGAAAGTCCGTATTTTTTTCTGATATTTCGAATCTCATCAGGAAATGGTATGCCATATTTTGTTCGATATTGATTGTACACTTGCATAGTGTTGACCGTGTCCATCTGTGTAGTTGTAAACAACTCTTGAGTGTCAACACATTTATAACAAAGAAATGTATATTCAAACATTTCCTTTCTGAATGTCGCTGTTCTTTTCTCGGAATGTAATACGACTTTTCCTCCTGTAAATGGACTTCTTATCATTGTATAAACGTCAATTATTATTTTACTTGAATTTGTATGCCAACTTATGTTCTGCGATGTGGAAAGAAATGCAAATGGCACAGTTGTCATTTGTGCCCATTGAAATTTTTATATAGACTTCTTTCTTTTTGACGGTCTTGCCAAAAATCCACATATCTGAGATTTTGTAAAGAGTATCCTTAAGAGGACCGTCGATAAAGTCAGTTTCTTCTAGATTCATGATAATCTCTATACGTTTCATTGAGGTTATTTCTAAATCCAAAAGGGTTTGGGTATTCTTGCCTCTATCATCACGAAATAAGATGCCAAAAATCCTCGCTTTATCTTTGATTCCTAAGACATAACCAAATTTTTGAGCAGTTTTTTGTGTTAATAAACATAAAAGAGGTGTTTTGAAGCATACAGGCACTACCATATCGGTAGCAGAAATGGTCAAAAATGATTTTTCTGTTACAAAACAACACGGAACTCGTTCTTTTAATAGCGTATGGCTAGATTCCTAATTAGTTATCCG
>OIZF01000682.1_pt1 | contig 22581 bp, 22 predicted proteins | sample 1588471 | NCBI WGS metagenome assembly OIZF01 (sample SAMN03283279) | human gut metagenome | biome: human-associated habitat; material: feces | host: Homo sapiens | place: Peru | collected 2012
GCGTACTTCCAAAATCTTATCGGTCACTTTGTGCCAGCCTCCTCTCAAACTTGCCCAGCAGCCATGTAAACAGCATAACAAGGATCAGGTAGATCAGTGCAACGCCCAGCAGGGGGAACATGGCTTCATAGGTACGGTTCATAATGCCCTGTGCAGCATACAGCAGCTCCTTGCCGCCGATGGTGGTGATCAGGGAAGTATCCTTGAGCAGGATGATAAACTCGTTGCCCAGTGCAGGCAGCACCGCACGGATGGCCTGCGGGATGATGATGACCACCATGGTGGTCATGTAGTTCAGGCCAAGGCTGCGTCCGGCTTCCATCTGGCCGGGATCCACAGCCATCAGGCCGCCGCGGATGATCTCGGATACATACGCGCCGGAGTTGATGCCCAAGGTCAGTGCACCCACCATGGTAAAGTTGCGGCTGTTGGAAAAAATGACCATGCTCATGATCAGCAGCTGCACCATCATAGGCGTGCCGCGGATGATGGTGGTGTACACCTTACACACCGCGTTAAAAAAGCCCAGCACCGCGTTTTTGTGGCCGGGGCGCTGCTGGTCGTGGGTCACGCGCACCAGCGCCACCACGCTGCCCAGCACCACGCCCAGCGCCAGCGCCAGTGCGGTGACCAGCAGGGTGGTGCCCACGCCGTTGATGTACTGCATCCAGCGGTCCTTCAGCAGAAAGGCCTGATAAAACTTGAAGAAGAAATCCTGTCCAAAGCTCAGCTTTGTGCCGCTGTTGAGCAGCTCTTTGAGCAGTTCGTATTGCGCAGCCATTCACATCCTCACTTTCTGTTTGTCAATAAATTGTAACCACTTTTTTCTAAAAAAAGAGGTGCCCCGGAGCGGGGCGCCTCCTTGGGTACGGGAATGGTACAGGGCACGCAGTTTAGTTGGCGTTGATGTACTTGTCCACGATGGCCTGCAGAGTGCCGTCAGCCTTCAGCTCCTCCAGAGCCTTGTTGACAGCGTCCTCCAGAGCAGAACCCTTTGCCACGCCGATGGCGTAATCCTCCTCGGCGTAGCTGGTGTCCAGCACCTTCAGGCCGGGGTTGGCAGCCACGAACTCCTGTGCGGGAGCGTTGTCGATGACCACAGCGTCCACCTGACCATTGTTCAGGGCCTGCACAGCGGTCAGACCGTCGTCGTAAGCAACCACGTTCTCATCGCCGAAATCATCGGAGCAGTAGATGTAGCCGGTGGTGCCGCGCTGGGTGCCGATCTTCTTGCCGGCCAGATCGTCGGGAGAAGCAATGTCGGAATCGTTGGGCACGATGATGGACTGGATGCCGGTGGCGTAGCTGTCGGAGAAGTCCATCACAGCCTTGCGCTCGTCGGTCACGGTAACGCCTGCCATCACGATGTCGGCCTTGCCCTGCTGCACGCTGAGCAGGGCGGCGTCAAAGTCCATGTCGTCGATCTGCAGTTCCAGACCCAGCTTCTCAGCAATGGCCTTGGCAGTGTCCACATCGATGCCCTCAAACTCGCCGGCATCGGTGGTCATCTCGTACGGAGGGAAGGCGGCGTTGGTAGCCATGGTCAGCTTGCCGGTCTCTACGGTGGTCAGCTCAGCGGCAGCGGCAGAAGAAACAGCCTCGGAGGAAGCGGCAGAGCTTGCCACAGAGGAAGCAGCAGAGCTTGCGGAACCACCGCAGGCGGTCAGAGCCAGAGCAGCAACGGAAACAGCAGCGGCAGCCATGAAGCTGCGGCGAGAGATCTTTTTCATATTCAAACACTCCTCAATCTATGCAATATAGTTTGCTTTGCCCCGATGGGATGCGATTCATCGCGCTTTCGGGGAACGCACTTAGTATAGTTTGTACAAAACAAAAAGTCAATACTTGTGCATAATAATCCGTGAAAATGAAACGATTTTGCAAACATTTATGCAATAACGGAGAAAATATGTGAATATATGCAGTATAAACCCCATCAGCCCTTGCTGTCCTGCGCCCTCTCCGTCTGCTCACTACGTTCGCATCCACCTCTCCCAAAGGGAGAGGCAAGAGCACTGCCGAGAACTTCCTCATTGCACCTAATACTTTAGCGATTAGCTTTACGGCTTGGCTCTCCCTGAGAGGAAAGACTTCCCCCGCTCCGGGGGGAAGATGTCGCGCAGCGACAAAAGGGGGATTCTGGCGCGGGAGCGCCTGAGAGGGCGAACTTGCACTGCGGCGCTTATACGCTTCTTGCAATCTCCTCCGCGCTGCGCTTGGGCACGCAGTAGTCGCGGTTTTCGTCCAGATAGTACTTTACGCCGGTCTGCTCGGTCATGGGTACGATGCCGGCTTTGTGGGTGGGGTAGCCGAAAGCCACCATAAACGCCAGCTTCTGCGGCTCTTCGATGCCCAGCAGCGCGGTCAGGGCGGGCTTATTGATCGCGCCCATGATGCAGCTGCCCACGCCCTTGTCCCATGCGGCAAGGGTCATGTTTGCCAGCGCAATGCCGGTGTCGGTGGCAAGGTCGCCGGAGATGGCGGTATCCTGCACCACAGCTGCATAAAAGGTGGGCAGCTCGTCCGCCTTGGGCGTGCCCTGCTCCGGCGGCAGATAGCCAGCCCACTTGACCAGCGGCTGCACCTTGGCTACCATCTCCGGGCTTTGCACCAGCACCAGACGCACCGCCTGCCGGTTTGCCCCGCAGGAGGACAGGCGCACAGCCTGTACGATGTCGTCCACCACGTCCTGCGGCACGGCCTTTTGTGCAAACCGGCGGTAAGTGCGGCGGGTAGTCAGAAGTTCCATTGCATTCATAGAAATCACTCCTTTTTACGGAACGTATTATAAAAAGTATAACAGATGCTGCAGCGCCTTGCAAGAAAAAGCCTGAAATCACGGGAAAAAGCTTTTGGCAAAAAAGGGAAAAAGGTATTGACAAAACAATACCGGGGGAGGGATATTATAGAGGAACAAGCTCCTGTTATACAGCAGGAGCGAAGAGTGAAAGATTGTGAGGCTGATTTTTATGTCTAATATCTCTCGTCGTAAGTTCCTCAAGGGCGCAGGCGTTGCAGCTTTGGCCGTTGCATCCTCCGCTGTGCTGTCTGGCTGCTCCAGTGATGCTGTCAAGAAGGATGTTACTGTTTTCTTTATCTATGGCGGTGTGAAGCAGAACAAGACTACTACTGTCAAGGTCCTTAAGACGGATACTACGCTTAACACTGCTCTCATTACCCCTGACAAGCTGCCGGAAGGCTTCAAGATTGCAAAGCCGGGCGAAGTTGTGATCAGCGCTGACAATACTGTTGAGGTTGAAATCACTGTTTGTACTGCAACGAAGATTGTTGAAGTGCGTTTCCTTGATGGTGCTAACGGCCCGCAGCTGCCCAAGACTGGTACAGCTGAAGTGGCAGCAAATGCGACTGTTGTGAATGCCGGCGAGATCAAGATGCCTGATGATTACGCAAGAATGTACGAAGTGATCAATGGTCAGACTGCAATTATCACAAATCAGGACGGCACGCTGTACACGGTTGCGACTCTGGCTGCAAAGGAGATGACTTTCACCGTGCAGTATAGGCTGAATGGTATGCAGCTGCTGACTGATACTTATGTTGCTCTGTCCAACATCAAAACTGTCAGCAAGGATGAGCTGAAGAAAGAAAATCTGAACGATCTGAAGAACGAGGGCTATGAGCCTGCTGGCGATGGCATTGTCAATGGCGATGTAGTTACTGTTGAACTGCAGAAGATCATGGGCGATGTCCAAGTAAGTTACAAGAGAAACAAAACGATTTTGGAGACGAAAAAGCTGAAGCTTTGGATCAAGGATACCAGGGTGACCGGTGAAACTTTGAGGAATCAGGCTCCCTTGAGCGTGATGTGGAGCGGCCAGTGGAAGATTGATGATGGCCCGTTTGAGGTTATCTGGACTGGAAATAGCGGCGTAGTGAATGCAACTGTCGGACCTATACTCTGATTTTAATAGTATTCAAGGTTAGCAAAAGGAGCCGGCAGTTTTGTGACTGCTGGCTCCTCTTTTACTAGTTTCCTAGGACATCACACCTTATTTTGGTGCCGCTTTGGAATGGGCACGCACAGCACCAGACTGATGCCGATGGCCAGCGCAACGGCTACCTTAAAGGTGCTGATGCCGTTGGAAAGGGCCAGCGCATTGTTGCCCTGTATAAAATAGTAGGCGGTGTAGTAGATGCCCGCGCCCGGCACAAGCGGGAAAATGCCGGTCAGCAAAAACACCGTGACCGGCGTTTTTTGGGTAATGGCAAACACGCGGGTAAGGATGGTCAGCGGAATGACCGCCAGCAGGGAGGCCGTGGCGGCGTCTGCGCCCAGCAGGGTCAGCAACTCGTACCACAGCCAGCCCACAGCGCCTACCAGCGCGCAGTAGGGCAGGCAGCGCCGGGGGCACGCAAACAGAATGGCAAAACTCAGCGTGCCCGCCGCGGCCAGAAAAAACTGCGCGGTCAGCTCGCTGATCTGTACAGCTGTAAGGGACATCATACCACGACCACCCCCGTAAGTACTGTGTACAGCCGCAGCACGAGGCCGGTGCCTATGGCAATGCTGGCGGCAATGAGCAAAGCATCGATCATGCGGATGGTGCCGGAAAGGTAATCGCCCTGCACAAAGTCCCGGATGCCCATGGTAAAGGCGATGCCCGGGGTCAGGATCATCAGCGTGCCGATGATAGCGTGGCTGGCAGAGGTGCGCAGCAGATTGCACAGCAGGATGCACATCAGCGTGATCAGCGCGGCGGTGCTGATCTTCTGAAAGCCGCCGGGCACCTCATGCCGCCCGCACCACAGCAGATACCAGCTGGCCACCAGCCCCGCCCCGGCAGCTGCCAGCGCACTGCGCAGGTTGCCGCCGAACATCATGGCAAAGCAGAACGCCCCGCACAGCCCGGACAGCAGCTGCACATGATCTTTGGGGAAGGGAAGCTGCCGCGCCAGCACCAGACGGCTCTCGGCTTCGTCCAAAGTCATTCCGGTCTGGGCGATCTGGCGGGAAAGCTCGTTCACCGCCGCCACCCGCCCCAGATGGGTGGTGCGCACCGGCACGTTGCGTACCTCGCTGATCTCGGCAGTGCCGGCGCTGGCGAAAATGCCGTTGGTCAGCACATAAACGTGGAACTCCCGCAGATGGAAGCTGCGCGCCATGATCTCCATGGTCTGCTCCACCCGGAATACCTCCGCGCCGTTTTCCAGCAGGGTCTGCCCTGCGGCCATGATAAAATCCATAATGCGGCGGCGCAGCTCTTCATCGGGAAAAGGGTCTCTGCTGTTCATTGCCTGCTCTCCTTGCAAAAGATGATACCCTATTTTATCATGTGCACCAGCCGCATACAAGGGCGTATCATAAAAAACGGATGCGGCAGCAGACCGGAAGCTATATCCCTACCCAAAAACTTCGTTGAAGGTGTTGACAAATGCCGCCGATGGGTTTATTATAGTGTCAATATCACAAAAATGGCTGTGAAGAGAAGAGTAGGCCTTCGCATTGATCCTTACCAGAGAGCCCGGGCGGTGAAAAAGGGCAGGAAACAGGAAGCTGAAAATGGTCTCGGAGCCGTGCGGACGAGGCGCAGGAGTGCTAAGCCCGCAACGGGATGCGCCCGTTACAGCGTCCGGCTGTAAGCAGCACACGCTGCCGCAGCATCGAGGCTGTATCCGTAAGGATGCAGTGAACCAAGGTGGTACCACGGAAGTATGTTCATGCCTCCGTCCTTGCAGAGCTTAAGGCTTGTAAGGACGGGGGCATTTTTTCATGCGTCCGTTCAAGGCCGCGCGCGGAAAGGCGCCGTGCGGGCTGCAGTACATTATAAAACAAATAGAGAGGGAACAAAACTATGATTACTCGTCGCGATTTTCTGAAAGTTACCGGTGTGGCAGCCGCAGCCGCTGCCCTGACTGCCTGCGGTGGTTCTTCTTCCACTGCTTCTTCCGCCGCTGCATCCGGCAGCGTGGCATCCTCTGCCGCAGCTAAGCTGGATAAGATCAAGGTGGCTGTGCCCAACGATACCACCAACGAGGCTCGTGCCCTGACCCTGCTGGAGAAGAACGGCTTCTTCAAGCTGAAGGCAGACGCCGGCCTGACCGCCACCAAGAACGACATCGAGGAGAACCCCCTGAACGTCACCGTGGACGAGGTGGAGGCCGCTCAGGTGCCCAACGTCCTGCAGGACGAGGACTACGCCGTCATCAACTCCAACTACGCCATCTCTGCCGGTCTGAATCCCATGACCGATGCACTGGCCATGGAGGACGGCTCTTCTGCTTACGTCAACATTCTGGTTTGCAAGGACGGCAATCAGGAGGAGCCCAAGATCAAGGCTCTGGCTGCTGCCCTGCAGAGCCAGAAGGTGAAGGACTTCATGGACGAGACCTACAAGGGCTCCGTGGTGTCCGTTGTGGAGAACCCCACCGACGGCTATGATTCCACTGTGGATTATGACGCTTTGAACGGCCAGACCGTCAGCTGTGCCGCTACTCCCGCTCCTCACTGCGAGGTGCTGGAGGTGTGCAAGGAGATCCTTGCCGCCAAGGGCATCACGCTGGACATCCAGGAGTACGACGACTATGTGATCCCCAACCAGGTCGTCGAGGACGGTCAGGTAGACACCAACTACTTCCAGCATCAGCCGTATCTGGACAACTTCAACGCCGAAAAGGGTACCCATCTGGTGACCGTTGCCGGTATTCACGTAGAGCCCATGGGCATCTACGGCGGCAAGCAGGACAGTCTGGCACCCATCGAGGGTTAAGAAGCCGTTTTCATAAGCATTGCACACCGGCTGAACGGTCTTTTTGCCCGCATACTGCGTTGCTTTCCCTTGCAATCCAGCAAGGATTGCTGCGAAAAATCGCCTTGTCTGCGGGCAAAAATCCTCGCCATCCGGCGCACCCCGCTTACGAAAACAACTTCCAAGCTAAAGGAGCAATTTCTGTGATCGAACTCAAGTATCTTTCCAAGACCTTCCAGATGAAGGATGGCGCGGTGAAAGCGCTGCAGAACATCAACCTCACCATTCCCGATGGCGCGATCTACGGCATCATCGGCATGTCCGGTGCGGGCAAATCCACGCTGGTGCGCTGCATCAATCTGCTGGAGCGCCCCACCGGCGGCAGTGTGGTGATCGACGGCGTGGCCATGGAGACTTTGTCTCCCGCCTCGCTGCGCAAGCGCCGCCGGGAGATCACCATGATCTTCCAGCAGTTCAACCTGCTTATGCAGCGCACCTGCCTGAAGAACGTCTGCTTCCCCATGGAGCTGGCAGGTGTGAAGAAGGCGGAGGCCGAAAAGCGCGCCATGGAGCTGCTGGAGATGGTGGGTCTGCCGGATAAGGCCAACGCCTACCCGGCACAGCTGTCCGGCGGTCAGAAGCAGCGCATCGCCATTGCCCGCGCACTGGCTACTAACCCCAAGGTGCTGCTGTGCGACGAGGCCACCAGTGCGCTGGACCCCAACACCACCCACTCCATCCTGACCCTGATCAAGGATATCAACCGCAAGCTGGGCATCACCGTGGTGGTCATTACCCACCAGATGAGCGTGGTGGAGGAGATCTGCGATAGCGTGGCCATTCTGGACGGCGGTGTGGTCGTGGAACAGGGCTCGGTACAGGAAATTTTTGCAAACCCCAAAACGGCGGCTGCCAAGCGTCTGGTGGCTCCCAACGGCGGCAGCGCAGCGCGGGATCTTTCCTGCTTTGCGCCGGATGACCATGTGGTGCGCGTTACCTTTAATGGTTCCTCCACTGCAAAGCCGCTGGTGGCAAGCCTTGCCGCCGAAAAAGGCATTCTGGTGTCGGTGCTCAGCGCCGATACCCGTGATCTGAGCGGCCAGTGCTACGGCTCCATGCTGCTCAAGCTGCCCGCAGAACTTGCGGTCGCACAGCAGGCTGTGGAGTATATGCGCAGCCAGTCCGGCGTAACGGTAGAGGAGGTGACCGGTATATGAATATCGCAGCTTACGGCTTTGCCATCTGGGAGACCTTTTATGTAACGGTGCTCTCCACCGCCTTTGCGCTGGTGCTGGGTCTGCCGCTGGGCGTGCTGCTGGTAGCCGGTGACAAGGATGGCATTCTGCCCCTGCCCGGTTGGCTGATGCACCTGATCAACATCGTCATCAACATTCTGCGCAGTGTGCCGTTCCTCATCCTGATGATCTGTGTGTTCCCGCTTACCCGCGCCATCGTGGGCACTACGGTGGGCACCAAGGCCACCATCGTTCCGCTGGTGGTCGCCGCCTTCCCCTTTGTGGCACGTCTGGTGGAGACCAGCCTGCGGGAGCTGGATGAGGGCGTGGTGGAAGCTGCCCAGAGTATGGGCGCTACTCCGTTCCAGATCATCACCAAGGTCATGATCCCGGAGTGCCTGCCCGGCCTGATCTCCAGCATGACCACCGCACTGACCACCATTCTGGGCTACTCCGCCATGTCCGGCGTTATCGGCGGCGGCGGTCTGGGCAAAATCGCCCTGTCCTACGGCTACTACCGCTACCAGACCAACATCATGATCGTCTGTGTGGTGCTGCTGGTGCTGATGGTGCAGGCGTTCCAGTCTGTGGGTACCCTGTGGGCCACCAAGAGCGATAAACGCCTGCGGAAATAAGAAGCTTTGAATTTTCGATTCCCCGCCGGAGGCAGCCCCTCCTGCGGGGAATCGTCCTTCCCGACCAAAAAACAAGCAAAGGAGTATGTTGTATGAACCGCGATACCATCTGTGTGCAGGGCGGCTACACCCCCGGCAACGGCGAACCCCGTCAGATCCCCATTATCCAGTCCACCACCTTCAAGTACGCTACCAGCGAGGACATGGGCAAGCTGTTCGATCTGGAGGCAGACGGCTATTTCTATTCTCGCCTGCAGAACCCCACCTGCGACATGGTAGCCAAAAAGATCTGCGAGCTGGAAGGCGGCACCGCCGCCATGCTTACCTCCAGCGGACAGGCCGCAAACTTCTTTGCCCTGTTCAATATCTGCGAGGCAGGGGACCACATCGTAGCCTCCAGCACCATCTACGGCGGCACCTTCAACCTCATCTCGGTCACCATGGCAAAGATGGGCATTACCGCCACCTTTGTAGACCCCCTGTGCACCGAGGAAGAGCTGAACGCCGCCTTCCGGCCCAACACCAAGGTGGTGTTCGGCGAGACCATCGCAAACCCCGCCCTGACCGTGCTGGACATTGAAAAGTTTGCCAAGGCCGCCCACGCCCACGGCGTGCCGCTGATGGTGGACAACACCTTCCCCACACCGGTCAACTGCCGCCCCTTTGAGTGGGGCGCGGACATCGTGACCCACTCCACCACCAAGTACATGGACGGCCACGGCGCAGTGCTGGGCGGTGCCATTGTGGACGGCGGCAAGTTCGACTGGATGGCGCACGCCGAGAAGTTCCCGGGTCTGTGCACCCCGGACGACAGTTACCACGGTATCACCTACGCCGAGCGCTTCGGCAAGGAGGGGGCTTTCATCACCAAGGCCACCGCGCAGCTGATGCGGGACTTCGGCTCCATGCAGTCCCCCATGAACGCCTATATGCTGAACCTTGGTCTGGAAAGCCTGCACGTCCGGATGCAGCGCCACTGCGCCAACGGCATGGCGGTGGCACAGTTCTTGGAGAACCACCCCAAGGTGGCCTATGTGAACTACTGTGGGCTGGAAAGCAGCCCCTACCACGCACTGGCGCAGAAGTACCTGCCAAACGGCAGCTGCGGAGTTGTGAGCTTTGGTCTGGCGGGTGGACGTCAGGCCGCCAGCACCTTTATGAAGGAGCTGAAGCTTGCCGCCATCGAGACCCATGTGGCGGATGCCCGCACCTGCTGCCTGAACCCCGCCTCCAGCACCCACCGCCAGATGAACGACGAGCAGCTGGCTGCCGCTGGTGTGCCCGCCGAGCTGGTGCGCATGAGCTGCGGTCTGGAATCCGCCGAGGACCTCATCGCCGATATCGCGCAGGCACTGGATAAGGTGTGAAAGGAGCAACCATCCTATGCCGCTGATCATTCCTAAGACCTTACCCGCCTTTGACGCCCTGTATGAAGAAAACGTCTTTGTCATGCACCGGGAGCGGGCGCTGGCGCAGCATATCCGCCCGCTGGAAATTCTGATCCTGAACCTGATGCCCACCAAGATCGCCACCGAGACCCAGATCGCCCGGCTGCTGGCCAACACCCCGCTGCAGGTGCACATGACCCTGCTGCAAACTGCCAGCCACTCTGCCACCCATGTGTCGGCTGCTCACCTTGAGGCCTTTTACAAGACCTTTGACGAGGTAAAGAACAACCGCTACGACGGCATGATCATCACCGGCGCGCCGGTGGAGACCATGGATTTTGAGCAGGTGGACTACTGGAACGAACTGTGCGAGATCATGGACTTCAGCGAAACGAACGTCTACTCCACCCTCCATGTCTGCTGGGGCGCACAGGCCGGGCTTTACTACCACTACGGCGTGCGCAAGCAGCTGCTGCCGGAAAAGATGTTCGGCGTGTTCGAGCACCGGGTCACCCGCCCGGCAAACCCGCTGGTGCGCGGCTTTGATGAGGTGTTCTACGCCCCCCACAGCCGCCACACCGGCATCTGCCGGGAGGATGTGGACAACTGCGCCGCCCTGCGCATTCTGGCCGAGAGCGACGCCGCCGGGCCCTTCCTCATGAGCACAGAGAACGGACGGCAGATCTTTGTCACCGGCCACCCGGAGTACGATAAGTATACACTGGATGCCGAGTATAAGCGGGACGTAGCCAAGGGCCTGCCCATCCATGTGCCCGTCAACTACTACCCGGACGATGACCCCACAAAGCCGCCGCTGTTCCGCTGGCGCGCCCACGCCCACCTGCTGTATGAAAACTGGCTGAACTATTACGTCTACCAGAACACCCCCTATGATCTGGGAGATATCCAACGGGTAAAACACGAGAAATAAATAACAAAAAGGACTGCCGCGAAACAGCGTCAACGAAAAATGTAAAAAAGCTGAGCACCTGATCTTTCACAGATGCTCAGCTTTTTTGTACCCTTTTTTGAGAAGCTGCCTTGGAGCTTTCAATATTTTGAAGGTATGCTATTCTGCGGCAGCCCTCTGCCGGATGTTTTTACCCTCTGGGGTGGCCGGTGTACACCAGCGCCACGGTGTCGGGGCCGGTGTTGGCAGAGACCACGCCGCCCAGCTCAAACACGGCCAGCGGCGGCTTGCCAAAGGCCTTGCGGCAGGCCTTTTCCAGATCAGCGGCTTGCGGGATGTTGGTGTGGCCGATCATATACTCAAAATCCTCCACATCCCCAGCGCGCTTCCGGCACAGATCCACCATGGCGGGCACGACTTTTTCATCGCCGCGCACCTTGGCCTCTACCTTGGTCTTGCCGTCGATCAGGGTAATGATGGGACGAATACCCATCAACTCGCCCATGACGGCTGCCGCGGCAGAGATGCGGCCGCTCTTTTTCATCTGTCTCAGGCTGTAAGGCCCCAGCACGACCTCCATGCAGTTCATCTGCTGTTCAAATTCGTGGATGACGTGGCGGATCTCTGCGCCGTTCTGCAGTTTGCGTGCCATCTCGCACAGATACCAGCCGAACACCATAGAATAGGTGTGGGGGTCCAGCAAGTGGATGTTCAGATGGTGCTCCGGGCGCTCCTCCCGCAGCATCCCCTGCGCCATCAGGGCGTTGTTGTAGGTGGAGGAGCCGGATTTGTTGATGGGCACATGGATGACATCCGTGTAGCCCTCGTCCACATACTGGCAGTATTTTTCACAGAACTGGATGGGCGTAATGGCGGCGGTAGAGGGCACACCCTTTGCCGCACGCATTTTATCGTAGAACTCGGTGTTGGTGCAGTCCACACGCTCAACGTAGTCCACATCATCCAGCAGGATGTGGAAACTCATGATATCAATGCCGTATTTTTCGGCCATCTCCTGCGGGATATCGCAGGAGGAATCAGTCAGAATTGCGATCTTGCTCATAATTTCCCTCATTTCCATTCATAATCTCGTAGGTGGCCGTGGTCCAGCAGCTCCGGGAAATCCCACTGCCGCAGCACCTCGTACACGCCCACCGCCACGCTGTTGGAAAGGTTCAGACTGCGGCAGGTGTCCCGCATGGGCATCCGGATGCAGTGCTCCTGATTTTCTGCAAGCAGCGCCTCCGGCAACCCGGCGTCCTCGCGCCCGAACACCAGATAAGCCCCGTCCGGGTACTGTACATCGGTGTAGCGCTGGGGCGCCTTGGTGGTAAAGTAGTAGTAAGGGCCGTTGTTGCGGGCAAAAAAGTCCGCAAGGCCGTCGTAGTAGGTAATGTCCAGATAGTGCCAGTAGTCCAGACCGGCGTGCTTGAGCTTTTTGTCATCAATGGCAAAGCCCATGGGGCCTACCAGATGCAGACGGCAGGCCGTGCAGGCGCAGGTGCGCGCCACATTGCCAGTGTTCTGGGGGATGCGGGGTTCTACCAGAACGATATTCAAAGTCGGCTTGTCCATCATAAAATGCCCTCCGGTTCCTCCCGCAGGGGGCACAGGCGGGGCAGCAGCGGCTCAAACCACACGCCGAAGCGGGTGTCCTGCGTGTAGGGCGTGCCCTGAATGGCCAGCGAAACAAACTCCGCAGCGTTATCGGCGGCGGCGCTCAGGGCGTTGCCCTGCAGCAGCGAGCCGATGAGCACGGCACCATACAGATCCCCCGTGCCGGGGAAGCTGCGGCTGATATGCAGCTTTTTGATGACAAAGCGGTCTGCACCGGTACCGGCACAGCCGATGTACTTGCCCAGCGGCAATCCGGTGACCACCACGTTGGAGGCCAGCGGCTGCAAAGCATCTGCCAGCGCCTGCGCGGCGGCATCGTCCAGCTCCTCGGTGACCGGCTGCTGCTGCAAAAGCAGCTGCGCCTCGGTGTAGTTGGGCAAAATCAGATCTGCCGCGCGGCACAGGCTGCGGATGCGCTCGACCAGCGCCGGGGTAACGGTGGAATAGGCCTTGCCGTTATCGCCCATTACGGGGTCCACCACCTTGTAGGCGGCAGGCCACAGGGCAAAGGCTTTTTCAGCCAGCGCTACCTGTGCCTCGCCGCCCAGATAGCCGGTATAGATACAATCAAATTGCAGTCCAAGGGTCTGGTAGTGCTCCAGCGCGGCCATGCCGTAGGCACTGCCGTCCATCCGGGCGGGGGTGCCAAGGCCGCCGGTGTGGGTGGAGAGCACCACTGTGGGCAGCGCCACCGGCTGGAAGCCCATGACCGACAGCACAGGCAGGATCACCGCAAGGCTGCACCGGCCTGCGCCGGACAGATCGTGGATGCAAAGGATCTTTTTAGGTTCAACGGGTTTTTGCAAATAGGAAAACCTCCTTGCTGAAAAGCCGCACGCAGCGGCTTATAAAAAGCATCATAGAACAGTATACCACAAATTGCTGCATAAAAAAAGCGTATACCAGATTCTTTTGCGGAAATAATAGCATTGCAAGCCCTGTCATGACAGGCTGAAAGGAGAAATTCAGGATGAAACAGCGAGAAAATTCCGCCGCAGGCATGGTGGTAGGCATGGCCACCGGTGCAGTCCTTGGGGCTGCCGGTGCCATGATGGCTACCCAGAGCAAGCGCCAGATGCGCCGCAATGTGCGCAAGGTGATGAAGGGCGCGGAAAATGCGGTGATGCAGCTGGATAAGATGGCCACCGACTTTGTGGAAAAGCACATCGACTGCTGAACAGCAAAAGCGCCGTCCCGGGTGGAACGGCGCTTTTGTTATCGCGCGGTTTATTTTGCCCAGATGCACATCCGGGCGGTGGTGTTGATCTCGCCCAGCAGGCTCAGATCCATCTGGATGTTGCAGGTCACGGTCAGCGCCTTGCTCACATCGCTGCCGGTCAGCACCGAGGCAGGCAGATTTTTGATGGTCAGGATGCCGTTGCCCTTTTCGATCTCGCCGGTCAGGGTGCCAGTGTAGGTCACATCGCCGATGGTCAGGCCGGTCAGGTAGCCGGTCACATTAAGCTTGGTCACCTGCTTGACGGGCAGCGTCAGGGTGTAGGTGCCGTTGGACTGGCGGGTAAGGATAGCCTCGCGGTCGGAATCAATGCCGGAGTTGGCCATGGATTCCTTATCGGACTTTTCCTTCCAGAATTTGACCCCAACGGGGGTATTCGCGGCGGCAGAAGCGCCCAGTGTGAGCATACAGAACATCAGCAGTGTCAGCAGGGCAGCGCCGGTACGTTTTAAGGCAGTAGTCATGGTTTTATCCTTTCTGCCGCAATTGCGGCATGGCGAAACAGAGTATATGATGCCCCATAAGGCACTGATTTGTCAATACTAACATAGCATGAACGGACGGCCTTGTCAATGTGCCTTAGCAGTCTTTCACAAAAATGTTTCTAATCCATCACAAAATGTGGAAAGTGTGATGAAAAAAGACGCTGCTGCACACCTTGCGGTCCGTGCTGAAGGCTTCCCCCGACTGGGGGAAGGCTTTTGCTCCGGCGAAGATTCAGCCAAGAACAAAAGTGTCTACAAAAGAATCTGCTAATTGGAATCAAAAAAGGGGCTGCTGCGCGGTGCAGCAGCCCCTGAGGGTTACGTTATAGCGGCTCAGACCTCAAAGTTGGGATCGTCCTTCAGCATGTGGATGTTGGACATAAAGGCGCTCTGCTCGGGGTCGGTGAACTCGGCGTCCTTCACATACTTGTTCAGCACAGCTGCGGTGCGCACGGGGTCGGCAATGGTACCGGCACCGCCGATGCAGCCGCCGGGGCAGCCCATGCCCTCCAGCAGGTAGCCGTTGTACTTGCCGGCCTTGGCCAGCATCAGCAGCTTCTTGCAGTCGGCCAGACCCTGTGCGGAGGCGATCTTCACCTCCATGTCGGGACGCCATTCCTTGATCTTGTCGGCAACGGCCTTAGCAACGCCGCCGGACTGTGCAAAGCCGCGGCCGGCAGCAGAAGCGTAGCACAGATCCATCTCGGCGGGATCCACTTCCAGACTGTCCAGATCCAGATCCTTTGCCTCAATGATACCGGCCAGCTCCTCAAAGGTCAGCACGAAGTCCACGTCGGAGCGGACGGTGCGGCGGGAGGCCTCCAGCTTCTTGGCGGCGCAGGGTCCGATGAAGCACATACGGGCCTCGGGGTCGGCCTGCTTCATCATGCGGGCGGTGAACACCATGGGAGTCATGGTCATGGAGATGTTCTTGGCAAGGCCGGGGAAAGCGTTCTTTGCCATCATGCTCCATGCCGGGCAGCAGGAGGTAGCCATGAAGTCCAGCTTCTCGGGCACTTCCTCAAGGAAGTCGTGTGCCTCGTCCACGGTGCACAGGTCAGCGCCGATGGCAACCTCCACCACGTCGCAGAAGCCGATGGCCTTCAGGGCAGCCTTCAGCTTACCGGTGGAAGCCAGAGAGGGGAACTGGTTGATGAAGGCGGGAGCGACCAGCGCATAGATGCGGTCGCCGCGGTTGAAGCCCTGGATCAGCTGATAGATCTGACCCTTGTCGGCAATGGCGCCGAAGGGGCAGTTCACCAGACACTGACCGCAGGACACGCACTTGCTGTAATCGATCTCGGCACGGCCCAGCTCGTCAGAGTGGATGGCACCCATGCCGCAGGCAGCGGCGCAGGGACGCTCGGTCTTGACGATGGCATTGTAGGGGCAGACGGTGACGCAACGGCCGCACTTGATGCACTTGTCCTGATCGATGGTGGAACGGCCGCTCTCCCAAGTAATGGCCTTCTTGGGGCACACTTCCATACAGGGGTGTGCAAGGCAGCCCTGACACAGGTCAGACACCTTGACCAGCTTTTCGGGGCAGCGGTTGCAGGCAAACTTGATCACGTTGACCAGCGGGGGATCATAGTACTTATCGGCGATGGAGGCATCCTCCAGACCGGAGACCACGCTGTTGTGCTCGTCCATGCGGCGGGTGGGCAGACCCATAGCCAGACGCACGCGCTCCTCAACGATGGCGCGCTCCAGGAAGATGTCCTTGCGCAGCTTGCCCTCCTCACCGGGGATGATGGTGTAGGGGATCTTGCGCATCAGGTGGTTGGCCTGCTCGCCCTTGACGTTGGCGTAAGCCATGCGGGCGACCTCGGTAAACACCTGACGGCGGATCTGGATGACCGTAGTATTGATTCCTCTGAAACTCATTCCAATCTCTCCTTGCTCAGAAACAGCCAAAAAAACGGAGCCGCCTGCCCTGTGTGCAGAGCATAAAAACGGCGCTATACGGGCGCGGATGGTACCGTGCTGGTTGCTTACAGCACGCCGGGCCCGATAAATCCATCTTCATTTTAACATAAAGACGTGCGTATGAAAAGGGCAAAACACAAAATTTGTTAAAAATTTATTGTATTCATGCGGATGCACAGAATGTACAAGTAAAATGAAAAAATTTCAGCAAAGTGCTGCACGCACCCGCTCGCCGTCGTAGCGGCCCAGCTTTACCCGCACGATCTGCCCGCTCTCGCAGCCGGGCGCGGAGACCACCACCGGAATGTACAGCCGGGTGTAGCCGGTGAACAGGGTGCCGGACAGGGGCGTTTCCAGCAGCACCTCGTCCTCGGTGCCCTCAAAGGCGGCCAGCGTCTCGCAGCGCACCTGCTCGGCTGCGGCATTCATGCGGCGGCTGCGCTCCTGCTTTTCCCGCTCGTGGATCTGATCCGGGAAATCATAAGCCGGGGTGCCGCTGCGGCGGGAGTAGGGGAACACATGGACTTTGAGGAAGCCGATCTTCTTCAAAAATGCGCAGCTCTCCTCAAAGTCCTCTGCCGTCTCGCCGGGGAAGCCGCAGATGCAGTCGGTGGTAAAGCTGACCGGGCGGCTGCCGTAGGCGGCGCGGATCTGCTCCACCACCGTTGCGTACTCCTGTGCGGTGTACACCCGGCGCATCCGGCGCAGGGTAGCGGTGCAGCCGCTCTGCAAACTCAGGTGGAACTGGGGGCAAAGCTTGTCCACCGCCGCCAAGCGGGAGATGAATTCCGGGGTGAGCATATCGGGGTCAAGGCTGCCCAGACGGATGCGCTCGATGCCCGGCACCTGTGCGCACTTTTCCACCAGCTCCACAAGGTTCGTGCCGGTGTCCAGCCCGTAGCTGGGCAGGGAGATGGCGCTGAGCACCACCTCGCGGTAGCCCGCAGCGGCCAGCTGGTGCAGCTCGGCCAGAATGCTCTCCTCAGCGCGGCTGCGCACCGGCCCGCGGGCGCGGGGGATGACGCAGTAGGCACACTGCCGGTTGCAGCCGTCCTCTACCTTGATAAAGGCGCGGGTGTGGGTCTCGAACCGCTCCACCGGCAGCTCCTCGAACTGCTCGCCGCGCTGGTGCGGGGCAATGGCTACGATGCGCTCGTGGCCGTCCAGCAGCTTTTGTACGTTTTCCAGAATGGCCTTGCGGTCGCCGTTGCCGCACACAAGGTCGGCCTCCATGAACTGTGCGGCCTCCTCCGGGAAAGCCTGCGGGTAGCAGCCGGTCAGCACCGTCACCGCACCGGGGTTCTCGCGCTTTTTGCGGCGCAGCCACTTGCGGCTTTTCTGGTCGCCGAAGTTGGTCACGGTACAGCTGTTCACAATGAACACGTCCGCTGCTTCGCCTTCCTGCGCAATGGTAAAGCCGTTGGCGCGGAACAGCTGTTCCAGCGCACCGGTCTCGTTCAGGTTGACCTTGCAGCCCAAGGTATAAAAACAAACTCGCATGAGAGGGGTTCCTTTCCACAAAATGGGATAAAAATAGGGTCTACTCTTCATTATATAACAAAACAACGGCAGCACGCAAGACCGGAATTGCACCGCCCGGCGGTGGCTGGTGGAAAAACGGCAGCAAAAAGGGGATGGACAAACGTCCATCCCCGGGAAAACCAGAATATCAGCCCTTGTAGCCAAGCAGCGCAATAGTAACCTTGCCATTTACGACGGTCAGGTTGTTGGGATAATTCTTATCGATCTCAAGAGTAGCAGTATTGTACGGCGGGTAGTTCAGCTTGGCCTTGACCAGCTCCAGGGCCTTGTCGGAGGGAATAGTCTTCAGTCCCTTGGGAAGGGCCTGCGTGCCGGTGGCAACGGTCTTGCCGTTGACGGTAACGGTGTATGCCACATCCACGGTGATGACCTTGACGACCAATTCCATGGTCATCTTGCCGGTCTTGGGATCAGTGATGATCTTGCCATTGCCCTGAATGTCCTTGTCGACCTTGATCTCCAGATCCTTATAATCAGGACTCTGCTTCTTAACGAGATCCAGCACAGCGTCGGGGGCGATCATGACGAGCTTCACAATGGCGTACGGCATAGTCTGGGTGCCCAAATCGGTATAGTCCTTGCTGCCCTCCAGATGAGCCTTGACGGTGACTGCAACATCTTCCGTGGCCTTGCAGCCAGTCAGCATGGAAGCACCGGCAGCGGCGACCGCAGTAACACCGGCCAGTTTCAGGAAAGAACGGCGAGAAATTGTGCTCATAAAAATCCCTCCAAAATAAAATCAATACATCCAAAGTACAGGAGATCTCCTGTTAAGCATAGCATACCGCAAAATAAAGCGTTTTGCAACGGATGCGTTCACACTTTGTATATAAATGCTGAATTTATGCGCCAAAACTGAACAAAATGCCCAGCGGCATACCGGCGCGGGCGGCGGCATACACTGCAAAAAGAGAGTTTGCGCGGGGAGGTATGAGGAATGGAACGGAGAAATCTGGCGTTGCTGTGCGCGGGGGTGGTCTGCTTCTGGCTGTTTGCGCTGGCCTTTGGCACGGCGCAGGGCAAGGGGCTGCGCATCCAACCGGCGGTGCAAACGCAGGCGGAACCGGCAGTGCAGACCCTGACGGTCACCCCGCCGCAGCTTACCCTGCCCTGCCGCGCGGCGATCCTCATTGACCAGACCAGCGGCGCGGTGCTTTACGAGATGAACGCCGACCAGACCATGCCCATCGCCTCCATTACCAAGGTGATGACCCTGCTGCTCACCTTTGAGGCGGTGCACGCTGGGCGGCTGACCATGGACACCGCTGTGCCGGTCAGTGAACACGCCTATCACATGGGCGGCAGTCAGATCTGGCTGGAGCCCGGGGAGCAGTTCACGCTGGACGAGATGCTCAAGGCCATCTGTGTGTCCTCTGCCAACGATGCAGCAGTGGCGGTGGCAGAGCTGGTGGGCGGCAGCGAGCCTGCCTTTGTGCAGCAGATGAACGCCCGCGCCGCAGAGCTGGGCATGGAACACACCACCTTCCGCAACGCCTGCGGGCTGGACACCGAGGGGCATCTTTCCACCGCACGGGATGTAGCCATCATGAGCCGCACCATTCTGACCACCTGCCCGGAGGTGCTGCACTATACCGGCATCTGGACGGACACCCTGCGGGGCGGGCAGACCCAGCTGGTGAACACCAATAAGCTGCTGCGGCGGTACAACGGCATCACCGGGCTCAAGACCGGCACCACCGGCGGGGCTGGCGTGTGCATTACCGCCAGCGCCACCCGGGACGGGCTGAACCTCATCGCGGTGGTGCTGGGTGCACCCTCCAGCAAGGAACGGTTCGAAGCCGCCACCACCCTGCTGGACTACGGCTTTGCGGCCTACCGCGCCGCACCGGTGCCCCTGCCGCAGGAGCGCCCGCTGCAATTAAAGGTAAAGGGCAGCACAGAGGAGACGGTACCGCTGGATTACGCCGCTCTGCCCGCCACCGCGTTGCTGCCCGCCGAAAGTGCCGGTCAGCTGACCGTGCAGCTGGAACTGCCCGAGACACTGGAGGCCCCGGTGACCCGGGGACAGACGGTGGGCAAGGCGCAGCTGCTGTGCGGCGAAGCGGTACAGGGAGAGTACCCGGTGTGCGCCGCCGCCGATGCGCCGTGCATGGATTTTGGCACCGCCTTGCAGCTGCTGTGGGACAGCCTGCGGGGGACAGCAGCCTGACCCTGTGCCGAAAAAGGCGCTTCAGCGCACAAAAGTGTGCCGGACGCCCGGCTGGACTGTTGGATACCTGAACAAATCTGGATGAAGAAACAAAAAAACACTATTAAAATTGTATGAAATCTAAGGAATTTGACCTTGACTTTACCCGGAGGGAACGGTACACTTATACCAAGATATTTCCTCGCAGGGCAAAGGCCCGGCAGATCGTTTGGAGGTTTTAATAAAATGAGTGTCGCACTGAACACGAAACACCTCTCCAGCTTCATCAGCGAAGAGGAATATGCAGCCATCTACCCGCAGGTAGAAGCCGCCCACAAGCAGCTGGAAGCCAAGAACGGCCCCGGCAGCGATTTTCTGGGCTGGATGACCCTGCCCCGGGATTACGACAAGGAAGAGTTCGCCCGCATCAAGGCAGCTGCTGCCAAGATCCGCGAGGACTCCGACGTTTTGGTCGTGGCCGGTATCGGCGGCAGCTATCTGGGCGCACGCGCTGTTGTGGAGGCCGTTAAGGGTATGTACCACAACGAGCTGGAGGATGGTCTGAAGATCTACTTCTGCGGCAACAGCATCAGCCCCACCTACCTGAACAATATCATCAGCCTGTGCAAGGGCAAGCGCTTCTCCATCAACGTCATCTCCAAGTCCGGCACCACCACCGAGACCTCTCTGGCCTTCCGTGTGCTGCGCGAGCTGCTGGAAAAGGAGATGGGCGTGGAGGAAGCCAACAAGCGCATCTACGCCACTACCGACCGTGCCAAGGGCACTTTGAAGCAGCTGGCTGACGCACAGGGCTGGCCTACCTTTGTAGTTCCCGATGATGTGGGCGGCCGCTACTCCGTGCTGAGCGCTGTGGGTCTGCTGCCCATCGCCGCTGCCGGCATCGACATCGACGCTCTGATGCAGGGCGCTGCCGACGCTATGGAGCGCTTCTCCGTGCTGAGCCCCGACAACGATGCTTATAAGTACGCCGCCATCCGCAACATCCTGTACCGCAAGGGCAAGGCTGTGGAGATCCTGGAGTGCTACGAGCCGGACTTCACCCTGATGAACGAGTGGTACAAGCAGCTGTTCGGCGAGAGCGAGGGCAAGGACAACAAGGGCCTGTTCCCCGCAAGCTGCATCTTCTCCACCGACCTGCACTCCATGGGTCAGTTCATTCAGGAAGGCGCCCGCATCATGTTCGAGACCATCGTGGACGTGAAGAAGCCCGCACAGGATCTGTTCATCGACCCGCTGGAGGGCAACTTTGACGGCCTGAACTTCCTTGCAAACCAGAACATGAGCGTAGTCAACCGCAAGGCCATGGAAGGCACCATTCTGGCACACACCGATGGCGGCGTGCCCGAGGTGCTGATCGAGGTGGACGACCTGTCTGCTTATAATGTGGGCTACCTGATCTACTTCTTCTGGCGTGCCTGCGCCTGCAGCGGCTATCTGCTGAGCGTGAACCCCTTCAACCAGCCCGGTGTGGAAAGCTACAAGAAGAATATGTTTGCCCTGCTGGGCAAGCCCGGCTATGAGGGCCTGACCGCAGAGCTGGAGGCAAAGCTGAAGTAAGCTGCCGAACGTTAAAAATGATCTCCCGCCGCAAGGCGTGGAAAATACAGGAGGACTGAACTATGATTAAACTGATTGTTGGTACCAAGGGCTCCGGCAAGACCAAGGCTATGATCGACCAGATCAACGACGCGGTCAAGACCTCCAAAGGCAATGTTGTTGTTGTGGAAAAGGGCATGAAGCTCACCTACGACATCGCTCCTGCAGCACGTCTGATCGATCTGGAAGAGTACAAGATCTCCGGCGGCGAAATGCTGTACGGCTTTGTGGCCGGCCTGATGGCAAGCAACTACGACATCACCGACCTGTACATTGACGGCATCCTGAAGGTGCTGGACCACGATATCAACCGTCTGGGCGTTGTGCTGGACGAGATGGCAGCCATTGCCGGCGACAGCGTGAAGGTCACCGTGACCGTCAGCGCAGACGAGGCCGCACTGCCCCACGATGTGAAGAAGTACCTGTGATCTGATAAAAGAACAGGGCTAAAGGCTTTTCCAACAGGCAGAAGACCGGAGAAAAATAAATTTTTTCGGTTTTCTGCCTGTTTTGGTGTTGACAAAGGGTTGCTTTGGCGCTATACTAACAAAGCAGCCTTTTCAGAGGTGTACTATGCAATTTGACCTGAGAAAGTTTATCACAGCCGGCGCAAGACCGTACCATGCAGAGTTTCAGTGTGATTTATCTGCGTACGATTATGCCGGTGCAAGGATCCCGCAGCCGGTCACAGCCGTCTTTGACGCGCAGACCGATGGCGACGAGGTTCAGATAACGTTGCGGGCAAAGGCATCGGTGCACGGAGAGTGCGCCCGCTGTCTGGACCCGGTCACTCGGGAAGAGACAGTCGATACGGAGTGGATCGTCAAGGAGCGGGATCTGGATGACCCGGATTTCGATCTTCCGCTGGACGAAAAAGGACACTTGGACGTGGACGAATGGCTCAATCAGGAGTTTATGTTCCAGATCCCTACGGTGTTGCTTTGCAGCCCCGACTGCGCCGGGCTTTGCCCGCAGTGCGGTAAGAAAAAGGCGGAATGCACCTGCCCACCGGCAGAGCAGACCGATGCCCCCGTAGACACTAGGCTCGCGATCCTTAAATCACTGCTGAACAGATAAACCCATCAAGGAGGTGCAAAAATATGGCAGTACCTAAGAGACATCTTTCCAAG
>OIZF01000683.1_pt1 | contig 22560 bp, 19 predicted proteins | sample 1588471 | NCBI WGS metagenome assembly OIZF01 (sample SAMN03283279) | human gut metagenome | biome: human-associated habitat; material: feces | host: Homo sapiens | place: Peru | collected 2012
CTCGCCATATCGTTGGTCGTTATGTTCACCGAAGCGGCTGTTTACATTTAAATTCCATGGGTCCTCGGAATCACGGGTGATGATGTTGATTACGCCACCTACTGCACTGGAACCATAGAGAGTAGAGGCAGCCCCTTTTACAATTTCTACCCGTTCCACGTTATCGAGGTTCAATCGGTTGTAGTCGACGTTGTTTAAAGTTTCCCCTGCCAGACGTTCGCCATCTACCAGGAAGAGTACAGAGTTTCCTCCGAATCCCTGCATATTGATAGAAACCTGCTGATCCATTGAATAGGAAAATTCAATGCCCGGCAGTTCCGATTGTAATAATTGTCCTACGTTGGTTGCATCTACCTTCTTAATATCGTCTGCTGTGATTACACGAGTGATGATAGGAGCATCTTTCAGTAATTTGGGAGTACGTGTACCTGTGACAACCACTGTTCCCAGGTCAAACTGATCTTCCGATAAGCGGAAACTTAGTCTTTTCTCTTTCCCTACAGTCAGTCTTTTTTCTTGTGGCTGATAGCCTACATACGAGGCGGTGATGAGGTATGTACCGGTTCCGGGGAGTTGTAATGTATATGTTCCGTCAGCAGTAGTGACAGCTCCTGTTTTTTCTCCTTTTATGGAGATGGTAGCACCTGGGAGAGGTTCTCCGTTTGTATCAGTGACACGTCCGCTGATATGTTCTGTTGATGGATATTATCTTGTTATCAAGGTCAATATCAGCAGGTGAGAGAGCAAGCAATTCACCTTCACGCATACCCGTCCAGTACAGGACTTCAAAGCAGATATATGATAATGGCTTATCTTTTACACCCTCACGGAAAGCAATATATTCATCGTAAGTCCAGTAATCCATTTCCTCAGCCTTCGCTTTTCCAATTGTGCCTGCCTTGCCGCAGGGATTGGTGTTGAGATCATAGAACCGCTTGGCATAATTGATGATACTGTTAAGCTCCGTATTAATCTTTTTAAGATAGGTCTGTGAGTAATTATTAGGCGAACTCATAAGCTTCACCTGCCATCTTCGTACATCAGAGGCTTTGATTTCATTTATCGGCTTGTTACCGAAAAATGGAAGAATATGCGTCTGTAGTACCGTCTTTTTTGTCAGAAGAGTTGACTGCTTAAGTCTTGCAGCCATATCATCCATATAAATTTCATAAAGGTTTTGAAATGTCATATCTGGATTGGCAGACTGCTGTTCCAGAAAATCCCTTTCAAATCCTAAAGCTTCCTTTTTGGTGGCGAAGCCCCTTTTCCACTTCTGTTTCTTGATTCCCTGCCAGTTCGTATAATAGAACTTGGCGAACCATTTACCAGTTTTTTCATCTTTGTAAGCTGGCATAAATATCATCTCCTTTTTGTAAAATTGTTGTGCAATCATCAAAAGGCTATGATATAATCTACTTGTTCAGGGTGATTATAAAGCCTTCGGGTCAATCACTTACATAGCTTCGGTTATTCCTTTTGCGAGAAGGAGTGTGCCGGAGCTTTTTCTTTACTAAAGGTGTAAGCCTGCAATTATTCAGTTTTTGAATCGGCTTCATTATCCAGTCTGGAATCCTTATAATATGCTAACATATCTGATTTCCATGAATCAAACTTTTCTTTTGAAAGCTTTCCTGTCTGAAGCATATTCTTCTTTGTTATCCAGTTTTCCATAAAGAGACAGAAGTCTGCATCATATTTTCCATTGCCTTTGCCGTTAACCTTGATCCCGGCAGTCCATTCAGGACTTTCAGGAGGTTTTGTGTTGGTCAGTTCAAATGAAAAATCAGTAAGTTCAGTTATGGCAAAGAGAGCACTTATTACATCTGACATAGTGTGGAATTCATACGCCAGATGTTCAGTAGTCGTATTATCTTTTGGAATATTAGTATCTTCTGGAGATAAAAGCTCCTGCCATGGAACATTTAATTCATTAGCAATCTGTTTTAAAACATCTATTTTTAATAGTATCTCACCAGATTCATATTTCTGGATAGTACGTTCCGATTTACCCAGACGCTGTGCAAACTCCTTTTGCGTGATCTTCTGTGCCCTGCGCTGCTTCTGTATTGCCTTTCCGATTTCCTCAGGAGAAGACATAGTAAGTTTAATGGAATCAGAGAAAGCCATTCTGTTCACCTTCCTTTATATGAAATAGTCCGTTGTAAAGATGCGTATCAGATTGATATTAAATGAAATACGTATCAGTAAGTGACTTATTTATGATTGTACGATTACTTTATCATAAACAAAAACGAATTGCAAGTGCGTAATTGTAGAAAGTTCTATTGACAAATTCTGAAAAGGATATTAAGATAAACACGAACTAAAAATACGGAATAAATAAAGAACAGGATAGCTACTTTGTGAAAAATACGTATTTAAAATAACAATTTATGAAAGGAGGAGCTGCATGAAGGGTATAAAGGAAGCATTCATAGATGCAGGTGAGATAAGCCAGATGCTTGGTATCGGGATGACAAAGGCATATGCAATTATAAAGGAATATAATGCAGAGCTTGAGGCAAAAGGCTATTTCACCATGCGGGGCAAATGTCCAAGGAAGTACTTTGAACAGAAAATCTATGGTTACGAAGATTATTACAATCCGGATTATGAGCCGCAGCGTAACCGGAGCAAGGTTGCAGAAGAAATGGATTATGAAGCGGCAGTTGGGGATTCTGTGATAAGTGAACAGAATGAAGTGGATATATTGTCTGAAACAAATGAGGTGTCGGAAGCGGACGCAGATATAGCAGAAAATGTGATATCGGAAGTGGATGAAATGGTGAAAGAGCCAACTGAATAGGTGAAACCGGCGTGGGGGCAAAAAGCGCCGCCAAAACATGAAAATGGGGGCAAAAAGCGCCCCCAAAACAGCAAAGTGACGGCAAAAAGCGCCACCACTCAAATCAGCGGGGAAAAAGGTATGGTGGCGGAAAGTGCCATCAAAATGGAAAAGTGGTGGCTGAAAATGCCACCAAAACAATAAAGTGATGGCAAAAAGTGCCACCACTTTACAACTCTGGTGGAACTTCAACCACATATCATATACAGGGTGCAGGTGCTCCTGCCAAGACGAAAAATTATGGAAACGCTGATGGCGTTTATATTTTTCGGGAAAAGGTCCGACCTTTTCCGCATCTTGCAAAACCTATGAACACTATTTTAAGAAAGGATGAAAAAGCAATGGTACAGATAAAAAGAGATTGGTTTGATACAGCATTGGAAAATTACGAAAGGGGAGAAATGTATGGCAGATGGAAAGAGAAGATACAAGTCTGACAGGAAAGATTATAAGATATCGGTGAAACTGTCAGAAAAAGATATGGATATTCTGAAAGCGGCACTTAAGCGGACGGGGATGACAGCAAGTGCCTATATAAGAGAATTGATCCGGACAGGCGGCAACATTGATACAAGCTATCCAGAAGAAAGAGCAAGAGCAATCCGTGTTATTGCCGGTATTGCAAATAATATTAATCAGGCAGTAAAGCTTGGTAATTCACAGGGAAGGTTGTATTACAGCGACATTGACAAGCTGCAGAACAGTCTGGATGATGTAAAGAAAACATTCGGGGAGGTGCTGGAAGTATGGCGATTACAAAGATCTTGAATATCATGGAATCAGAGGGTAGAAATCCAGCATCACACTTAAAGAATGCTTTGGAATATATCCAGAATCCGGATAAGACAGAAGAATGTGTACTGGTGGGTGGTATTAACTGCCTGCCGGATACAGCATTTGAGCAGATGGAGGAGACAAAGAATATATTTCATAAGACAGGTAAAAGGCAGGGCTATCATGTGATTATATCATTTTCGCCGGAAGAAAAAGTAACGGCAGAGCAGGCAATGTATGTGCTGGAACATTTTGCAAAGGATGTGCTAGGTGATGATTATGAGGCTGTGTATTCAGTTCATACTGACAGGGAGCATATGCATGGGCATCTGATATGGAATAGCGTAAGTATGACAACAGTCAAGAAATATAATTCACCGAAAGGCAATTGGAAGAATCATCTCCAGCCGATTACAAATAAATATTGTGATGAGCTTGGACTTTCCATCATGCCGGCAGAGTACAGTAGGAACCCAAAGAATATCAGCAAGGACAAGTGGGAAAAGGAAATGTCAATGAAAGAGATAATTCTTCGTGATGCCAAGATGTGTGAATATGCAGCCGGGAATGTGGAGCATTTTAAATATCTGATGAAAAGACTTGGATATGTATTCAAGAAAGATGCATGGATGGAGGTGCAGGCACCGGGATTTAAGTATTATCATAAACTGACAAAGCTGGACGAGATGTTTTCAGAAGATATGTTACGGCATTATGTGGATATGCCATGGATGGCAAAGTCTTACTTTTATTCGTCGGATATCAGGGGATTGCACAGGGCGAAACTGTCACCATTCCAAAAGAAGTTTTATGCAAAGCTGTACAGGCTAAGGATTGTAGAGCAGAAGCGGTTTGTGGTTGGTGGAGCAAAGTATACGGAAGATTTGAAGAGATTTCATCAGTTACAGGACGAATATTTATTGCTTGTGAATAATGACATCAAAAGTGTTGTGGAGCTTGTGGATTTCATAAGTGAGAAAGAAGATAAGATTCAGCAGATTGAGGACAGACAGCATGAAATATACAGAGAAATCTCTAGTCGGAAACGCAGTATAAAGAATGAAGAGCAGTACCGGGAATATCAGATATGGCATGTGGAAGTGCAGAAAGAACTGGAAGAGCTGAAGCAGGAGAAGAGAAATGTTAAGAGGCAGATACAGCTTGCTGATGACATTATAAAAGAAGATTTGTATACAATTTATTATGCGGTGTCGGAGAAAGAAGAAATTGTTGCTGACAGGGATGTTGAGATACCGGGGATGGAAGAGGATATGCTAGTTGAGAGAACGGAGGAAGCGTTTGTTGAGCCGGATGCAAATGTTGAGGTGATGAATCCTAACAATATTCAGAATGAAATAGGCATACAAAAAGAGCAAACTAATAGTGCGATAAAACAACAGACTGATTTAGATGGCATAGGAATACCAGAGCCTCATAATTCACCTGATGTGAATGTGGTAAGAGTTGGCGAAAGTATAATTAATGTGACAGGTAAAAGTGAATTGGTGGAACATGAAGAAAAAGAGCCTGTGGACAAAGCTGGCTGGATTGTCAGGAGACTATCAGAGCTTGGTGGTTATGAGAATGTTGGTGATTCTGCTAAGGCAGATGTATTCAGATTTGATATTGCTGATGTGAGTGGAAGCATAAGATTGTTTTCAGATGTGATGAAAAAACTTGGAATAAAGCTGGATGGGGATGAGCTTTATGAGGAGTTCCAGAGGATTTATGATGAGAGTGTTGATAGAGATACTGGTAAAGAGAAGGTGGAAGATAAGATGTGGAATAGGGGCAGAGAAAGATGATTCCTCTGCCTCCATTATATGGGACAGAAAATATTCATATGGTTTGAAAACAGGATGGATAATAGAGGCAATGGAATTGTTTGGAAGTTATTCGGATAGAATTGTAGAGTGTTTTGCAGATGCGTTAGAAAGAGCTTGATTGTGATCTATTAGGAAGGTAAGAAAATAAGTTAGAGCGATGTATAAATAGACGATAGAGTTCAGGGTTTAGGTGCTGTGGCGTGGGCTGTAGTACCGATTATTATATGAAGGTTACAATATGAATGCTTTTGATTAAGAAATAATCGCAAGAAGTTGCGAAAGTGCATTGAAAAAGATTATATGTTGTGCTATCCTAGAATAGATGAAGTTTGTTGATGTTTTAATAATGTTGATATGGATATAACGGAGAAATATGAGCAGTGTCAATGAATTCATGGCAGAGAGAGAAGGAGAACGGTTATATGTTAGAAGTGAATTTTTATGATACAGTTGATGACGATTTATTGAAGTTTGCAGTGATTATTTCACAGAGTAATGGGAAGTGGGTAATGTGTAAACACAAAGAACGCGATACATATGAAGTTCCGGGTGGACATCGTGAAGAAGGGGAAGATATTTTAGAGACTGCTAAAAGAGAACTTCAAGAAGAAACAGGTGCCGTTAAGTTTGATATAGAACAGCTATGTGTATATTCTGTCACAGGTAAGAACAGTATAAATGAAAACGGAGAGGAAACATTTGGATTATTATGTTTTGCAGAAATAAGAGATTTTTCAGGTGAACTTCATTGCGAGATGGAGAAGGTGGTACTTATGGATGAATTACCAGAAAATTGGACTTATCCATTGATACAACCAAAGTTGATTGAAAAATATCTGCAAATACAAAAGCGATCTTATAGTCAGATACAACAGACTGCAAAACAGACTATAGCATATATAAAAAAAGATTATTAAGCCGGGTATGAAGTTACTTGATATTCGAAAACTATGTGAGAAAAAATTGATGGGGTTAGGTGCAGATTCTTTCTGGTATTGGGATGTCGGTGCATTTGTATTTGCAGGAGATGAAACAACGGTTTCCGTATCTGGAAAGCAATATGTAACTTCGGATAAAATTATAGAAAATAATGATATTATAACCATTGATTTAAGTCCACAGGTAGGTAATATCTGGGGAGATTATGCGAGAACTATTATTGTGGAAAATGGTGAGGTTGTAGATGATATAGAGTTAATTCAGAATCAAGAGTGGAAAAGTGGTTTGCAAATGGAAGAAAAGCTACATGCAGAATTATTTCGTTTTGTTACAAAAGAAACCACTTTTGAAGAACTATATTATCATATGAATGAGTTCATAGTTGAAAACGGATTTGTGAATCTTGATTTTATGGGTAATCTAGGACATTCCATTGCGAAAGTTAAGAGTGACAGAATTTATATTGAAAAAGGTAATAAGGCGAAACTTGTAGCGATGAATTATTTTACTTTTGAGCCACATATAGCATTTCCTGATTCAAAATATGGGTATAAGAAAGAGAATATTTATTACTTTGATGCGACTGGGCTAGTGGAATTATAAGATGCAGATTGGATGGTAAATAGCAATGATTAGAGAAGCAAATAAAAAAGATTTAGATGAAATATTACAGTTATATCTGTATCTTCATGAAAAAAGTATTCCTGAGGATAACAAGTATTTGCAAAATACATGGAACAATATTATTAATGACACCAATCATCATCTGATTGTCTGCGAAATCGATGGAAAGATTGTGGCATCCTGCGTATGCGTGATTATTCCTAATCTTACAAGAGGTGTTCGCCCGTATGCGTTCGTAGAAAATGTTGTGACGCATGGAGATTATCGGAAGAAAGGTTATGCAACTGCCTGCCTGAATTTTGCAAAGCAGATTGCTAAACAGAATCATTGTTATAAGATGATGTTACTTACAGGTTCTAAGGAAGAAAGTACATTAAACTTTTATCGAAATGCAGGATATAACAGTTCGGATAAGACGGCGTTTACTCAGTGGATTGATATGTAAAATATGGAGCATGATTATGATATATGAATTAGCAACAATAGAAGAATTGCAGGCTGTGTACGATTTGGTGCAGCATACGATAAAACAGTATATCCGAAATATTATCCGGCAGAAGTGGTGGTATTTTTCTGTGAGCTTCACAGCAAGGAGGCGATAAAAAGAGATATCGAAAATGGATATGTAAGCGTCCTCAAAATAGATGGAAATATGATTGGCACAGGCTGTTTTGAAGATAATCATATTACAAGAGTTTATGTTTTGCCGGAACACCAGAAAATGGGCTATGGAACATTTATAATAAAGAATATCGAAGCTCAGATTATGGAAAAATATGATAAGGCATATCTGGATGATTCATTGCCTGCAGCACTTTATGAAAAACTGGGATTTTCTACAATAAAGCATGAGCGTTATCCGGTAGAAAATGGAGTGATACTTGCCTATGAGGTTATGGAAAAAGAACTTAATAAGGCGTCTACAGACATTTGTTATGATGGAAGAAGGTTCATTCCCAAAATGAATTCCGAGAATGGCGAGGTTAGTGAACAGACTACCTTTACATATCATCAGAATGGAAAATTGTTATGGGCAGACTACAGTGGTGGCGATATATTGAGGGGTTCTTTGATAGGTACAGTATCAATTAACGGAGAACTTGATTTTGTATATCATCATATGAATCAGGATATGCAGGTAAAAACCGGAAAGTGTCATAGTGTACCAACTGTATTAGAGAATGGGAAAATGGAACTTTCGGAACAATGGGAATGGACAAGCGGAGAATGTTCTAAGGGAGAGTCTTTGCTGATGGAGGTGTAGAATGAAAGAAAACTATGAATATAAAAAAGCAACCATAGCAGACATAGATGAACTTGTAAGAACTAGAATTATTGTTCTTCGTGCAGCAAACAAACTATCGAATGATGTGGATATGTCATTGGTGGAAAAAGAATCCTATGAGTATTATAAGAGTGCATTAGAAACTGGTGGGCATATTGCATATCTGGTGTATGATAACGAAACCTTTATTGGCGCTGGTGGTGTCAGTTTTTATCAGGTTATGCCGACCTACCATAATCCAACAGGTAAAAAGGCTTATATTATGAATATGTATATGACACCGGCATATCGGAGACAGGGGATTGCATTTCATACATTGGATTTACTGGTAAAGGATGCGAAGGAGCAGGGCGTATCACAGATTGCATTGGAGGCGACAGAGATGGGACGACCGTTATATGAAAAGTATGGATTTGTAAAAATGGAAGATGAAATGGAGCTGAAGCATAGTCATGCGTGTTCCGATTAGAAAGTAGGTATATAATGAGAAATAGATCTTTAACAACGGAATGTAATAAGATATTTAATTTTTGGAAATTAGAAGAATATTTCACACCATCGGATTATCCGGAATTGGTTTTAACAATAAAAGAGGGGAAACAAGATATTCCGTTTGATGCATATTACAATGATTACAGTATCAGAAGTTTGCCATTAAAAAGATACAAGGCTCATAATGAGTATTTGAGTCAGAAAAACAAATCTGATGAGAGGTTATATAATCGAGCAAATATTTATTGTGGCTGTTATAGAACTAAAGATTTTGTTGAAAAAATGGCTGAAAAGTGCAAATTAGATATGGAGAAATATGCGGAGATAAATGAATTAACAGGACGGTTTTATGCTTTTTCTGTTCAGATAGATTTAGATGGGAAAATTACAGAAGAAGGCGTGCAAGTCAGTCCGTTCTTTTATGCTGTACTTTGTATGATAAAAGCCGAGGGCATAAATGTTAATATTATGCAAGAAAATATATGGAAGCTAAATGAAGAAGTAAATGAGATACTTAAACAAAATAATGTACAAATATTGGAGTTTACAGATGTAACAATAGTAAAAAATATTATATTTGATAAACTGAGAATTGAGTCTGAAAGTGAAGTTGGGCTAAAAAGTGCTTCGGATAAAGTATATGCATGTAAAGGTTTAAAAAAAGAAGATGAAACAAGTGACTTTACCAGTTTTTATTTGGACGAAATAGAAAATGTTCAGAAGAACTATAAGAATAATGAGAATTTGATAAAATATACCACCTCATTATTGGCAGGAAATCAAAAAAAGATAATGATAGACAGTGATGTTTGTTCCATGAAAAAATGGTTAGAAGTAGATAGATTTCCAATGGGAAAATATCCATCAAAGTTTTCTCCGACATTAATGCAGCAAATAGCTATAAACATAGCTATATCAGAAAAGGATAGAAAGGAAAAAATATTTTCAGTAAATGGACCACCGGGAACGGGAAAAACAACTCTTTTGAAAGAAATCATTGCTTCAAATGTTGTCCAATTAGCAGAAGTTTTAATTAAATATGGAATTAGTGGTAGTAATTTTGTTTCTAGGAAAGTTGAATCCGCATCAAATGCTAGTTATATAGAAAAATATTATGAAATACCAGAAGAAATTTCTAAATATGGAATTCTTGTGGTATCAAATAATAATGGAGCTGTAGAAAATATCACGCTCGATTTACCGAAATCTGGCGATATGGAAAAAGATAAAACTAGGACAGATTACTTCGACAGAAAAATAAATAAAGAAGTGTATTTTTCAGCGGTAGCAGATAATCTTTTGGGAAAAGAAGGAGGTGCGTGGGGATTAATATCAGCTCGTATGGGAAGAAAATCCTATGTTACTGAAGTTTTAGAATCTTGTGTATTCGCTAAAAAAAATGATGCTTCGGATAAAGTGACATTAGATCTGGCAAGAGAAGATAGTATTTCGTGGGATGAAGCTATTGATAAGTTTAATGTAGCTAAAAGAAAGGTTTTATTATTAAGAGAAGGTATTAAAAAAGACCAAAAACTCTTGGATGATTTTTATAAAGAAGGAGAGGGTTTAGCGAAGAGTAAATTGGATTTAAAACAGTTGTTCATAGAAAAGGAGCAATTAAATATAAAGTTAAATGAGGTAAGAACGGAATTAGAAAGTAATGAACAGGAGACTTTAGAGCAGGAAGGGGAAATTAAGTATATTAAGGAACATAGCTCTATTTTTAAGAAACTACTTATCCTTTTGGGAATAGGGAAAATAGGTAGGCATGTTGCTGAAAAACAAAAATATGTCGATGAGTTAATAATTAAGCACGAAGATATTAAACGTAGATATAGTTTGGCTGTGAGAAATACAGAAGAAGTATGTACAAAAATTGAAAAGCAATATAGTATAATCGCTGCTTTAGCAAAGAAAGTACAGATACTTGAAGAAAAAATATATGGAAATAATGGGTCTTTGAAAAACAAATACAAAAATAATTTTGCAGATAAAAATTTTTATATAAATATTAAAGAATCTGAGGACTCGCAGAATGCGTGTCCATGGACATTTGAGGAATATGATATGGCTAGGGAGGCATTGTTTTATGCTTCATTACAAGTGCGAAAAGCGTTTATTTTGGAATCACCATATATAAAAAGAAATCTGTTTGTATATGAAGCATATAACAATGGAAAATATACAATAGCAGAAAAACAACAGATGTTTCCACATTTGTTTAATTCATTGTCAGTAGTGATACCTGTGTTGTCTTCTACTTTTGCTTCGGTGGGAAGATTTTTAAAACATGCTGGGAATATGAGCTTAGGTATGCTTATCATTGACGAATCTGGACAAGCAGTTCCACAGTCTGCTTTAGGAGCAATTTATAGAACAAGGCGAGCAGTTGTTGTGGGAGATCCATTACAAGTAGAACCTGTTGTAACAATTCCTAAAGTGCTAATTGACATACTGGCTGATAGTACTTGTGTAGCAAATGAATATAAGGTGATTGAAAATTCAGCTCAGACTTTTGCTGATAATATAAATGAGTTTAACGGTATGATCGGGGAACGCCAGGTTGGTTGTCCGTTGGTTGTTCACAGAAGGTGCATAGAACCAATGTTTTCTATTTCAAATTTGATTTCATATGACAATAGAATGTTTAATAAAACAAATAAGAAGGAAGAATATTTGAAACCAGAAAATCCATTTTTGATAAAAAAATCTGGATGGATTAATGTCGAAGGAGTAGAAAATGGTGGCAAGGATCATTTTGTGAAAAATCAAGCTGAGAGAGTATGCCAATTAATGGAAGATGCAGTACATATATATTCAGATTTGTTTGAGACAGATGATAAGATTTTTATAATTACACCTTTTAGAACAGTTGCAGAATTAATGCGTAAGTTTATCATTAGCTACTTTTCAGCAAAAGGATATGATAAGGAAATCTTGTCAAAGTGGACGAAAAATTGTGTTGGTACAGTGCATACTTTTCAAGGTAAAGACGCGAATGAGATACTTTTGGTATTAGGTTGTTCAAATAAAAGTGCAGGTGCAATGAATTGGGTAGTAAAGAAAGCTAATATACTTAATGTTGCATGCACCAGAGCAAAATATAGAATAGCATTTATTGGTAATATAAATGATTGGAAAAATAGAAGGTACTTTAGAGAGTTTATTCCGAATTTAATTGATATAATAAATGTGTAAAATATAGACGATATGGAGTCAGAGTAGGAGATATTGTTATGGCTGTATCATATAACAAATTATGGAAACTATTAGTGGATAAAAAAATGAGCAAATCTGATTTGCGTAAAAAAGCAGGAATTGCCCCAAACACAATGACAAAATTGCGCCGTGATGAAGAGGTGAGTCTCACAATTTTGAGCAAGATATGTAAGACTTTAAATGCTGATTTTGGAGACATTGTAGAGTATGTACCGGATGCAGAAATCTGGGATTTGTATGATGAAAATAGGGGACTTCTTGGGAAAGACCATGTCAGAGGAGAACAGCTACCGATAGATGGATATCATTTGGTAGTGCATGTATGGATTCGTAATTCCAAGGGAGAGTATCTGATTTCACAGCGTTCTGCAAACAGACCTACATTTCCGTTGATGTGGGAATGTGTAGGCGGCTCGGTTGTAAAGGGTGAAGACAGCATGCAGGGAGCAATTAGAGAGGCAAAGGAAGAAGTAGGTGTTGAATTGAATCCTGAAAAAGGACAAGTCCTTTTTACCAAAACAAGAAAAATTATAGAGGGCAAAATCTTTAATGATATTATGGATGTCTGGTTGTTTGAGTATGACGGAGAGGTTGATTTGGGTAATGCCACAACAGATGAAGTGGCACAGGTTGCGTGGATGGACAGAAAGCAGATAAAAGAATTGTTTGATGCGGATATGTTTGTGGATACATTGGAATACTTCTTTACGGAAGTTGATAGACAGTAGTACTGATTATGTAGATGACAAGAAGATTATATCTTTATTGAATGGGTAAAGGAGAATAGAGAATGTTTTTAAAAAGACTAAAATTGACAAATTATAGAAAATTTTCATCAGAGAAAAATATTGTGGAATTTATTAGTTCCAAAATAGTTTTAAATCAAGATAATTATGATATTAACAATAATATTGAGGAGAATAGTGTACAAAATAATTGTGATGAGATAGATGTTGCTTCGGATACAACGTTAATTATAGGAAAAAATAATGCAGGTAAAACAACAATAATTACGGCATTGGATAATTTAATAAATCATAGTAATGCTTTTGGGGCAAATGATTTTAATTATAGATATTTACAGGAGTATTTAGCTGGTTATGATATTTGTAATCCTCCATTGGGGGCACCATATATAGAATTTGTACTTACAATTGGTTTAGAGGAAGATAGTAATGATAGAATTTCGAATTTAATACCATTTATGTTGGTTGAAGATATCGAAGACTCCGAGTTAGATATATGTATAAGATATGAAGTGGAGGATTTTGTATATTTTCAGTCAGAGATGAAAGAATTGTATTCGGAAGGAAAAGATGAAAATGCTTTTTCAAAATTCATAAATTTATTACATAATACAGATTATGTGTTGAAGTATTATGATAAGAATATGAATAAAATAGATGTAGACTTTAAATTGTCCAATTTAATGGAATTACAATGCGTCAAAGCCAATCATTTAAAGAATGATCATTGCCTTACAGATGCATTTAATAAGATTATCAACTATAGGTATGACCATATTTTTCAAAAAGAAAAAAAGAAAGTAACAAAAGAATTAGAGAAAATCAACAACGAATTGACTAAAAATATCACAAAAAATCACACCGATGTTATAAGAAGTGTTTTGAAAGAATTGATTTCTATGGAACGTATGGGTGTGGATTTAAGTGCAGATATTACATTCGATAAGTTAATGCAGGATCTTATAAAATATGAATATATAGAAGATGATGCCAATATTCCAGAAAACCAATTTGGATTAGGGTATACAAATTTGGTTATGATTATAGCAGCTATTATGGATTATATGGAAAGATATCCGGAGTCTTCCTTTAATAGCAAAATTAATCTGATATCTATAGAAGAACCGGAGACATTTATGCATCCACAAATGCAAGAGTTGTTTATAAAGAATATAAATGAGGCAATTCGTGTGTTGCTTTCTAGTAAAAACAAAGATGTAAATAGCCAAATTATTATTACAACGCATTCATCACATATTTTGAATAGTAAAATCCACAGCAATAATACATTCAATAACATTTGTTATTTGTATGAAGATAGGCGGAATGCAGCTGTTGCAAATCTAAATAATAAAAAGGTTATGCCAAATGAGCATGAAGGTGAAGAATCAGAAGCGTTCAAATTTATGAAAAAACATATAAAATACAAAGTTTCTGAGTTGTTTTTCTCCGATGCAGCAATATTTGTAGAAGGCTTTGCGGAAGATATGATAATTCCATATTATATAGAAAAAATGGAAGGGTTAAGAAAACATTACATTTCAATTTTTAATATAAATGGTGCCCATGGATTTTTGTACAAAAGGCTTATTGAAGCATTAGGAATACCAGTCTTAATAATAACAGATTTAGATATTAAACGTAATGAAGAGAGTGATGAGGCAGAAAAGCAAGAGGGGAAAAAAACAAAAACATATGAACAGATTAGTTGTTTGGATGACAAAGAAACAACTAATGCAACTATTATATATATATATGGGAAGGCTGACATATCTGCTATTCCAGGTTGTATAGAAAAGGGAAATTTATATTTGGCATATCAGGGAGAAGTAAATGGGTATTATGCTACAAGTTTCGAAGAGGCGTTTATTTTAACTAATTATGATAATGTTATTACTAATGAATTGCTCAAGGAACTGAAACCTAATGTATATAAGGGCATTGTCGGAGAGAAATCCGAATATGAAAAGAATAAGGAAAATTCATATAAGTGGCAAATGAAGCTGGAAAAATGTAAAGGTGAATTTTCCAGCAAATTGCTTTATAAAGTTGTTAATGAGGAGTTGGAGGAAAAAATTCCAAGATTGCCTAAATATATATCTGATGGGCTTGATTGGATAGAAAAGAAATTAGGAGGATGCTGATGGGATTATCTCAAATTAATGATATAGACTTAGAGAATGAAAAGAAATCTTTGAATAAATTGTTTGAATGCAGTGATTCGTTTACCAGTGTTGTATTTAATTCTGGAGCTGGTTCAGGAAAAACTTATGCTTTAATTCAATGCTTAAAATACATTATTAGTATTCATCATCATGATTTAAAGAATCACAATCAAAAGATAGGCTGTATAACATATACTAATGTGGCAGCAGAACATATTAAGCATCAGTTAGGGGTTTCCGATGTTGTGGAAATATCAACTATTCATGAAAGAATTTGGAGTATTATTTGCAGTCAAAAATCGGCTTTGTTAAGTTTGCATATCGAAAAACTAAAGAGTGAAGTAGATCTGCTTAGCAATCAATTACTAAGTAATTCAGAATATGAAAAATATAGAGCATTGGATGCATCGGCTCAAGAACGTTTTTTTCAGTTAATGCAGGAGAATAAAAAGAAGTATAATATGGCATATAATTTAAAGGCAGCAGAATTTAAAGCGGCTATGCCAGAAGAAATTAGATTGCAATATGCAGAACTTATATCAAATGTTTCTAAATTTAAAGGGTTGGTAGATAAACTTTTCAAGAGAAAAAGATATTTAGATTGTCTTTGCAAAATAGAAAGTGGAGAGAAAGAATATAAAGTGGTAAATTATGACGCAATGTATAATCGAGATCGATTAGATAAAATGCGCATTAGCCATGATACACTTTTGGAATATGGCTATGAATTAATTGAGAGATATCCAAGGATGAGGCAATTAATCATTGATAAATATCCGTATATTCTTATCGATGAGTATCAGGACACGGCTGACATTGTTGTAAAGATAATGAGTCTTATTGAACAATATGCAAAACAGATAAAGCATGATGTGTTTATTGCTTATTTTGGGGACTCGGTTCAGAATATATATGATGCTGGAGTTGGAAAACGCTTAACTCGGCTGCATCCAGAGTTAGATTTTGTACTTAAGGAATATAATCGTAGGTCATATACTGAAGTGATTGATGTGGCAAACAGAGTTCGAAATGACGAGGTTGTACAAAAATCAATTTATTCTGATTGTAGTGGAGGGGATGTTAAACTTTATTATGGTTCAGGAGAAAATGTAAGTGAATTTATTGAAAAATGTGCAGAGAAGTGGAGTGTACAAATTGAAAATCCATTGCATTGTATGTTTGCGACAAATCAAATGGTGGCTGAATATAGTGGTTTTCCAAATGTATATGAAGCGTTCAAAAGAGCGGAAATATATCGAGGGATTGGATATAAGCAACTTAACTCGGAATTGTTAAGTCATGATATAATTCACCTAGGAAGGGTGCAGGCAATTCTATATAGATTGATAAAAATATATACAGAAGTGCGTGAGGAAAAGCAACCACTTAGAGATATTTTACCATCAGATAAATATAGAAATATGAGTTTCCTTGATTTGAAGTTGCTTATAGCGAGTTTGCGGGCAATAGATGGAAATACATTAGATGAATTATTGGGTAAAATATTTAATGAATATAGCATGTCAAATCATCAAATGTATAAGCTTGTTATGGAGAAAATATTTGATGTTGATGAAGATTTATCCTATGACAAAGTACTAGCAATTTTTGTAACTTCTTTGTATAAATCGTGGGATGAAACTCTTGAGAGCAAAGAAATTATACACGACCTTTTAGATATAAAGCTTGAGGAACTGTTGAATTGGTTTCATTATATACATAGAGATGAAAAAAAGAAAATTTGTTATCATACATTTCATAGCACTAAGGGATTGGAATATGAAAATGTTGCAATTATTTTAGGAAAAGATTTTGGACAAGACAAAGATTTGTTTAAACATTATTTTATGAATTATGAGGGGGATGAAGAACAAGATTCTGATAAATATGAAAAAGGCAGAAATATATTATATGTAGCGATTACTAGAGCTATTAAAAATTTGCGAGTATTGTATATTGATGATTTCGAAGAAATAAAAGATGGAATAGAAAAAATTTTTGAAAAAGCATATGCATTTACAAACGAGATATCAATAGATGATTTTTAGTAATGAAAACGCAAAAATTGGAGGCGATAGAATGACAAGTGATTTTATGAAAGAATTGCTTTCAAAAGATGAAAAAATAACAGTAGAGTACAAAACATGTCAGTATGGCATTCAGGAAGATGTGTATGAAACAGTATGCTCTTTTTCTAACAGATATGGTGGGTATATTATCATGGGTGTAGAGGATGATGGTATCCCAATAGGTATTAATCCGAAAATGGTTAAGGATATGAAAAAGAATTTTGTGAATCAGCTAAATAACCCGGATAAGATGTCACCAACATTATATCTTTCAATAGAGGATATTGTATATGAAGGGATGACGCTGTTATGGGTGTATGTTCCGCCAACATCTACTGTAGAAAAGTGTGCAAACAGGATCTATGACAGAAATGAAGATGGGGACATGGATATTACGGACTCTCCGATTCAACTACAGAATATGTATAACAGAAAAAGCAACACATATGCGGAGCACAAGATATTCCCATATGTTACAATGAAAGATTTACGCATGGATTTGATGGATAAAGTAAGAAATCTTGCAAAGAGCAAAAATCCGGATCATCCTTGGTTGAAAATGTCGGATGAGGAAATATTGAAGAGTGCTGGCTTATGGGAAAAAGATTTTTCATCAGGTATTCAAGGATATAATCTTGCAGGTGTGTTATTGTATGGCAAAGATGATGTGATAAGGTCTTGTTGTCCAGGATATATTACCGATGCATTATATAGGGTTGAGAATCTAGATAGGTATGATGATAGATTGCAGGTAACAACTAATTTAATAGAGGCATATGATCTTTTAATGGAATTTGTTGCAAAGCATACATCAGATAAATTTTGCTTAATTAACAATATTAGCACGAGTATTAGAGGTATTATCTCAAGGGAAGTTATTGGTAATATACTTGTGCATAGAGATTATTCAAGCGCATATCCGGCAAAGGTGATTATCGAAAAGGATTGGCTTAGAACAGAAAATTGGTGCATTCCTAGACGCCATGGAAATATTATGAGTGATGAGTTTACTCCATATCCAAAGAATCCTTTAATTCAGCAATTTTTTGCTAATATTGGTAGAACAGATACTATTGGTTCGGGAGTAAGAAATCTTTACAAGTATACGCCGATGTATTCAGATGGCGGTAAGCCAGAGCTAATTGAAGATGATGTATTTAGAATTAATATACCATTAGACAGAATAGCTGCAGATGAAGCAACAGAACAGAAAACATTATCTGAAAGAGAACAGAAAATTTATAATATGATTTGCGAGAATCTACATTTGTCGGTTGAACAGGTAATGGCAGAATTGGATATATCAAGATCAACAGTGTTTAGAGATTATTCGAAAATTAAGAAAGTAACAGGTGCCGTTTACGATAAAAAGACTTCAACATGGACATTGTAATGAGACAGTCTCAAGTTAGTCTCAACAAAGTCTCATAAATTTTGACACTTTATGAGACTGAAGAAAAAACTGAAAAAATGATAAAATCGGGACTTTTAGCGTGTTGGAAAAACTTAGTCTCAAGTCAGTCTCAACTTAGTCTCATTTTTAAAGTGAGATTATGAGACTGAGTTGAGACTAATGCCAGATTGATTGAAGATACAAATCTCGATTAGATGATGCTTGTGATGAGGATGGAAAAAGGAGCTGATAACAAATTAGCAGAAAATCAGCAGAATCAGCAGAAAAGTCAGCAGATTCAAAGAATATGGAAAGAATGTGATTATTAGAAAGTCATCTGTAGATTTTTGCATTATGGATGCAGGCGGCATAAAAGGTCAAAGGACAAGACAATTATTAAATGAATTAGTGAACGATAGTGTTTTCAAGATACAATGAACTAATATGAGAAAATAATATTAGTTTGGGAAGGAAATTATATGGGGAATTATTTTAAGATTCATTACAATGCAGTAAAATATCCCATAGATTCGGAAAAGAGCAGAGGATTACGAAATGCTCAATTAGGTGCGATTCACGCAATATCATCCTTTTTTACGCTCAATAAAAAAGAGGCGGCTATTGTTATTATGCCGACAGGATCAGGAAAAACAGCTGTGCTTATGTTGACACCATATTTAATACGAAAACAACGAGTATTAGTTGTTACACCGAGTAAAATGGTTCGTGGACAAATTGCAGAGGATTTTTCTGAACTTAGGACATTGTGTGTAGCTAACGTATTTAATACTTCAATAAAAAAACCTAAAGTTTTTGAGTTGGAGCATTTGTATACCAAGGAGTATCAAAAAGACTTGGAGCAAGCAGATGTTATTGTTGCTACACCTAGTTGTGCACTCAGTCTAAGTGAATCTGATTGGGCGAAAGAGAATATTGATTTGGTGGAAGTTGATGAGGCTCATCATACCCCAGCTAAAACATGGCAACAGATTTTAGTAAATTTATCTGTGGCAACGCATGTGCTGTTTACAGCAACACCGTTTAGGTTAGATCGAAAAGAGCTGTCTGGTGAAATAGTATATGATTATCCACTTTCAAAGGCATACGAAGATGGTATTTTTGGCGAAATACAATATGTTTCTGTGGAAAGTGGAATGGATAATGATTTGTGCATTGCTAAAAGAGCTGAGGAGGTATTGCTGAATGATAGAAAAGCTGGGTATGAACATTATCTGATGGTACGTACGGATACTAAAGTAAGTGCTGAAAAACTGGAGGAGTTATATAAGGATAATACTTCATTGAAACTTTCAAAAGTGGATAGTTCAATGAGTAATTCCAAGGTTAATCATATTTTGAAATTGTTGCATTCTGGAGAACTGGATGGAATTGTGTGTGTAGATATGCTAGGAGAAGGGTATGATTTTCCTAATCTTAAAATTGCAGCAATACATGTTCCTCATAAATCGCTTGCGAGTACATTACAGTTTATTGGTAGGTTTGCTCGGACAAATGCAAAGAATATAGGAAAGGCAAAATTTATTGCGGTAAATAATGAAGAATTAGAAATTGAAAACAATTTACTTTATTCTAAAGATGCTGTATGGCAGGATATGATCATTGGAATGAGTGAAGGAAAGAATAAAAGTGAACAGCAAAATAGAAATTATTATAAAGAATATGTTGTGGAAGATGAGCGTATTCTTGAAAATGTTCCTGTTCATGCAATCAGACCTAATTGTCATGTGAAAATCTATCGTTCTATGAGTTTTGATATAAATGCCGAATTTCCAGAGGTGTGTAACGTGGCAGGAAGAATATTAAGAAATAAACAAGAAAATACAGTAGTAGGAATTGGCTTGGAATATGTTTCACCACTTTGGATGGGAAGTGGTGATAAGGTCAATCTTGAATATATTTTATATATAATACATTATCAAACACAAACTCATATGGTACATATATATTCACAGAAACATTCTGAAGCAATGTATGATGAATTGGTATCATCATTTTGTGATTCTTATGATCCGATACCAAAATCAGAAATATATAAAGTATTGGGAAAACTCAAAAACTTCGAGATTTTTAATTCAGGAATGCTGAGTAAGCAATCGCAATCAGGAGAATCATATAGAATAATGGCAGGTTCAGATGTGAGTGATGCAATTGACAAAGATTCGGGAAGAATGTATTCTGCGGGGCATGCATTTTGTAAAGCAGTAGATGATGCAGAAGGAGATGTTACAATTGGATATAGTAGTGCTTCGAAAGTTTGGAGCAGTGCTTACAAAGACTTAAAAGATTATATACAGTGGTGTGATGGGTTGGGAAAGAAAATAGCAAATAAAGATATAAAAGTAAAAACAAATACAAATTTTGATTTTTTACCTCAGCCCAAAGCTCTTGTAGAATATCCGGAAGATATCTTTTATGCAGATTTTACTGCGGAAACATATAGTTGTGATCCTGTTATTAAGTATCGTAGAAAAGAGTCGGATTACGAGTGTTGCAGATTAACGGATGCGATGGTTGTGGTGAAAAATTGTGAGAAGACAAAAGTGTCAGTTGAGGTCTCGGTCGGAGAAATTTCAGAGAACTTGGAATGTGATATAAAAGCCAGATATAGAAGTTTGGAAAATAGATTTATTGTATGTTCAGGAAAAGAAGAAATACCAATGGACAAATTTCTCACGGAACAACCACTAATATATAAAACTGTAAAGGACATGACGATAACAGGCATTGATGTAATTGAAGGTGATTTTGAGAGCGAGTTATTTGACAGTAATATAATAGAAGGTGTTGATTGGAAGCGTTATGATACAAATTTAAAATTGGAATTTAGAAAAAATGACAGTGATACGAGTGTATCAATTCAGGATGCATTATACAAAATTCTAGAGGCAGATGAAAAATTTAAATATATTATATATGACCATGGTTCAGGTGAGATGGCAGATTATATTACAATTTATGAGACAGATAATGAGTTGGTTGTTGAATTGTATCATGTCAAAAAAATGGGCGCATCTTCTTATAACAATAGTGTTGGTGATGTATATGAAGTATCGGGACAAGCAATAAAGTCTGTAACATGGTTTACGACAAAAGGAAAGTTACTTGAAAAGTTTACGAGTCGTCATAATGCTGGGCATTGCATAGTGAAAAAAGGTGGAAATTTTAAGACCATGATAAAAGAGATAAAAACATCTGGAAAAGTATTACGAGGATGTATTTGCATAGTGCAACCGGGGATAAAGAAGAGTAAAGCTATACCAGCTAGAATTCAAGAAGTACTAGCAGCAACAGATTCATATGTTAAAAAAGCCGGTAAAGTTAACCGACTTAGAATAATGGGGAGCATTTAACTAATGATAGCAGGAATATATCTCACCAGCTGCAAAACAAATCTGCAACTGGTGAGATAAGAATTATGTTGTTAATTAAAATCATTCATAGCGTCCACATATTCCTGTAATCCATTAGGTTTACAAGCTAATTCAGCATACAACAGAGGATTCTCCTGTGCCAGCCGATATAGATATGCAATATCATTAGGTGTATCGAGTAAGACGGCTGAATTACATTCCTCACAGCTAATAACAATAGGTGTGCTAGTATATGTATCATTGATGGCATTAACAATAACGGAATTTGTATCAGGTTCATACATGCTAAACAGGTAACGAGGATTATTTTGTTTCATGGTGTTCTCCTTCCCACAGATACTTAGCACCATCAAGCAGATCAGTGATGGCTGTAAGCATATTGTTATAGTCGGTCTGCAGTTCCTTGATTTCATCACTTGTAGGAAGATTGTTTAAAGTTTGATGTTCATAGCATTCAATAAATGCTTTCTGCATTTCAAGTAATTGTAGATACAGTGCATTAACAGTCTGTACAAGAGGATATATAGTTTCTTTCTTGCCGACAACGCAGATGCGGTTATATATGCAGGAATGGACGAAGTAATCTTTCTTCATCATTCCACTGGCAAGAATACGTGCTTCGATTTGTTTACGTTCAGCATCGCTGATTCTAAAACTTATAGTTGGGTGCTTGTGTTGATTGCTCATAGAAAAGCTCCTTTCATAGTTGGTGTGGCAGCAGGCACAGTTAAGCACGCGCAAGCCACATTTGATTATTCGTTTTTAGTAGTAAAAGTAGATTATATCTGCCA
>OIZF01000686.1_pt1 | contig 22453 bp, 24 predicted proteins | sample 1588471 | NCBI WGS metagenome assembly OIZF01 (sample SAMN03283279) | human gut metagenome | biome: human-associated habitat; material: feces | host: Homo sapiens | place: Peru | collected 2012
AATGGTCCCCAGGTCGCAGCAACGTGGCAAACACCAGATCAATCGCTGACATCCCCGAACTGGTGGCAAAACCTTGAACTCCTTGTTCCAAGCGGGCCAGTTGTTCTTCTAACACTTGTCGGGTTGGGGTACTGAGACGGGCATAGTCAAAACCCGTTGACTCGCCTAATCCCGGGTGCCGATAAGCGGTTGAAAAGTATAGCGGTGTGGCGACTGCGCCAGTTTTCTCATCATCCGTTCCGTTGCCCCCTTGGGCTAATAAGGTATCAATCGTTGTTGTCATGTGTACTCCTCTAAAATTTTTTATACTGGCATGGCTGGGATAAGCTCAACGACCGCCGGCCGCTGGGCTTGTTTTAGTAGCAAATCCCCCCAATTTTTGAAAAACTGCCCCGCAGTGGCTGCCCAGGCATTGACCGGTTCCCCAGCTTGATAATAGTTTTCTGGGGGTAGCGTTGGCTGACCCGCTTGCTGGTCGCGTAAAAATTCATCGTGTAAGGTGTGGGTCGCATACTCTAAATGGCCGGTCAGATACGTTGTGCGTTTTGTGTCGTCGCGTAAAATGAACGCGCCTACGCGGTCATCACCAGCGACTTTTAACCGCTGCGCCACCGCCCGATTTGGAATGGTAAAATACCGCGAATGTGGCATAGCAAAATCAGACATCTGCGCTAATAAAGGATGGGTTGGGCCAAATGTTGGCTGGTGATGATAGACGCCAAAAATTTTGTCCTTCACGTGCCGAACGGGAAAGTTACGTTCAACATACCCGGCCCCATATGCTGCCCAGCAAGTTAGCAAACTTTCTGTCACATGCGTATGTCGCCAAGCCAGTAGTTGTTGAAACTCATCCCAGTAGTCAATCGCTGTCACCTTTTCTCGGTCAACCGGCGCGCCAGTCACGATTAAGCCATCAAATTGCCGCTGCCAAATATCAGCCAACGTCACATAATTTTTGGCAATTAACTCACGGTCATGTTTAATCACGTGCGTGGCCGGCACGGCAAACGTCAGCCGCACATTAAAAGGTAACTGCGCCAAGAGTTGCGCAAATTGTTGTTCTGTTTGCTGGCGATTAGGCATTAAATTCACTAATAAAATGCTCACTGTTGGCTGCAAAACACGATATTGCCCAATGACTAATTGGTCGTGTCGTAATAACCCATTTTGTAAAATCACACTCATCCTTGACTCCTTTTAACATTATGAGAAAACAAAAAAGTCCCGTAGTCTAACTTTAGACTACGGGACGCAAAAATGACGTGTTACCACCCGGTGTTCATGTAGGGCTCTCGCACCCACACCTTAAACGTACGCCCACCAGATCTCGTCGAGAACATCTGTAAGACCTTTCGGGTTATACGTTGTGCGTTAACGAGCACCACCGACTTCAACTTACCGCGCCACACAGATGGGTGTCCGCTTGCTCGTCTCTGTAATCACTCCAAGACCATTTTCCAACAGCTATTTTATCGACTCACACCAACCATCGACTCTCTGGGTAAAATACCACGTTGTACTTATCTCTTCACCGTTTATATTGTCATTAACTATAACCCTTATTCTGTGAACTGTCAACAGTTATTTGTTATTTATTTTTTAATCTTCTCATTTAAAGGTCATGATCTAGCATCAAGCAAAGTATTTAACGCCCTAATTTTTTTATGGTATACTAACCTCAAAATCAATTAGGAGTCTTAAATATGTACGAACCTATTCATCATTCAGATGCTGTTGTTGAAGAAAATATTAATAAGCCTGGCCGTAACGTGATGTTTTTGTCAGCCGATTGGTGTGGTGATTGCCGCGCTATCAAACCATTTGTGCAAGATATTAAAGATACCATTAGCCAAACTGCTAACTGGTTCGATGCCGATCGTGACGAAAACTTAGCTGTGGCAACCAAGCATAATATGCGCGGCATTCCCTCTTTTGTGTTGTTTGAAGATGGGCAAGAAGTCTCACGTATCGGCCACGGTGAACGCTTGACACCACAACAAGTCCTGGATTGGTATCAAAGTACCCAAGCTTAATTAAAAGCCCTGTTATCACAACAGGGCTTTTAATTAGGCTAAAATTTCACAAAACTCAATAATTTCTTGGTTAGGCCCTAAAATGTTGAAATAACGAATCCCATGTTGCCAAAAAGTTGGAATACTTTGAATATCATGGTCAATCAACGTAAAGCCAGCCATTTGTGCGGCTACAAAGGCTTTCTCGATATCCGTCACATCGAGCGAGACATGGTTAATCGCGCCAGCATGACCAACAGGATCGCCTTCCCAGGTTTCAATGACCAAATTGCCAAATTTTAGAAAAGCACAGCGACTATTGCCGTTAGGAAATAACCCCGTTTGTTCAAAGCCAAGTGCTTCATAAAAGGCAATCGTTGCTGCTAAATCTTTTGTAGGAATCCCAACGTGTTGGATGCCTGTAACATAATCTTGAATCGCCATCATTTTCTCCTTTAACGTTCAGTGACAATCTCTTGTTTCACTTCTATAGCAAAATAATAACTCACGATAGCAAATGCAATGGTTGGGACAAGAAACGATAATTGCATGGAACCCACCGCGTCAGAAACCACGCCCTGAATCGCTGGCACAATTGCGCCACCGACAATCGCCATAACCAAAATAGCCCCTGCCGTTTCGGTGTAGCGCTTATCCGTCACATGATCTAAGGTATGCGCATAAATCGTTGGCCATTGTGGCCCAAAGAAGAAACTCGCACCAACCGCCGCATACACAGCAATCATGCCCGGTGCAAACGTTGCCAACAACAAGGCTATCGTCCCCAATAGCGAATACGCCAGTAACACTTGCGTGGCTTTAAATTTTGTAAAGAGCCATGTCGCCACCACTTTTCCCAAGAAAAAGACAATATAAGCATAGATCATAAAATTTGAGGCGGCGGCGTCTGTAATATGATGATTCACATCTAAGGCGAGCCGAATCGTAAATGACCAGACGGCTGTTTGCATCCCCACATAAATAAATTGTGCGAGTACGCCCTTTTTGAAGCGTGCGTTATGCCTCAAATAACCAATTGCCTGACGCAACGTCACTTTTGCGCGTTGCGTGCTGGTGATAATTGGCTTAGCACTTGGAATTTTAGTGACGGCTAAAATCAGCAACATCACGACCAACACAAACAAAATATATTTATAAGGCTGGAGGGTTAATTGTAACATGCTTTCGCCGTACGCCAAGCGTTCTGCGCCATGTAAGCTGGCCATTTTTTCGGACAAATTACCCACCGAACCAAAAATAAGATACTTACCTAACAAAATCCCGGCAATACTCCCTATGGGATTAAGAATTTGTGAGATATTCAAACGCAAATTAGCATACTTTTTTGGCCCCATCATGGCACTGTAAGTGTCACTGGCTGTTTCTAAGAATGATAAACCAATGGCAATGGCAAAAATGGCAACGAGAAACATCGAATACGTCGCCACCCGTGAGGCGGGAAAAAACAATCCCGCACCCAAGATGTAAGCCACCAACCCTGTCATAATGGTGACTTTATAAGAGGCCTTGCGAATGACCATGCTGGCTGGAATAGCCACCAGAAAATACCCACCGTAAAACGCTGACTGCACAAAGGCAGTTGCCGCATCATTTAAAGCAAAAACTGTTTTAAACTGCGTAATTAAAATATCATTTAAACTCGCCGCAGTCCCCCATAGCGGAAACATGAGCGATACGATGATAAATTGGAAAATCGGTGTCTTTTGAAGATACCCATCAGCCAACTGACCAAAGTCCTTGTGCTTTTTAGCAACGACCCCAACTGAATTAATCATGCCTGTTCTCCTCTGGCTGTCATGTGTGATTTTCCTGTAAGCGTTTTCAGGAACTAAGAATAGCACACTTTCTTCGTTTTTGAAAGCCCTTTCATAAAATTAAAAAACAGGTGTCATGGCAGACAAAAAAACGCCACCAATTCGGTGGCGTTTTGTTACTTTTCTGTTTGTTGAATAAATGTTTCGACCACGTCTGACGGAATGGCAAATCCCATCCCTTCAACGTTCGTTCCATCTGTAGCAGCGGCAATTTTTGACGAATTAATACCAACGATTTGCCCTGATAAATTAATCAGTGGACCACCAGAATTACCTGGATTAATCGCCGCATCTGTTTGAATCACTGTTTCATCACTTGAACCAGTCTCTGCTGCTGTTAGCTGGCGTTGCGGTGATGAAATAATGCCACTCGTCATGGAAGTCGCATACTCTGAACCCAACGGCGACCCAATCGCTAAGACGGGTTCTCCTGACTGAACACTATTACTTGGTGCAAAACTAGCCGCTGTCTTAATGAGGTCAGTTTTAGCTTTGATCAGGGCCAAATCCTTTTGTTCATTCGTGCCGACAATGGTTGCTTTAATCTTATCCCCATTAGCCGTAATCACTTGCAGGGCATCTGAATTCGCCACCACGTGATTATTGGTGATGATATACGCATAACCATCAGCAATCTTATAGACAACCCCAGAACCTTCTGAAGCCGTTTGGACCTGTCCATCAGCTTGCTGCTGTTGGCGACCAGATTGCCCAAATAAGCCGGCAAAGCCGTCTGGTGTTTGCGTGGCATTTTTTTGCAAATTTTGCACGGTTACGACCGCATTTTTAACTTTGTTATAAGCCGAAATGGCCGCATCTTGGCTGACATAAGCAGTTGAGGCAATTGAGGCTTGTCCAGCGATATTGGCCACTTTTTTGGTTGCCGGTTGTCGCTGGAACCATGAGTTTGGTTGTGTGCCGGAATAAACGACCCCACCACCAACAACGGCAGCAACTGCCGCAACGATTATCAGAGAATGTTTCATCACGCGTCCTCCTGTTTGATCAACGTGGTCTTGTTTATTTAAAATTTTTATCGGTTATAGGGGTAACGTAATCTTGAAAATTGTCCCCTTTGGCTGATTGTCTAATACCACAATTTTACCGCCATGCGCATGGACAATCCACTCCGCAATGGACAACCCCAAACCAGTACCACCAGTTTCCCGATTACCCGTCTTATCTTCTCGATAAAAACGGTCAAACACATGTTTTTTGGCTTCATCACTAATACCACGTCCCGTATCAGCCACCGTTAAGACTAGCTTCCGCTTTTCAATCGTGGCGGTAATCGAGACGGTATCGCCGGCTTCGGAATATTTCAAGGCATTATCGACCAACAGCACAATCAATTGGTGAATTCGCTTTTGATCAATCATCACGCGTTGACCAACCCGTGATGATAAGAGTACTTGTTGCCCGTCAAATTCAGCCATTTCCTGATACGGGGCAACAATTTGTGACAGAAAATCACTAATATCTGTTGATTCCTTTTCCAGGCGGGTCATATTTGACCCTGACTTGGCCAGCGTCAACATATTATTGGTTAACGAGGTGAGGCGTCTGACTTCAGATAAAGACAAAATAATGGCATCAGATTGTTCCCGAACAGTTGATTCCGGATGGGTTAGCATATTTTCCAGCTTACCTTGAATGACAGCCATTGGTGTTCGCAATTCATGCGCCGCATTGTTCACGAAATCTTGCTGTTGTTGCCAAGATCTTAGGATTGGCTTCATATTTTTTAAACTAATCCAATAAGACACCATCAAAGCAAGCAAGCCAAATGACCCAAATGACCAAAGAATCACCTTTTTAAAGTGGTTTAAATTATAAATCGTGTCGTTAACGTTGACCGTAATCACACCATATTTGACGGGGTGGCCATCGTTGTTTTTGGCCCCTTTAATAAACGTAACACTAGCCACCCGGTAATAGTTATCACCAATATGTACCGTTTCTGGGGTATCTGATTCAAAGCGTGGCGTATATTTAAACTGCTTACTCAGCAATTCTTTGGTTGCCTCTGGTAAACGTGCATCCAACACTAAATTCTTATGACTATCATATAGCCAGACATTGGCTAGCGTATTCGTTTCCAACAACAACGGTGCTTTTCGTTCCGTCGCGTCCGCATTATCCAAGGCGCCAGCCAATTCAAAGTTTCGAATTTGTTGGGTAATGGCGGCATCCGAATTACGAAAAACTGTCCGCGTGTAGGACCAATACATCACCCCACCTAAAATCGAGAAAATGACAAAGAAACTGGCAATAAGGAGCAAAAAGCCGCGAATTTGTTGTTGCTTATTGATGACATTAGGCATCGTCAACCTCTAAAATAAAGCCAATATTGCGGAGCGTTTTAATCAAGTCGTGTTGCCCAACAGCCTCTAACTTACGCCGGAGATTGTTCAAATAAATATTGACCACGTTAATCGTGGTATCTGAATCAATCCCCCAAACCCGATCAAAAATCTGATCACGCGTCACAATAATGTTTTTATTTTGTGCCAAGTACGTGAGAATATCAAATTCTTTGCCGACCAATTTGACCGGTTGTCCATGAACTTGGACCCCACGATTTTCAAGATTAATCAGCACATCGCCCACCGCGATCGTATTATCTTCTGAGTACACGCCTGCTCGCCGCAATAATGCTTTGACACGCAATAACAATTCTTCGCGATAAAACGGCTTGGTCAAATAATCATCTGCCCCCACGTTAAAGCCTTCGATTTTATCATCCAGGGAACTTTTAGCGGTTAAAATCAAAACTGGCGTCTCAATATTTTTTGCCCGCAAATTTTTAATGACTTCTAAGCCACTCTCACCCGGCAACATCAAATCCGAGATGATGAGATCATAAGGGGACTCTTGGCCTTCAAATTCACCATCTAAGCCATTATCAACTGCATGCACATCGGCAAAATCTTGCAAAAAGCCGACAATATTATCCGCTAAGTTAACATCATCTTCGATTAATAATATTTTAATTGCTTTAGCCATTTTCATATCTCCATTGTACCGTTTTCTGCTTCTAATTGTAATGCCTCGTGATTAATAGGAGATTAAATGCAGCTTAAGAAATTCTTGACCTTGTACCGGTCAAGTTCTATACTAGAGTTATCACATTATTGATATTATAAATATAATAGGTTGGTTCGTTTATAATCATCGGTTAGTGCGTCAAAAATAGACAAAGGAAAAGATTATGTTCAAGAAACACACGCGCTTCAAAAGATTTGTACTCACCCTGTTACTCCTACCGGTACTCTCATTTGCCGGGTTCGCCGCGACGACTTATTTCTTTGGAATCCTGAGTCCAAGCACGAACATTGGCGCCTTGACAACAGCCAGCCAAGGTCTCAGTGGGAGTATGCAAGCCATTCAAGATGCTCTAACCGGCCTAACGACCAAATTTAATACCGAGCAACAAAATCACCAAGATGATCTTGCTCAGGCACAAGCTCAAATTCAAAAAGCCAATGACAATATCAAAGCTGCTAACGCCGCCGTTGATGCCGCCAATACAGCATTAAACGATCCGAAAACTGGCACGAACGTCACCACACAACAAGCCATTGCTGCCAATGCCAATACCAGCGTCACCGATCGGACAGTCGATGTCGATCCCAATAATGCCAAAACATCAACAGCTAATCCTTAAGCATTACGTAAAAAAAGCTATCAGTCGATATCGACTGGTGGCTTTTTTTGCTCAGTGCATACAGAAAAGGAGAAATCGCACGATGTTCAAAAGCACAAAAATTGTTGTCACCCTTATGGTCGCCCTCGCGGTACTGATTGGGACTGTCTCAGCCACCTATTATTTTTTAGGTGTCAGCCCTTTAAATACTGCCGGTATTGCGCAATTAAATGACAATATTACGCGGATGAAAAACTTATTGACCAGCAGTCAAGCAGACAATGCCCGCCTCACTTCGACCCTCGCCACCGCACAAGCCGCTCTATCACAAGACGCCAATACGATGGCTAAATTGACCCATGATAACAGTATCCTCGCTGCTGCCGTCACTGATCGCTACCAAGTCATTATGGCGACCGCAACCGCGTTAAACATTCCTGATTTATCGCAATACTATGTGACGCCACCAAGTGATAATCCGTTTACTGACCAAAACGGGCAAATTTTAGATTGCGATAAAATCACCCCAGTGATTTTAAATGCCATTACGGCACTTCAAACGGCCAGCGCAACCAGTCAAGATTGGCAAAACAAATACACTGATTTACAGTCGGCAATCCGTTCTGCCTATCTGGATGCGGGTGGGGATCCAGCGCAACAGCCGACCTTAGCCGCGCTGATACAGCAATTAAAAGCACAAACAATTGCCCAATTCACGGCCCAAATTAATGCTGTCGGTATCGCAATTGCCTGGTTAAACGACGGGCCGACTTACCATTCACCAGCTAATCCCAATCTGATTTTTAAAAGTAACCATATCAGTTGGGGGACAACCACGGTGGCCATCCCCAATGAAACTGGTCAATTGGCTTCAGTTACGCTCCCCGTTATTTGGCAGGGCGCAACCAATGACCAGCTCATTTGGAATGGGTTTGGTTGGGTGATTTACAAAGATGGACAAATTTATACCGACGCGACCGATGATAAAGGGCAAGCCATCGGCTTAGCGTTTGTGAATCTACGCGACATTGCGACCCGTATTAAAATGCCTGACGGCACGTATCGTATCGTGCTTTGGGGATCAACGGCACATATCTTTGCAAAAGCCTTTCTCCCTGATCTCAACATGCTCCCCGGCGGCGCCAGTCAATATCAATTTTCATTTGACGCCCAAAATAATTTTATCGCCACGCCTTATAATACCGTGCAAAACCCCGGCCACTATCAATTCATAGCCCCGCCAAATGCCAAAGATGTCGATGCTGCGACACTGAGTCAAAACTACTATCGTTATGACTACGCAGTCAACACAACCGATGCGCAACACAATCTCGTTACCCTGCATAAAACCATTGAAATCCCCAAAACCCCACTTTTCCAACATCTTGTCCCATAAACCATCAAAAAGGCCACAGCTTAATCATCAGCTGTGGCCTTTTTAATTAGTTTAGTCGGCCGACTTTTTAGCCCACTTTGGCTTTCCTTTATCTTTGGTAGCCTTTAAACGTTTTTTCTTCTTCGGTTTCTCAACAACTGGCACCGGCTTCGTCTGCACTGGCTGCCGTTGCGCCGCTTGTTTAGCCGCTTGGGTTGCGGTTTGGCCTGTTGTCTGCTCGGTTGATTTCACTGCTGCTGGTTGCTTTTTTGACGTGGTCTGTTTCGTCTCGGCAAACGTGTTAGTGGCTTTGACCAAAACAAAATCATCGCCTAATTCGCGTTTCAAATCGCGAATATCATGATCATTACCAAGATTCAACACGCGGCCCGGCTTGCCCATCCGGCCAGTCCGTCCTGCCCGGTGAACATACGTTTTTTTCCGTTGTGGCAATTGCGCATTGACGACTAATGGCAAGTCTTCAATATCTAAGCCACGTGCAGCGACATCCGTGACCAATAAGAGTGCAACTTCCCCTTTTTTAAATAAGCGTAACGCATCAGCGCGCTGTACTTGGCGCTTATCATTGCTACCAATACTCATCACACTCACATGCGCATGACGCAAGGTCGCTTGCATATTGACCAAGCCACTAATCGTATTAAAGAATACCAAGGCTTGTTGCTTATTACGGGCTAGTTGAATTAACAAACTGGCTTTGGCTTTTTGGTCCACATATTGAAATTCATGCGTAATCGCAGCGGGCGCATCAGTACCCACTGACACCGGTCGTACTTCCTGACCAAACGTGTCAGCGACATATTTCAAATCAACGCCTGACGTTGCGGAAAACAACCCCAGTTGAACATCTGTGGGTAATTGATCCGCTAATGCTTGTAAACTCTCACGGCGTTCATCAGATAACATCGCATCCGCTTCATCAAAAATAACCGTTTGCAGGCCATTAAGTTTTAGGGCGCCCCCATCAAGCATTGTCAATACACGGCCTAATGTCCCCACAACAATATGTGGCTTGTCTTTCTTTAACTTGTCTGCTTGACGGCGACCATTGGCACCACCAATCAAACTCGTCACCGACACATCTACTAAGGCACCCCATTCCCGGGCAACAGCGGTTGTTTGCATGGCAAGTTCTTGACTCGGTGCTAAAATCAACACTTGTGTCTGTTTAACTTGTGGGTTAATTCGGCTCAGCATAGGCAACAAAAAGGCTAACGTTTTCCCTGTCCCAGTTGGCGCTAAACCAAAAATATTGTCACCTTGCGTTAGTTTCTCCCAAACAGCAGATTGAATAGGTGTTTGCGCTTTAAATTGTTGTTCAAATTGCGCTTGTAGCGCTGGTTTAATTGGCATAAATTACATTTCTTTCTGGTCAGCTGGAAAAATAATGCCAGCTGACGAACGTAAGTCAAACAGTGTTTGATTGACTTGTTTAGCAAGTTGGAACCATTGCGTATACTGCAAATGGTGCCCAACTGGGTCATTGATGATTGCCGCAAAGTCTTGTGCTTCGCGAACCATCGGATTCGCATCCGGTGTTTCCCCAATGTTGGTACTGTGCCCTTCGCCATCATGGAAAGTGACCGTATCCAGTTCCGCAATGTTATTCGTCGAGATGGTTTCCTTTAAGCCATAAACTTCACTTGATAGGTAAGAATTGGCGTTTTTCCCGAAAATTGCGGTGACATTAAAGTCGTCATAAAAGAGATTCGCCACCCCACGTGCATCTGCCCCGTTGGCCAACAGGATTGGCAAATATTGCACGGCTTGTGGTGCCCCAAATAATGCAATCGCGGCATAAATTGGATAAACGCCCAAATCATACAATGCGCCAGCACTGAATTCACGTGTGAGGACGTTGGGTGCCTCTCCTGCCAAGTAGGCATCAAAGCGTGATGAATATTTTTGGTAAACCAAGGTTGCCCCTTGTAATGTCGTTAAGTCGCCCATCGCCTGTTGGATAATTTTGAAGTTAGGCTGGTGGACATGTCGAGCCGCTTCAAAATAACGTACATCTGGGTGGGTTGCCAGCAAGGCTTCAATTGCTGCAAACTCTGTTGGATTACTGGTTGAAGGCTTTTCAACAATCACATGAACACCAGATTGAATGGCGACTTTCGCCTGTTCAAAATGCAGCGCGTTGGGTGATGCAATATAGACCACGTCTAAGTCTGTGTAGAGGTCACTTAAAGTCGTGACAACAGACACATTTTCCAACCCGAGTTCAGCGACAAAGGCTTCTCCACCAGCTTGGTGTCTTGAATAAACTGTCGTTAATGTGTACTCACCAGTTTGAAGCGCCGCTTCAATAAACATTTTGGTGATCCAGTTTGTTCCAATCGTTCCTAATTTTATCATTTTATGGCCTCGAATTGCTTTCTTGTTCCGTTAAACACACTAGTTGGCATCTTGATAGCCTTCAAGCCGGTACCAATCGTGTGATCCTCACTGTATTGAATAAATTGATTGTCGGCAGCTCGATCACTCGTATTATCTTCAATTAACCAATAATTTGCCTGATGGATCGTCGTCGATAACTTCTTTTTGACAGCTGGCGTGGTATAAATCACGACTGACTTATCATAATGCGCTGCCAGTAACCGAATCACGTTCGCCAAGCGTGACTTGCTGGCTTGCGTGGCGACTTGATCATTCGTGACATAAATAGCAATAGGCAGCTCCCCAACATGGTTTGCCACATTGCTAATAAAATATTGCGCTTGCTCGGCCGCATCAATACTGTTGTCAAACACCTGAATGGCACCTACTTTTAATTTCGCCGTTTCAGCACGACTATAGCTAGATTGATAGCCATCATCAAAAAATGAGGTCCCTGTGGTCGCCCGCAAATAGGCAAAGTCAATGCCATTGGCCGCCAAATTACCATAATCGACATAGCCCGATGTTTGGTTGATGGCCACACCTTGTACTGCAAAACCTTCAGGCGTTGCTTCCGTTTTGATGGCCACTGGCTTGGCCATGAGCCAGACTGCAACTGTCGCTGAAAAACCAGCAATTACAAGCAGCCAAGTGATGGTCATTAACCAGCGATTTATTTTTATTTTTTGTGTCATTGCCGCATCATTCGTCATAATATCCATTATACAAAATTTATGTCTGTTGCGCCTGCAAATTACATTAAGCTTATATCACAAAGTCGTACTTGCACGGCTTTATCTTGTCGTGCACACTTTTTCATGAGATAATGATTATATTGTGAAATTTCATGGAGGAACGTGTTAGAAGACCTGTCATCTAACACAAAAAAACAATGTCATTAGAAACCAAACTCAATAAATATGCTGAACTCATCGTCAAGCGCGGGGTCAATGTCCAACCTGGGCAAACAATCATTTTATATGCAGCGGTTGAAGCGGCAGATTTTGCACGTAAAATCGTCGCTGCTGCCTACGACGCCGGCGCCCGTGAAGTCGTTGTGGAATGGTCAGATCAAGCCATCACGAAGTCATTTTTAAACCACGCCCCAATCGATCGCTTGGAAAATGTCCCTGAATATGAGGTGCTTAAGGCCAATACGTTGATGGACAAGTACGCGTCACGCATCTCACTAGTCTCACAAGATCCAGATGGCTTAGCCGGTGTTGACGCTGACCGCTTACAAACCTATACAAAAGCCACACAAAAAGCACTGCACCGTGTTCGTGATGCCACAATGAAAGATGATATTTCTTGGCTGGTTGTCGCTGCTGCTGGACAAGCCTGGGCTGAAAAAGTCTTCCCTGACCTCAAAGGTCAAGCTGCCGTTGACCGTCTATGGGCAGAAATTTTGAAAGACATCCGCGTTGATGATGAGTCAGATGCCATTGCGAACTGGACTGAACATATTGAAACCCTTCGAACGAAAGCCGATTGGCTCAATGCGCAAAATTTCAAAGCTTTGCACTATAAAAATGCCGTCTCTGATTTTACAATCGGTCTTGCCGAAGGGCACATCTGGGAAGCGGCGTTATCACAAGACAAAGCCGGTAACGTTTTCATCCCAAATATGCCAACCGAAGAGGTCTTCACCGCACCCGATAATCGTCACATTGATGGTCGTGTTGCGGCCACAATGCCACTCTCTTACCAAGGTAATGTCATCGAAAATATTGTCCTTGATTTTGAAAATGGTCGCATTGTGAAGGCCACTGCCACTAAGGGACAAGATGTCTTACAAAAGTTGATTGATACTGATGCTGGTGCCAAGTCACTCGGTGAAGTGTCATTGGTGCCAGATCCCTCACCAATTGCGCAAGGTGGCGTCCTCTTTTACAACACACTGTTTGATGAAAACGCATCTGATCATTTGGCGATTGGTGCGGCCTATAATTCAAACATTACGGGTGGTAAGACTGAAGCCCCTGAGGTCCTTGCCCAACGTGGTTGGAACATCTCAGATGTACACGTCGACTTTATGATTGGTTCTGCTGATATGAACATCGATGGTATCACACAAGACGGCCAAACTGTCCCCGTCTTCCGCAACGGTGATTGGGCTTAAAAAACCTATTGAAACAAAAAACCGCAAAATAATTTTGCGGTTTTTTTGTGCGTTCCTTTACGCATGCTTATGATCAACCGTTGCTTTAATGGCATGCGCCACAATGGCGTCAAATTGTTGTTGCGCCAAATCATCTAACCCAGCGCGTGTTGAGCCACCTGGCGACGCCACGGTATCTTGCATCGCTTGCGCTGATTGCCCAGACACGGCCAATAATTGCGCTGAGCCAGCCACTGTTTGTGTGGCAATGGTTGTGGCTAATTCAGCTGACAACCCATTTGCAACACCAGCTTTTGCCAAGGCATCAATGAACTTAAACACGTAAGCTGGACCTGACCCCGCCACGGCTGAAAATGCCGCAAATCCTGCTTCAGGCACAGCAACAGCTTGGCCAAGATAATCAGAAAATGTCTGGAAAGCAGTCATGTTAGCCGTTGTCAATGACGCTTTAGCATAGGCAGTGATGCCTTGATTAATCGCCACATTGATATTGGGTAACGTCCGCACCACTTGCGTTGTCCCCGTTGCTGCAAGCAATTGGTCAACAGTCACGCCAGCAAGGACCGACACCACTAGCTTGTCACCAAAGTCCAAGTCGTTGACCACTGTAGTTAATTGATTAGGCAAAAAGGCCAAAACAACCACATCACTTGCCTGAATAGCTTGTTGCGCTGGTAACGCCTGTACGCCCCATTCTTGGGCTAATTTTGCCGCTGTATGTGGTGAAGACACCGCAATGTCTGCCGGAGCAACTTGACGCGCTAACAGCCCCTTTATCATGGCTTGTGCCATGTTCCCCGTGCCAATAAATCCGTATTTTGCCATCTGCCTTCTCCTATTTAAAAACGACAAGCCAACTGGCCTATCGTTGTGGTTTTGCCTGAACTTCTGCTAATTTACGATCGATCATCTCAAGCACGGTTGCGCGCGCATCACGATCCGATACAAAGTCGAATTGATCACCATCGATTTGTACTTTTGGTGAACGATCATAGGCAGCAAACCAATCATCATACCGCTTGTTTAACTCTTTGTAATAATCATAGAGTCCTGGATTTTCATCAATCTGTTCAAATGAACGGCCACGCTTTTTAATGCGGGCCAACATTGTGTCAAAACTCACGCGCACATGAATTAACAAGTCGGGATTTTTAACGTCTGGAATGCCGGCAATCTCTGCCATCATATTATCGACCAAAGACTTGTAGATATCGACTTCCGTTTGCGTGGCACGATCAAGATCGGCCGTTAGTTGGAATAACAAAGCATCTTCATAAATCGATCGATCTAAAATGTTATTGCTGCCAGCAGCCCGTGCCGCTTTAATTTGTGCCAAACGCTTATTTAGAAAATAAATTTGTAATAAGAAGCCGTATTTCTTGGGATTTTCATAAAACAATGGCAAAATCGGATTATCATCAACACTTTCATAAAATGCCTGTGACCCCAAGTGGTCAGCCAACATTTCTGTTAAACTTGTTTTGCCGGCGCCGATAGTGCCTGATAATACAATCATGCCAATTCTCCTAATTTCTTTCAGTTACGTACTAGTCTAGTATATCAAAAATCACACGTTTGGGTCAGCAAAATTATTGCCACCGCCCTGTTGATGCGGGACTCAAAACCCAGCATAACCCGCGCCAAATCAGCATTTAACCGCTTACTACTTGACGTTTTTTCATCTTGAACCAGACAATCACAATAAAAAAGGCGATACATTTCTGTATCGCCTCCTAGCTAGTGGACAGTCAGGGGCTCGAACCCTGGACCCACGGATTAAGAGTCCGTTGCTCTACCAACTGAGCTAACTGTCCATATGTCGCTTTCACAACAAAGAATAGTATAGCACGTATTTTATGACTGTGCAACACTTTTTCTCAAAATAATGAGTCATTATCAAAAAAACAGCGTCAGTTATCACCGATGCTGTTTTAAATAATCTGATTTATTTATCGTTGTAGCCGTTTGGATGGTTTTGATGCCAGTTCCAGGCTGTCTTAATAATGTCTTGCACATTATCATACTTAGGTGCCCAACCCAACACATCACGTGCCTTGTCTGAGTTGGCAATCAATATATCTGGATCCCCTGCACGACGTGGGCCAATTTTAGCCGGAATATCAACACCAGTGGCTTCACGAGCGGCTTCCACCATTTCTTTCACTGAGAAACCAGTTGCGGATCCTAAGTTAAATTGGTTAGAATCATTGCCATCTGCCAAATATTGTAAGGCGCGCATGTGGGCATCCGCTAGGTCTAACACATGGACGTAATCGCGGACATTGAAACCATCTGGTGTGTTGTAATCATCCCCAAACATTTCAATGTACTCACGTTGACCAAGGCCCGCTTGCAAAATGATCGGCACCAAATGTGTTTCAGGTTGGTGATCTTCCCCGATTGTGCCATCTTCCGCAGCACCTGCCACGTTAAAGTAACGCAAAGCCACCCACTTCACGCCATCAGCTTGGTCAGACCAAGCCATGATCTTTTCCATCATTAACTTTGATTCACCATAAGGGTTGATGGGATTTTGTGGGTCCGTTTCCTTAATGGGAATGTTGACTGGATTCCCATAAGTGGCTGCTGTTGATGAAAAGACGATTTGCTTCACATCATGATCCTTCATCACTTCTAGCAATGTCACCATACCACTCGTATTATTGTCAAAATACTTCAATGGGTTAGCCACTGACTCTGGCACAATTGAAAAAGCGGCAAAATGCACAACTTGTTCAATGTCTTCCTGGTCAAAAACAGCTGATAAGGCAGCCTTATCGCGGATATCAACTTGATAAAACTTAGCGTCTGGATGGACGGCATCACGATGCCCAGTAAACAAGGCATCGACAACAACGACGTCACGACCTGCTTCAACCAGTGTTTTCACCATGTGTGACCCGATATAGCCGGCGCCACCTAATACTAATACTGACATAATCGCCTCTTTGTTTTAATTTAATACTTTCAGTTTACACCACTTTTAAGCATCACGCCACTTGAATTCCGCTTCGGCACTGATCACATCGCCCATCATAATCCGATGTTTACTCTCGTGATCGTTTTGCACCACCTGCGATTGGATCGTGTGTCCTAGTCGGATTTCGTTTTCAAACCGCAGATTAATCGTCGTCACTTCATGCGTATTTAAAAATTCGGGTGCTAACACATCTTGCATCCACTCGAAATACTTTGAATTATTCACATGCTGGTTGGCATCAATGTCTAAATAGCGCACATGATAATCTTTGGCCTCGTAAACGTCATCCGGGGCAAAGTGGGCCGGATTAGGGATGCGTGGAATCTGTTTTACCTGTTCAGCTTGATAGGCATCAATAATGTCTGCCGGGATGCGTGTCATGCGCCGATTCTCAATGTCAATCATAGCCCAAATTGAATCAACGCGAATTAATTCTTCCCCATCCGCAGCAAAAAAAGCAAACGGTCGCCGCACAAAAAAGGGGTTGTGCTTGGCTGCAAAGGTTTGGACTTTCACCGTCTCATTAATTTTGGGACGCCGCTTAATAGTCACCTCATATTGTAAAATCACCCAGCCTAAGCCACGTGCTAAATGCACATCTTGTCCAACCCCTAAGGCATCCCCTTGCATTTTCGAAGCTAAAACGGCCCAATTTAAAATCATCGGCAAGGATAATTGCCCGGTCATATCCGCTTCATAGTATTCAACGTGTCGTTGCATCGCAAATGGTTGCATGTTCCCCCCTATTTCATACCGCTGTCTAACAAACTGCTATTAATCAATACCGTGATAATCTGCATAAACTGCCTGACGATCGAGCTGGCGGTCTTTTGCGACTTGTTTAATCGCAGCATTGGGTTTTAGGCCCTTAGCGACCAATTTGGCGACGGCTTCTTGCACCGTCAATGTCGCATCATCACTGTCCGTGTCCACCGTCTCTTCACCAGTAAAACCGGCAATCATCACAACAAATTCACCACGAATGTCGTGCGTTTTGGTCCAAGCGACTAATTCAGCCACCGTCCCCCGTAAAAATTCTTCATACTTTTTCGTCAATTCACGGGCCAAGACGACTTGACGGTCATCGCCCATCACCTTTTGAATATTTTCTAAAGTTTGCTTCAATCGGTGCGGTGCCTCATAAAAAATTGTCGTATCACGCAAAGTGGCCAGTCGTTGCAACTCAGCGATTTGCTCACTATTTTTCCGTTGTAAGAACCCGTAAAAATAAAAGGGTTGCGGCACCAAACCACTAGCAATCAACGCCGTCACACCGGCCGTGGCGCCCGGAATTGGGACGACCGCAATCCCTTGTGCAATCGCTGCAGCAACTAATTCTTTACCGGGATCAGAAATGGAAGGCATCCCCGCATCACTGACTTGCGCAATATTTTTGCCATTTTGCAAATCGGCCAGGATGCTAGGAATTTTAGCCTGCCAATTATGTTCATGAAAGCTAATTTGTTTCGTTGCAATCTCAAAATGATTGAGCAGTTGTTGGGTATGCCGCGTATCTTCAGCAGCAATCAAATCAACCTCCGTCAAAACGGTCAGGGCGCGTGGGGTCATGTCTTGTAAATTACCAATCGGCGTTGGCACAAGATAGAGGGTCCCGGTCTCACGCTGTTCAAAACTTTTTTGTTGTTGCATATTCATCTCCTAATACCATGGCGATTTCCAAGACCATTTTCTCAAAACGAGTTTGTAACGAGACGTTTGTTTGGCTTAACCGATCATCGGCAAAAATAACGTCACTCGCACGCACTAATTGCTGGGGGCTATAATGCTGGATGAGTGTTTTGTATAAGCCAACCAATGTTGGAAAATGAAGCTGGGCGTCGGGTATTTGCCCATAGACCACCGTATCGCGCGACAATTCATGTAACCACGTCAAAAAAAGACGTTGTTGTGGTGCTTCTTTCAACGCGTCAACCAGCTGCAATTGCACATACACAAAAGCTTCAACACGGCGTTGCATCATGAGCTCAAACCACTTGAACAAGACTGGTTGCATCGTTTTACGCCACTGTGTCGCGTCATCATCTGCCTGAGCCAACGTCACTTCCGTCCGCAATTGGACAATTTGCGCACGTGATCGAATCGTTGGTAACACCTCATTGAGATTTTCGGCCAACATGATCATGAGTTGTGGTCCAGCTGGTTCCTCAATAAATTTGAGCAGCGCATTGCCTGATTCAGCTTGTAAGGTCTCCACAGCATCAAACACAAAAACTTTGCGCTGACTTTCCTGCGCCACCGTGACAAATTCGGGCTTTAGCGCGCGAATTTGGTCGACTTTCCACGTCCGTTTTGTCCCAGTCCCACTCTTTGGGAGACTGGGTTGGGTAATCTTGACGTCGGGATGGTCATCAGCCACAATTCGAATCGCCTGGCGCGTGTCGGCGCCTGTCATGAGCCAGGCCAAATAACGCGAAAAAGCCAGCTTTTCTGGCTGGCTTGGGCCGACAAAAAGGTACAGATGACTGAGCTGATTTGTCGCAATCAGTTGTTTAAAATGGGCGATCTGCTTAGGATACACCTTTTCTGCGATTGTAATAAATTCCGGTGTCATTAGAACTGATGGAAAGATTCAATATTTTGCGTGTAAACAGTCGCGCCACCGACTTCCACTTCAATCGGATAAGCACCTATTTGTTCGCCACCGGCATCTAAGTTCACTGGTGGCACCATAAACTGCTTGCGTGTTTGGGATACTTCTTGAATAATAGCCAATGTTTCTGGGACGCGGGTATCTTCAATGGCAATCAAGAAAGTTGTATTGCCGGAACGTAAGAAGCCACCTGTCGTCGTCAAACGTGTCGCCCGAATATCAGCCTTAACGAAGGCGTTACTGAGCTTGGTCGCATCCTTATCTTGAACAATAGCTGTCACTAATTTCATCATGATGACTCCTTTCGCGATGCGATAGTCTCAAAAAGCACTGTGCGTGTCGCTGCAATGACCTGTTTTAGCGGTTGTGTCGCATCAATTAATTTAATTCTATCAGAAAAATCACGTTGCAGGGCTAAATAAGTCTCCCGCACTGCTTGATGAAATTCTAAGGATTCCTTATCCAAACGGTCAATCTTATCTTGACGATTGGCCATTACCCGCGCCAAACCAACTTCAGCTGGGACATCCAGGTAAATGGTTAAGTCAGGCATAAGCCCATCAATCGCAAACTGATTGATTTGCCAAATCTGGTCAACACCTAAACCACGACCACCGCCCTGATAAGCCAGCGAACTGTCGACATAGCGATCAGAAATCACCACTTTACCCGCTGCCAACGCGGGCAAAATAACGGACACCAAGTGTTGCCGGCGCGCTGCAGTATACAATAACGCTTCCGTTCGATCATCCATCCCATTATCTTCGGCCGGCTGTAGAATGGCACGAATCGCTTCAGAAATTGGATGACCACCAGGCTCACGCGTCGTGACCAATTCGTCACCTAATTGCGGCTGTAATTCGGCCACGAGTGCTTGTAAAACGCTCGTCTTACCCGCACCTTCTGGTCCTTCAAACGTAATAAATAATGGTTTCGTCATGTGTCTTGTTGTCCTTTTTAATGCTTGGGGCAGCAAACTGATGCCCACTAAAGACGATCAGTCTTGAGGACATGCGTTTGCAAATGCCCAACCGTTTTACGACGGCGGGCTTCCCGATAGAGATAGTTAAATTTAGCTTTTGCCAGCGCCGTTTGCGCTTGAATTAACCGCACATTGACTTGACCATCTAACAACGCTTCTTCTGAATTTTGAGCTGTATCCCAGTCAATTTTGGCTTTATCAATTTGAAAAACCAATGCCTGGTCATAAGTTTGTCGCAGATTTACTTTCTTTTTACGAAATATCATAACTCTGTTCGTCCTTGTACTGCTTTAATCAACGTCAATTGGTCCGCGTAATCAATATCAGACCCTACCGCTAAGCCGTGAGCTAAACGCGTGACCTTAATGCCGGCTGGTTTCAGCAACCGCGCAAGATACATGGCCGTCGCTTCGCCTTCAGCATTAACGTTGGTACCGACAATCACTTCATTAATTTCTTGGTGTTCTGACAAACGTCGAATTAAACTTGGTAAATTAATATCTTCTGGCCCTGTCCCAGAACTTGGTGAAATAACCCCATTCAGGACATGATAGAGCCCGTGATAATCACGTGTATTCTCCATGGCCATCACATCACGCGCCTGTTCAACCACAAAGACGGTTGTTTGGTCACGCGAAGTGTCCTGACAGATGGCACAGGGGTTGATTGTCTTTTCCGTAATATTGCCACACACCTCACAGAAGGTCAAGTCATGTTTAGCCGAAGCCAACGCTTTCGAGAAATCAATCACATCTTCTTCGGCCATCCCTAGCGTGTAAAAAGCCAGACGCGTGGCTGTTTTTTGCCCAATACCTGGTAATTTTGTATAGCTTGCTATTAATTTTGCAATCGGTTCTGGATATTCCATGATGGTACAAGGCTATCGCAGCCAATCCTTTCTCTCTTAATCAATTACCTGCACAATATCGTCGCCAAATAATTTCTTCGCTTCAGCGACGATTGCGGGTTCCACAAGACCAGTTTGTGCTGTTGTCGGTTCGTTCTGCGGCTGACTAGTGGTTGGACGCACTCTGGGGATATCAGCCAAATTCAAAGATTGCGTCGTTCCGGCTTTTAATTGGGCCACATAATCTGAACGTTCTTGTTGCCAGCTATCTTGGGTAATTAACACCATTTCGGTTGGTAATTGTTGGTCAGCCAGGGCCGTCCGCAATTGCGTTTGTAATGCAGCATCTTGTAAGGCTTGAGCTAATAACGGTGGAAAATCAAACGCCAACACAAGCCCTTCATCACTCGCAGCGACTGGGGCTGCAATCGTTAATAAAGCCTGTTCAGCCACACCAAATTGACGAATCAAGTCCTGCCAAACTGATTTCACCTGACTCAGCGTGTCACGCTTAGCCTTTTGTAAAACAGCAAATACCGCCGCCTGTCCGGTACGCGCCCACAGTTGGGCATCAGTTACTGGTGGCGTCGTTGGCGTGTCAGCCGCAATCGGTTGCGCAACTGGTTGTGGCGCCGGTGTTTGCGGCGCTGGGTCAGCCACTACCGGTGCTACGTCAGCTGGTGACACTGGTGTTGAAGTCGTGACGATTGATGGCTTAACCGCTGTCACAGGATTGGTCCCTGATTGCTGCTGGATTGGTGTGGTGGTACTGGTTTGCTGGCCCGTCACTGCCGCAGTTGGTTGCGCTGTCATGGCGAGTTTAACAGTCAACAACTCTAAATACACATCACTTTGCATCGTTTGCAACAATTGCTGCTGGATGTCATCTAAAATCACCATCATCTGCTGAATCCGTTCAGCAGATAATTGTTGCGCGAGTGCCGTTAAATCCGTCACCGCCACCGCTGTTTTGATCAAATCAGGCGCCACCGTCGCCATCATCACATCTCGTAACAAGCCTAACACATCCACCACAAACCGCTGGGCATCTTTGCCGGCCAGTAAAATGTCATGCAAAATCTGGAGGCCTTTAGGCGTGTCTCCTTGACTAACCGCGATCATATAGGCCAAGAGTTGCGCCGTTGTCGTCGAGCCAGTGACCTGCAAGGCGTTATCGACTGTCACCCGATCAGTGCCATACGCCATCACTTGATCCAAAATGGATAACGCATCACGCATGCCACCCTCAGCCACATTGGCAATAATCCGCAACGCATCATCATCATAAGCGACATGACGTTGGCTTAAAATATCGGCTAAGCGCGCTTGAATCGCATCAGTCGCAATCCGCTTAAATTCAAAACGTTGCGTCCGCGACAAAATCGTCACCGGCACTTTTTGTGGTTCCGTGGTCGCCAAAATGAACTTCACATTTGCTGGTGGTTCCTCAAGTGTCTTCAAAAGGGCATTAAACGCACTATTGGACAACATATGCACTTCATCAATAATATAAACCTTGTATTTGGCTTCAATTGGTGCATAATCCACGTTGGCCAAGATATCACGCATATCTTCGACACGACTATTTGACGCCGCATCAAATTCCACAATATCTGGAATTTGGGCATCATCCGTTTGCGGAT
>OIZF01000692.1_pt1 | contig 22413 bp, 16 predicted proteins | sample 1588471 | NCBI WGS metagenome assembly OIZF01 (sample SAMN03283279) | human gut metagenome | biome: human-associated habitat; material: feces | host: Homo sapiens | place: Peru | collected 2012
GTCTATACATAATGCACCCCAAAAGTTTTGTGTCTAACTTTTGGGGTGCAGTTCACTCCCGAGCCTCGCTTTTTTGTTGCGTATTGTTTTGACACATCCTTGATGTTAGATGAAGATGTACTTCATAATGAACAGCGCAGCCAGCACATAGAGCGTGGGGTTGAGCTTCTTCCAGTTCATGCAGAGCATGTTGATAAGCACGTACGAGATGACACCGCAGAGGATGCCGTCGGAGATGCTGTACGTGAGCGGCATCATCACGATGGTGATGAACGCCGGTATCGACTCGGCATAGTCGTCGAGGTCGATGTCCTTCACCGGTGTGAGCATGAACAGACCCACGATGACGAGCACCGGAGTGGTTGCTGCGGCCGGTATGGAGAGAAACAACGGAGCGAAGAACATAGCCACGGTGAAGCACACAGCCGTAGAGAACGCCGTGAGACCGCTGCGTCCGCCCTGCGCTACGCCTGCAGCACTCTCCACGTAAGTGGTAGTGGTGCTTGCGCCGAGGCACGCGCCAGCCATTGTGGCTACGGCATCAGCCATAAACGCCTTGTTCAGCCCCGGTATGCGTCCGTCCTTCTGCATCATGCCCGCCTTTGTGCAAACGCCCACGAGCGTGCCCATGGTGTCGAACATGTCGATGAAGAGGAAGGTGAACACCACCACGAGCATATCGAGCGTGAAGATGTGGTGAAACTCGAACTGGCAGAACAGCGGAGCCACCGACGGCGGTGTGTCTACCACGCCCGAGAAGTGGGTGACACCCATCGGTATGCCGATGAGTGCTGTGGCGAGGATGCCGATGAGCAGCGAGCCCGGCACGTTCTTGATGACGAGCACCGAGGTGAGCACGATGCCGATAACGCCGAGCAGTGCTGTGCCTTCGGTCATGGTGCCGATGGTGACGAAGGTGGCAGAACTCTCGACGATGATGCCGGCGTTCTTCAGTCCGATGAAGGCGATGAAGAGTCCGATGCCGGCACCTATGGCACGCTTCACCGATGCCGGTATGGCGTCGACGATGAGTGTGCGCACCTTTGTCAGCGTTAGTACGACGAAGATGAAGCCCTCGATGAGTATCGCGGTGAGCGCAAACTGCCATGAGTAGCCCATGGTGAGGCAGACGGTGAACACGAAGAAGGCGTTCAAGCCCATGCCCGGTGCCAGTCCGAAGGGCTTCTTGGCGTAGATAGCCATGGCGAGTGTGCCGATGATGGCTGCGAGTGCCGTTGCGGTGAACACCGCGTTGGTGTCCATGCCCTTGTCAGCGAGGTTGCTGAAGATGCTCGGGTTGACGGCAAGGATGTACGCCATGGTGAGGAAAGTGGTGATGCCAGCCATCACCTCAGTCTTGATGTTGTGCTTCGACGGGTCGAAGCCGAAAAGTTTTGAAAGCATTGTTTTGATTGATTGAGTTTAAGCCTTTGGGTATTGCTTGAGCTTAAGCCGAACTAAGCCTTTTTAGGCCTTTCTAAGCCGTAGCTAAAGCTTAACCGAACTAAGCCTTTTTAGGCCTCCTTAAGCCTTGTGTATTCTCAAGCCCTCCCCGACGGGGAGGGTTGGGAGGGGCTTTTTACTTTTTTACTCTTTTACTTTTTTACTTTTAGAAGTCCCACTTCATACCCAAGCACGGGCGGCACTTAAATCCGCCGGTAGAGCCGAAGTTGTTAGAGAGTTCGATCTCTGTACCGAGGCTGAGGTTGTTGCAACCGAAGTGCTGACCAACGTTGTACCAGAGCTGCGGCTCGGTGATGAATACGGTGCTCTTCTTCTCGAACGAGCCGTCCTTCTTTGCACATGCGTGATCCTCCCACCAGAAGTCGGCGAAGCCGTCGAACTTCAACCCCTTTACGCCGAAGAGGTCGTTCATAGCCCACACCACGGTGAACTGCATAGGCACGCTTTGCTTGTTCTCCCAGATATACTTATAGAGTGCTTTGAGGTTGAGCGTGTTCTTGAAGTCCTTGCTATGGAAGAAGTAGTCGACACCTGCGAGCATGGCGTGGTTGATGGGGTAGGATGCTGTGATGCCGCCGTTGTACTCCACCTGCAGCGAGAGGTCTTTGATAGCCGACTTCTGCCAGAAGTTGAGGCAGCGTGCAATCTCGAGGTATGTGCCGCCGGGGGCTACGTTCTTGCCACCGCCCAGCTTGTCGTAGTTGAAGTCGTGGTCGATGAAGAAGTAGGTGTTACCCCACTTGTCCTGCTTGAACATCTCAAGCGTAAGCGTTACAAACTCGCGGTCGCTACCGAAATCGTAGAACAACTGTGCGTTAACCTGTGCCTTTGCCTTTGTTGCACCGAGGCAGAGCATGGCAATGAGGAACAGTGTAGAGGCTGTCTTTTTGATTTTCATTGTCTTTTAATTTTATACAATAATATTATTAATAAGAAATTTAGTGCTATCCTAAATTGAACGCAAAGGTACAAATTTTCCGTCAATACACCTTAAATTCTGTAAAAAAACCGTAACTTTGCACTTGATTTGCAAGTTATAATCAGGATTTTATACGTATGAAGCTATACACAGATGCCGAATTGGCACAGATTCTCGACAAAAAGATATTTCATAAGATAGGCGAAGTGGCAGACCGGATGGGCGTAGAGTGCTACCTCGTGGGCGGCTACGTGCGCGACATATTCCTTGAGCGTCCGACGAACGACATCGATGTGGTGGTCGTGGGCAGTGGCATCGAGGTGGCAAAGGGGCTGCAGAAGGCACTTGGCAAAAACGAGAAGACCGGACGTTGGCGCGCCCATCTCGCCGTCTACCGCAACTTCGGCACGGCGCAGATAAAGTTCTACGACACCGAAGTGGAGTTCGTGGGCGCACGCCGCGAGAGCTACGACCGCGGTTCGCGCAAGCCCGTGGTTGAGGACGGCACGCTCGAAGACGACCAGAACCGCCGCGACTTCACCATCAACGCCATGGCGGTATGCCTGAACAAGGCACGCTTCGGCGAACTGGTCGACCCCTTCGACGGCATCTACGACCTCGAGGACGGCATAATACGCACACCGCTCGACCCCGACATCACCTTCTCCGACGACCCGCTGCGCATGATGCGCTGCGTGCGCTTCTCCGCCCAGCTGAAGTTCTTCATCGACGAGGAGACGTTCGACGCGCTCGGACGCAACGCCGAGCGCATCAAGATAGTGAGCGGAGAGCGCATCGCCGACGAGCTGAACAAGATAATGAAGACCCAGCAGCCCTCGCGCGGCTTCGTGGAGCTGCAGCGCTGCGGACTGCTGCAGCTCATCATACCCGAGTTGGCTGCGCTCGACGTGGTGGAGACGCGCAACGGCAAGGCGCACAAGAACAACTTCTACCACACACTGGAGGTCGTGGACAACGTGGCGAAGCGCAGCGATAACCTCTGGCTGCGTTGGGCGGCTCTGTTCCACGACGTGGGTAAGACGCGCTCAAAGCGTTGGGAGCCCGCCATCGGTTGGACGTTCCACAACCACAACTACATGGGAGCGAAGATGATTCCGGGCATCTTCCGTCGCATGAAGCTGCCGATGGATGCCAAGATGAAGTACGTGGAGAAGATGGTAGACCTGCACATGCGCCCCATCGTGATAGCCGATGAGGAGGTGACCGACTCAGCCGTTCGTCGATTGCTCAACGACGCGGGCGACGACATCGACGACCTCATGATGCTCTGCGAGGCTGACATCACGAGCAAGAACGAGGTGCGCAAGAAACGCTTCCTCGAAAACTTCCGCATGGTGCGTGAGAAGCTCACCGATCTAAAGGAGCGCGACTACAAGCGTCTGTTGCAACCCGTAATCGACGGCAACGAGATTATGCAGATGTTCAACCTGCCGCCATGCAGGCAGGTGGGTGAGCTGAAGCAGTATCTGAAGGACGCTGTGCTCGACAATCGTGTGGCTAACGAGCGTGAGCCACTCATGCAGCTGCTGATGAAGAAAGCCGAAGACATGGGGCTTACGCAGTAGTTTAGCACCGATGAAGTGCCACTTTCGCATTGACGAAGTGGCACTTTTGCATTGGTGAAGTGCAACTGCAGCATTGGTCAAAATAGAAACTAATATATTGAATAACGCGTAACGAGAAATAAAAGTTGTTAAATGTACGCGTGTTGTCGTTACAACTTATTTACATATTTAGTAACTTTGCACACAGAAAACTTAAACGCGTGGTTTAGTTTTCTAACCAAGGGGGTGCAGTTAGGGGGTGCAGTTGTCTCAACTGCACCAACAGAGTAGATTGCACCAATTAGGATGCACCTGCCGCTTGGTTGGTGCAGTTGAGACAACTGCACCCCCTGGAGACAACTGCACCCTTGAGGGCACTCTGGAAACTCCATTCAAAGTATATATTAATAAGGTAAAAATATTTATTAGAAATAGGTATGAAAAAAACAAAGATTTTATTGGTTGCAGCCTTAGCTGCAGTGCTCGCCTCATGTGGTGGCGGAAAGAGTGGCGGAAAGCCTAACTTCGGCGACAACGAATACGCTGTGCGCACAGTTCAGGGTCAGGACGCAAATTTGCAGACCACCTATCCGGCATCTATCAAAGGTGTGCAGGACGTGGAGATTCGCCCGAAAGTGTCTGGCTTCATCACCAAGCTTTGCGTGAAGGAAGGCCAGTCGGTTAAGGCAGGTCAGCTACTGTTTGTCATCGACAACGTGACATACGCCGCAGCTGTACGTCAGGCAAGGGCATCAGTGAACGCCGCTAAGGCACAGCTCAACACCGCAACCCTCACATACAACAACTCGCAGAAACTCTTCAAGAACAACGTTATCGGTTCGTACGAGTTGCAGTCGACAAAGAACGCCATGGAGAGCGCTGCTGCCCAGCTCGCTCAGGCAGAGGCAGCATACGTATCGGCTAAGCAGAACCTCAACTTCTGCTTCGTGACCTCTCCATCTAACGGCGTTGTAGGCGACCTGCCTTACCGCGTTGGTGCTCTCGTAAGCGCATCGTCGCAGCAGCCCCTCACAACCGTGTCTAACAACTCTACAATGCAGGTCTACTTCTCTATGACCGAGAAAGACCTCCTGGAGATGAGCAAGACACAGGGTGGCGTACACGCTGCCGTTGAGAACTATCCGGCAGTGAAGCTGCAGCTCGCCGACGGCTCTATCTACGAGCACCCGGGCAAGGTGGCAGCCGTGAGCGGCGTTATCGACCCGACAACCGGCACCGTGTCTATGCGTGCCGACTTCCCCAACCCTGACCACGTGCTCAAGAGCGGTGCGTCAGGCTCTATCGTTGTGCCTCACGTAGCCTCTTCGGCTGTTATCATCCCGCAGGACGCTGTGGTTCAGGTGCAGGACAAGTACTTCGTATATGTTGTAGGCAAGGACAACAAGGTGAAGTACACACCGGTGACCGTAAACCCGCAGAACGATGGCAAGAACTACATCATCACCTCTGGTCTTAGCGTAGGCGACCGCTTCGTTGTGAACGGCGTGTCTTCGCTGCAGGACGGTATGGACATCAAGCCGCTCACAGAGGCTCAGTATGCTGAGAAGCTGAAGAAGACAGAGGAACTCGGCGAGGCTCAGGGCGACCTTGGCAAGCTGAAGAAAGCATTCGGAAAATAAAGAATTCAGAAGTTAAGAGCTCAGAAGTTAAGCCAATAGCACATATTAAGAAGCTTGACATATGGCTTAACTCCAGTATTCTTAACTTCCTAACTCCTAAATTTTAAATAAATGAAATTAGATAGATTTATCCTACGCCCGGTACTCTCCACCGTGATTTCTATCCTGGTGGTCATCCTGGGTGTGTTAGGTTTGGTGTCGCTGCCTATTGAGCAGTACCCGAACATGGCGCCGCCTACCATCATGGTGCGTGCAGCCTACACCGGTGCCAACTCACAGACCGTGCTCAACTCGGTGCTCGCACCACTTGAGGAGTCGATCAACGGTGTGGAGGGCATGACATACATGACATCTTCTGCCACCAACGACGGTTCGGCTTCAATCACCGTATTCTTCAAGCAAGGTATGGACCCTGATATGTGTCAGGTCAACGTGCAGAACCGCGTGTCGCAGGCATCAGCATTGCTGCCAGCCGAGGTAACCAAGGCTGGTGTGACGGTGATGAAGCGCCAGTCGTCTACCGTTATCCTCTTCGGTCTTACAGCCGACGACGACCGCTACGACGACGAGTTCCTCACCAACTATGCCAACATCAACGTCGTTCCGGCTATCAAGCGTGTGAACGGTGTGGGCGAGTGCCAGTGCTTCTCGCAGAAAGACTACACCATGCGCCTCTGGATTGACCCAGTGAAGATGAAGAGCTACGGCTTGATTCCGACCGACCTCACCGGAGTACTTGCACAGCAGAACATAGAGGCTGCGCCGGGTTCGGTAGGCGAGCAGTCTGACAACCAGTACCAGTACACCTTCCGCTACAGAGGTCGTCTGCAGACGCCAGAGGAGTTCGGCGACATGATTATCAAGTCGACAAAGGACGGACAGACCATCCGCGTTAAGGACGTAGCCCGCGTGGAGATGGGTGCGCTGTCATACACCGTAGAGTCGAAGAACAACGGCAAGCCGTCAGTGACAATGATGGTGACACAGACCGCCGGCTCTAACGCTACCGAGATTGCCACAAACATCAAGAAGCTCCTCAAGGACCAGGAAGCAGCAATGCCTCCAGGCATCCACTTCGACATCATGCAGGACGTGACGGAGTTCCTCTTCGCCTCAATCGAAGACCTTATCAAGACACTCTGCGAGGCGTTCATCCTCGTGTTCATCGTGGTGTACATCTTCTTGCAGGATACTCGCTCTACGCTCATCCCGTTGATTGCGGTACCCGTGTCGTTGATCGGTACATTCTTCTTCCTCTATGCGTTCGGCTTCTCGCTCAACCTGCTTACGCTTGCCGCCCTCGTGCTTGCCATCGCCATTGTGGTCGACGATGCCATTGTGGTCGTCGAGGCAGTACATGCCAAGCTCGACCTCGGCTACAAGTCGGCTAAGCTCGCGTCAATCGACGCCATGAACGAGATTTCGGGTGCCATTATCTCAATCACCCTCGTTATGGCTTCGGTGTTCATTCCGGTGTCGTTTATGGGTGGTACGTCAGGTGCGTTCTACCGCGAGTTCGGTATCACCATGGCTATCTCTATCATCATCTCGGCACTTAACGCCTTGACCCTTTCGCCAGCTCTCTGTGCTATCTTGCTGAAGCCGAAGGACGAGGAAGGCAAGGAGCGCAAGATGTCGATGGTAGACCGCTTCCACGCATCGTTCAACGCCGCTTACGGCAAGGTGCAGGAGAAGTACACCAAGGGTGTGCGCCGCCTCGTAGAACGTCCGTTTATCGCTATCGGCACAGTGGTAGTGGCTATCGCTGCAATGGCTGTGCTCATGGGTACGACAAAGACAGGTCTTGTGCCTGACGAAGATACCGGCACAGTGTTCTGTACAGTGTCAACACCTCCGGGCACCTCTATGAAGAAGACCAACGAGGTGATGGACCAGGTAGACCGTATGCTCGCTACCAACCCGGCTATCGCCAGCCGTATGCGTATCACGGGCTACAACTTCATCGCAGGTCAGGGCTCTAACCAGGGTACATTCATCATCAAACTGAAGAGCTTCGAGGAGCGACAGAAGGCAGAAGGACCGCTGAAGTACATCGGCGTACACAACCTCGGCTCTACAATGGTGCTCGGTATGATATACAAGCAGACCGCAGCCATCAAGGGAGCGCAGATCCTCGCCTTCCAGCCGCCTATGGTGCAGGGCTTCTCTGCAACCAACGGTATGACCTTCTCAATGCAGGACCGCACTGGTGGCGATGTGAACAAGTTCTTCGACATCACACAGAAGTATATAGCTGAGCTCAACAAGCGTCCGGAGATTTCGAACGCCATGACCTCGTACAACACAAAGTACCCACAGTACAAGATTGATGTTGACGTGGCTAAGTGTAAGCAGAGCGGCATCGACCCATCGACAGTGCTCACCACAATGCAGGGCTACTACGGCGGTATGTACGCTTCGAACTTCAACGCCTACGGTAAGCTCTACCGTGTATATATCCAGTCGGCACCGCAGAATCGTGCAGACCTGAAGAGTCTGGACAACATCTACGTGCGCACCTCGGCAGGCGAGATGGCTCCTATCAAGGAGTACGTGAACTTGAGCCGTGTATACGGTCCGCAGGAGATTGACCGCTTCAACCTCTTCACCTCAATCAACGTGAACGCATCAGCAGCTGAAGGCTACTCAACGGGCGACGCTATCAACGCTATGGCAGAGGTGGCTAAGACCTCGCTGCCAGCAGGCTACACCTACGAGTTCTCGGGCTTGACACGTACCGAGCAGGAGTCGTCAAACTCTACAGCTATCGTGTTCGTGCTCTGCTTGACCTTCGTTTACCTCATCCTCTCGGCACAGTACGAGTCGTATGTTCTGCCGTTGTCCGTAATCCTCTCCATCCCGTTCGGTTTGGCAGGAGCCTTCCTCTTCACCAATATGTTTGGTAAGAACAACGACATCTACATGCAGATTGCGCTCATCATGCTTATGGGTCTTCTCGCTAAGAACGCCATCCTTATCGTGCAGTTCGCCCTCGAACGCCGTTTGACAGGTATGGCAATCTCTTGGTCGGCAGTGCTCGGTGCTTCAGCCCGTCTGCGTCCTATCCTTATGACCTCGTTGGCTATGATTATCGGTCTGTTGCCGTTGCTCATGCCGTGGGGCGTAGGCTACAACGGTAACATGACACTCGGTGCGGCAGCCGTAGGCGGTATGCTCATCGGTATGCTCTGCCAGATTATGATAGTGCCGGCGTTGTTCTTCATCTTCCAGACACTGCAGGAGAAGATTAAGCCTATCGAGTTCGAGAACGACACAGCAGATGTAGACACCGAGATACGCCAGTACACCAACCCGTACGTGGCAGGTGCGCTGCAGGATCAGATTGAAAAGACTTCAAAATAAGACAGATGAACATGAAAAAGTTAATGCTTCTCGCCGCTGGCGCATTGCTGATGACCAGCTGCGGAATATATAATAAGTACGAGCGTCCGGAGGTGAACACCACGGGCCTCGTGCGCGACGTGCAGAGCAACAGCGACACACTCGCAGTAAGCGACACCACAAGCTTCGGCAATCTCGCTTGGCGCACCGTGTTCACCGACCCACAGCTGCAGTCGCTCATCGAGCTTGGCTTGCAGAACAATACCAACATGCTCAACGCCGCGCTCAACGTGAAGATGGTGGAGGACCAGCTCATGGTGGCTAAGCTCGCCTTCGTGCCCGGCTTCACCTTCTCGCCGCAAGGCACCATCGCTTCGTGGGACGGCAACCCCGCTACGAAGACCTACTCGCTGCCTATCACCGCATCGTGGAACATCGACCTCTTCGGCAACCTTCTCAACCAGAAGCGTTCGGCACAGATGGCACTGCTCGCCACGAAGGACTATCAGCTCGTAGTGCAGACAAAGGTAATCTCTAACATCGCCAACTTGTACTACACGCTGCTCATGCTCGACAAGCAGCTGCAGGTGGTGGACGACATGGCGAAGCTCACAGAGGAGACTTGGAACATCATGAAGATTCAGAAGGAGCTCGGACGCGTGAAGGAGACAAGCGTGCAGAGTGCTGAGGCTAACATGTATTCGGTTAAGGCTCAGGCAACGGAATTGAAGCGTCAGATACGCGAGACGGAGAACTCGCTCTCGCTGCTGCTCGGTCAGCAGGCGCAGAGCATACAGCGCGGCACCTTCGATGGACAGTCGCTGCCGTCGGAGTTCTCTACCGGCATCGGCTTGCAGCTGCTCGCCAACCGTCCAGACGTTCACTACGCAGAGATGTCGCTCGCGCAGTGCTTCTACGACGTGAACACCGCTCGCTCACGCTTCTACCCGAGCATCACAATCTCGGCAACGGGTGCCTTCACCAACTCAGGCGGTATGGGCATCGTGAACCCTGGCAAGTGGCTGCTCTCAGCAGTAGGCTCGCTCGTGCAGCCTATCTTCGCTCACGGTCAGCTCGTGGCTGGCTTGAAGGTGGCTAAGTCAAAGCAGGAGCAGGCTTTCAACACATGGCAGAACGCAGTGCTCTCAGCTGGCTCGGAGGTGAGCAACGCCCTCGTGCTCTACAACTCATCGGCAGAGAAGAGCGCACTGGAGGCTAAGCAGGTGGAGAGTCTGAAGAAGAACGTGGAGTACAACCAGATGCTCTTCAACGACGGCTCGGCTACATACCTGGAAGTGATCACCGCGCAGCAGAGCCTGCTCAATGCAGAGCTCTCAAAGGTGCAGGACGACTTCTACAAGATGCAGGCTGTGGTTAACCTCTACTATGCACTTGGTGGAGGAAGATATTAAGAATGTTGAATGTTGAATGTTGAGTGTTGAATTATTCAAAACTCAACATTCACAACTCAAAACTAAAGAATATGATTAGTGAAAAAGCATATATAGCTCCGGGTGCCAAGATTGGCAAGAACGTTACAATCTATCCGTTCGCCTACATCGAGGACGACGTAGTGATTGGCGACGACTGCATAATCTATCCTTACGTGAGCATCATGCGCGGCACCGTGATGGGTCGTGGCAACAAGGTTTATCAGAACACAGTGCTCGGTGCAGAGCCGCAGGACTTCAACCATAAGGGTGAGGCTACACGCCTCGTCATCGGCGACGAGAACATCTTCCGCGAGAACGTGGTTGTGAACCGCGCCACATACACCGACGGCGAGACACGCATCGGCAACCGCAACTTCTTCATGGAGGGTGTGCACATCTCGCACGACACGAAGGTGGACGACTACGTTACGTTCGGCTACGGTACGAAGGTGGCAGGCGACTGTGAGGTTCACAGTGCCGTGATCTTCTCTTCTGGTGTCATTGTCAACTCGAATGTGCGCATCGGTGGTGCGTCGATGGTGACGGGCGGTGTGCGCATCTCGAAGGATGTGCCTCCGTTCATCGTGGCTACAGACAATCCCGTGCGCTACGCCGGTGTGAACGAGTCGCTGCTGAAATCGTCGGGCACAAGCGAGAAGGTAATCAACCATATCGCTAACGCTTACCGCCTCGTGTTCCACGGACAGACAAGCGTGTTCGACGCAATCAACCAGGTGAAGGAGCAGGTGCCTGCTGGCAAGGAGATAACGGCTATCGTGAAGTTCCTTGAGAGCACTAAGCTGGGCATCATCAGCAAGCTGTAAGTATCTACGGCTTCAGGGCTGGTTCAGAACATTTGTAACATCAAAACACCACACATATATTTCATACCTTTTATATATTAGTGTTGTTATTTCAATGAAAGCGGCAAGGTCGACGGGATGTCAACCTTGCCGTTGTTGTTTATAGATGTTGAGGTGGTGAGGTGTTGAGGTGGTGAGATTTGATGGTGAGATTTGATGGTGAGGTGTTGAGATGTTGAGGTGGTGAGATTTGATGTTGAGATGGTGAGGTGTTGAGGTGTTGAGAAAAGCATCCGCGTCGGTCGTTGCGGATGTCTGCGTCGGTCGTTGCGGATGTCTGTGTCGACCGATGCGTATGTCTGCGTCGACCGATACGTATGTCTGCGTCGACCGATGCGGACGCTAATAACCGACACTGCAAGGGAAACCTTCGGCTATTATGCGGTCGCGAATGCCGTCGAGTTCCTCGTGCGTAGCCTTACTTAGTGTAGGGCAGGGTGTTTCGCGGTCGATGGTATATATCATCACTGCGCTTGGTCGGATGCGACGCAGAGTTTGAAGCCATGCAGATATGAAGTCGTCGGAGGTGTTGTCTACGCTCTCGCCGTTGTCGTCGGTGCCGTGCATGAACATCGTCTGCACGATGCAATGGCTGCCGAACGATGCCATCTCCTTGACGATATTCTCAACGTTGTACGATGGTTGCGTAGGGCGGTCCACCTTATTTATATATACAGGGTCGACCGTGTCGAGCTTCATAATGTTGTTGTCTGCGAGCAGTAGGGCGCGGTGCACGTCGGGGCGGTGCGCCAGCGTGGAGTTGGTGAGCACCGACACCTTAGCCTCGGGGTAATAAGCATTGCGCAGACGTATCGTATCCTCGATGATATGGAGAAAGTCGGGATGCGTGGTCGGCTCACCATTGCCCGAGAAAGTGATCACGTCGAGTTTTGCACCTGCCGTGTGCATCTCCTTCAGTTTCGCCTCCAGACGCTCCGCTATAAGCTCGCGTGAAGGACGAGGCAGGGTAGGGCGGCGCGTACAGTTGTAGCCCACCTCGCAGTAGATGCAGTCGAACGTGCAAATCTTTCCGTCGCTCGGGTTGACGTTCACGCCGAGCGATATGCCAAGACGTCGGCTGTGTATCGGTCCGACGATTGGCGAAGGATAGAGAATTGTTGCCATGATGTGTGCTTTTTCTTCGCATCAAAGGTAGACAGATTGTTTTGTTTATGATGTGTGTATGGTGTTAATTGACGTTAATCCCTCTTTTGAACGGATATTTTTTTGTTATTTTGCAAGAAATTTGGTATAATATAGCCTTTTCGGAATGAGAAAGAAAAATAAGAAGACCCGCAGTCGTCACGGATTGCAGGCGGTAACGTTGTGCATTAGCACCGCAATGGTGCTTGTCCTGTTAGGTTTGGTGGTGTTCGCAGTGTGCACCGCCCGTAATCTTTCTGCCTACGTGAAGCAGAACATCGTGGTTACGATGATGCTTCAAGACGATATGACCTCTGGCGAGGCGCAGCAGTTCTGCACCAAGCTAAAGGCTCGCCCCTACATCCACACGCTCCAGTACATCAGTAAGGAGCAGGCTCTGCGCGAAGGAATAAAAGAATTGGGAACCGACCCGCGTGAGTTTGCCGAGGCAAACCCTTTCCTATCGTCGGTGGAGGTGACTCTAACGTCCGACTATGCTAACAGCGACTCGCTGAAGTTTATCTCTAAGGAGCTGAAAGCCTACCCGAAGGTGAGCGAGGTGAAGTATCAGAAGGATCTCATCGACAGTGTCAATGCCAATATAGCGAAGATAAGCATCGTGCTCTTAGCACTCGCCGTGTTGCTCACGATAGTGTCGTTCTCGCTTATCAACAACACCGTGCGCCTGAGCATCTATGCCCGTCGCTTCTCCATACACACGATGAAGCTCGTAGGTGCATCGTGGGGCTTCATCCGTGCGCCGTTCGTGCGCCACTATGTGTTGCTCGGCTTGCTCGCTGCGCTCATTGCCTGCTGCGTGTTGGGAGGCGGAGTGTACGCACTGTTTATGTACGAGCCGCAGGTGCTCGACCTCATCACATGGGAGGTGCTCGCTATCACTGCCGGCACGGTAGTGGTGTTCGGCATCTTCATCACAGCTATTTGTTCGATAATATCGGTGAACAAGTTCCTGCGCATGAAAGCAGGCGATTTGTATAAGATATGATGTTGAGGTGGTGAGATGTTGAGATATGTTGTGGTGTTGAGATGTTGAGGTGGTGACATTACTTATCTATACACATACAGATGCTACTTGTACATATACAGGCACTATTTAAATATAATAAATTCATTCAACTTAAAATATAAACAAAGTGGATAAAAGAAATTACGCATTTGGCAAGATTAACTTCATTCTGATGGTAGTCGGAATGTTGATTGTCATCCTCGGTTTTATACTCATGAGCGGTGGCGGAAGCGACGAGACCGTTTTCGATAACGACATCTTTAGTGTGCGTCGCGTGAAGGTAGCACCTGCTGTGTGCTTCCTCGGCTTCATCTCTATTATCTATGCGATAATCAAGAAGCCAAAAGACGAATAACTCTTCAGGGGTGCTTTCAGGGGGTGCAGTTAGGGGGTGCAGTTGTCTCAACTGCACCAACATAGTGGCAGGTGCATTCTGTTGGTGCCTTCAAATTTATTGGTGCAGTTGAGACAACTGCACCCCCTGGGAGACAACTGCACCCCCAGAAATCACCCTCAAATTAATAATTAATAATTAAAAATTAATAATTGAACAAATGGATTGGTTACAAGCCTTAGTCCTTGGCATCATTCAGGGACTCACAGAATATTTGCCCGTAAGTAGTAGTGGACACCTCGCAATCGGCTCGGCACTCTTCGGCGTGCAGGGCGAGGACAACCTCACGTTCACCGTCATGGTGCACGTGGCGACCGTGCTCAGTACGCTCGTGATACTGTGGAAGGAAATCGACTGGATACTGAAAGGACTCTTCAAGTTCGAGATGAACGCTGAGACGAAGTACTTCCTCAACATCGTTGTCTCGATGATACCAGTAGGCATCGTAGGCGTGTTCTTTAAGGACTATGTGGAAAAGATATTCGGTTCGGGTCTGCTCATCGTGGGCTGTTGCCTGCTCCTGACAGCAGCGTTGCTCACCTTCTCCTACTTCGCTAAGCCACGTCAGCGCGAGAATATCTCGATTAAGGATGCCTTCATCATCGGCTTGGCGCAGGCAGCAGCCGTGCTGCCCGGTCTCTCACGCTCTGGTTCCACCATTGCCACCGGCATCTTGCTCGGCAATAAGAAGGAGAAACTCGCACAGTTCTCGTTCCTCATGGTCATCCCGCCCATCCTCGGCGAGGCACTCCTCGACGTGCTCAAGGCGGTTAAGGGCGAAGAAGCGTTCGGCGATATAGAGACACTGCCCCTCATCGTGGGCTTCGTGGCAGCCTTCGTAAGCGGATGCATCGCCTGCAAGTGGATGATAAACATCGTGAAGCGAGGCAAACTCGTGTGGTTCGGTGTCTACTGCGCAATAGCAGGAGCCGTTACGATAGCTTGCTCATTACTATAAAAGAAGAAGATAATGAATTTCACCAAAGGCGAAGTCATCGCCATAAACAAACCCCTTGGCATGACCAGCTTCTGTGCCTTGGCAATAGTGCGCAAGCGCATCTGCGTACGCCTCGGGGTGAAGAAACTAAAGATAGGTCATGCCGGAACACTCGACCCTCTTGCCACTGGCGTGCTCGTGCTCTGCACCGGCAAGTTCACGAAGCGCATTGAGGAGTTCCAGATGCACGGCAAGGAATACACAGCCACCATTCAGCTCGGAGCCACCACGCCCAGCTACGACATGGAGCATCCCGTGAACGCCACTTACCCCACAGACGGCATCACACGCGAGCGCATCGAAGAAGTGTTGAAGCAGTTTGTGGGCGATATAGAGCAGGTGCCACCGACATTCTCGGCGTGCAAGGTGAGCGGACAACGCTCCTACGACCTGCGCCGAAAGGGTAAGGACGTGGAGCTGCAGCCGAAGCAGATACACATCGACGAGATAGAACTCACGGCGTTCGACCCCGAGACAATGCAGATGTCTGTACGTGTGGTCTGTGGCAAGGGTACATACATACGCGCCTTGGCACGCGACATCGGTCGCGCACTCGACTCGGGCGGCTACCTCACAGCACTCTGTCGTACACGCTCCGGCGAGCAGCGCGTGGAGAACTGCATCGAGCTTGACGACTTTGAGGAGTGGCTTGCCAATCAGACAATAGAAACCAATGAAGATGAATAAATAAACAACTACTATGAAGTTATCACAGTTTAAGTTTAAACTACCCGAAGAGCTGATCGCTCTTTATCCGCATAGCATTTATCGCGAGTTTGAAAACGAGAACGGCGAGAAGGAAACCTTCCGCATCACACGTCGCGACGAGTGCCGACTGATGGTGTTGCACAAGAAGTCGCAGACCATCGAGATGTACAAGAAAGATGACAAAGGCAACCCTATTGAGGGCGAATACCTCGATTTTCGCAATGTGCTCGACTACTTCGGTGAGCACGACACATTCATCTTCAACGATACAAAGGTGTTCCCGGCGCGTCTCTATGGCACAAAGGAGAAGACCGATGCAAAGATTGAGGTGTTCCTGCTGCGCGAACTCAACGAAGAAATGCGTCTGTGGGACGTGCTCGTAGAACCGGCTCGCAAGATACGTATCGGCAACAAGCTGTTCTTCGACGATTCGGGCACAATGGTGGCTGAGGTAATCGACAACACAACCAGTCGCGGACGCACACTGCGCTTCCTCTACGACTGTCCGCACGACGAGTTCAAGCGCGAGCTCTACGGTCTGGGCGAGGCTCCGCTGCCACGCTACATCGTAGACCGCCGTCCCGATAAACGCAGCACTGAGGACGACTTTGACGACTTCCAGTGCATCTTTGCTAAACACGAGGGTGCGGTCACGGCTCCTGCTACCGGCTTGCACTTCTCGCGCGAGCTGATGAAGCGCATGGAGATACGTGGCATCAACTTCGCATACATTACGCTCCACTGCGGATTGGGCAACTTCCACGACATAGAGGTGGAGGACCTCACAAAGCACAAGATGGACTCGGAGCAGATGCGCGTCGATGCCGACTGCTGCAAGTTGGTGAACGACACAAAGCGTGCCGGACACCATGTGTGTGCTGTGGGTACAAGCGTGGTGAAGGCTACGGAGACAGCCGTTGGCACCGACGGTATGCTGAAGGAGTACGATGGCTGGACCAATAAGTTCATCTTCCCACCGTATGACTTCGGACTTGCCGACTCGATGATCTCTAACTTCTATCATCCGTACTCGACACTCCTCATGGAGACCTGCGCCTTCGGCGGCTACGACCTCGTGATGGAGGCGTACAACCTCGCTGTGAAGCACGGCTTCAAGTTCGGTTCTTACGGCGACGCATTGCTCATCGTAAACGATTAAGCGCAGAGTATGCACACCGTGTACCTCTCTCTCGGCTCCAATCTCGGCGACCGCGAAGCTACGATGCGTCGCGCCATCGGCTTGCTCAACGAACGTGCAGGCAGCGTCGACCGCCAGTCGTCGTTCATCGAGACAGAGCCTTGGGGATTTGAATCGACCAATAAGTTTCTGAATATGTGTGTGCGTCTGCTCACTACGTTGTCGCCAGAGCAATTGCTAATGGCTACAAAGCAAATAGAACGTGAGTTGGGCAGAACACAGAAGTCGGTGAATGGGCAGTATCACGACCGCCCTATCGACATAGATATACTGATGTACGACGACGTACATCTTGACTCTGACGACCTCACGCTGCCGCATCCGCACATGCAGGAGCGCGAGTTCGTGATGAAACCGCTTCGCGAAATACTCTCGATTGGGAGTTGAAGATATATGCAGGGACAGAAACATGGTCTACGTATCGTCCCTGCAACTTGTACGCCACCGAAGGCGCAACAACTGTTGTTGCGCCTTCGGTGGCGTCTTCTATAGACGTACAGGCGTAAGTTTCGCGTTTTGTTATGTATGGCGTTCGAAGATGGAAAGCGTTAATTCGTAAATAAAATAATAAAATAAAATAACTTTTGTTTGGCGAAAAACTTCATAATCCGTATATTTGCAAAATAATCTTCGCATATATTAATAATCTAAATAATTGAGTATGAAGAAATCTTTACTTTTGACTGCGGCTCTTGTTATGGCTACAACAGCTGCCAACGCACAACCATTCGTTGAGGGCGTTCCGTTTAGTGCACGCCAGTTCGGCAAGCATCTCGTGCCTACACTTGACGCACAGGCTCAGCCTTCAAAGCTGCGCGCAGAGAAGAAAAGCAACTATTACTTGCGTCCTGAAGGTGCATTGTTCCAGGCTTCTGATAAGAAAGGTCAGATTTGGGGAACAGTGTATATGTATGTTCCGGGTGCTTACGACGTAAAGTTCAAGAAGCAGGGCTCGGATGCTTATGTTTGGCATCAGAACACCTTCGACTATTACGGCGATGTAACTGTTAACGATTGCTCAAGCAATACAGATTATTATTATAATATCGGCGCAAATGGCGACTTCACAATGAAGAGCTTGTTTGACGGTCGCGATGCTCTTCCGACACTTGTTTGCAATACCGACTCGTTCCTGCTTGCTTCGGAGAATCCTTACTTCGGCAATGCGGGCGATCCTGGCAAACACGAATCATTGGCTTTGAAGTACTATTATCCGCGCTTGTATTCCGGCATCGACCAGGACAACCGCCGCGTGGCTCCGCTTTCTTACACAATGGACCAGGTGAGCGAAGTGTTCTTCGGAGGTATGGACAACAAATATGTTTACGGTTCGGGTACATTCACGCAGGGCGATGCTAAGTACACAGCTACCGGCGTTTATCAATATTTTGACAAACCAATGGCTCCGCTGGTTGTAGAAGATATCTTCATTCCGGTTATATCTAAGGGTTATTATCCAGTAGCAAAGGGCAAGGAACTGCGTATGCAGATTCACGACGTGATAGAGCAGGACGGCAAACGCATTCCTGGCGAAAAGATTCTCTACGAACTCACAGCTACAGAGCCTGAGACTATCGACGTAGGCAGTATCCCGTACGACGATAACACAAGCTACAACGCCTTCACACTCGTGTTTACAAAGAAGAATGCTGAAGGCAAGGCAGAACGCTTCGTTATCGATCAGCCGTTCTATGTAGTAATCGACGGACTCGACAAGGAAGGCATCGACTGCGGTTTTGAGATTAGCGAGTTACCTTATTATTATAATGACTTCGACTCAGCCGTAGGTATTTGGAAGAAGGATGGCAGTCCTGCGTTCTTCAGCCTCTACAAAGACGTTGCTCTGAAGGTGTCGTTCTCGGCGTGGTACGACTACTGCAACCCGATGTACTATGTATTCAACGGCCGTGAGGAGAACTACGGCGTTGTGAAGATGGACGACGACGGCACAAGCGGCAAGACTCTCATTCCTGGCGATTTGGTCTTCGACGGTCCGGCTATCAAGACTAACGACAGCTGGTTCGACGCCAACAACGACCCCAACTACACCGTAACTTGCGATGCCGATTGGGTGAAGTCAATCACTCCCGACACAAAGACATGGGCTGAATACGACATCACCGTGCTCAAGGTGGTATGCGACCCGTTGCCGGAGGGCGTGAGCGGACGTAAGTGCGAACTCCACGTGCAAGGCAAGACCTGCAAGTCGACATATCCTATCGAGGTTCTGCAGGGCGACGCTACAGCTGGCATCAACGGCGTAACAGTGAACGTGGCTCGCGACGGCAAAACATACAACCTCAGCGGACAGCGCGTAGCTCCTGATACAAAGGGTATCGTGATACGCGATGGCAAGAAATACGTTAATAAGTAAAACTACTAACAATCCTATATTGTAAATTACAAACATGGGGGTGCACAGGTTGCTATGCAATAGTACCCCCCCATATTTAAATAAGATATAATTATAGAGAGTTAAATTAATTAGATAAATAACTAAAAACAATACGATTATGAGAAAAACGCTTCAAGTATTATTCTCGGCAATGTTGGCAGCCACTACGTTGGCTCCGTCAGCTATGAAGGCGCAGACCCCGTCAACAGGTGGTCCGTATGACGTCCCGTATTCATGTCTGTGGAACGATCAGAAAGTATTAGTTAATAAGGAGTGGACCGTTGAGGACAAGAACAACGACGGCATCACTTGGGGATTCAGTAATGATGTGCCCGGTAGCTTCATCAGTTATATCGGCACAGCGCAGAAGCAGGATGCCGACGACTGGCTCGTCAGCCCGTACTTGGCATTCGAGGCTGGCAAGACATACAAGGTTGAGACCGGTGGCTTCAAGGCTATGGGCGGTTCTCAGAAGTTGGCTGTGGCTATAGGCACAGGCGACGACCCCACAACATACAAGGTGATAGGCGACTACACCATTTCGGCTACATACGGCGGAGGTGGTGCCACACCAGTTGAAGGCGAGTTCATTGCTCCTACAACCGGCAAGTATCGCGTAGCATTCCATTGCACCAGCAACCAGCGCGCTTATCTCCTTCTCCTTCCGGTGAAGGTGTTTGCTCAGGCTTCCTTGGCAGTGCGCCCGGCAGCAGTAAACGACCTCAATGTAGAGGTTGGTGCTAAGGGAGCCGTGTCGGCTAAGGTGTCGTTCACAACACCGTCTACCGACTATGCTGGCAATGCACTCTCAGGTCTTACACGCGTTCAGCTCTATCGCGACTACGTGCAGGTGAAGAACTATGACGCTCCTGCGCTTGGCACGAAAATCGAGTGGACGGACGATGAAGTCGTTACAGGCGAGCATACATATAGCGTTATCGCTACAGCTAACGATTTGCGTAGTGATGAGGTTGTAAAGAAAGCATACGTAGGTTACGACCGTCCGCTTCCTCCGCAGAACATAAAGATCTACGATCACCTCAACGGTAAGGCTACCATCACATGGGATCCGGTTTCTGAGGTAGGTATGCACGGTGGTTATGTAGATCCGAAGACTGCAGAGTATAATGTAAACACACTTTATTACGGTTATCTTCAGCCGGTGGAGCAAGGTCTTACAACTACTAAGTGTGTTGTAGAAGATGTTAACTACGATGGTGCTCAGAGCGCTGTACAGTATGCAATCTACACATACGTAGACAGCCCGACATCAGACACAGCCGTAGTCAGCGATGCTGGACGCGAGGCGTTCATCATCGGTCAGGCACACGAGATACCTTACTACGAATCGTTCGCTAACAAGAGTCTTCAGAAGGGTCCGTGGGTGATTGATGCCAACTGTGCGGGCAAGTTCGGTCTTTCAGAGGATGCGCAGGATGAGGACGCAGGTTCGCTCGTTTTCAATCCGTCAACAGGCAGCACTTTGGCTTGCATCCAGGGTCCGAAGGTAGACATCGCCAATGCGGGTAATCCGCAGATTGTGTTCTGGTACTATGCATATCCAGGTACTGACGGCAAGATAACCGTAAAGGTGAACCGCAATGGTCAGGAAATGGTAGAGGTCGGAACTGTAGATTATAGCACACTTAGTGGCAAAATGGGTTGGCGCTCTGTAGCTATGGATCTTAAGTCTGTGTCTACTGTCGGTGTTAAGAACGGTTACATCCGTCCTTATTTCTACGCCGAGGGCTTGTCAACCAGCATAATGATTGATAACATCAAAATCTACGATGCTATCGAAAACAACCTCGCTGCCGATATTGATGCACCTGCACACGTGCAGAGTGGTAAGGCTGCTCAGCTGAATGTGAAGGTTACGAACCTTGGTACAGCAAAAGCAAGCGGTTACAAGGTACACCTCTTTATCGACGGAAAGGAGTTTGAAACTGAAGAAGGTGAGGATCTTGAGCCTAACGCAGTAGCTACATACGAGTTTGCATACACACCGAAGCTCCATGTCGGTAAATTCACCGTGAGAGGCGAAGTAGAGTGGGCTGCAGATATGTTCCAGGCTAACAATAAGTCGATTGACTATACGGTTGAAGTAGTGTCATCTCCGCTTCCTGCTATCAACGACCTCACTGCTACCGATAAGGGTGTGCTCACATGGTCGGCAATGGATGTAGATGGTGTCAAGGTGACAGACGACTTCGAATCGTACACACCATGGTCAATAGCACGCGTTGGCGACTGGACACTCTACGACGGTGACAAGGGTACGGTTTACACATTCGGTGGTATTCAGCACCCGAACTCAGGCGTAGCACAGGCTTACATCGTGTTCAACCCGTGGCAGGTGAGCGGTCTTGCAGCCACCTATATGCAGCAGTTTGCTGAAATCTTCGCGCCTCATTCAGGCAAGCAGTCGATGATGTCTACTGGTACAACAATCGATACCGGCACACCGACCAACAACTGGCTCATCACACCGGAACTCTCAGGCGAGGAGCAGACCATCTCGTTCTGGGTGAACGCTCCTGGCGATGAAGTGAACCGTGGTGAGCAGAATCCGAACTCTGGTCCTGAGACATTCGATATCTACTACTCAGAGGACGACACCAACGCCAACTCGTTCATTAAGCTCAATAAGGACTCTTATGAGGCTGTTTACAAGTGGACAAAGTATGATATCGCCCTTCCTGAGGGTGCCAAGTATTTCGCTATCGTGCACACAAGCACAGGTTCGCTGACATCTTACAACTTTGAACCCGACCGTCTCTGCGTTGACGACGTAACATATCGTGCTGGTGGTTTGCGCGTAATGGGTTACAATGTTTATCGTGATGGCGTTCTCGTGAAGAAACTTGACGGCAAGACAACCACTTGGACTGACGAAAAGTACACCGATGATAATGGCTACGGCGCAGGCAACCACAAGTACAACGTAATCGTAGTTTATGCAAACGGCGAGTCGAACGTGTCTAACACAGTCTATGTAGGCGACCCTGCAGCAGGCGTTGACTCTGTTGTTGTGAACGGCGTTAAGACTAACAATCGCGTCTACACCATCGATGGTAAGTACGTAGGTAACAGTCTGAAGGACGTTAAGCAGGGACTCTACATCCAGAATGGTAAGAAGGTCGTAGTGAAGTAATTTGTAAAAAATAGTTAACGTTTATACTAAATGCGAGTGCAAATGGTCTGACTTTCAATAAAAAGTCGTACCTTTGCACTCGCATTTTGCACAAATAACAATTTAATTTTTAAAAGTCTATGTATTTAGATCAGGCAAAAAAACAAGAGATCTTTGGACAGTACGGAAAGT
>OIZF01000693.1_pt1 | contig 22405 bp, 21 predicted proteins | sample 1588471 | NCBI WGS metagenome assembly OIZF01 (sample SAMN03283279) | human gut metagenome | biome: human-associated habitat; material: feces | host: Homo sapiens | place: Peru | collected 2012
ATGATTAAAGTATTAGATAATTTATTGAAATAAGAAATCTTGAAAAAGGTTTCTTTTTTTTATGAAAGTGAATGTCTAGGGTATCGTAAATAATTTTTTATAAAATATATATTTGTTCAAGATTATTTATTTTTTTTAGAAAAATAGTGATTTTCATATAATCTTAAACTAATAAAAAATTAGATTTTTGAAAAGCTTAGCAATTTTTTTACTAAGCTTTAACATATTATTTTCTATATCTTTATTTGTAGCAGATGACTTCGTTTTCAACCTCTTTAATTATTTCTATCGGTATAACGCTTGTATCAAGTAAATATACTGTGTTCAATCTTGGGTTGAAAATACCGAGTTTTTTGATATTTTTAAATTCATCTTTGCCAGAATGTTTACCCATTATAAAATACATGAGTAGTTGAAGGGTGTTCTTGTTAGTTGGCTTTGATTTTGAAACTTTAAAATCCCACAAAGTATCTATTGTTAAATAATCACCATCACCTGAATTTACAACATCTGTATACCCATCTGTTTCGAATGTAAATCCATCGATAGTTACTGGTCCATATATTTTCCAAAATTCAAGACTTCGATTCACCATAGCTCTTATATTTTTAATGGTGATATTATCTGGTGTTGTTTCCTCGGGGCCTTTTGCGAGCATAGCACCAATAGGATTTCTAAGCCAAACATCATAGGTACATGCTTTGCAAGCAGCGATGATTGATGAATCATCAATACCGTTTATTTGATCTATAAGTGAGTATATATCAATTTTTTTCTTTTGATCTTTCTTGAATATATCTTCGCCTAAAATTACCATTCTTGCTTGATATCCGGCAATACTAATTTTAAATGCATCTTTAAGTTCAAAACCAGTCATATATCGTGTTAAATAGTCTACAACCATACCAATAATGGATGCGTGTAAATTTTCTTTTTCAAATTTAATTCCATCATCATAAACGATTTGTTCAAATTGAGATGGCTTGATATATCCACCTCTTGGTTGTTTTACCTCTTTAATTCTTGCAGTGACAGAAGCCATAATTATTCTCCTCTCGTCTTTCTCTAAATATTTATTTATTTTTACAATAGCATAAAAAATATAAAAACACCATGGTCAAATGAAGTGATTGTTGATGGGCTTATTAATATTTTTTGATGAATAATTTTAAAGGATTAATAAGTAAAAAATGTGAAAACAATACAAGTGATGAAGGACACGTAAAATTATCAATTTAATTTTATGATTTAACTAACGATAGATAATCTAGAATATAGAGATTAGTATTTTTTATAATATAGATATAAAGGAGGAAGTTTACAATGAAAAAGTCAACTTTAAATGTAATAGAGGCTGTATTAAATATTATAGTAGCGATTTTGTTAATTAAAATAACTGTAAATAATATAAAAGATAATTAGTTAATTTTTAAGCGATAATATGTGACATTATTACATTTATTTTTAAGTTATTAACTACAAATTAACGTGTTAAAATACTTATGATAATAGATGACATATAAAATATGTTCAAACTATTGAAAAGTTTAAATAAAAAAGGAGGTATGAAGCATGGAAAAGATTGTTGATGGAGCACAATATGTATATAAGTATTATTTAAAAGAAACTGATGAAAAAATTGATGAAATGAAATTGCATAAATTACTATATTTTGTTCAACGTGAATCATATGCTCTTTTAGGAAAACCAATGTTTAATGAGGATTTTGAAGGATGGATTCATGGACCAGTTTCAAAAGAAGTAAGAAGTTGTTATGATAAAGATCATGGTATGGCATGTAATACTCATTCTTTATCTGAAGATGATGCTTATATTACAAGAAATGTTGTTGAAGAATATGGTCATTATGATTCATGGTATTTAGGAAATCTTTCTCATGAAGAAATTTCATGGAAAAATAGTAGGATAGGATTAGGTCCTGAACAACCAGGAAATAGAATTATTGATAAAAAAGATATAGAAGTTGATTCTAGAAAAGTACGTCCATTTGATTCAACGTGGGGAATGTTTTATGATGAATTTGAGGATGAAGAGGTATAAGTAAATATGATAGGCAAAATCATAAAGATACGTACACCTTATTATAACAGAACATCAAAAACAACAAAATTTAAGTCGCATCCTGGATTAGTTATCGGAAATTATGGACTTACTGATTCGGATTATATCGTATTGCCTGTTTCAAAAATATCTGATAAAAGAAAGAGGAATCCAAAATATGATTTAGAGATTGATCCAAAAGATTTTCCTTTATCAAATTTAAAAGTTTATAGTTTTATTAGATGTCACAAACAAACGTCTATACCAAAAGCAAATATAAGTGGTGTGATTTTTGATTTTAAAGAAGTATATTTTGAAAAATATATGGAGGCTTTAAGTTTGTTAGAAGAATTTGATAGTGAAAAAATTAGTAGTGCATTATAATTTTAAATAAATCAGTATTTAAAAGAAATCTTGAAAAAAAGGTTTCTTTTTTTTTAATCAAAAAAGCATATATTGACTTATATAAACTGATGATAATAGTAAAATAAATTACGATAATATTTAAAAGATAGAAATATTGAATGAAAAATAATATTTATGTTTTGCTAGATTTAAAATATAATATATTTTAGAAAATGTTATTTAAAATCTTCAATTATAATAATTTGAGAAAGGGAAGCAGTTATGGAAAGTGGAAGTATGTATGAAAGTGAGAAAGTTTTAGAAGATAATTTAATAAAACAACTCATTGCCGATGGATATGAATTCGTTGAAATTAATGATGTAAATGATTTACATGATAATTTTAGAAACCAAATCAATAAACACAATGAACAAAGATTAAAAGGACATAAATTATCTGATAAGGAATTTGAAAGACTCTTGGTCAAGATACAGGGAAAAGGCGTATATGGTAGTTCTAAAACTTTAAGAAGTTTGCAAGATATTACGATGGATGATGGATCAACGCAGTATATCGAATTATTTAATATAAAAAATAATGAATGGTGTAAAAATGAGTTTCAAGTTACACACCAGGTTACCATGGTTGGAAAATACGAAAATAGATATGATGTTACATTATTGATCAATGGATTACCTTTAGTTCAAATAGAATTGAAAAGAAGAGGAATTGATTTCAAAGAAGCTTTTAATCAAGTTGTTCGATATAAAAAACATTCGCTTAATGATTTGTTTAGATTTGTGCAAATATTTATTGTTAGTAATGGAATTGATACAAAATATTTTGCAAATAGTGATAAAGAAATGAACTTCCAATACACTTTTTATTGGACGGATAAAAATAATAATAGAATTGATAATTTGTATGATTTTGCACTAGATTTCTTACCAAAATGTCATATTTCAAAAATGATATCTCGATATATGGTTGTGGATGACACGCAAAAAACATTAATGGTTATGCGACCATATCAATATTATGCTGTAGAAGAATTAATGAAACGTGCTGATGAAACGAATAATAATGCTTATGTATGGCATACAACTGGATCAGGAAAAACATTAACGTCATTTAAGTTAAGTCAATTATTAAGTACTAATTTAAACATTTCTCAAGTTTTTTTCTTAGTAGATAGAAAAGATTTAGATAGTCAAACTATAGAAGAATTTAATAGATTTCAAAAAGATACGGTTGATATGACAGATAGTACTGAAACTTTAATTGCCCAAATGAAAGATTCTTCAAAGAAAATAATATTAACTACAATTCAAAAAATGTCTAATGCATGTAAAAATGAAAAATATCAAAATGTTTTAAATCAATATGAGGGAAAAAAGGTTATATTTATAATTGATGAATGTCATCGTTCTCAATTTGGAGATATGCATAGACTTATTAAAAAGAAATTTCCAAAAGCACAGTATTTTGGATTTACAGGAACTCCTCGGTTTGCCCAAAATGCGAGCCAAGATGGAAGGACAACAGCGGATATATTTAAGAAACTAGTACATCATTATTTAATAAAAAACGCTATTGCTGATGGAAATGTTTTGGGATTTAATGTTGACTATGTTCGAACAATAAGTACTACTGTGGATCTTGAAGATGAGGAAGAGGTTGAAGCAATTGATACAGAAGAAGTATTGATGAGTGATGAAAGAATACGTAATATAGTAGAGTATATTTTAAAAATTCATGATGCAAAAACAAATAATAGAAAATATAATGCTATATTTACTGTTAGAAGTATTCCTATGCTTATAAAGTATTATGATGAATTTAAAAGACAAAATAAGAATTTAAAAATAGCAGGTATATTTACTTTTGGTGCTAATGAAGATGGTACTCTTGACACAGAACACTCTAGAGATGCATTGGAACGTATGATAGATGATTACAATCGTATGTTTGATAAAGGATATGATACTAAAACATTTCAGGCATATTTCACGGATGTTTCTAAAAAAGTAAAAAATACAGAAATTGATATTTTACTTGTTGTTAATATGTTTTTGACAGGATTTGATGCTAAACGACTAAATACTTTGTATGTTGACAAAAGATTAAAATATCATGATTTAATACAAGCGTTTTCTCGTACTAATAGAATTGAAACTCAAAACAAACCTTATGGTAATATTGTATGCTTTCAAACTAATAAAAAAGCAGTGGATGATGCTGTTAAATTATTTTCATTAACGGACAATGCTGATGAAGTTTTAATGAAGTCTTATGACTATTATAGAGATGAATTTAGGAAAGCAGTTAAGGAGTTACTGAATCATACACCAATGCCAGAAGCAGCAGAACATGGTGGAGATGAAAAAGAACAATATACTTTTATTTTATTATTTAGAGAACTTATCAGATTGATGGTAAAATTAAGAACATTTGAAGAATTTGAATTTACTGAAGAAGAGTTAGGAATGACAAGGCAAACATATGAAGATTTTGTTAGTAAATATAAAAAAATATATCATGAGTTGCAAGTTAATAAATCTAAAACTTCAATTTTAAATGATGTAAGTTTCGATATTGAATTGTTGAGAAATGATAAAATTAATGTACATTACATATTACAATTAATAAAAAATGCTGTTTTTGAACCTTCTAAAGAAAAGAGAAGAAAAACGCTTGAAAAAATTAAAGAGATGATAAATAAATCAACAGATCATGAACTTTATTCAAAGTCTACTTTGATAATTAATTTTATTGAAAGTATTGCTTCAGAAATGGATCCTGATGCTGATTTCGATTACGAGTACAATCAATTTATGGAAAAACAAAGAGAAAATGAAATTCGTGAAGTGGCTATAAAATATCAAATTCCAGAGAACAAAATAAATAGAATCATTGGAGATTATGAGTTTGGAGGATTTATAGATAAAACTGAGATAAAGAGTGATTTAACAAAAGAAGTTATAAAAAAAGAAAAAGAAGAAAATAACTATTCTTCTAGTATGAGAACTAAAAATGAAATTGCAAATAAAATAACACAATTTGTAAAAAATATTGTAGTAAAATACATGTAATTAATATAAAAAATAAAAATATTATAGATAGGTAGTAAAGGAAGTTAAAATGGAAACACAAGAAATACAAGCAAAACAACAGGCAGAATTACATACTCAATTATGGGCAATGGCAAATGATTTAAGAGGAAGTATGGACGCTTCAGAATTCAAAAATTATATTTTAGGATTAATTTTTTATCGATATTTATCAGATAAATTACTTCGATTTGTAAATGAAGAATTAAAGGATGATGAGATAACATATATTGAAGCTTGGAACAATGAGGAATTTAAACAAGATATTATTGATTTATTAGTCGATTCTGATAGTGGATTAGGATATGTAATAGAACCAAATAATTTATGGTCAACATTGATTGAAAAAATTAATATTGCACAATTTGATATTTCAATGTTAGCAAAAGCTATAAATGATTTAACAGAATCAACGTTAGGATTAGCATCTCAAAGAGATTTTGAAAATCTCTTTGATGATATGGATTTGAATGCATCAAAATTAGGAAAAACAGAAGCTGATAGAAGTGCATTGATATCAAAGGTAATGTTAAAAATAAATGATATCAATTTTCATTATGAAGATGCAGAAATTGATGTTTTAGGAGATGCATATGAATACTTGATTGGTCAATTTGCTGCTTCTGCAGGAAAAAAGGCAGGAGAATTTTATACACCTCAACAAGTATCAAAATTATTAGCTAAGTTAGTTACTATTGGTAAAAATAAATTAAAAAATGTATATGATCCTACTTGTGGGTCTGGATCATTGTTATTACGAGTAGCAAAAGAAACAGATGTTGTGTCTTTTTATGGTCAAGAAAAAGTTGCGACAACATATAACTTAGCTAGAATGAATATGTTATTACATGGCATTCCTTTTAATCATTTTGATATAGAAAATAATGATACATTGGAACATCCTAATGAAGATCATATGCAACTTAGATTTGATGCTGTTGTAGCAAACCCACCATATAGTGCAAAATGGTCAGCAGATGCTAAATTTTTAGATGATGAAAGATTCAGTGCGTATGGGAAATTAGCGCCAAAATCAAAAGCAGATTATGCCTTTATACAACATATGTTGTATTTATTGGATGATGCAGGAACAATGGCTGTAGTATTACCACATGGTGTTTTATTTAGAGGTGCAGCAGAAGGAGTAATTAGAAAATATTTAATAAAAGAAAAAAATTGGTTAGATGCTGTTATTGGTTTACCAGCAAACTTATTCTTTGGAACATCAATTCCAACATGTATTTTAGTTTTTAAAAAATGTAAAAAGAATGACGATATATTTTTTATAGATGCTTCCAAAGAATATGAATCAGGGAAAAATCAAAATAGATTAACAGATGAAAATATTGAAAAAATCTTGAATACATATATAAATAGAAAAGATGTAGAAAAATATGCTCATGCTGCTTCTTTAGAAGAAGTTGAAGAAAATGATTACAATTTAAATATTCCAAGATATGTAGATACATTTGAAGAAGAGGAAGAAATTGATATTAAAGCAGTTATGAAAGAAATTAAAGAATTAGAAGCTAAAAGAGATGAATTAGACAAAGAAATTAATGTGTATTTAAAAGAACTGGGATTATTGGAGAATTAATGCTATGGATAAGAAAAATAAAAACCCTAATGTTCCTAATTTGAGATTTCCAAATTTTTGTACACCTTGGAAAATAATACCAATATCAAATCTATTGCAGTTTCAAAATGGATTAAATGGATCACCAGAACAATATGGAAAAGGTGTTAAATTTATTTCTGTAGGAGATATACTAAATAATATATATATTACTTATGACAATATAAAAGGTTTAATAGATATAGATGAAAAAACTTTAAATAATTATTCAGTAACATATGGTGATATTCTTTTTCAAAGAAGTAGTGAAATCATAAATGATATAGGAAGAACAAATGTATATCTTGATAAAAATAATATTGCAACATTTGGCGGTTTTGTAATTAGAGGAAAAAAAATTGGTCAATATAATCCTGTTTTCTTTAATTATTTGTTGAAATCACCTTCATCAAGAAAATCTATCATCAGATTAGGTGCTGGAGCTCAACATTACAATATAGGACAGGAAAATATAAAGACTCTTAATTTTTATTTTCCAGATGAAACAGAACAAGCGAAAATAGCATATCTATTCTCAAAAATAGATGAACGTATCCAAATTCAAATTAAAATCATTAGTGATCATACTTCTCTTAAAGAAGGAATATATAATCTAATGTTTAAAGAAAACCATGCTGAATTTAAATTAAAAGAATTAGCTAATATAGTAAAGGGAAAACAAATAAATAATGATCAATTATTGTCTAATGGCTTTTATTATATGATGAATGGCGGTACATCTCCATCTGGTTATCTTAACTCATACAATGTACTAGAAAATACAATTTCAGTTAGCGAAGGTGGTAATTCATGTGGATATGTTCAATTTAACAATAGTAAGTTTTGGAGTGGTGGACATTGTTATACAATACAGGATGTAAATTCAACATTAGTAGATAATAAATATCTATATCATTATTTGAAATATAAAGAAAAAGAATTAATGAATTTGAGAATAGGAACAGGTTTACCTAATATTCAAAAAAAAGATTTGGAAAATTTTATGATCTCTGTTCCTAGTCTATTAATTCAAAGGAAGAATCTTGCGTTGTTAGAAATGCTAGATAAAAAGAAATGCATATTAAATAAAGAACTTCAATGTTTAGAAAGACAAAAAAAGTATTTATTGTGTAATATGTTTATATAAACATATTGTTTAACAAATATTTTTTTTGCTGATGTAATTTATTCAAGATTATTTCTTCGTTCTCTATTTTTCTTTCAAAGGCAGTTACAGTTTTAACTAGTGATAACTGCTTTTCTTTTTCTAATTTTGGAATTTTTAAAGTGCATAATGTTGAAAATGATAATGCGAATCTAGTGCCTCCACTTTTTAGTTCTAAAATTTGTTTTTTTATATCAGTTGAATTGTTTAAATATAAAATAATAAACTCATTAATATATTCATTTGATGAAAATACTGGATAGGCTGGACTAACGATTCCTCTTTCAACAAGATTTTGTATATTAAATGTAAATAATCCGGTATCACTCATAGATCTATATGTACAATAACCTCTAGGGATGATTTTATATCCAGCTGTATTATCACTGGAAGCTTCTTTATTATTAAAATATTCTGATTGTAAATAAATACCTGATGCAGTTGAAGAAAGAACAGGATATTCATTGTTACTTGTGGTTTTTACATTGTAATCAAATAAAATGTCTTTTAATAATATTTTTTTCTTATCTTGAAATGGTGTCAATAATGAAGAAATAAGTATTTCTTTTGTAAAACTAAATCTTCAATGATTTTAATTTGGGTTTCTATACGATTTTCAATCAAGGCTATAAATCTTGATATTATCAATTGTTCTTTTAATGATGGTAAGTAAACTTTGCTATTAAGAAAAAATTTTTGATTCAGCGTTTTGTTTCTCCCAGCTCCACCAGGTGAAGCCATTTGAAGTACTTGTCTTCCTTTTTCTGTTTTGAAAAAATCTACAATATAGTCCAATGAATTATTTAATACTTTATACATTGGAAATCTATGTGAGACAACCATACCAATTTCTTTTTGAGATGTTTTAGCAACAGCTTGTTCCCAAGCAAATACGATATTAAGGATTAAACAATTTGATTCAACCCAAAAGATTTTTTTATTTCCAATTTGTTTTCCAGTTTCTGCTTTCTTGTAAAAAATTCCTTTTGAATGAGATCTGATACCAATTTGATAATATAATTTATTTTCATCAATATTTACTGGATTTGAAACACGTTGCAATATCTCTCCAAGAGTATATACGCAATATGAATTTGTAAAAGAAGAGAATCTCAAATTAGGAACACTATAGAAAATTCCACTTAAAAAATCATCCTTTATCACATAAATAAGGGATGATTTTTAATACTGGTTCCTAATTTGAGATTTCCTTTGTATAAAAATAAATGGGAATGTAAAAAGATAAAAGATATATTAAAAATATGCCACGGAAAGGATTATAAACATTTAGAATCAGGAAAATATCCAGTTTTAGGAACAAGCGGTATCTTTACATATGTAAATCAATATTTATGTGATTGGCCATGTGCTTTAATTGGAAGAAAAGGAGCATCACTAGATAAACCACATTATATGGATAGTCCGTTTTGGTGCGTTGATACTTTATATTATTCAAAGCCTGTAAAAAATAACAATCCTAAGTGGCAATATTATCTTTTTCAAACTATTAATTGGATGAAGATGAATGAATCTAGTGGTATCCCTTCTCTAAGAGCTTCAACAATTGAAAATATAGATGTGTTTGTTCCTAGTTATCAAGAACAGTCTAATATTGTTGAATTCTTAGATAAAATCGATCAAAGAATTGAAACCCAAATTAAAATCATTGATTCAATAAAATCTCAAAAACAGCAAATTAGAAATATTCTTTTCAATGATATTCATCAGACTCCAAATTGTTGTGTTCAGGATTATGTTGCTTATGAACAACCTCAAAAATATATTGTTCATGATTCTAATTATTTACCTTATAGCAAAGTCTTAATCCCTGTGTTAACTGCAAATCAGTCATTCATTTTGGGATATACTTCTGAAAATGATGGTATCTATAAAAAAGGTGATTGTATTATTTTTGATGATTTTACGAATGAAAGTAAATATGTAAATTTCCCATTCAAAGTAAAATCCTCTGCCTTAAAAATACTACAAACTAAAGAGGGTTTGCTTTTAAAATTCTTTTATGAATATTTACAATTTTTAAATTTTGAAGCTATTAATCATAAACGCCATTATTTATCTGAAGTTGCAATCACTGAAATCAATGTTCCTGATTTGAAAAAACAATCATATGTATGCAAAGTTTTATCTTCAGTTGATATAAAATTAAAAAACGAGGAAATTATTTTAAAAAATTATAAATTACAAAAACACTTTTTGCTTGCGAACCTTTTTGTTTAATGAAAAATATATTTTTTTAAATGAACATATTTTTCATTAAATAATTTTTTTGATTATATAAATTATAGAGCAGTTTTTTTTCTATAAATAATATTTCATTAATTAGTTGTATTAATTTGCTATATTTTTTTTGTAGATCTAGACAATCTGAAAATCTTAATTTATATTTATTCAAGTTTTCTTGATTAATACCTAATTGAGCAGAACCAGTTACTAATCTTTTTAAGTTATGATTATGATATTGTGAATTTATTAATGAAGAAAAATACAAGGGGTTATATTTACTATTTCTTAATTTTAATGCAAAAACATGATCACTTAAAACATATTTGTTTGATTCGTTAATATATAACGTTTTGCATATTATTTTTCCACCACCAATGTCATCTTTAGGCATGACTAAAGTACCTTTAGTTAATATAGATGTTATATCATCTGTATATTTTCCTGTAATATAATTTCCATTTGAATCTATTGTCCCCATGTCTACAATACAATATTTTCCATCATGTTTTTCCAATATTTTGCTGTTTGTTTTAATATCGAAAAGGTTACCTATAGATAATTCATTTGTGGCTGAATCAAATGCAACATGATTGTTAATTGATTTAATTTGGGATTCAATGGAACTAATGATTTTAATTTGGGTTTCAATTCTTTGATCGATTTTGTTCAAAAACTCACTGATTATTATTTGATTCTTTTCGTTTGCTATGTACATATTAAAGTTAAGCATATCATTTATACTAACATTTGTTTGATTACCTGTTCCACCAGTTGATGAAGCATAAAACTGTTTAAAAAAATTATTTGAATTTAATAGATAAAACAAATATTTCTCATTAATATTTAACGGTTTAATTAAAGCACATCTTTGATTTAATAATAAATTATTTGGATTATTCAATTGAACAGTATAACCGTAATCTTTTTTATTAACTGTTCCGGTTAAAGTGATAAGAATATCATTTTTATGTATTAAGTATTCTAATTCCTTTTTTGTTGGATTATCTATAAAAGAAGGATTACGTGTTAAATCTAATACCCCATTATATAAATTTCCCATCTTAATAATTTGATATTCTCCTTTTGATTTCATCTTTCTTGAATCAAATGCATATCCGCCAGTAATGGAACATATATTACCTAGTTTCACTTTTGATAATTTATCTGAATGGTAATATCTCAAATTAGGAACATTAATAATGAAAAGTATTTTAAAATTATTCTTTGACCAGAAAGGAGGAATAAAAATGGTCGAAGAAAAAACTATAAATGAAATTGCAAAAGAATGGGAGGAGGATAAAAGAAGGTATGTAAAGAAATCAACAATTGCAGCATATCAATTATTAATTCAAAATCATATAAGTCCTTATTTTGGTGAATTAAACAAAGTATGTGAAGAGGATGTACAAAAGTTCGTTTTAAAAAAATTAGATGATGGATTAAGTGAGAAAACAATAAAAGATATAATTATTGTTTTAAAAATGATTTTAAAATTTGGAGTAAAATTAGGATATTTAGAATATGTTCAAATAGATGTTAAATTTCCTACAAATCATGAAAATAAAACATTAGATATTTTAACAAAACAGGATCAAAAGAAGATTATGGATTATTTAAGAGATAATTTTACTTTTAGAAATTTAGGTATTTTTATATGTCTTAGTACAGGTATGAGAATTGGTGAAATATGTGGATTAAGATGGTGTGATGTGGATGTTGCAGAAGGTGTTATAAAAGTAAGACATACATTGCAAAGGATATACATAATTGAGGGTGAACAAAAGCATACAGAATTATTATTAGATACACCAAAAACATCAAATTCTATTCGAGATATTCCAATGTCAACAGAGTTGTTAAAAATGATTAGATCTATAAGTAAAGTGGTGAATGAAAATTATTATGTTATTTCTAATGATATAAATCCAATTGAACCGAGAACGTATAGAAATTATTATAAAAAACTTTGTAAAAAATTAGATGTCCCGGAATTAAAATTTCATGGATTAAGACATAGTTTTGCTACGAGATGTATTGAATCAAAAGCAGATTATAAAACAGTATCTGTTCTTTTAGGACATTCAAATATCAGTACAACACTAAATTTGTATGTTCATCCTAATAAAGAGCAAAAAAAGAAATGTATCAATAAAATGTTGAGATCATTGTCAGCTAAATAATTGATCATGTTAAAAAATCCAGAGATTTCTTCATCTCTGGATTAAGTGTATTTAAATATAAATTTATAATAAATATGTTTATATAAAATAAAAAACAACCCGAAGGTTGTTGTTTATTAAATGGCGTCCACGAAGGGATTCGAACCCCTGACCGCACGCTTAGAAGGCGTGTGCTCTATCCAGCTGAGCTACGTAGACATTACTTACTTTCAACTGCTTAATTAGAATAGCATAGATGATTTATAAATGCAATATTTTTTTATAAAAAATCACTTTTTTAATAAAAAAGCATTGATGCATAAAACACCAATGTTTATTCTTGATAAGTATTTAAATTTTTAAATTCAACATCTAATTTTTTACCGTCAACATGAATAACACAATAACTTCTTGAACTTCCACCACGAGGAAGGGTTGTCGATCCTGGGTTTATGAAAGTATATCTGTCTATTTTTTCATAAGTAGGGACATGAGTGTGCCCCGAAAGTAAGACATCACAGTTAGCTTCTTGTAATGTGTAGATCATTTTAGATTCTCGATCAAAGTAACCAAAACGATGTCCATGACAGACATAAAAATTCAAATCTTCTACTTTAAATTGGATATGTTCAGGGAAATCACTATACCAATCATTATTTCCTTTTACACAAAGCCAATCTTGCATATCATAAGTTTCTGCCTCACTATCACCACAATGAACATAACAATCACCATCAGGCTCTAATTTTCTTACAAGATCGATCATTGCATGATAACCATGACTATCTGACATTACGACAATTTTTTTCATTTCTCATCACCGATAACTATTATAACAAAAAAATGAGAATCTGCACTATATTTGTATGATATTATCAATAGTAGAACTTACATTTTTGTCTTCTTCTATAAGTTCATTGTCTATAAATATCTGTACATTGCTGACATTTGGAATAGACAAAAAGGATTTTTCAAGTCTTTGATATAAAACGGGACTAATGCTTTCGTCGTTTTCTAAAATACGTGAAGAGAGATAAATAGAAAGAATACCATCATTTAGTTGAGATTTTTTTGTAGTTTCAATTTTAGTAGAATTATCAAAATGATCTAATAAAAGGGATACTTTTTGATCAATCGATTGATTTGCACTTTGAATACGGGTACTTGTTGGAATATAATATGTTTTTCCTGCAATCTTTTTTTCATTATAAACAAGAACAGAGGATGTTTGATAAAGATCAAAAGAAGAGGTTTCAAAATTATTTATGCCTAATTTGGCAGTCATACAACTTAATGGAATTGTTGTGTTTTTAAAGTTTGAAACAGTTTTTCCGTTGATTTTCATATTAATTTTAGTAATGCCATCCTTACAAAATAAATAACTTAAGGCTTCACAAATATCGAGAGCTTGTTGATCGTTTTTTATAGGAAAATGATTTGTGAAATCAAATGTCAATTGATCAGGTTCAATAATGAGAGCATTTAATTCAAGTTTTTTATTAAAGAGAGGATAGAGACCTATTTCTTTGTAATCTGTCGATTTCATTGTTTCAATAATTCCTCGATAATTGTTTTCAATTTCATCTTTGACACCGATATCAACAGAAACAGGAATCAAAGTCTCATCTTGATCTTTAAAAATAACGGTCTGTATATTTGTTGCTTTTGCCTCTTTTTTTACATCATCATTTTTAAAATAAACAAAAGTTGCAAAAATACATAAAAAAAACATAGAAATATTTCTTAAATACTTTTTAAACATGTGATCACCTCAATACCTAAAGTATGAAATATGATAGAAAATAGTCTTAAAATTTGCCTTTTTTGAAGATTTATTTTATATTATAATAGCGAAAAAATGAAGGAGGGATAGATGTGCCACTTACTGATGATGATTTTGTGAAGAATGGAAAACTAGAGGGTTATAGTGAAATGATTCAAAAATTACATGATGAAGAACAAACACAACCCGAAATCACATACGATTTACAATTAGATGATGAGGATGAGGAAGAATGATAGAAGATTTAATTGAAACAGGTCAATATAAAGAAGCTTTACGTTATTTAAATGATTTAGAAGATGAAAAAGTACGTTATCAAAGACTTGTTTGTCTTTATGGTATGCAAGAATTACAACAAGCCAAAAAAGAAGGTTTGAAAGCAAAAGCTCTTGCAGAAGAAACGTATTATGATGTGGTTGCTATTTATGTTTCTATTTTAAAAGACCTTGAAGAATTTGAAGAGGCAATCAATATCATTGTAGAAGAATTATCAATGCCTTATATACCTTATCAATATGAAACGGTTTATAATGCAGCATACGATGAATTATTACTTGCTAAACAAGAAGCTTCTTTAGAAGGAACAAGTCAAAAAATCTTTAATGAAGAAGAAATTGAAAATATTTTAACCAAAGAAGATACCAATGAAGATTTACTTTATATGGCTATTGAACAAATGGAAGGGATGAATATTCGTCGTATGATTGTTCCTATTCGTCAATTTATTAGAAATAATGATAAACCAGACTTTGCGAAAAGTTTATTAATTGAATTGATGATTGATCAAGAAATTGATGAAGATATGGAAGTTATTAAAAAAGGAATTTCTTATGAAGTTAATCCTAGCTATGCACCTATGGTTTTAAATCAAGAAGCAAGCTATGAAATCTATAAATTATTAATGGAAGCTTTAGAAGATGACAATCCTTCATTACTTGCTATGTGCGAGCAATTCTTGAATTTCTATCTTTATTCAATCTATCCAAAATATATTGATGTACAAGATTATCGTAGTATTGCTGGAGCAATTCATTATCATTTAGCATCATTACAATATATAGATATTGAATTAGAAGATATTGAATATCTTTATAATTGTGATCAAGAAGAAGTAAAAGATGTATTAGAAACAATACAATTAGTCGAATATTAAAATTTATGAATATAGTTGAATTTAAAAAAAGGTTAGTATATAATGTCTTTTGATACGGAATAAGGAGAAATAATATAATGAGAACAACTACAAAAAAATTAGAAAATGCTGTTACTCAAATTAAAGTAACATTTGATAAAAAAGAATGGACAGAAGCTCAAGATGCAGCTTTAAAAAGATTAGCTACAAAAGTTAAATTAGATGGTTTTAGACCAGGTAAAGCTCCAGTTGCCATGATTAAAGCAAAACTTGGAAAACAAGCTATTTATGATGAAGCTACAGATCAAATCTTACAAAAAAGATATGCTGATATCATGAAAAAAGCAGAAGTTGCTCCAATTGCTCAACCAACATTAAATATTGATAGTGTTGATAATGACAACTTAAAAATCACAATCTTATGTCCTGTTAAACCTGAAGTTGAATTAGGTGAGTACAAAGGATTAGAAGTTAAAAAAGGTAGAGTAACTGTTGCTAAAAAAGATATTGAAGCACAAGTTGAAAATTATCGTCATCAATTTGCTGAATTAACTACTAAAGAAAACGGTGAAGTTGCTAAAGGTGATACAGTAGTTATGGACTTTGAAGGATTCATTGATGGTGAAGCCTTCGAAGGTGGAAAAGCTGAAAACCATTCATTAGAAATCGGTTCTGGACAATTCATTCCAGGTTTTGAAGATCAAATGATCGGTATGACTTGTGAAAATGAAAAAGATGTTGTTGTAACATTCCCAGAAGATTATCAAGCTACTGAATTAGCTGGGAAAGAAGCTACATTCAAAGTAACTGTTCATGAAATTAAAGAAAAAACATTACCAGAAGCTGATGATGAATTAGCTAAAGATGTTAACATTGATGGTGTTGAAACTTTAGATCAATTAAAAGATCATATTAAGACTCAATTAAAATCACAAAAAGAAACTGAAGTTGAAAATAAATTCTTCTCAGATTTAACAAGTGCTTTAATTGAATGCTGTAAAGTAGAAGACAGTGAAGCTTTATTAAATTCTGAATTAGATACAATGTTAAGAGAAGTTGAAATGAACTTACAACAACAAGGTTTATCATTTGAATTATATGAACAATTCACTGGTAAAAACAAAGATGCAATCAAAGCTGATTTAACTGATCAAGCAAAAGATAGAGTTAAATTAAACTTAATCTTAGCTGCAATCGTTGAAGCAGAAAATATCGAAGTAACTGATGAAGAACGTAATAGCGAATTAGAAACAATCGCAAATACATATAATAGAGACTTAGAAGAAATCAAACAAATCTTCGCTCAAAATATGTACCAAATCGATGCTGATATTTTAAATAGAAAAGCGTTAGACGTTGTTAAAGAAAACTTAAAGAAATAGTTTAAAAGACGCGTAAGCGTCTTTTTAAAAAAGGAGGATTATTATGAGTGAAAGTACATTATTAACCCTTCCTGTTGTGTGTACAAGAGGAATGATTGTCTTTCCGGGTAACCGTTTATCATTAGATGTAGGGCGCCCTCTTAGTTTAAAAGCACTTGAACTTTCAAGTCGCGACTTTGATAACAATATCCTATTTGTTTCACAAATCAATCCTATTGTTGATGATCCAAAATATGATGATGTTTATCATGTTGGAACTTTATGTAAAATTGAAAAGAAAATCCGTCGCGATAGTGCAGGAACAATCAAATTAACTGTTACTGGGGAAAAAAGAGTTTATCTTCAAGATTTTAAGATTGAAGAGGGTTCTATTTTTTCAACAGCTGAAGTTTTAGAAGATATTTATGGGGATTCCAATGAAGAAGTTGCTTTGGTAAGAAAAACAACAGCTTACTTTGAACAAGCAAGACGTCATATGCCTCATATTCCAGCTGAAAGTTTAACTTTACTTTCAAATGGAACGTCAGCAAGCTTACTTGCTGATACAATTGGTCAATATTTACCAATTGATTTAGATAGAAAACAAAAAATTCTTGAAGAAAGAGATATCAATAAAAGACTTTTCTTAGTTGCAAGTTCAATTGAATCTGAAAAAATGATCAATCAATTAGAAGATACAATTAATCGTAAAGTCAAAGAAAGTATTGATGAAAATCAAAAAGAATACTATTTAAGAGAAAAATTAAGAGCAATTAAAGATGAACTTGGTGATACAGTAGATAAAGGAGACGATGCTGAACAAATTCGTGAAGAATTAGCAAAAAATCCTTATCCACAATATATCAAAGATAAAGTTGAAGAAGAATTACGTCGTTTTGAAGCAATGCCACCAGCATCTTCAGAAGCAAACGTAGTAAGAACTTATATTGATTGGGTGATGAAAACACCTTGGTATCAAGAAACAAAAGATCAAGAAGATATCTCTAAAATTGAAGCTGTTTTAGAAGAAGATCATTTTGGTTTAGAAAAAGTAAAAGAAAGAATTGTGGAACATTTGGCAGTTAAACAGATGACACAATCTTTAAAAGCACCGATTATCTGTTTAGCAGGTCCACCAGGTGTAGGGAAAACAAGTATTGCGAAAAGTATTGCGCGAGCTCTAGATCGTAAATTTGTTAAAGCCTCTTTAGGTGGAGTTAGAGATGAAGCAGAAGTTCGTGGACATCGTCGTACTTATTTAGGTTCAATGCCTGGACGTATCATTCAAGGAATGAAAAAAGCCGGTGTGGTTAATCCTGTCTTCTTATTAGATGAAATTGATAAGATGGCAAGTGATTATAAAGGGGATCCAACAAGTGCGATGCTAGAAGTTTTAGATCCTGAACAAAATTCTCAATTTTCTGATAACTATATTGAAGAGCCTTATGACTTATCTAAAGTTCTCTTCATTGCGACAGCTAATGATTTAGGTGGTATTCCAGGACCTTTAAGAGATCGTCTTGAAATTATTGAAGTATCAAGCTATACAGAACAAGAAAAATTAATGATTGTAAAAGAACACTTAATTAAAAAACAATTAGAAGCACATTCATTAAAACCTGAACAAATGATTCTTTCTGATGATATCATCATGGAAATCATTCAACACTATACACGTGAAGCCGGTGTTCGTGAACTTGAAAGATATATTGCTAAATTATGTCGTAAAACTGTTTTAGCTATCTTAAAACATAAAGTTGATTCAGTGACTATTGATAAAGATAAATTGGTTGAATTCTTAGGAAAAGCACCATTTGATCACACAAAGAAACTTCCTCGTCCACAAGTTGGGGTAGTTACAGGTATGGCTTATACACAATTTGGTGGAGATATTTTACCAATCGAAGTCAATCATTTTGATGGTACTGGTAAATTTATTATTACTGGTCAATTAGGCGATGTTATGAAAGAATCGGCATCAATTGCTTTAGATTATCTAAAAGCCAATAAAGAAAAATATGGTTTAGATGATAAAGCCTTTGATAAACAAGATATTCATATTCATGTTCCTGAAGGAGCTATCAAAAAAGATGGTCCATCAGCAGGTGTCACTCTTACAACTGCAATCTATTCAGCTTTTACAAATAAACCTGTAAGAGATGATGTTGCCATGACAGGAGAAATCACTTTACGTGGTAATGTCTTACCAATTGGCGGATTAAAAGAAAAATCAATTTCTGCACATCGTTCAGGAATTAGAAAAATCATTATTCCTAAGGAAAATGAAAAAGATATCGAAGATATCCCAGAATCAGTAAGAAACGATTTAGAAATTGTTTTAGCGGATCATATTGATACAGTTTTAGAACATGCGATTGTTAAATAACGGAAATCTTGAATTTTCGTTATTTTTTTTGTACAATACAAAAGGTGATGAAAAATGGTAAAAATTAAAAAAGCAGAATATATTTTATCGGCTGCATGGAAAAGTCAATGGCCAGAAGAAAGTTTTCCAGAAATGTGTCTTGCTGGACGTTCAAATGTAGGAAAAAGCAGTTTTATTAATACAATGTTATCAAGAAATGGACTTGCCAAGGTTTCAAGTACCCCAGGTAAAACAAAAACACTTAATTTCTTTAATGTTAATGATGCGCTTTATTTTGTAGATGTTCCAGGTTATGGCTATGCCAAAGTTGCAAACAATGTGACAAAACAATTTGGTAAAACCATGGATGAATACATTAGTGAAAGACAAACTTTAAGAGGGTTTATTTTATTGGTAGATTATCGTCATAAACCTACAAAAGATGATGTAATGATGTATGAATTTGTAAAACATCATGGTGTCCCAGTCATTGTAGTGGCAACGAAAGAAGATAAATTAAAACGTAATGATTTAAAGAAAAATGAAAAGCTTATTAAAGATACTTTACATTTTGATCCAAGCGATACTTTTATTCGCTTTTCTAGTTTGAAGAAAAAAGGAATTCAAGAAGCTTGGAACGCTATTTATGAATTATGTGATATTGATTTTGAGTAGGGAAACCTACTTTTTTTCATATCTTGTTTGTTTTTGCATATTCTTTGTTAGGAGGAAGAATATGCAAAAAATATTTTACGAAAAAGAAATTGATTTGTTTCACCGTTTAAAAGAATTAGTGAGTTTAACAGTTGATGAATCCATTGATTATAAAATGGAAGAACATGGGATTCGTGCTTTAGGAACACTAGCAATCAAGGGAGAATATTTGAGTGATGAAAAGAAAAACTTTTTAGAGAATGTAGAACTTGATATTTATGCAGATGAACAAAAGATCATTGATCCACAAGATTTTCATTTAAAAGTAGAAGATTTTCATTATGATATTCAAGATGGTAATCTTAAAATCAAGATAGAAGTTGGTGTTTATGGAGTCGAAGAAGGAGAAAATCGATACATTCGGGTAGATCCAGATCCGCTTGAAGAAATTGAAGCATTGACACGTGATCTTGATGAAAAAAAGAAAGAAATAAAACCACAAATAGAAAAGATGCAAGTAGAAGAAATGCAAGTAGAAGAAATGCCTGAAAAAAAGGTAGAAGAATTAAGTGAAAAAGTCTATGAAACCAAGGTTAAAAATGAAGTTGAAGATGATCAAGAAGATATAGGGGCTTATTATCTTTATGTTGTTTGTGCAAATGATACGTATGAAAGTATCGCTAAAGCCTATAACATGGATGAAAAAGTGATTCGTGATTATAATAATAACTTGAGTCTAGATGTAGGGCAAATATTGATTATTCCTTATGATCCAAAATCTGATACAAACAAAGTATGATTTAGAAGTTATTGGACTCATTCAATTGAGTCCAAAGGTTTATAAGGTAAAAACAAAGCAAGGCTTTTATTGTGTAAAAATAATACAAGATAAAAAACTTGAAAATGCCTATCAACATATTCAAACACTACATCTGCATCATTTTATTTCAATCATTAAAAATAAAGAGGATCATTATTTTACCCCTTATCAAGACAAGTTTATTTATTTAATGCCCTATTTAGTGTATAAAAATGCAATTCAAAAAGAACTCAAAATTAAAATGTATTATCAAATAATTGCGTATTTACACAAAAAATCTTTTTTTATTCAAAGTGAAGATGTGTCTTTTTTTGAAAGACAAAAAGAAGATCTTTTAAGCCTTATTCAAATTAGAAAAGATGAATTTGAAAGAATGATGAAAGAATTTGAGTTTAAAAAATATAAAGCACCATCGGGGTGGATGCTTGTTTTAAATTATTATCGAATTATTGAGTTTTTAAATCAATCTCGGTATTATTTGAGTCGTTATTTTGAAAGTGTTAAAGAGAAGAAAGAAATAAGACTCTCTTTAATTTATCATCATTTTGATTTGAATCATATTTTTGTAGATCAACAAAAACTGATTTCGATTGATCAAATGAAAATTAATTACTGTATCTATGATCTTGTTGAACTTTTTCAAAATCAAAAGGATCTTTATGAATGCGTTGCTTTATTTGACGGATATTTAGAAGAAATTGATTTGTATCAAGAAGAAAAATTATTACTTCTTTGTTTGTTGTCTATCGTTCCCCATGTATCTTTAAATGAGGATGAAAATAATAATATTCAAGAAATGGCAAAGCTGATTTGTTATATGGATGGCATTGTAAAAATATTTAAAAAGATAGAGATTGACGAGGTATAAGCAATTTGTTAGAATAGTAATGCAATGATTTGGAGGAGTAGTTCTTCTTTGTTTGATAGAGAGTCCCGTTTGCTGGAAAGGGATAAATGAAAAGAGTGAAGGTAGCCAAGGAGCATGTTAGATGAAATAAAGTAGTTTAACACGTAGAACTGCGTTAAAGTTTTGAGGTGCTAAGTGTTTACTTAGAACTAAGGTGGTATCGCGATTAAGTCGTCCTTAGAGGGAGGACTTTTTTATTTTAAGGAGGAAAAAGATGAATTATTTTACAGAGTATTGGTATGTATGGATTATTTTTGCTATCATGTGTGTGTTCTTGTTTAGTTTTTATGGTAAAAAATTTAAACAATTAAAAGAAAAAAGAAAGCAATATGAAGAAAAATTAGCTCAAGAAAAAGATATGTTTTCTCATCTTACAAGTGATGTTTTTGATAAGATTGAACCAATTGATCTAACAAGAGCTGTTATTTTTCATATTAATGCGAAAGAAGATCGTCTATATGAAGATGATAACTATGATGGAAATATTATTCCTTATTTAACACATGAGGAATTATTGATTTATACAATGTACCAATTAGAATGTTCTTTAGAAGGGGGAAGAGGTTCAATCCATTCGTTTTTTATAACAGAACCTTATTGTAATTATCGACCTTATTATAAAGAAGCATTTGAAACAATGAAATGTTATGATATTGCTCATTTATTAGAAGAAGCTGAAAAAT
>OIZF01000695.1_pt1 | contig 22386 bp, 25 predicted proteins | sample 1588471 | NCBI WGS metagenome assembly OIZF01 (sample SAMN03283279) | human gut metagenome | biome: human-associated habitat; material: feces | host: Homo sapiens | place: Peru | collected 2012
TAAAACATCTAGCATGTCCTACATGTAATCCTGCTCCTGATGGATATGGAAACTCCACTAACATATAATATTTTTTCTTATTTTTATCTTCTGTTACTTTAAAAGTTTCCTCTTTTTCCCATTTATTTTGCCACTTTTTTTCTATTTCTTTAAAATTATACATAATATTCCTCCTTAACAAAAAATTCTCTATTGTTATAGGGACGAATTACTCGTGGTACCACCCTACTTCATAGAGAACTATCTTATTGCTTTAACGCAGCGAACGGTATATCATTTCCTATATACAACTCCAAAGCAAGTTCATAACCTTTTTATCAAACATTTGCACCAACCATGTTTTCTCTAACATAAAAAATATTACTACTACTCTTTTTCTTCGTTTTTGAAACTATAATTCATTATAGTATATATTTTTTTAAAATTCAAGTTCTTTTCAAAAGTTTATTGATTACTCTTGTTTTTTTTGCTATAATTTTTTTGAGGCCGGTTTAGTTTAATGGCAAAACAAATCACTCGTAATGATTAGCTATAAGTTCGATTCTTATAACCGGCACCAGTAAGCAATCTGTCCAAACTTTTAAAGTTTAGGACTTAAATATATAAGTATCAATTTCAAATAAGAAGTTGGTACTTTTTAATTGTTTAAGTAAAGGAGGACAGATAAAATGGTAACTATTGCAAAGAAAGAATTAAAAATTGATAACGAATTAAAGAACAAAATAGAATTTACATGTAGTTTTTGTAATACTACTCCTACTATTATCAATGGTAATATAAGGAAAGCTAATAAGACAAATTTAAACTACATAGAACCCCATAGAATTATTATTAAAGGTGTTACATTTTTAGTCTTTAATTATTCTAATGAAATCTTTATTGAGAATTTATCTAATAGAATTAAATTATCTGATTTAGAAACCTTTATTAAACAATTAAACTAAATATAAATATTTGTACCAACTTCCTTTAAAATTGTCTTAAAATAGGCAAAAAATGGTAAAGTATATTATTACTATCAATGTAATGTTTGTAAAATAACAATTAAAGAAATTAAAATAGAAGATGCAGTTAAAACATTACTTGCTGATATTTTAGAATATGATAATGTTGTTAATGAGTTCTTTTTACCAGTATTAAAATCTAAAATAGATAATCCAAAAGAAGAATTAAGTAAAGAACTAAAAAAATTAAATAATAAAGCAGATGAATTACAAAATAAATCTAACGAGATTAATGATATTATTGATAATCTAAAACCTACATTAATGAATAAAAATAACTACCCTATTTCTAATGAGGATGTAGATAAGATTAAAAAATATATAGAACAAACTAATAATACTACTTCTAATTTGAGAGATGCAAATGATATAAATATAGTCTTAAAAAAATATAAAGATGATTTAAGAGAACATTCAAATGCAGTTAGAAACTTGAAAAAGAAAATTAAAACTCGTGATGATAGAATTGAAGAATTAGAATATGATTTGAATGATGCCAATGAAACTATTGACGAATTAGAAGATAAAGTATCAGAATTAGAAAAAATAGTTGACTACTTTAAAACATTATGGAAAAAGTTTATAGAATTTTTACAAAACAAATTCTTCTCTAATGATAAATATAATGTTGTCATAAATGATTTATATGATGAAAATATACTTGATGAAAATGACATTGAGATGATCCAAAATAACAAAAATAATGATAAAAATGATGATTTTGAACGATAATTTATAAAAAGTGAAAAAAGTATGATAAAATAATAAGTAATTACAAGGGAGATTTAATTATGAATGTAAATGAAATTTTATCAGCAATGACAAAAGAACAAATAAAAGATTATAAAGATAGTTCAATTGAAATGCAAACATTTGCAGGACAAAGTCTAGATGATATAGTTATAAAATTGGAACAATTAAGAAGACAAGGAAAGCTAAACTATTATGCAAATTGGAATGGTATTAAGTTATATTCATTAGATGTAACTATGGATAGTGCTTTTAAGGAATGTTTAAATTGTTCTAGGAAGACATGGCTTAAAAGAGAAAAAAGATGGTTTGAAGATGATGAAGCAAGTATTAAAAAATGGGAAAAAGAGGCACAAGAAAAATTGCCAACTTGGATAGAAGAAGGAAAAAAATATATCCATCCTGAAAAATTTGAAATTTGGAAAAAAAATTGTATTTCTTCAGCAAATGGCGATTATTATGGATTAGAAGTGGAAAAAGCATTAGAAATAATGGCAATGCTAGAAGATAAAGTTGAATTACCAAAGATAAAACAAAAAATAAAAGATGATGGACATAGTGGAATGACTTATTCTAGTACAATGAATTTAGTTTTATTCTATGCAAAACGAGGTCCTGCTTTATATAATTTTATGAATAAAAATAGAATGTCAAAAATAGATAAAAAATATGTTTCTAAAATAAAAGAACTTAATAAAAAACTAAATATGGGTTATAAATATTCAGAAGCAATGGAAGAGTTAAAAGATCATAAAATTATGGATATTTCAATATCTTTAGATTTAACAAATTATGATGAATATACTAAATATAAAGAAGATTATTACAAAGGAACTATTTTAATTAATGAGGATTTAACATTTGAAGGTGTTATAAATGATGAAAAATATATAACTGGTAAAATGTTAGGTAATGATGGAATAACATTTGCTGATTTTTGCAATTATACAAAGGCATCTCACTATTGTGGAATTAGGCGCAATGATAAATTAATTGGAAGACATGAAATTTATTCTGTTTCTAGTGGTGTTACTGATAAAGGTGGTGTCATTATAAAATTAGCAGATTCAACAAAAAATTTTGTTGATGAAATTGATTTAGAAACTAAAATAAAACAATTAAAAAAATATTTTGATGATGATGTTAAAGATATGTGTATATGGTTTAGTACAAACATCGATTCAGAAACACAAAGAACATTTATGATATTAAGAAATGAATTAAATGAAAGATTAGTTAATGTTCTATCTAATCAAATTAATCATGATAAATTATTAGAAGAACAACAAATAAAAAATGAAAAAATAAAACAATTGAGATTACAAAGAAAATTAGAAAAAAGTAAACAAAATGGTAAATAAGTATTTAATTATTCATCAGATTAGTTTATAATTATATTAAGAAATTGATATAAATATTATATTAATTACTTACTTTAGCGAAAAAAGTTTGAAATAACTTTCTTACTCGCACCAGATTGATTGATACTCAAAATTTTCGAGATAATATAAAAACTACTTTCAAATCGGAAGTAGTTTTATTTTACTAATTTAATAATGCCTTAATTTTTTATTATATTTATTTAACTATTTTCTTTAAAGCCTTAATTTTATCATTTAGAGTTTCTATTGCTTGATCTATATATATTCCATTCTCTAAATTAATATCTAAGTAAGACAATGCTTCAGAAACAGAAACACTATTTCCGGCAGATAAAAATCTCTTATATTTTTCCACTATTCCGTCTTCTTTTTCTAAAATACGATAAGCGATATTATTAGCAATAGCCATACCAATACTATATTGATATAAATAATAAGAATCTTGCATTATAAAATGAGGTATTTTACTCCAGCCATATTTTAAATTATCATCATAGCTAAATGTCATGCCATTATATTTCTTGCTTAACTCCATATATAGTTCATTTAAGTTGTCTGCTGTTAAATTTCCTTCTTTGCCTAATTTATGAATCACAGTGTGTTCAAACTCTGTTAACATTACTTGTCCAAACAATGAATTTCCAATTCCATTAATAATGTTATTCATAATATAAATTTTTTCTTGCTCATTATCGCAACATTGAATCATATATTCATTAACAAGTATTTCATTCACTTTAGAAGCAATTTCTGTTAGAAAATAGCTAAACTCAAAATTTTGAAAGGCATTGTTTGTTTTTGAATAATAAACATGAAGCGCATGTCCAATTTCATGAGCCAATGTTCGAGCTGATGAAACAGATGCATTGTAATTAATTAGTACATAAGGAACACCTACATAAGAAATACAGGTAAATGACATGGTTCTTTTATTTTCTTTGGGATAAACATCTACCCAACCTTCTTGAAACATTTGGTCAATCACTTTTATATAATCTTCTCCTAAAAGAGATAAACTATTTTTGATGATAGATAAAGTTTCTTTTAAAGAATATTCTATTTTCGGAATATCACAAAGAGAAACATTAGTATCATAAACATGGTATTCTTCTAATCCAGATATTTTCTTTTTAAAATCTACGTAATCATGCATTATGTTCAAATGGTCGTTAATTTTTTTGATTAATACATCTACAATATCATCTGGTAATTCTAATTCAAACAATTTCTTAGATAATAATGTAGGGTATTTTTCTTTTTGAGCTAATGTAATATCATTTTTTAACTTTTTCAAATAAATATCAGTGAGTTTTTGATTACAACTTTGATATGCTTTGGTGTAAGTATCAAATACTAGTTTTCGATTAGATTGTCTAGAATTGATAATTAAGTCATTATATGTATTACGATTAAGGATTTTATTTTCCCCATCTATATTAACGTTTTCAAAAGAAACATCCGATTGAAACATATCTTGGTATTCTTGCTTTAATTTACTTTCTATTAAATCATGATTTGCTTGAGCTTCTTCATTTAAGGAAATATGTTGATTTCTTCTCAAGATAGAAGAAAAATATCTAACATAATCCTTAAACTGATTTTCATTTAAATACTCTAATACCACTTTATTATTTTGAATTATTTTATTTTCGAAAATGGCATTTACTTTTTGTATTTCACTATATAAAGATAAAGCATCTTCTAATTTCTTTTTATAATCTTTTAATGTAGAATTTACATCTAAATGTCTTTTTGCATAACAGTACAATTTTTCTACTAATTCATCACATTCTAATTTTAGTAAAATAAAATGGAACAAACTGTCACTAGTATTTAAACAATCATCTAACAAATGATTTAAATTATCTATTTTATTTTTTAAATTTTCAAAATCTTCATTCCAATCTTTATCACTTGCATAAAGATGTGTAAAATCCCACTCTACTTTCATTTTAAACCTTCTTTCACTTTTTTCTTATTACTATTATATCATATTCCCAAAAATCAAGACACAAAAAAACCGATAAATCGGTTTAATATACAAATGGTGGGCCTGAATGGACTTGAACCATCGACCTCACGCTTATCAGGCGTGCGCTCTAACCAGCTGAGCTACAAGCCCATTTGCTAAATGACTATTAAAGTATATCGTATTTTAATAAATATTTCAAGTACTTTTTTTACAATTTTAGCTATTTTTTGTAATTCTACTCTATTATATAAAATTTAATGAAAAAAATGCATAAAAAAAGGATATAAATTATATCCATACAGCAAATAATACACCTGCCATTGCGCAAAGAATTCCAAAAAACCAAAATAGTTTTACAATATCTCTTTCATCCCATCCCAATTTTTCAAAATGATGATGAAGTGGTGTCATTAAAAATATTTTTTTACCATTATACATAACAGATAAAGTCTGAATAATGCATACCAATGTTTCTACAATAAACACTAACATAATAATAATAAAAGTAATTTCATGGTTGGTTAGAATGGCAATACTTGCTAGGCTACCACCAAGCGCTAAAGAACCAGTATCACCCATAAAAATTTTAGCAGGATAAGTATTGTAAAATAAAAATCCCATTAAACTACCTACCATGATAAAACAAAAAACCGCTATGTCTCCAGAACCTGCAATCCAAGTAGAATTCCATGCAATTAAACCAAAAGCAAGAAAAGCAATTAAAGATAATCCACCTGCTAATCCATCTAATCCATCCGTAATATTCACAGCATTTGAACTAGCTATTAAAACAAATAAAATAAATGCTCCATAAAGCCAGCCCATATGGATTTCAATGCCAAGAGTAGAAATATACATAGAAGGTTCATGTCCTGTTTTCATAAACAAATAAAAGAAAATAATAGCTATAATTAATTGACCAAACAACTTTTGAATTTCTGTTAATCCATTATTATTTTTTCGTTTAATAATTAAAAAATCATCAATAAAGCCAATCGAAGCATATCCTATAAAAACAAACAAAATAATAAATAAATTAGTGGTATACTCTATTTTATTAGTTATAAACAATAAGAATATTGTAATTAAAGTAGATAAAATAAAGATAAGTCCTCCCATTGTTGGAATGCCATCTTTTTCTTTATGTTTATTTTTTAAAAAGACACTAACCGTTTGACCTATTTTCTTTTTTCTTAAGAATGGAACCAATAAGAATCCAATCAAAATACTCAATATAAATCCTATCATCATAGCCAAAATGGATTTTGCTAAAATTAACATATTTCATCTCCCTCTTTAGAATGTTTTTCTAAATACTCCAATACTACTTTTTTATCATTAAATGGTATTTTTTCTTTTCCAATTACCATAAATTCTTCATGACCTTTTCCCAAAATTAACAACACATCATTTTTCGTTAATCGTTCTATTCCCTTTTCAATTGCCTTTTTTCTATCTAGACAAACTTCATAATTTTGATATTGAATACCTTTTGTCATATCAGCAACAATTTGATTAGGATCTTCAAAATGTGGATCATCATTTGTAATGATAAAATATTTAGCATAAGAACCAACAATATTTGTCATAATTGGTCTTTTTGTTCTATCTCGTTCTCCTGTACATCCAAATACTATATAGATATCTCCTTGTACAAATTCTTTAACAGTCGAAATAAAGTTTTCCAAGGCATCAGGTGTATGAGCATAATCGATAATAATGCTATTATTTTTGTATTCAATTTTATCCATACGACCTGCTGGTGCATCTAATTTTTTTACTACATCAGCAATTTCATTATCTTTAAAATGGAATTGTTTTAATAAAGCAACTGCTACTGTAATATTATAAATATTATATCTACCTATTAATTTTGTTTTCATAGGTAATTGATTGACAAAAAAAGTAGATCCTTGATGACTCATTTTTATATCATGAATTTGATAATCGCTTTTTTCAAAACCATAAGTAAAATTTTTATTTTCTTTTAATAAAAAATAATCTTTATAAGAATCATCCGCATTTACAATAGCAACGCCATTCTTTTTTAACGAATGAAATAATATTTGTTTTGCTAGAGCATAATTTTCCATTGTTTTATGATAATCTAAATGATCTTGTGTTAAATTAGTAAAGATTGCATAATCAAAGTGAATTGTTTTTAATCTACCATTATATAGGGCATGACTACTAGTTTCCATAATGACAGTTTTATAACCAGCATCATAGGCTCTCATAAGTAAATCATATGTATCACAAATATCAACACTAGTATTTGGTAAATTCATTATTTTTTTATCCATGAAAAAACCAATTGTTCCTATATATGCTGTTTTAACGCCTAACATATTTAAAGCCTGATAAATTAAATAAGCCGATGTTGTTTTCCCATTTGTGCCAGTTATACCAATAAGAGTCATATCGTCTAAATAATGATTGTAGTTTTCTTTTAAATAGTTTTCCAAATAACTTCTAGTATTCTTTACTATCTGTGTTGGAATAGAATAATTTCCATGTTCTGCAATAATTTTAGAAGCACCATTTTCAATTGCTTTTTCAATGTATGCATGTCCATCATTTACTTCACATTGTAGGGCAATAAAGGTATCGCCTTTTTTTATTTTACGAGAATCACTTTGTATGTTTAACATTTTTACACATCCTAACAATTACAATCATTATAAACTAATTTCATTGATTAATCAATAAAATCAATCTATTTTCCACAAACAACGTTGGAATCTATTTTTTATCTTTCAGCCAATTAGTATTTATATTCCATTAAAAATTCACTAAATGCAAACTATAATTTTGCATAATTTTACATTGACACATGAGATAATACACTAGAGGTGGAAAAATATGGAAATTGGGACAGTTACTTATCTTCCAAAAGAAGAATTACAAAATATAGTGGGAAAAAATATTCGTAGAATTGCGTACGAAAAGCATTTAAATTTGATGAAACTAGCTGAAACTGTTGATATGTCATATGAATATTTAAGAGCAATTGTGTCACCAAATGGAAAAAAGCAATTATCCTTTTATTCCATTTATAAATTTTCAGTTGCACTTGGTACCACAATTGATGAATTAACAAAAATAAACCCCTAAAGGTTTATTTTTTATTTAGATAAAGATTGTTGACCTAGTTCAACTAACCTACGAGTCATTTCGCCACCAACTGTGCCATTTAATCTACTAGATGTATCAGCTCCTAATGTAATACCAAATTCTCGAGCAATTTCATATTTCATATTTTCAAGCACTTGTTTAGAACCTGGAACAACTAATTTATTATTACTTTTCATATATCTCACCACCTTATTTATAGGATGGTAAAATGGATAATATTTATAATATGTAATTATTGGTAATCAAATAAATATAGAAATTAAAGCAAATAAATTAAATAGAAAACATATATAAATAATATATTCTTTTTTTACTCCATTATATTTAATTAAACTAAATATTTCTAATACTATCAATATTATTTCACACAATATAAATGGTAACTTATGGATTGTTTCACCTATAAAACATTGCATTGTAGGAATGATTAGCATTATATTAACAATTAAGCAAATAATACTAATTAAACTATATTTACTAACTTTTTTTATTTCTATTTTATGATATATAAATAAACATATATATAATAGTACTAAATAAAATGTATTTTGAGTAAAATATAATAAATTAGTATATATATAATTAGAATCTGTGTAATACATACTTTTATCTAATAATGCTCTAATTAGTAAAAAATTAACGACAAATTCAACTATTATGAATAATATATTTAATTTATTAGATAATTTTATTTTATCTTTTAAATCACTTAAATTTAAAGTTAATATTCCTAAAAAAGATATTATATATATCAATAATCCTGTATTGATACTATAGTTAATTATTAATGCTGCTAATAAAATTATATTTATCAATATTAAAATGTTTTTAAGTGTATTTAATAACCTATTCATAGTATTCACCAACTTCAATTATTTTATTTGTTAAATATAAAAATTCTTTTACACGATATTTAAATTCGATAATTCTTGGAGTTACCTTGTTAGTATAAAAAATATCATTTGAATTTAAAAACTGATATTTGTAAGATAACAATGGTTCATTATACATAAAATTTAAATTAAATGTTTTAGAAACTAATAATATTGATAATAATTCTTCATATTGTTTTTGTTTAGAATCATATTTTTCTAAGATTTTATAGCTTGATAAAATTTCTAAAAATCCAGGTATTTCATTATCTAATTGATTTAAATCTTTCAACTTAAATTTTTTTATTCCATTATATTTTAAAATATTATTATTAATTACCTTATTATAATAAGAGTTTAATAATTCGTTTAATTTTTTATAATCATTGTTATCAAAAATAGTATTGTTTTTTTTAATTTTATTTATATTAGTTTCTATTTCATTTATATCTTCTAATATCTCATTATTAGAAAAATCATATTCATATTCTTTATTCAAATATATCATATGATTAATATTTATAATAATTATAAAACTAGTTATTCCAATAATGATAATAGTTAATAAATCAAGTATTTTTTTGTTTAATGATTTTTTTGAATAATGAATCGTATTTTTTAAATAATCATCTGCTTCTACTACTGGTATTACTTCTCCTTCTATATTTCTTCCTTTTAATAATTCTAGAATTGATATACCTAATATATTAGATAAAATTTCCAATATTGATATATCAGGGCAACCTAATCCTCTTTCCCATTTTGATACAGCTTTATCTGTAACATTTAACTTATTAGCTAAATCTTTTTGAGTCATATTTAATTCTTTTCTTTTTTTACTAATAAATAGTCCAATTTCTTTATAATTCACTTTATCACCTATCCTAAGATGATTATATAAATAAAGTAAAATTTTTTCAACCGACGCATAGTTTACTTGTATTCCATTTACTTAAATGTTACTGATTTTTTAATGGATGTTCTTTAATAAAAATTAAATAAAAAAAGACAGGAATACACACTGTCCATTTTCATTATTATTTAGATTGGTAATTTGAACCACCTAAGTGTTGTTCACCCATTTGAACTAATCTACGAGTAATTTCTCCACCAACTGATCCGTTAGCTCTACTTGTAGCATCTGGTCCTAAATTAACACCTAATTCACTAGCGATTTCATATTTCATTTTATCGATAGCTTGTTTAGCTCCTGGAACTACCATTTTATTAAGGTTTGATCTTGAATTCATGTATTTCACCTCCTGTACACTAATAATTTGTGCACAGTTGTTTTTTTAATACATTTTTTTAATTGGTAAATTTATCCTATAATAAGTCAGTATGTTTTTCTTCATTTAAAGAGGAAATAATCTCTACTTTTTCAATTGCTCTATCAATTAATTCTTCAATATTTAATTTTTTTTCTAATGATAGCACTTTTTCTAAATTAGGATGAATAACTGGATGTTTTGGTAAGAAAATAGTACAACAATCTTCATATGGCAAAATACTCGTTTCATATGTTTCTATTTTTTTTGCTATTTCAATAATTTCTAATTTGTCTAAACATGCCACCGGACGAATAACTGGCATACAAGTAACTGCATTAATAACTGACATACTAGTCAAGGTTTGACTTGCTACTTGCCCAACAGATTCACCATTTACAATAATCTTAGCTTGATATTTATGCGCCAAGCGTTCTGCTATACGATACATAAATCTTCTCATAATGGTAATAATATAACTATCATCTACGTTTTTATAAATTTCTTCTTGAATTTCTGTAAATGGTAAAACAAATACGCGAATATTACCAGAATATTCGTTGATAATGCTAGCTAATTTTATTACTTTATTTTTGGCTTCTACACTAGTATGAGGTGGAGATTCAAAATATAGGCAATCTAAATCAATACCACGTTTTAAAGCTAAATAGCCAGCCACTGGTGAATCAATACCACCACTTAACATGAGTAATCCTTTTCCCTGAATACCAACTGGATATCCACCTAGTCCTGGCATTTCATTAAAATAAAGAAAAGTTCCTTCTACTCTAATTTCAATATGAACCATAATATCTGGATTATGTACATCTACTTTTAAAGATGTATTTTTTAAAATGAATCCACCAATTTTATTATTAAAATCCATACTAGGTATTGGAAAGGTTTTATCTGCTCTTTTTGTATTTACCTTGAATGTCTTTCCTTCACTAGGTAATAAAGATAAAATAGATGTTTCTATTTCCTCTATATTAGTATTTACTTGATAACATTCTACAATACTATGAATTCCAAATATTTTTTTTAATTTTTTTTCTACTAATTCAATAGAGTCACTTTCAATATACATTCTAACTCTATCTTTTTTTATTTTGTAATCTAAATTAGACAAAATTTTTTTAATATTGTTTTCTAACATTGTGATAAATATTTTTCTATTTGCTTTTTTGGTAGTTAATTCTCCATATTTAATCATAATTAGTTTTTTCATTTTCATCACCAGAAATATTGTAACAAATTGTCTTTATTTTTACAAGAATTTGGAATTGTTAACCTATTGTTTGTTGTTATATTTAGATAAATATCCTAATTTTGTTAACAATATTTCTATTATTTCATTTTGATAGATATTGGTTATATAGCAAAAATTTCTTACTCTTGCATAATCTTCATAATGGGTATTCGCTTCTATTCTATTTTTTTATATATAAAAATTTTCTCTTAAATAAGAGAAAATAAATAAGCTAACAATGTTCCATAGACAAGGCCCACTAAAACTTCCATTGGTTTATGTCCAATTTCTTGTTTTAAAAGATTTGTTTTTACTTTGTTAATTTTATTTAATTGATTAATTGCTTCCGCATGTTTTCCACTTTCATAACGAAGTCCCATGGCATCATAAGCTACAATTCCAGTAAAAACAAAGCAGATAGCAAATAAAGGACTAGAAAAACCTAGTTTAAATCCAATTAGCATAGTCAAAGAAGAAGTAAAGGAAGTATGACTACTAGGCATTCCCCCACTTCCATTTGTAAGACGAGCAATGCTAAATTTTTTTGTTTCTATCCATTCAATTAAGCATTTTAAAATTTGACAAGTTAATAATGCTATAACAGGACAAATAATATAAATATATTCCATAATACCCTCCTAAATTTTATTTAGATTTTTTAAAAATGATTTTGTCTGTAAATACAATCCTGTGTATAATTCATAATATTCATCTATGAAGTCATTTATTTCTTTTTTTATTTTTGTTTGTATGTTAGTAGAGGTAATCTTATCAATATCTACATAATACAACATGCGAAGTAACTGGATTGTTTTTTTTTCAACCATTCTTTCATTGGTAAAACAATTTGCACAAATGTATCCACCACGATTTCCTGATATTGTTACAATATTTGTTTTAGAACCACATAATGCACAGCTATCCAAAACAGGCATAACACCTAGATAATCTAAATATTTTAATTCTACTATATTACTAATGATTAAAGGATCATAATTTTCATTGATTTTTTTTAAGGAAGATATTAGTATGAAATAAATTTGTTCATCATTATTTTGCTTCATTACTTGACTAGCAAGCTCCATCAAAAAACTAGCATAACTTATTTTTATAATATCTTTTTTAATATTTTTTAATGAATCTACAATATCTACACTTATTAAAGTAGACAATTTATCTTCTTTGTAGTGAATGTGAAACATTCCATATGTCATTTTTGTGGTTACACTTCTTAAATCGCTTTTTAACGTTCTAGCGCCTTTTGCAATTAAATCTATAATTCCTTCTTTTGTCAAAATTTTAAGTAGTTTGCTTGTTTCACTATATGGTTGTTCTTTTAAAACAATGCCTTCTATGTCTTTCATTAATCAATTTGTTCAAAACGATATTCTTGCTCTATATTTGGATATTTTTCTTTATCTACAGGAGCTAGAAATTCATCCATTCCCCTAATCCAAATCAAATGTTTACCATATAATGCCTCATATACAACTACTTCTCTTAAATCTTCTGGATCTGAATCAGAATCTTTTGCAATACAAAGGACTTTGTAATCTTTTCCTCTAAAATGTCTATATGTTTTTCCCACACTTACTACTCTATCCATCCTAAATCTCCTTATTCTTTTCTTCTTGATATTTTAAATAGTACTCTATTTTACCTGTTGCTTTAAATAAATTCCATAACAATTTCTTTTTCATTTTTATCACCTATTTTATAGTGATATTTTTTTTAATTTTTATTCATCTTGAAATTCATTAAACCCAAATTCTTGTAAGTATTTTTCTTTATCTCTCCAATTTTTTATTGTTTTAACATATGTTTCAAGATATACTTTTTTATTTAGCAATTCTTCTAATTCTTTTCTAGCTCTTATTCCAACTTCTTTTATTTTAGAGCCGTGAGATCCTATCACTATCTTTTTTAAAGAATCCCTATCTACAATAATTGCCACTTGAATTAAATAACTATTATTATTTTTTTCCATATTTTCAACTATACAAGTTAAAGAGTGTGGTACCTCTTCTTCTGTTAACTCAAATACTTTTTCTCTTACAATTTCTGATATTGTAAAAGTTAAAGGTTTATTTGTTATATCTTTTTTATCATAATATTGTACTTCATCTGGCAAATAGTTTTTAAGAACTTTGATTAAAGTATCTATATTTTTAGATTTCATTGCTGATACAGGTATAATTTCTGCAAAATCATACAAATCTTTATATTCATCTATTTTTAATAATATTTGATCATGTGTTAATTTATCAATTTTATTTAAAATCAAGATAACTGGTTTATTACTTTGCTTGATTTTTTCCAAAACATATTTATCTCCTGTTCCTAAACTTACACTGGCATCTACTACAAATAACAAAATATCTGTATCCCCCGTTGTGTAATAGGCTTGTTCATTTAAATATTTTCCTAATTTATGATTTGGTTTATGAATACCTGGTGTATCAACAAATACAATCTGTGTTTCATCATCATTGTAAATCCCTTGAATAATGTTTCTCGTTGTTTGAGGTTTAGAAGAAGTAATCGCTATTTTTTTCCCTACAATATGATTAATTAAAGTAGATTTTCCAACATTTGGTCTTCCTATAACTCCTACAAATCCACTTCTCATTTTAAATCCTCCTCATTAAATGGGTAAGGGCATAATTCTTTGACTGTATGAATGATTTCTTCACCATCTGGATTCATTGCTATCACTTTAGCACTTTCTTCAAAAAATTCACTAATTACTTGTCGACATATCATACAACACATACCAATTTTTTGATTATCACACATCACATATAATTCCTTAAAGTCACCCTTTTTGTATCCAGAAGCAATAGCAGAAGTAATGGCTACACGTTCTGCACAAATAGCGGCTCCATAAGAGGCATTTTCTACGTTAACTCCACTAAATTCTTTTCCATCTTTCATAACAATAATACAAGATACTCTGAATTTAGAATATGGACTATAAGAACAGTTTAATAATTTGATTAATTTTTCCTTCATGATATCACCTTATAATATTATACAAGATTTTTATTAAAAAAAGAAGAGATTTTTGATTATCCAATTCTCTTCCATGTATATATTTGTGTATCAGAGGTTAAAAAGCCCTGTATCGTTATATTCCATATTTGCCAAGTACTTGTAGATGTTACTTCGTATTTTAAATTGATACCTGCACTAGAATATTTATAAGTTGGCTCTAATACAATATCAGATTCTTTAAAGAATTTGGTAGCTCCTAACTTTCTATAAGTTGATTGTGAATAAGTTCCTACTTCTGAAGTGGCAATATTGTTTAAATAGACAACAATACTATTTTTATTAAGTGTTGTTCCTTGAAAGCTTAATCGGTATTCTTTATGATACCCAGTAGGAATTGATACATGATCAAATAACCCTTCCAATAGCTGGTAATTATAAGAACCCAGCAATGCTGTTTTACTTACAGGACCATTCCCGCTTATATCATCATATAGAACCTGTGACCCAATTTGTTGTCTTTCGTAGTCATTTTCTATTAGTTCCCAATTTCCACCAAATAAGTCATTTGGATTTGAAGAATTTACACTCTTATATATACTTCCTACTGGATAAATCTTATCTATTGTATTCATTCCATTATTGACCAAACTAGATAAATTATTTAAATTATTTTGTAATTCTTCTATATTACTTTTGATACTGGTTATTTCATTTGTATTATTTGTTATTTTTGTATCTAGACTGTCTACTAAGTTATTTACTTCATCTTTAGAATATACATTACTAACATTCCCTGTTCCATTATCTAACATTGCTACATATTTATTTGTTAAAGCATCAAATCCTATGATACAATTTCCAGCTTTTCTTTCTCCTACGATAATTCCACTATTATAGTTTTTATATACATAATATTTATCATTTGAGATACAAACACTGACATTTCCTTCTTTATCTAAATAGAGTTTTCCTTCTCCATCTATGGTTCCTCTATAATCTAGACTTTCTCCTTTTTTTGTACTTCCTTGATGTTCCTTATCAAACAAGAATTCATAGACTCCATCATTTTCTATCGCATACAAATTGGCAGATTCTACTAATCCCTCTACACTAGACGCTAGTGCTTTCTTTTTACTTTCTTCTATTACATTTGTTATCATGGGTACTGTTATTAATGTAATCACTGATAATATTACTATCACAGCTAATAATTCAATTAATGTAAATCCTTTTTTCATGTCCTTCATCCTTCCTTTTTATAGCAACAAAAAAAAAGAGGTTTTTAAAATAACCCCCCCCGTTTGCATATAGTAAACACAAAATCACTATCTACAAACTATATTACTATTTTTATTACCATATCTACTATACCAAATTTATGTTAAACATTCAAGCAAAAATTGATTTCATTAATGATTTTAAAAAACTTTGCTTTTTGCCCTTTTTGTTTTACCGTTATTATAATTATTGTTAAAACTATTATTTTAGAGATAAAAGCGATGCCTATTTTCATATTTTCTTATACAATTTCATCATTTTCAAATGAAATATTCAAAAATTTACGACTCGCTATATAATCACACATATGTACAAATTTTTGATATTTATTTACAGGTTTTGGTAAAACTTCATTTCCTTTATAATCTTTTGTCCAAGGACCCATATGAGAAGAAATAACATTTATCAAAAAGTTTATTTCATTTTCAGTAAACGTTAATTCACTTTGATGTTCTTTTATAAAATTACACATCAACAATGGATGCTCAAATAAAACATATTCGCTATGATTTAATCCATGTTTTAACCCATCATGTAAAATTAATCCCACCATCATCAAATCTTTTTCATCTTGATTAAAACATCCTGTAATAGACTCATCTTGATAAAGTTCTAAAGCTATTTTTGCTACTGCCTTGGTATGTCTTAATAAACCTCCGTCACCCAAAGTAAAAACAGGATGATACTTTCCAGTAGAAGATGCTGGTACAATAAAAAAATAATCCGGTAATATATTAATTAATTTTTTTAAATTTTCTTGATATTTTTTATTTTTCACGTAATTTATTTCTGTTTGTAATCTTTCTATTTTTTCCATCTAATCACCTACAAATTTTACTAAAATTTCATTTGAAATATAAATATATTTTTTTGGTATATACAAATTATCTTTATGTTGCTTTAAATAACCTTTTTTTAATAAATCTTTTATTTCAAAGACATTTTCTACTTTTTCTTGATATTTTTCTTCAAATTTTTTCGTAGAAATACCGTCTAATTTACGAAGTCCTAAAAACATTTCTTCTTGTTGTTTTTCCTTTTGAGTTAACTTATATTCTTCTATTTTAGTAACACCACTTAGATAATCATGAATGTTTTTTGTATTTTCATATCGAACACCATTCACATAACCACTAGCACCCATGCCAAAACCATAATATTCAGAATTATTCCAATAAGTTAAGTTATGAACAGATTCATAACCTTTTTTTGAGAAATTGCTGATTTCATAGTGATGATAGCTTCTTAATCTTTTACAAATATAAGCATACATTTTATAGTCTAAATCTGCATCCACATATTCTGTTTTTTCATTATAAAGTTTTGTGTGTGGTTCAATAATTAAGGAGTAATAAGAGAGGTGTTTTAAATGCAAATGTTCAAAAATATCTAAGTCTTTTTTAACATCATTTAAACTTTGATTCGGTATAGCGTACATCAAATCAATGTTGATATTTTTAAAGTATTTTTTTGCTAATTGAATTCTTTGAATAGCGATTTCTTTCGTATGATTTCTATTTAAAATTGGTAATAAATGTTCTTGAAAAGTTTCAACGCCAATACTAAGACGATTTACTCCATAAGATTTCATCAGAATTAATTTTTCTTCTGTAATAGATTCTACATTACATTCTACCGTAAATTCACGAATATCTTTTTGAAATAAATTTGTTATTTCTAATAATTCTTTTAGTTCTTCTACATTTAAAACGCTAGGAGTACCTCCCCCAATGTAAATCGTTTCAATGATTTCACCAGCATATTCGTTTTGAATTTCTGTTTTTAAAGATTTTAAATAATCCTTTTTTTTACATATTGAACTATAAATTTTAGGAAAATCACAATAGCTACATATCGTAGAACAAAAAGGAATATGAATATAAACAGACATTTTATCTGCTGATACCAACCTTATAGGAAGCTAAAAGTTCTAAAATTGCTTCATTAGATATATACCCTTTTAAAAAACAATAATTCTTTATTTCTCTTACCTTTTCATTTAAAGATAAATCTTTACTAGAATAATAAAAAGTAGGAAAAATATGTTCTAAAATAGCAAGTCCTCTCTCTATATTTTTATTACTATTACTAACCGCAACACCTTCTAAAGCCAAATCCATATCATTCATGATTTCTTCCATTATTATCACCTAGTACCATTATATCAAAAAAAGGCTCTAAAATGAACCTTTTGCATAAGTTTTAATTTTTGATTAAATTCTAAATCATTATTTATTAATTTATTCAAACAAGCTCTGTATGTATATTGATCAATTGGAATATTATTTTCTTCTAAATATTTGAAAATTAATTCTTTTTCTTCTTTTGTTATTTCTCTACCTTTAATAACACGAGATACTCTCAATTCCCTTTCTTGACTAAATTTTGGAACAGGCATTCCCATCCCAATTCTTTTTATTACGGAATTAGAGTTTACAAATTTAGATACTTCAAGACTATAAAAACCAATTTTATCATAAAAATCATCTAAAGATAATTTTGTTAAATGATAGTAATCTAAGATAGTAAAATTTGGATTATTTTGAATTTGAAAAGCTATATTGTTCAATTCTTCAATAAAATCATTCTGCTCTCTAGATTCAATTTCTGATATAACCTCACTAACCTTTTTATTTCCAAAATCTGTTGTACTATAAATTTTTCTAATATACTTTTTGATTTCTGAAACAGAATATTTTCCATGAGTGTGACAATATTCATAAATAGATACCCCACTAGATAGCAATTCATAAAGAACCTGTTTTGCTTCTGCATATTCATCAACACATATTTCAAAATCTTCTATCATTTGTTTTTCACTTCTTTGTTTTAAACTTTCGTAGAACCATTTTTCAAATTGTTCTGCTAGTACAATACTTTGTTCATCTGAATATTTATTTTTAAACCATATCATGACTTGTTTAAAATACTTTTCTGACCAACCTATTCTAGAAAAAGTAATTGATGGGTATGCAGATGTAGCCACCATATATAATTTATCCTCATAAGTGGCCGTATGAGATTCTTGATGAAAGAAAGAAGTACTATTATTTGATTGTAAAGTTTCTTGTTCTTTTGTTAGTATTTGTCTTATCACTGTAATCTCTTCTGAATATTTTGGATACTTTTTAACAAATGAGCTTAAGCATGTTCTCAAATGTGCGAAGTCAGTTTTATAATCCACTTTAATTTTTCCTGTCTCAGTCATCTCTTCCATTAAGCTCATGGTTACTTTAAAATATTCAAATGAGCTTGATAAAAACCAATCATAGGTATCTTTAAATCTTTCTTGAGCATTGTTTGATAAAGTTCTAACATATTTTCTTAAATATTCCAATAAGGTTACTTTTGAAAATCCTTTTGAATTTTGATTATTTACAAATTGATTTGCTCCTTCTACATCTTTGTTTATAATGTATTCATATAATTGTTCTATATCTTTTTGATTTATACTTTTCATATAAAAACACCCCTTTAACAGGGTGTTATTCTAACATTTTAAAGAACATATGTCAAGATGTTAGTCATTCATGACTTTTCCATTTACATATAATTTATAACCATTAAAATTTATATTACTATAGCTACTATCTTCATCTTCCAAACTAGTAACATAAGAATCACCTGTTAAAGTAATCGCTGAAGAGGAATCTAAAGTTAAAGTAATTTTTTTGCAGTATTATCACCATTTATGGTTCCCTCATAATGAGAAGAAGTTAAGGTCATATCTAAAGCAGCTTTTAAATAACTATCTTTCAAATACATTCACATGAGCAATTCTTTATTTTACAATAAATGTATTATTATCTACATCAATTGTAATGGTGCTATTGTATTTGATTTCATCATTAATAATTTTACTTGCAATTAAATTTTCAATGTGACTTACAATATATCTTTTAATTGGTCGAGCGCCAAATGATTCATCATAAGAATTTTCAACAATAGCTTCTTTTGCTCTATCCGTAAGATTGATTTTAATTAATTTATCATGAAGTCTATTTTCTAATTCTTTCATTAATTTATCTACAATATCATAAACTACTTTTTTCGTTAAAGCTTTAAATATAATAATTTCGTCTATTCTGTTGATAAATTCTGGTTTAAAAGTTTTTCTTAATTCAGAGAAAACTAATTCCTCACTATTTTCTTTCTTATCTAGAATATATTCACTACCTAAATTAGAAGTCATAATAATAATCGTGTTCTTAAAATCAACTGTTCTACCTTGTGAATCCGTAATTCGTCCATCATCTAATATTTGAAGTAAAATATTGAATACGTCAGGATGTGCTTTTTCTATTTCATCAAATAACACTATACTATAAGGGTTTCTTCTTACCTTTTCTGTTAATTGTCCGCCCTCATCATATCCAACATATCCTGGAGGCGCTCCTACTAAACGAGATACACTATGAGCTTCCATATACTCACTCATATCAATACGAATAATATGTTTTTCATCATCGAAAAGTTCACTTGCTAAAGTTTTAGCAACTTCTGTTTTACCAACTCCAGTTGGTCCTAAGAAAATGAAAGAACCAATAGGACGATTTGGATCTTTAATACCTGCACGCGCCCTAATAATAGCAGAACTAACCTTTTCTATTGCTTCATCTTGTCCCATTACTCTTTTTTTCATATTATCAGCTAGGTGAAGTAATTTTTCTCTTTCTCCTCCTACTAATTTATGAACTGGGATATTTGTCATTTTAGAAACGACAGAGGCAATATCTTCTTCTGTTACAGAATCACTTAATAATTTATAATGATCTTGTTTTTTTAGATTTTCTAGTTCTAATTCCAAAGTTGGAATCGTACCATGTTTAATTCTAGCAGCTGTTTCCAAATCATAATTGTTTTCGGCTTGTTCTAGTAAGAATTTATTTCTTTCTAATTCATCCTTTTTCTTATTGATGGTTTCTTTTAATCTTTTTTCATCTTCCCAAGAAGTTTTTAATTCGCCTTCTTTTTTCTTCAAAACAGCTATTTCATCTTTGATTGCTAAAACCCTTTTTTTAGACATTTCATCTTTATCTTTTTTGATTGCTTCTAATTCGATTTGTAATCCCATAATTTTACGTGTTAAGGTATCTAGTTCAAATGGTACAGAATCCATTTGTACCTTAATCGTAGCGCAAGCTTCATCTACCAAATCAATTGCTTTATCTGGTAAAAAACGATCGGTAATATATCTATCGGATAAAGTTGCAGCTGCAATTAAAGCTTTATCTTTAATGGTTACGCCATGGAATAACTCAAATCTTGGTTTCAATCCTCTTAAAATTGTAATAGTATCTTCTACACTCGGGGCACTTACAAGTACTCTTTGAAATCTTCTTTCTAGAGCACTATCCTTTTCAATATATTTTCTATATTCATTTAATGTTGTTGCACCAATTACTTTAATTTCTCCTCTTGCTAGCAAAGGTTTTAACATATTAGAAGTATCTACTGCGCCTTCTGCACTATTTCCAACAATCATATGAATTTCATCAATAAACATAATGATTTCTCCATTGGAATCTTTTATAGCTTTTAAAACGGCTTTTAGTCTTTCTTCAAATTCGCCACGGTATTTAGCTCCAGCTATTAAAGCACCCATATCTAGCTCCCAAATTGTTTTATTTTTTAAAGATTCTGGAACATCACCCTTTACAATACGAAGAGCAAGTCCTTCTACAATAGCTGTTTTACCTACACCAGCTTCCCCTATTAAAACAGGGTTATTTTTCGTTTTACGGGATAAAACTCTCGTAATACTCCTGATTTCTTCATCTCTCCCGATGACAGGGTCGATTTTTCCTGATTTTGCTAATTCAACAATATTACGGCCATATTTTTCTAATACATTTTCTTCTTTTTGATTATCATATATATTTCCAATATTCATTCTTATCCCCTCCTTTTATTATGTAGTCTTCCCTACACATTATTCATTATACCACTTTTTTAGCACTTGTCAAGTATGAGTGCTAATTATTGAAAATAATACTTCTTTTTCATAATTTTTATAACATATTTTCACTTAGATCTTATATAACTATCAGTATCATTTGTGTCATGAAGTAAAATTTCTACTTATAATAAACTTCAACTATTGCTTTTGAAGAAACATCATTAAAGGTGCTTCCAATTGATTGTGCATACTTAGTCAATGCTATTTTAGTCTTTGAAACACCTATTCGTACAAAATGTCCATAGTTTGTATCAACATAGATTGCATATCCATTTGTAAAATATCTTAGATTGTCGGATAAACTTATCTTTGGAATAAAAAATGAAAATGCATTACTCTCATCACTACTAGTTTTTGCAATCACAAACAATTCAGAATATATTTCTGGAAGAGCAACTTCTGTTTTACCAGTTACTGTTTTTAAATGTTTCCATTCTTGAAGTTTGCCATTTAAATCATCAATACTTTCTTGATTAGCTGTAATCATACTTGATAAATTATTCATATTATTATTTAATTCTTC
>OIZF01000697.1_pt1 | contig 22338 bp, 20 predicted proteins | sample 1588471 | NCBI WGS metagenome assembly OIZF01 (sample SAMN03283279) | human gut metagenome | biome: human-associated habitat; material: feces | host: Homo sapiens | place: Peru | collected 2012
CTTTGACATTTGCTTATATATAGGATAGCGATAGTGAGTACCAATGTTGGTGATGACACAAATCTTATTATTCATTGTTAATTTTATTATATATAATTCTATAAAAAAAATACGCTGCAAAAGTACTGTATTATTACTTAATGCGTATCACTCTCTAATGTGGATTTATTCGTATAAACCACGATATGAACTTATCGTTTCATAGAGTTTAGGTATAAATATACGAATTTTCCTCAAAATCCAAGAAATGATAAACTTATGAGGCATATTTCTTCTAATGTAGAGAAGGTAATCTTGGTCGGAATTGACAGGATTTTTGAAAAATCTCATGCGTTGAGAGAGAGACATAGCTCTAAGTTTATGGATTTCATCTTTTCGTGATAGATGGTCATTCTCGCATGCACCGCATACCTTGTGTGTGATTAGGACAGGGTAGTTGTGCTTTCTTGCTTGCATGGAATAGTCATAGTCTGCACTACCATGGATAAAGCCTTCATAAAAAATACCTATATCGTTTACTATATATTTAGAAACTAATAATATGTTTGCGTTGGTTCGATCAACAAGTGTTGGGGTATTTTGTGGTTGCATTCTATGTTCGTCGGCATGAAAATTTCCTTTAACGATTTCACCGCCATAAGTAATTTTATCAGGATTGTTGATATCGCAGATAATTCCACTGTACAATCCTGGTTTATTGTATGTGTCGATAGAAAAATGGTGGGTGTAAAATAATTGTTCAAAGATGTCATCAAAGACCATTGTATCATCGTTTAGCAATAGATAAAAATCCCAATTGTTCTTTTGTTTGAGGGCTTCGTTCCAAGCTAAACGCATACCTCCTGCCCAAAAACATTGTCCATTACCTTGAATGATATGCAAATTGTATCCTTTGCAAATGTTTCTAACAGCATCGGCAGTTCCGTCAGTGCAACCATCATCTGTTAGATATATAGTTAACTTGATGGGGCTTTCTATATGGGTATAGTTATAACTATTGTATGCCTTTAGTAAGTGTTTGAGGCATTCAATGGTTTTAGCTTTACGGTTAAAGCATGTGATAATTACAGCTATATTAATATTCATGTCTTTTGTTTTAAATTAGATAACGCAAACAAATATGAAATATTGTGCTTTTTCTTGTTTAATGCTTGTTGATAAAAGAATTTTCAAAATACAATTGCTCATATCAAAGAAATAATGTAATTTTGTATTATGTATGTGTGTGATTAGAATTGAAGTTAATTAGTTACGCATGACAAAAACAATAGAAAACTCATAAAATGATGGAAAAAATAGCATTGGTTATAATTGCATATAATAGAATTTCTTCCCTTAAGCGACTTTTGCAATCTCTGAAGCAAGGTTATTATGATGAGGAGGATAATGTTCCTTTGATTATCAGTATTGATAAAAGTAAAACTGATGAAGTTGAGCGATTTGCCGATGAATATGAATGGGAATTTGGTGATAAAATAGTTGTTAAACATCAGCAAAACTTGGGGTTGAAACGACATGTACTTAGCCAAGGAAAATGGCTTGAAGAATATGATGCTATAGTTGTATTGGAAGATGATGTTGTCGTAGCTCAAGACTATTGGCATTATGTAAAACAATGTGTCGTTAGATATCAACATATGGATGAAATTGCAGGAATTAGCCTTTATGGTTTTTCTGTTAATTATCATCTATTTCATCCGTTTATTCCTCTACATAAAGACGAAAATGATGTATATATGATGCATTGTGCTATGTCTTGGGGGGAAGTTTGGATGCGAAATGCCTGGAAAAAGTTTTATGAATGGTATAAAAATAATAAAGACTTTTATCCTTCATCGAATTTACCAGAGAGTATTTGTTCTTGGGGAGATAAATCATGGTTGAAATACCATACAAGATATTGTATTGAAGAAAACAAATTTTTTGTTTTCCCTTATGTATCATATTCAACAAATTTTGGTGATTGTGGTACTCATGTACTTTCTTCTAGTAATTCTATTTATCAAGTTCCTCTTCTGCAGGGGAAAAATAGAAGTTTGTCATTGCCAAATATAAGAGATGCAGTGATTTATGATGGATTTTTTGAAAATACAGGTTTGTATTCGGCATTGGGTCTTTCTCCTTCTGAGTGTTGCCTTGATTTAAATGGAGCAAATGGAAATAAAGAACATAAGAAATATTGGTTGACAACCAAAAGACTACCTTATAAAGTGATGAGGCATTATGCATTAAAAATGCGTCCTCTAGAACTAAATGTACTTAAAGACGTAAATGAAGGTACAGGAATTTATCTTTATGATATTTCAGCCTCAGAGCCATCTTCATTAAAAATAAATGATAATCAGGCATTTTTGATTCCATATTTCATAACGAATGCATTTCTCTTTTTGCGTGAGTATGGTTATGTGAATGTAATTAGAGATTTCTTTAGTGTGGTCAAATGTAAGTTAAACATGATTTTTAATAAAAAGTGATATGATTAATATGCAGATTGCTAGATATTTATATTCAAAGGTGAAATTTTATGGAAAAGTGAGATTTGCCTATTCTACAATAATTGGAAAATTTGCAAAATTTGAGGGAAAAAATGCCATTGGGAAAAATTCTCGCTTTTCTGGTAAGATGGGAAAGTACAGCTATATGACAAGCGATTGCGACTTGTATGCCACCATTGGGCGATTTACATCGATAGGCAGTCATGTGCAAAGCATTATGTTTCGTCATCCAGTGACATATCCTTTTGTTTCAACCTCACCTATGTTTTATTCCATGTTGAATCAATGTGGTTCGACTTTTGCCACCGAGGAAATGTTTCAAGAGTGCGTAATGGCAGACGAGAAGGAACATAGTGCGGTCGTTATCGGCAATGACTGTTGGATTAACTCTAATGTCACTCTCATTTCTGGTGTGACCATTGGCGATGGTGCTGTGGTACTTGCAGGAGCTGTTGTGACAAGAGATGTTCCACCTTATGCGATTGTGGCTGGTATACCAGCAAAGGTAATTAAATATAGGTATGAAAAAGATGTTTGTGACTGGTTGCTTGAGAAGCAATGGTGGAATCGGGATGAGAACTGGTTGCGTGAAAATTGGAGAGCCTTTCATAATATTGAAAAGCTAAGAACGCTGCTAAAATAAAAAATCTTCAGTAAGAATTGGTGAATCTTGAAGAACACCCACATAATCTAGTTATGCACTTAGAGAGGTATGTGGGTGTTCCATATATTGTCTTTTAGGTTTAGATGCTAAGAATTGAGTTAATGATTCTTTCGCATGCTTTTCCATCACCATAAGGATTTGTCGCCTTGCTCATGGCTTCGTATGCAGGTTTGTTGTCAAGTAACAAGGATACGCCATTCATAATGGCATCATAATTGGTGCCAACAAGTTTGACAGTTCCTGCATCTACGGCTTCTGGTCTTTCCGTGGTGTCACGCATAACCAAGACAGGCTTCCCTAAGCCAGGTGCTTCTTCTTGAATGCCTCCACTGTCTGTGAGTACAATGTCTGCCTTTTCCATTAGAAATACGAAAGATAAGTATTCCAATGGCTCTATAAAGAAAACATTGCCTAAATGTGAGAGATCATTACCGAAAACTTCGTGGATTGGTTTACGAACATTTGGGTTGAGATGCATGGGGTAAACGAAGTCCACGTTAGGGTATTTCTTTGATAAATCTTGGATGGCATGGCAGATGTTTAGAAAACCTTCTCCGAAATTTTCTCTTCTATGTCCTGTAATTAGGACAAGTCGTTTGCTGTCAGAGAATTCTTTATCTGTTTTGGCAATGCGAGTTGTGTCATATCCCTTTTCTTTCAGTTGTCGTGCAAGCTCTTTGTCAAGTACCTTGTCTCCCTTTATTTTTGCAGTGACCCAATGTAATGCATCAATGACGGTATTCCCTGTGACAGTTATTTTGTAGTCAGCTACATTTTCTTTAAGCAGATTTTGTCTGCTTAGTTGGGTAGGTGAGAAGTTGTAAGTTGCAATGCGACCTGTGATTTGGCGATTCATTTCTTCTGGCCATGGGCTATAGATGTTGTTGGTTCGCAATCCTGCTTCAATATGAGCTACAGGAATTTGCTGATAAAATCCTGCAAGTGCGGCAGCCGTACTTGTTGTCGTGTCACCATGAACGAAAAGAATGTCTGGTCGACAAATCTTGAATATATCGCGCATACCCAAAAGAACTCTTGACGTAATGTCGTAGAGATCCTGGCCTTGTTTCATGATGTTAAGGTCGTAATCTGGCTTAATGTCAAATAAGCTAAGTACTTGGTCAAGCATTTCTCGATGTTGACCAGTGACACAAACGATAGTTTCAAAACTATCCTTTTTTGCTTGGAACGCTTTTACCAAAGGAGCCATCTTAATGGCTTCTGGGCGAGTTCCAAATACTAACATTATTTTTTTCATTGTATGTATATTTTTCGTTGAACGAAATGTTTTTATAGAAAAATTATTATTTTCTCATCAAAACAGAAGTCCATTTCTCTTCCCACTTTTCTAAATTGAAACCTTGTTTTACGGTGTCATATCCTTTGTCTGATAAATAACTCCTTAATTGTTTGTTTTCTGTTAACAGCTTTAATTTTACATATAAATCATCGCTATTTGGGGAAGCCATAATACCATTATAACCATCAATGATAATGTTGGTCATTCCACCTACATTTGTGCATAATACAGCACAATGTGCAGACATGGCTTCTAATAGTGACAGTGAAGTTCCTTCAGAACCTATAGTTGGAATCACTGCGATGTCGAATTGTGAATGGAACGATATACTGTCTTCAGACTTGTAGTGTGTAAAGTAGACATTCTCGTTGTTCGAAAATTGCTGTCTGAGCCATTTCTCGTCTGGTCCTTCGCCAGCAAATGTAACTTCGATATTTTTATCTGTTGTATCGAAAAGTTTTTTGATAGCTTTGGCGAATATTCTCGTACCGCGGTACTCGAAGAATCTTCTTGCAAAAACAATTTTGATGATATAGTCTGAGTGTTTAGGAGACTCTTCATCTCCAATTTTAGTGAAATTCATAATTGGGATGAGATTGATGTCTCTTTCGTGTAGTTGGGTTCTATGCCAACAAATGAAATTGTTGTCAACGCAAACCACATCTTCCACATTTTTAAGTCTTTTGACTATTCGATAGGCATTGATAGTTTTGCTTAAAAAACTTCTGAGGAAGCAACGTCTTTTTGTTGTCACTTGATCCCACGATATTCCGTGTTGTATTGCTATTGAATTCTCTATTTTGTATGATGGAATTAAAGAATCTGTGGCGAAGAGAGATATATAATCCTTGTTTGGTGAGCGTAGTGCGCATACTTTTTTATATAAAGTATTTGCATTTCTTTTGTTTTGAGGTAAATTTATACCGATAACCTTTGCCTCTTCAAAAATAACCTTCTCAAAAGCAATGTCTGAATATTGAAAGATTCTGACTCGAAAGCCTATCTTCAATGCTAATTTTGTGAGCTGACTAATATATGTTTGAATGCCGCCCAAAGTCATTACGTCACCTTTTGGGTCAAAGAAACGAACGTAAAGTATATCTATTGTTTTCATTATATTATAATGTTTATATATGTCTTTTTTTTAGAGTTTTGATTAAATACTTATAACTTTCAATTCTGAAAATAATGCAAATTGCAATATACACACATATGCCAGATATAATTTGCAGAATTAGAACTGCTAAGTTTGATAGAGGTAAAAATTGCATAAAATATATGCTAACACCCATAGCAATGGATGCTCCTAAGCTAGGTGAGATGTCTTTCCATAACAAAGAAGATGTATATCCGAGTAGCTTTTTGTTGGGATATGTGTTTATAAAAATACATATAAAATTATAGACAATAACACCAATAGCGATAGCATATACATTGATGAATACTGTTATGGCGAGGATGCTAATTTCCAAAACTTTCTTGAATAATTCCATTTTTAAGAATATATCGCTTCTCCCCATAGCTTTTATAGCTTCAATGTTGGCAATCTGCATCGGCATAAGTAGGTATGCAATACAAAAGATGCGAATGAATGGGACTGAAAACATCCACTTCTCGGTAAGTAATACGTTTACTAATGGGGTAGCTACAGAAAACAACCCTATTAGTAGAGGAAATATAACCAAACTGCTGGTTTTTATACTTCTGCTTACCATATTTCTCATATTGTTTCTTTCATCTTGTTTGGATGAGAAAACGGGGAAAAGTACCGTCTGTATAGAAGTGTTGATGTTGTCCATAATTAATGCAGGAAATTGTTTACCTCTCTCAAAATATGCTAACATGGATGGCGTGTAAAATTTACCAATTAATAAACTTCTTATATTTACAAAGAGGGAAATGATAAAATTAGTTATGAATATTTTCCAACCATATCCATATAATTTTTTTAGAGAGACCATTGAAAAACAGAGACTTGGTCGCCATTTCAATGTCAAAAACATGACAAAGCACATAAGGTAGGCTGAAACAATGTAATGATAAACTAATGCCCAAATACCATATCCCTGATATGCTAAGACTATTCCCACAGCTCCTGCACCGATTGTTGCGAGGAGGTTTGAATAAAAGAGTTTTTTAAATTGCATGTTTTTTGATATGTATGCTCTTTGAATAGAATTTATCGCATAAGCAACAAGACACAATGAAATGACTCTTACGACAGAACATAAATTCGCCTTATCATAGAATTTCGCTATCATAGGGGCGGCTGTAAATAAGATGATATATGAGACAATTGCAACAAAGAGTGTTGTGTAGAAAATGGTTGAAAAATCTTTAGCGTCAGCCTTCTTTGCTTGTATTAATGATGTGTTGAAACCGCCATCAACAATTATGTTGGCAATATTTATAAATACCATGACTAGCGCAATTTCTCCATACTCTGATGGTTGGAGAAGTCGGGCTAAGCAGATGGAAACGATGAAAGAGATGCCTTGAACACTAGTTCTTTCAGCAAATTTCCATAGAAAAGAAATTATTATATTGTATTTATTCATATTCTATTCTTATTTCTCTGTTCTCTAAAAGAATTTTACAACAATAACCTAAGAATGCATAGAAAAACATTTCTGTTAAAAATGTGCCACTTAAGAGCAACTTTATTATCGTTAAGGTTAGCATCATAAGAAACATACATTTTTCTTGCTTTGTTTTGCTTTGATGAAAGGCAAAAATGCACAAACAAACGATGCAAAACAGAATGACGTTGCCAAGAATATAGCCATAACTCAATTGAAAGTCTAAAATTAAGTCATGAGGATATACATATCCAAAGCGTTGGCTACCAAAATACCCCAATCCCATACTTGAGTCTGAGTTGTCTAAAATGTAATATAATGCATTCTTTATGGATCCTCTTCCGCTATCGTTTCCTAATTCACCTGTTATAAATTTGTCAAGGATTCTTGTACTCAGATTTAAACCAGTAAATAAGAATGCAAGATGGCTGACGATTTCGTGAAGAAAGAGAAATAAAATACCACCAATGCTCAACAGTAGTCCTTTGATAAGAATAGCAAATCTAAAATTCATGAAGAATATAAAATATACTATTCCAAAGAAGGCGACGCAAGCTAAAGGACCTCTTGTTCCACAGGACAATAAGAACATAATTCCAATAATCGTAAAAACAATATAAAAGATATTGAATTTTTTCAAACTGTTCCATAGCAGAAGAATCACATGAGGTAAAACTTGATAAGCTGCATACATATTGTCATCATTTGCAACTTCAGCCATGTTTTTTGCAGTTTGTGCATAATGTGCAAAATAAAATGCACTTATGGCTATACACATGATAGATATGAGTGTGAAAATAGAATAGTACTTGTCTATATCAATTATTCTTCCCCAAAAATACATAGGGGTAGCTATACATAAACAATTGAAAAAGTTCTTGTTTAAATACTCTGTATTTTCAGGATGAATCGCATAATTGGTTAAATAAATAACCAATAAAAATAAAAAGAAAGTATAGTCTAATACTGTAAATTTATTCATCAATAACGGAAGTGACAATATAAGTGGAACTACAACTATTGCCACGACAACTTCATCGGTATAATCATTCAGTAAGGGTAAATGGTTGATAATACCTCTTGTATAGCCTAATAACATATTCCCCCATATTATACACACAAAAATGTTAAGAAAAACATCTTTGTGTGTAAAAAGAGATTTTAAATATGTTATAAAACTTTTCATTAATCTTAGTTCTTATAAAATACTAATAATTTTGACATTTCGCTTTTCAAGACGTAGCAAGAAGTTATCATTGTTGCCAGGATTAACATCATGACCACAAAAAGCATTCGTTTCGGACCTGCAGGTTTTTGCGGTACAGTTGCACTTTGCAATGTGGTAAAAGCAGGAGTTTTTTCTTGGAGTTTTACTTTCATTGCTTCTAGCTGATTTTGCATTGCAGAATAGGCGTTGTATTTCATCTGCATATTGTTTTCAAGTTGATCTCTTTTCGATAATACAGATTGCAAATTTACATCTTGGTTTGCATCGCAGAATGTGCTATATGAAATGACGGACTTGTCGTATTCTTTTTTGGCACTATCTGCTAAAGTTTGATAATGAAGAACGTCAATTTTTGCTTTTTTTGTTCTATATTGAATAATGAAATCTTGTAAATGTTCTCGTACAGAATCTGCTATCAATGCACAAACTAAACGATCTTGGTCTTGAACAGATATAGTAATCACTTCTGTTCTTTGGTCCACTGAACATGTTATTTTTCCTTCAACGATTTTCATTAAATCGTAGTTCGGCTTAGAAAGATTGAATGCATTGATACTATTTTCTTTTTGTTTGACTACAAATTTGTCTGGAGTCGAGAAAATATCAGCAATGGATTTTACGGCATACTGAAATGGTGCTTTAAGCCAATTCTTTTTTTGATGTTTTCTCAAATATGTGCCATAATCGCAATTGATAGAATTGTCTATTGTTGTAACTTTTATACGAAATAAATTCACTAGAAATTCAGGTGAATTAATTAATTCTGGATATAGTAGAGGGTGGATTGCATCGTATCCTTGGGTACCTAAATTTAAACCAAAAGAAGATGCGATAGAGGATAACCCTCCTGCATTGTCACCTATTGTCTCTGGCGCCAATGAAACGGAGCAATTGTAATAACGTGGTTGAGGTATAATCCATAAAACGGATAAGGCGAAAACGATGGGCCATACAATGAAAAATATTTTCTTTTTAGCCCTTAACTTTGTGAAAATTGATATGATGTTTATTGATTCCATGTTTGTCTTATTTTTAATTATAACTGCAAAGTTACAAAGATATTTTATATTGACCAAAGAAAAGACGAAATAAATGCAATTTGTCAATATCAAAATACTTTCTAGAATTGCAAAAATAAGAAAGAACTGAGTTTGTTGTTAGTTTTGTTGGATAGTTTATCTTAGTTAGTGTTATATATTGATGTTTTAATAGTTTAAAACTATGCAGCCAAAACTCTTTCTATCTCCATGTTCTCCTTGATGTATTCCTTCATCGCCTCGGAAGCATGGGCGGATTCTGCCAAGTCCATCGTGGCAATCACTTTCTTGCCTTTACCTTCTTTGTAGTTTTTCAGCCAAATCTTGTCGTGCGACTTGTTTTTGAGTTGCTCGAAACTGAGGGAGGCGTTCTCCTGGATGGAGGCATCTAAGGCTTCTTTCTCAGACTCGGAGAGGTAGTCTTCATTGGCTTGTCGCAAGGGAAGCATGATATTGGAGGCATCTTCTGAGGCGAACTTAAAGGCTGATTTCAGCATTCGAGATAGCTCTGGCTCATGGGAGTCGCCCTTAATGGCATCGAGCAAGTGGGAGAATACAGGACCGTATGGCATAGCGCAGACATCGTCTGCCGTTATGCGTTGTCCCCATTTCGCCAAGTGCTTCAGTTCAGCGAAGTAAATGGTTTTCAAGAGGGTGTAGTAGTCTAACTCGCCCGTCTTGTTGAGGACGTAGAGCACGATTTCCACCAATCTTTCTTTATCGTATCTATCCATCTTTCCGAAATTTTCTGCAAAATTACAACTTTTATTTTAATTGTGCAAATATCATACTATTATTCCTGCCCTGGCTTTTCATTAAGAAGAGCTATTGTGTTGGTGAATTCTGACACTAAATCGAGAATGTGAGGATTGTCTCGTTTAATAATCAAAGCTGCATAGTTTTCATTGTCTTCTTCGTCATACACCAACTGAGGCAAAAAGAGATATTCATCGTGGTCCTTATAAATATTGAACCAAAAAGAAAAGAGCCGACTGCGCATTTTTTGCATTCCATCACCCGTCTCACAAATATAGAGTAAGGCTGCTTGGTTCTTTGCGAAGAATTCCTCGACAGTAGCCAAAATGGTTTCTCTAACTTTTGGATCACGTGGTGACTGTTTCCCTTCGTAATTGGTTAGACCAAACTGGTATGATTCACCACTGAGCAGTAAATCGTTTACTTCAAATGCAATGCCGAAGTTTACGCCAAAGTCGCTTACAAACTTATATAAGCCTGTAGTTGAATCGAACTCGACTCTATATGGTGATACAGAATTGATTTTTTCTAGAGATAGATTCTTCATTATAATATGTTGAATTTTACAGGCTCTTCACCAGTTCTTGCCTTATAATCTTCATAAAGCATCTTCTGCATTTTCTCAATCATCGCTTTCTTGGTAGCTTTGGCTGCTTTCCAGCGTCTGATTGCTTCTTCTCTTGTTATTTTTGCCATATTCAAATCCTCCATTTTGATTTTTTCTGCAAAATTACAACTTTTGGATGATATAACCAAATTTTCCTTCGTGAGAATGATGAAATGTCATGAATTATTTGGCGGTATCAAGAGAAAATCGTAATTTTGCAGCAAAAATTGTGCATATGAGTCAATTAGTAGAAGAACGATATATTAGCTTGTTGACCGATTTCGGTTTCAAGCGTATTTTTGGAACCAAGCCCAACAAGGACTTGCTCATTAACTTCTTGAACTCTTTGTTTGGGAAGGAACAAGTGATTACGGATGTGAAATACTTGAATAGTGAGCATGTGGGTGACGTTTATACAGATAGAAAAGCTATCTTTGACGTGTATTGTGAAAATGAAAAAGGAGAGAAATTTATCGTAGAAATGCAAAATGCATATCAGACTTACTTTAAGGATCGTTCGCTTTACTATGCCACTTTCCCGATAAAAGAGCAAGCTCCTAAGTCGGCTGACTGGGATTTTAACTTGTCGCATGTCTATGTGATTGCTTTGCTTAATTTCAATATGCATGAGGAATCTTTCGATCAAAAGGCGATTGCTCATGATGTTGGTCTCTTGGACAAAAAGACCAAGAAGGTCTTTAACGATAAGTTGACCTTTAAGTATGTTGAGATTGCGAAGTTTGACAAGCCTTTGGAGAAACTTCGTACTCTTTATGATAAATGGCTTTATGCATTGAAAAATCTTTCTAAGTTGGAGAACCGTCCTAAGGAGTTGAAAGATAAAATCTTTGACAAGCTTTTTGCTGAGGCAGAAATTGCGAAATTTTCAAAGAAGGAACTTCGGGAATATGAGGATAGTCTCAAGGCTTATCGAGATATTAAAAACTCGCTGGATACAGCTGAGGAAAAGGGGAGGAAAAAAGGTAAGATGGAAGGAAAAATTGAGGTTGCTCGTGAAATGCTGCAAGATGGCGAGCCTATTGAAAAGATTGCTAGATATACCGGGCTTTCTGAGAATGAAATCTCGGAATTGTAAAATACAAAGAAAAGAAGCATGTAGGGCTATTGATTTGTCATACATGCTTTTTTTGTTTATTGTTTGCTTTTATGAATACTTTTTTAGAAGTTCTTTTTCGAGAACAATCATATCATCAAGTTGATTGTTGAGGCTATGTCCTAAGTATATGCTATTTACAACAGGTGTGTCTTTTGGTGTTCTCGCCGCTTTTAGCGTTTTATCTCTTAGCTTTGGCACAGTTATCTCTTAGTTCTGGGAGTCTATCTCTTAGCTTTAGAGGTCTATCTCTTAGCTTTAGGATAGTAATCTTCGAGAGTTATGATGCCATCTCTTAGATTTGCTAAAAGAAAAAGGTTGACAAATGTAACGTGAAGTGAGGGGTGTTGTTGAATTACTACCTATATATTGGAGGATGTCACCGTGTTTTCCTCCATTTTTCTTGTCTCCACTTGATTATCAATACCTTATCTTTTCTCTCCATTCTGTGAGGCGTATAAGTGGTATGTTTGGTATCACCACCATGTGTTTTAGTGTCAATTTCTTGCTTAATGCCTGTATTTCTGTTGGAGGACGAAAAATTGGAGGAGAGCATGAGAAAAATTGGAGGAGACGATGGAGAATGTAATAAAAAAGTCCCCTCCAATCTGTTTTTGAGAAACTCGTGTCACATGGAGTGGTAAAGAATCTTGTCATTCTTCTTTTTTCTTTGCCTTGTACTTGATCTGGTCGAAGCCTTCGCCATATACACCAATCACGGCACTCTGGCTCACGAAGGCGTGAGGGTCGATCTCCTCGATGAGGCGGAAGATGGTCTGCGACTGGCGCTGCTTGGCTAGCACGAAGAGCATCTTGACTTCCTGACCGGAATAAAAACCGGAGGCATCTACGACGGTCACACCACGGTCGGCATCCGTGTTGATGCGCTTGCCAATCTCCATGTACTTCTTCGAGATGATGAAGAACTGGACGCTTCGGCGGCGACTGTTGACCACTTGGTCGATGCAGAATGCCTGGACGTAGAGCACCACATAACCGTAAAGTACTTTTTCCCAGTCGTGTACGACGAAATAGCTGGAGGAAATGATGAAGATGTCACAGATCATGATGACACGACCCAAGGAGATGTCGCGATACTTGTTGACGATGGCTGCCACGATGTCGGTGCCGCCTGTGCTACCGCCTGCCGAGAATCCCAATCCGATACCGCATCCGCAGAAAACTGCACCCAGAAAGGCAGCCCAAAGTGGTTGGGTCTGAAGTACGTGGATGTTGCCAGCCTCTTGGGAGAGAAATGAGGTGATGGTCGTCACGACGATAACGGCATAGATGGTCTTCACGCAGAACTTCTTGCCCAAAATCATCCATGCTGCAATGAGTAGGCAACCGTTGACGATAGCGTAAGGTATCTGTACAGGGCATCCCGTAGCCCAATAGATGATGGAGGAGATACCAGGCAAGCCACTGGCGGTGACGTTGGTAGGGAGGAGGAAAATGTTCCATCCGATTGCGTATGAAATCATGCCGATGGCGATGAATACATAGTCTTGTATTTCACGATACAAGGGTCGCTTTGTGAAGTTTGTAGTCATTTTCTTTTCTCTTTTAAATTATTACCAGAATTTCTTCTGTTCCTCCGACCATTCGAAGCCCTGGCTTGCCATTTTCTCTTCCAGTTCCTTGCGATCTACATTGAAGTGGTAGCAAATCTCGTCTAATGTTTCAAACTCGTGGTCACGAAGCAGGAAGTTGATGGCACTTACGAGCATCGGCACGTCATTCATTGGTAACTTATCCATAATATTTATCGTTTTAGTTCTTCTTTCAGAAATCTTGGGGTATAGCCCTTCTTGCTCTCCGCTACTTCTTCTGGCGTTCCGGCACAGAGCAGTTGACCACCGCCACGTCCACCTTCCGGTCCCATGTCGATGATGTAGTCGGCGAGCTTGATAACATCTAGGTTGTGCTCGATGATGAGCACCGTGTTGCCTCGATCGACTAGCTTCTGGAGCACGTCCATCAGGATGCGGATGTCCTCGAAGTGAAGTCCGGTGGTCGGCTCGTCGAGGATGTAGAGGGTCTTGCCCGTATCTCGCTTCGAGAGTTCGGTGGCGAGTTTCACTCGTTGACTCTCACCGCCGGAGAGGGTAGTGGAGCTTTGTCCCAACTTGATATAACCCAAGCCTACACTCTGCAAAGCCTTGATTTTCTGCAAGATCTGTGGAACGCTCTCGAAGAACTCCACAGCCTGGTTGATGGTCATGTCGAGTACATCGGCGATGCTCTTTCCCTTGTAGCGCACTTCCAGTGTCTCTCGGTTGTATCGCTTGCCGTGACAAACCTCGCATGGCACCATCACGTCGGGAAGGAAGTTCATCTCGATGGTCTTATATCCATTTCCGCCACAAGCCTCGCATCTGCCACCCTTCACATTGAAGGAGAAGCGACCTGGCTTGTAGCCACGAATCTTCGCCTCTGGCAATCCTACGAAGAGGGAGCGGATGTCGCTGAACACACCCGTGTAAGTGGCTGGGTTGCTGCGAGGGGTTCTGCCGATAGGACTCTGATCGACATTCACCACCTTATCTATATTTTCGATGCCCTCGATGCTATCGTAAGGCATAGGCTTCTTCAGGGAACGATAGAAATGCTGCGAGAGGATAGGCTGCAAGGTCTCATTGACCAGCGTTGACTTGCCCGAACCGCTCACTCCCGTCACCACGATGAGCTTGCCCAGAGGGAACTCCACATCCACGTTCTTCAGGTTGTTGCCCTTGGCTCCATGGATGATGATGCTTTTGCCGTAGCCCTCACGTCGGTGCTCTGGCACCTTGATTGCCATCTCGCCATTGAGATACTGGGCGGTGATGGTCTGGGTCTTCAACATCTCCTTTGGCGTGCCTTGGAAGACTACCTCGCCTCCCTTGCGTCCTGCCTTCGGACCGATGTCAACGATATAGTCGGCGGCAAGCATCATGCCTCGGTCGTGCTCCACGACGATGACCGTGTTGCCGATGTCTCGAAGCTCCTTGAGGCTGTTGATGAGTCGCTCGTTGTCTCTCTGGTGCAAACCGATACTTGGCTCGTCGAGGATGTAGAGCACATTGACGAGCTGACTGCCAATCTGTGTGGCGAGTCGGATGCGTTGGCTCTCGCCTCCGGAAAGGGAAGCCGACTGACGATTGAGCGAGAGATAGTTCAAGCCCACATCCAAGAGGAAGTTGACACGTGAGCGCAACTCCTTTACAATCTCGTGAGCCACCTTCGCTTTCATCTTAGGCAGATGCTCCTCCACATGGTCGAGCCAATCACGCAGTTCGTCGATGTCGAGCGTAGCCACGTCTGAGATGTTCTTCTCCCAGATGCGATAGGAGAGGGACTCTCGTTTGAGTCGCTGTCCGTGGCACTCAGGGCATTCGATGGTGGAGATGAATTGGTCTGCCCACTTCTTGCCGTTGGCGGAATCATCGCTCTCCATCACCTTGCGCAGGTAGTCGATGATGCCATCGTAGGCACAGAAGTAATCGGAGGAGGTGTGTACCTTCTCCTTGCTGATCTTCACGTTCTCCAGACAACCATACATCACTTCCTGCATGGCTTCCTCGCTTAAGTCCTTGATAGGAGTCTTGAGGGTGTCGCCATACTTCTCCAGCAAAGCCTCTATCTGCCAGAAAATCATCTGGTTCTTGTATTTTCCTAAAGGAAGGATGCCACCTTCGTGGATGCTCAACTTGTCGTCGGGTATCACCTTCTTGATGTCTATCTGGTTCACCTTGCCGAGACCCTTGCAGTGAGGACACGCACCTTCAGGAGAGTTGAAGGAGAACATGTTTGGAGCAGGGTCTTGGTATGCCATGCCAGTCACGGGGTCCATCAGTCGCTTGGAGAAAATCTTGGCTGCATCCTTGTCGATGACCATCACCATACCGTCACCTTGTTTCATGGCGGTGGCGATGCTCTTGCGGATGCGTTCTTCGTCCTCCTCCTTGACAGCCAACTTGTCAATGACCACCTCTATGTTATGGTTCTTGTATCGGTCGATTTTCATGCCTCGGGTCAGCTCCATGATTTCGCCATCTACACGCACGTGGAGATAGCCCTTGCGTCGCATACTCTCGAAGAGTTCGCGATAGTGGCCCTTGCGTTGGCGGACGAGAGGAGCGAGGAGGTAGATGCGATGACCTCGGTAGTCGTTGAGTATCATGTCGATGACCTGTTCCTCGGTGTATTTCACCATCGCTTCGCCGCTGTGATAGCTGTAGGCGGTGCCGGCACGAGCATAGAGCAAGCGTAGGTAGTCGTAAATCTCGGTAGTGGTACCCACGGTAGAACGAGGGTTCTTGTTGGTGGTCTTCTGCTCGATGCTAATCACCGGACTGAGACCTGTAATCTTATCTACGTCAGGACGTTCCATGTTGCCCAGGAAGTTGCGGGCATAGGCAGAGAAGGTCTCGATGTAACGGCGCTGTCCCTCGGCAAAGATGGTGTCGAAGGCAAGCGATGACTTTCCCGAACCAGAAAGTCCTGTAATGACTGTCAGTGAGTCGCGGGGAATCTCCACATCCACGTTCTTCAGGTTGTGTACGCGTGCTCCCCACACATTTATCTTTTCGTCTTCTGCGTTCATTGATTTTATTCGTTTGTTGTTGAGTTTTCGATGTACCCTCTCAGCAGGTTGACATCCCGCTTGATGTTGTAGGTCTTTCCGTCGGCACCTTTCGCCTTGACCAGACAGAAATAGACACCATCCTTCACCGGCTTTCCCTTGTAGTTGCCATCCCAGCCATCGGCAGGATTGGTCCACTCGAAGAGTTTCTGTCCCCACCTATTAAATATATAGGCATGGAATTCCGTCAGACTCTGGTAGCCATCCTTCGCCTTGTAGATGTCGTTGATGCCATCGCCATTGGGCGAGAAGGCGTTCGGCATCTGGAGAATGCTCTCGGCGACCGTGATGGAGAGAGGTGAGTCCTCGTTGTTCTGTTCGAGGGTCATGCCATCCTTGGTGAACTTGGCATAGAGGAAGATGCGGTGTAAGCCCGATTGGTTGAACTCCAGGTCGGTGTTCTCCTCATACCTTATTATATAGGGTACCGTATCATTGTCGTGGAAGATGCGCCACTCGTAGTGGCTGTCCCATCCGATGTCGTTGTTGGCATTGGCTTTCAGCGACACCCTGATAGGGGCGGAGCCAGAGTAGTTGTCGTCATCGCTGGTCTCTCCGTCAGCTGTGGTGATGCTCATCGACGGAGTGATGGAGGGATAGTCCTGTGCCTTGCTGACTTGGCAAAAGCCCAACAAGAGCACCAAAAGTGTCAATATTTTCGTCTCTAATTTCATGTCTTTATGTAAATTTCTGCAAAGATAGCGCAAATTTCCGAATTAGAGTATGGTTGAATGAGAGTTTTTTTGTATTTTTGCAAATGAAATCATAAAATTAGTTGGATATGAGACAAAAAATGAGATATTTCATCATGATTTTGGGATTGATGCTTTCATTGGGCATCTTCGCCCAGACCACCAAATGGCGTGACATCTATACAGTCAAGAAGAAAGATACCGTCTTCGGTATCGCCAACAAGTATGGTTTGACACTCCCTGAACTGATGGACGCCAATCCTGAGATGAAGAAGGAAGGCTACATGTTGCAGAAGGGTGCTACGCTCTTCATTCCTTTTGAGAAGACGACAGCCAACAAAACTGCCACCACGCAGCGTACCACTGTAGCGAAGAAAGCCAACACGGTGAATGTGGGTGTGATGCTTCCTTTGCATGATGTGGATGGCGACGGCAAGCGAATGGTAGAGTATTATCGTGGCATCTTGATGGCTTGCGAACAACTGAAGCAGCAAGGTATCTCTACTAATATCCATGCTTGGAACGTGCCTATCGACGCTGACATCCGTACCACCTTGGTACAAGAAGGAGCCAACTCTTGCGACCTTATCTTTGGTCCTCTTTATACCAAGCAGGTGGCTCCTTTGGCAGACTTCTGCAAGAACTATGGCATCAAGATGGTCATCCCTTTCTCCATCAATGGTGACAACGTGGAGCGCACCAAGGAAATCTTCCAGGTGTATCAAGCTCCAGAGTCGCTCAATGATGCTACTATCAAGGCATTCTTGAACCGATTCAAGAATGTGCATCCTATCTTTGTGGATTGTAATGATACGACTTCTCGCAAGGGTAACTTTACCTTTGGACTTCGCAAGGAACTGGAGAAGCGCAAGATCGCTTACAATATTACCAATGTCAATTCTTCGCTCGACTATTTTGCTAAGGCGTTTGTTCCATCCAAGCAAAATGTCGTAGTACTCAATACCGGTCGCTCACCGCAGTTGACGCAGGTGCTCAACAAGCTGGATGAGTTCTCTGCCAAGTACCCTGGTGCAGTCGTCTCTCTCTTCGGCTACACCGAGTGGTTGATGTATGCGAAGTATAACCTCGATCGTTTCTATAAGTACGATACTTATATCCCTTCTACCTTTTATTATAATGCCAACTCTGCCAAGGTCATCGACCTAGAGCGGAGATACAATACTTGGTTCCATCAACCGATGCAGGTGGCGATGCCTCGCTTTGCCATCACTGGCTACGACCACGCCATGTTCTTCATCCAGGGTGTCAACAAGTATGGCAAGGACTTTACGGGAGACAAGTCGCAGGTGAACTATCAGCCGGTGCAGACTCCGCTTCACTTCGAGAAGACCAAGAAGGGTGGCTACCGCAATCAGGTGCTTCAGTTGATACACTATACCTTCAACCGACAGATAGAGGCGGTGACGTATTGATAAATAACAAATGATAAATAATAGATAATAAATGAAGAATCAGATATGGGTGCTGCTCACGGCGGCTTTCCTCTTGGGGGGTATGAAGGCCTCGGCTCAGATAGGTGAGCACCGCAACGACTTTTCCATCGGTGCCAACGGTGGTTATGTGATGAGCAGCGTGGGCTTTACTCCCGACATCCCTCAGAAGCAGCACGGGGGTATCACTGGCGGTTTCTCTTATCGCTATGTGTGCGAGAAGTATTTTAAGACCATCTGCTCCATCTATGGTGAGGTGAACTATTCGCAGGTGGGATGGAAGGAGAAGATTCTCGACATCAACAATGCGCCGGTCATCATCTCTCAAACGGGTGAGGCGATGGCATATGAGCGTACCATCAACTATATCCAGTTGCCTATCATGGCTCACTTGGCATGGGGTAGGGAGACACGAGGTCTGAACTTCTTTGTCAATGCTGGACCACAGTTTGGCTTGTATCTCAGTGAATCGACCAAGACTAACTTCGATGTGAAGAATATGCCTGCCACCGATAATGACCGTGTCAACAATATCATGGCACAAGATACGATGGCAGTAGAGAAGAAGTTTGACTATGGTATCGCCCTGGGCTTGGGTGCGGAGTATAGCATCCCGAAGGTAGGACACTTCTTGCTGGAGGCTCGTTACTACTATGGATTGGGCAATATCTATGGTTCTTCCAAGAAGGATTTCTTCGGTAAGAGTAACTTCGGACAGATTGTCATCAAGCTGGGGTATCTCTTCGACATCACCCGAACGAAGGGAGTGAAACGTAAATAGTAAATGATAAATAATAAATAGTAAATGACAACACAAGCAATTCAACAAAAACTGAGCGACTCTAAGTCTGCTCGTTGGACAGTCCTCCTCATCGTGAGCTTCACGATGATGTTTGGCTACTTCTTTACTGATGTCATGTCACCATTGGAGCCGCTGTTGACGGCTGCCAAAGAAGATGGTGGTCTAGGACTCGGTTGGTCTTCGGATGAGTATGGATTTTTCTCTGGAGCATACGGCTACTTCAATGTGTTCCTCCTGCTCCTTTTCTTCGGTGGTATTATCCTCGACAAGTTTGGCATCCGTTTCACGGGCATCATGTCCACCATCTTGATGTTTGGTGGTGCTTTGATTAAGTGGTATGCCGTAGGTCACGACTTTACTGGCACTATCGCAGTTCCATTCTTCGGTACCTACCAGACACAGGTGGTATTGGCAGCCTTGGGCTTCTCTATCTATGGAGTGGGTTGCGAGATTGCAGGTATCACCGTGAGCAAGGTCATCGTGAAGTGGTTTACGGGTCATGAGTTGGCGCTTGCCATGGGTGTGCAGGTAGCTTTGGCTCGTCTTGGTACAGCCGGAGCCTTGGGCTTCGCACTTCCTTTCGCCAAGTGGATGGGTGGTGTTTCTGCCTCTGTAGGTTTGGGAGCCGCATTGCTTTGCGCTGGTGTTATCGTCTTCCTCGTTTATTGCGTAATGGACAAGAAGGAGGATGCTTCAGCAGCAGCTGTTCAGGGTGAGCCAGAGGAAGGATTCAAGTTCTCTGATTTGAAGGTCTTGCTTACCACAACAGGTTTCTGGTATGTGGCAGTGCTCTGCTTGATGTTCTATGCAGGTGTATTCCCATTCCTGAAGTTTGCTACCAAGTTGATGATCTTCAAGTATGGTGTGGCAGAGGATGTTGCTGGCTTGATACCTGCGATGTTGCCATTCGGTACCATTTTCCTGACCCCATTGTTTGGCAGTATCTATGATAAGTATGGCAAGGGAGCAACCTTGATGCTCATCGGTAGTGTGCTCCTCACTTGCGTACACATCATCTTCGCTTTGCCTTTCGGCACATGGATTCTTGCTGTAGCAGTGATGGTCGTGTTGGGTATCGCCTTCGGTTTGGTGCCATCTGCCATGTGGCCATCTGTTCCTAAGATTATCCCAATGAAGCTGTTGGGTACTGCTTACGCCCTCATCTTCTATATCCAGAATATCGGTTTGGCTCTCGTACCTGTTTGGATTGGTAAGGTGAACCAGGCTAACACGGGAGCCAATGGCGTTATCGACTATACAGAGACGATGACCATCTTCGCCCTCTTTGGTGTGGTAGCCATCATCATCTCGCTCCTTCTGATGTGGGAAGACAAGCGCAAGGGATATGGCTTGCAGCAACCTAACATTAAGAAGTAATTACACATTATTAATATATAAAGGAAAGGACTAACCATGAACACGACACCTGAGGCTCTTATAAAAGAGTATGCTGACCCGATAGAGCAGCAAGAGATAGACAAGTTTGTTTGTGCAGAAATGGGAAGACAGATTCACCGATATATCAAAGGTATGTCGGGTACCAAGACTGCCATGTTGGAGTTTGAGAAACGATTGGCAAGTTTGACGGTGCCAGAGAAGGAGAAGGCGATAGCGAAGTATATCGACCTCAACCGCAAGGCACTCGATGGCTTGGACCTCAAGATGATTCTTGTGCGTTCGGTAGCCAACTATTGCGACACCTTCCAATACATGTTGGAGTTTGTCAACGACAAGCGCAAGATGATCTTCTATTATCTTCGCTTGAAGGAGAAATACATCCAGTATCACGAGGTGTTTGAGCAAGACGGCAAGTTTGGCATGAAGAATCACAATGGCGAGGTCATGCTTTCGCCTCAGTACGACTTCCTTCGCACCTGTTACATCTACAATGATGACTTGAGTATCATGCCGGTTATCGCAGAGAAAGGTGGCAAGATGGGGTTGGTTCTTCCTGACGGCAAAGAGACGGTCGTAGCCGACTTCATCTATGATGAGATTTGTCTCCGTGACGAGTACCCTTATTTTGAGGCAGTCAAGGATGGCATGTCAGGATTGATAGATAAGGAAGGAAACTTCGTACAAAACAAATAGAAATAAAAAAGGCTAGCAAATTTTGCTAGCCTTTTTTATTTCTTAACCCAAGTATTTCATCAATATCTTGATCTTTCCACTTTCACGGAGCTTGATAATGCTCTTCTCTCGGATTTGGCGAACACGTTCACGAGTGAGGTTGAACTCGCTACCGATCTCTTCGAGACCCTTCTCGTGGCAGCCGATGCCGTAGCAGTAACAGAGGATGTCACGCTCACGAGGCTTGAGCACTGCGTCGAGCACACGCTTCAACTCGCTGCTCATAGACTCGAAGTCAACCTGCTTGTCGGTACGGGTGTCGTCGCCAGAAGCCATCACATCGACCATGGCGTTGTCATCGTCCTCGCCACCGAATGGAGCATCGATACTCATGTGGTGGTTGTCAGCTTTGATAGTCTGGTCGATCTTGGTCTCCTCCATGTTGGTGATCTTGCTCAACTCAGAAACGGAAGGCTTGCGCTGGTGCTCCTGCTCAAACTTGCTGATCTCAGCCTGAATCTTGCTCAACGCACCTACCTGGTTGAGAGGCAAGCGAACGATACGGCTCTGCTCGGCGATAGCCTGTAGGATGCTTTGACGAATCCACCATACGGCGTATGAGATAAACTTAAAACCACGAGTCTCGTCAAACTTCTCGGCAGCTTTCACGAGACCGATGTTGCCCTCATCGATGAGGTCGGTAAGCGAAAGGCCTTGGTGCTGGTACTGCTTTGCCACAGATACCACGAAACGGAGGTTGGCCTTGACCAATTTCTCCTTGGCACGCTCACCCTCGCGTCCGCCCTTGCGAATCTTCTGTGCGAGTTCGATCTCCTCGTCGATAGAGACCATAGGCTCACGACCAATCTCCACCAAGTACTTGTCGAGTGCTTCACTGGAACGGTTGGTTATACTC
>OIZF01000698.1_pt1 | contig 22311 bp, 19 predicted proteins | sample 1588471 | NCBI WGS metagenome assembly OIZF01 (sample SAMN03283279) | human gut metagenome | biome: human-associated habitat; material: feces | host: Homo sapiens | place: Peru | collected 2012
GCGTTCTGGTCTTTGAGCTGATGAAGGTCGCTCTGCAGTTCATGAACGTCAACTCCTCCTACACCTACATCGTGCAGGGCCTTGTCATCATCGTGGCTGTCGCAATTGATATCCGCAAGTACCTCGCCAAGAAGTAATTTTCCCCGAAAAGAGAGCGCCTGCTGGGCCGTCCACTCGTTGCAGTGGACGGCCCGCTTTGTTATAATAGAAGAAAAACCAAGGAGAACGACCATGGCAGAATGGAATGAAAAAGAAGCCGAACTCGCCCGCCGCGAAGCACTGCTGGCCGAGCGCGAGGCCCAGCTGGAAAAAGAACAGGCCGAACTGGAAGCGCGCAGGGCGCAGGGCGAAGCGGGGAAGAAGAGCCTGCTGAACAACAACGACCCCAATTTCGTGAACCCCAAGGAAAAGCTCTACGACAAGTTCCCGCTGAGCGTCCACCAGATGGACATCATCATCGGGGTGCTGTTTGCCCTCATCGTTCTGTTTCTGGTGCTGGGCGTGACGCACACCAGCTTTTTCGGCCTGTTTGGCGGCTGAAAACGTGGAGCAGGAGCAGCCGCTTTTTGGGAGACTGCGTAGCCCAGCCGAGCCGCACTTGCAATTTCCCCCGGCGGATGGTATCATAAGCACTGCATATAAACTAGAACTACAAGGAGCAATCTTTTGATGAAGATCATGAATCGTATCCTCTCTGTTGTCGCGGCTGCTGCGCTGGCCGCCGGTCTGCTGGCAGGCTGCGGCGCTTCCTCTGCCGCAGGCAGCACAGCTTCTTCCGCTGCGTCCAGCGTGGCGGCATCTTCGGAGGCCGCTTCCTCGGAGGCTGCATCGGCAGAGGCTTCGGAAGCCAAGGTCAAGGCCCAGTTCACGGTGACCGGGGCCGACGGCGAGAGCCAGACCTTCGACCTGGAAGTGACCGACGGTGAGAAGCTGAGCGATGCGCTGGCCGAGGCCGGCATCATCAGCGCGGACGAGGCTGCTGCAGGCTTTGTCACTACCGTCAACGGCGAGACCGCCGACTGGGACAAGGACAGCGCCTGGTGGTGCCTGACCGATGCTTCCGGTGAGATGACCACCGTGGGCGTGGCGGACATTGAGCTGCACGACGGCGACAGCTATGCCTTTACCTACACGAAGTAAGGAACCCATGCACACCAGAGTGCTGCGGCTGGTCCTCAGTGGGCTGATGGGCGCACTTCTGGTGGTGAGCAAACAGGCTATGAGCGGCCTCCCGAACATCGAGCCGGTGACGCTCCTCATCATCCTGTTCGCGCTGGAACTGCCCCGTGAGACGCCGGGGGCCATCACGGTGTTTCTGGTATTGCAGGGTGTGCTGTATGGCTTCGGCCTGTGGTGGGCGATGTATCTGTATGTCTGGTATCTGCTGGCCTTTCTGGCCCGGCTGCTGCGCCGGATGGACCATGCCCTCGGCTGGGCCGTGTTCAGCGGGCTGTACGGCCTGTGCTTCGGCGGGCTGTGCGCAGCGGTGTATCTTGTGGCCAAGACGCCTGCCTTCGCGCTGAGCTGGTGGCTGAGCGGCCTTTCCTACGACACGATGCACGGCGTGGGCAACTTTGCCCTCATGCTGCTGCTCTACCGGCCTCTGCGCACGGCGCTGCGCACCGCCAAAAAACAGATCCATGGATGAAAAAAGACGTGCTGCACAGCGTGTGCGGCACGTCTTTTTCGTTATCCTAAGATCTTTTCCAGCAGCCAGAGCAGAATGCGGGGCAGACCGGCCTGCTCCAGAAACCAGAGCAGGATCGAGGACGAAAGGGAAAAGGTGGAAAGCATGAGCGGTTCTCCTTCCTTCAGATCTGAGAGCGCATTGCAACAGGCACTCCAGTAAAAATACGAAGGAGAAAGGGCCGCGATTGCTGGAAAATTTTAGCGCTTCACGTTGAACGCTTCCATGCCGGGATAGACGGCGCTGGCACCCAGGTGCTCCTCGATGCGGAGCAGCTGGTTATACTTGGCCACGCGCTCGGTGCGGCTGGGCGCACCGGTCTTGATCTGGCAGGTGTTCAGGGCCACGGCCAGGTCGGCGATGGTGGTGTCCTCGGTCTCACCGGAGCGGTGCGAGCTGATGGCGGTGTAACCGGCCTTGTGGGCCATCTTGATGGCTTCCAGCGTCTCGGAGACCGAACCGATCTGGTTCAGCTTGATGAGAATGGCGTTTCCGGCACCCAGCTGGATGCCCTTGGCCAGGCGCTCGGTGTTGGTGACGAACAGGTCGTCGCCCACCAGCTGGACCTTGCCGCCCAGCTCGCGGGTCATCTCCTGCCAGCCCTCCCAGTCCTCTTCGTCCAGACCGTCCTCGATGGAAATGATGGGGTACTTCTCCACCAGACTCTTCCAGTGGGCGATCAGCTCGCTGGAGGTGTACTCGGTGCCCGCCTTGGGCAGCTTGTAGAAGCCCTTGCCCTTGGGGCTCTTCCACTCAGAGGAAGCGGCATCCATGGCCAGCATGAAGTCCTTGCCGGGCTGATAACCGGCTTTCTCGATGGCGGCCAGAATGGTCTCGATGGTCTCCTCGTCACTGGACAGGTTGGGCGCAAACCCGCCCTCGTCGCCGACGGAGGTGGCCAGACCTTTGGCCTTCAGGATGGAAGCCAGAGCGTGGAAGACCTCGGCGCACCAGCGCAGCGCTTCCTTGAAGGAGGGGGCACCTACGGGCATGATCATGAACTCCTGGGTATCCACGGTGTTGGTGGCGTGTGCGCCGCCGTTCAGGATGTTCATCATCGGGACGGGCAGGCGGTTGCCGTTCACGCCGCCCAGAAAACGGTACAGCGGCATCTCCAGCGAAGCGGCGGCTGCGCGGCAGGCGGCGATGGACACGGCCAGAATGGCGTTTGCGCCCAGGTTGGACTTGTCCTTGGTGCCGTCAGCTTTGCGCATGGCGGCATCGACTGCATAGATGTCGGAGGCATCCAGCCCCACGACAGCATCGGCGATGACGGTGTTGATGTTCTCAACGGCTTTGGTCACGCCCTTGCCCAGATAACGGCTCTTGTCGCCGTCGCGCAGCTCCAGAGCCTCGAACTCGCCGGTGGATGCGCCGGAGGGGGCACAGCCGCGGGCGACAGTGCCGTCGGCGAGTGTGATCTCAGCTTCGACGGTGGGGTTCCCGCGGGAGTCTAAGATCTCGCGGCCGACAACGGATTCGATTTCCAGATAATTCATAAGAAAGACCTCCCGGTAATGATTTGAAATAGTGGATAGTCAATACTAACTAACTGCCTTTATCCTACCACGTCCTGTGCCTGGTTGCAAGAGGGGATCGCGATGTTTGCGGCTGTAAACATCATCAGTCTGCCCGGAGGCGGGGGCGGATATGCCGGGAGGTGGGAAGGCGGCCGCCGCCGCACCTGCCCGGAACCGACCGGATGGCAGCCGTGTAACCTTTTTGACATTCATGAAAACCGTTCATTTCAGAGTGAAACAAGGTGAACAATTTGAAAAAACAGCCAAAAGTGATACGGAAATTTTGTGTAGTTTAACATGATTTGACGGAAAAGGCCCGGAAAAGTATGGACGGTTTGTGAATTGCGAACGGCCCCGAAGGGGGCTATAATGAAACTACCGAGAGCAGAGCCGCTTTGAGGGAAAGGGCTCTGCTTTCTGCATTTTGCAAATACTTCCAAACAGGAGGATCACGATTATGAAAAAGATGATCACGCGTCGTAACTTTCTGGCTGCTGCCGGTGTCGTGGCTGCTGCCGGTGTCCTGACTGCCTGCGGCGGTTCTTCTTCCAGCACGGCTGCTTCCGGTTCCGCAGCCGGTTCCGCTGCTTCCGGTGAGACCATCAAGGTGGGCGTCATGGGTCCCCTGAGCGGCAACGTTTCCGTTTACGGCCAGGCCGTTGTCAACGGTGCGAGCCTGTACCTGAAGCAGGTCAACGCCGATGGCGGTATCAACGGCAAGCAGATCGAGATCCTGACCGAGGATGAGCAGGGCGACGCCACCCAGGCCGTCAACTGCTTCACCAAGATGGTGGACGAGGGCATCACAGCACTGGTCGGCGATGTCACCACCACCCCCACGCTGGCCGTGGCTGCTGAGAGCGCCGACTACAACATGCCCATGGTCACTGCTTCTGCCACCGCAGAGGCCGTTACCTACGATGCCGAGACCGACACCGTGAACGCCAACGTCTTCCGTGCCACCTTCACCGACCCGTTCCAGGGCATCAAGATGGCAGATTACGCTTACAAGAAGCTGGGCTACACCAAGGCTGCTGTCATCTTTAAGAAGGGCGCAGACTACAACGAGGGCCTGGCTGAGAACTTCGTCAACGAGTTCGAGAGCCTGGGCGGCACCATCGTCGATCAGGAGAGCTACTCCGACGGCGACGTGGACTTCAAGACCCAGCTGACCAGCATCCTGGGCAAGGCACCGGAGACGGTCTTCTGCCCAAACTACTATGAGGAAGTGGGCCAGATCCTGTCGCAGGCTGAGAGCATCGGACTGACCGTTCCGTTCCTGGGCGGCGATGGCTGGGACGGCCTGGAGGGCTATGCGACCGCTGACCAGCTGAAGGACAGCTACTTCTGCGCCAACTACGCAAAGGGCGCTTCTCCGGAGTTCGAGGAGGCCTACAAGGCAGAGTACGGCGAGGAGTACCCCAACGGTTTCGCACCTCTGGGCTACGACGCTGCCAAGACCGTGGTCTACGGCCTGCAGGCTGCGGAGGACGCCGGTCTGGAAGCAGGCAGCGACGAGTACAAGCAGGCTGTCATTGACGCCATCGCTTCCGGCACCATCGACGGCATCACCGGCACCTTCACCTTCGACGAGCACCACAACCCCGTCAAGGAGACTGCGATCCTGACCTATGTGGATGGCAAGCCCGAACTGAAGGAAATGTTCTGATCCCTCGCATCCAGAACCACTTGCGGAGACCGCCGAAACGGGTTGTCTCCGCTTTTTTGGTAAACAAGTGTCTCCCAAAAGGCGTGGCAAAACGCCGCAAAGAAAGGAAGTATCCATCCATGACAGTGTTTTTTAGTCAGCTGATCAACGGTCTTTCCCTGGGCAGCATCTATGCACTGATCGCACTGGGCTACAGCATGGTGTACGGCATCATCCTGCTGCTGAACTTTGCCCACGGCGATGTCATTATGGTGGGCGCGTACATGTCCTGGTTCGTGATGAACCAGCTGGGCCTTGGCCCAGTGACGGCTGTCTGCGCCACCGTCATTACCTGCACCCTGCTGGGCGTGGTGATCGAAAAGGTCGCCTACACCCCGCTGCGCAGTGCGCCCCGCATCTCGCTGCTGATCACGGCCATCGGCGTGTCCTTCTTCCTGGAGTATACGGCGGAGCTGCTGATGGGCTCCGGTGCAAAGGTCATCCCGTCCTACTTTGAAGCCAGGACCTTCTACTTCGGCAAAGTGCCGGTGGGCCTGACCTCCGTGATCACGCTGGTGGTCACCGTGCTGTCCATGCTCGTGCTGACCTTCCTGGTCCAAAAGACCAAGCTCGGCAAGGCCATGCGCGCCGTATCCGAGGATATGGATGCGGCCCGCCTGATGGGCATCAACGTCAACAGCACCATCTCCTTCACCTTTGCGGTGGGCTCTGCGCTGGCCGGTATCGGCGCAGTGCTGTACTGCTGCTCCTACCCGCAGGCAACGCCCACCATGGGTTCCATGCTGGGTCTGAAAGCCTTCGTTGCCGCAGTTCTGGGCGGCATCGGTTCCATTCCGGGCGCGATGATCGGCGGCATCGCCATCGGCCTGTGCGAGTGCTTCGTTTCCGCCATCGGCCTTTCCGCCTGGAAGGACGCCGTTACGTTTGCGATCCTGATCATCGTGCTGCTGTTCAAGCCCACCGGCTTCCTTGGCCGCAAGGTGCAGGAAAAGGTGTAAGGAGGGCATGAAGATGAAGACGAAACGTAAAACGCTCAAAATGCCCGTGCGCTACCTGATGAATACCGTGCTGGTGGCGCTGCTGTTCCTGGGGCTTTCCTACCTGACCGGGAATCTGCTTTCCACCTATCAGAACAAGGTGCTGATGACCGTGGGCATCAACATCATCCTGGCCGTGTCTTTGAACGTGGCCACCGGCTATCTGGGCCAGCTGCCGCTGGGCCATGCCGGTTTCATGGCCGTAGGTGCTTACACCTGCGCGCTGTTCACCAAGTACAGCCCCCTGCCCAGCGGCATCTCCTTTGCCATTGGTCTGGTGCTGGCCTGCATCATGGCAGGCCTGTTCGGTGTGCTGATCGGCATCCCCGCTCTGCGCCTGACCGGTGACTATCTGGCCATCTTGACACTGGGCTTTGGCGAGATCATCCGCATCACGCTGAACAACATCGACGATGTGCTGGGTTACAGCCTGTTCTACGGCTCCAAGGGCCTGAAGAACATCCCCAAGTATTCCCATTTCAGCAATGTGTTCCTGTGCGTGGTCATCACCTGCTTCCTGATCCACACCATGATGAAGAGCCGCCATGGCCGCGCCGTCCTCGCCATCCGCGACAACGAGATCGCGGCCGAGAGCTGCGGCATCCAGACCACCTACTATAAGGTCATGGCCTTTGCCTTCTCGGCGGCCTTCGCCGGTCTGGCCGGTGGTCTGTACGCCTGCTACATCGGCGTTCTGAACCCCTCGACCTTCGGCTTCATGAAGTCCATCGAGATCCTGGTCATGGTCGTTCTGGGCGGCATGGGCTCCATGCTGGGCTCCATCCTCTCGGCAACGGTGCTGACCATCCTGCCCGAAGCGACCCGCAGCTTTGACAGCTACCGCATGGTCATCTACTCGCTGGTGCTGATCCTGATGATGATCTTCCGCCCCGGCGGACTGCTGGGCAGCTACGACTTCTCCGTGAGCCGCATCGTGGAGAAGGTCCTGAACGGGGAACTGTTCCGCAAGAAGAACAAGGAGGGTGCAGACCATGAGTGAGTTCCAGACGAGACTGAACAGCGTCCCCTCCGGCGGTTTCCTGACCGACCGCGACAAGGACAAAAAGCCCATCCTCGACGTGCGCGAGCTGGGCATCGACTTCGGCGGTCTGACCGCAGTGGACGGCTTCAATCTGATGATCGGCCGCAACGAGATCACCGGCCTCATCGGCCCCAACGGTGCCGGTAAGACCACCGTGTTCAACCTGCTGACCAATGTGTACCAGCCCACCCGCGGCTCCATCCTGATCGACGGGATGCCCACGGCAGGCAAGAAGACCTATCAGGTCAACCGGATGGGCGTAGCCCGCACCTTCCAGAACATCCGCCTGTTCAAGGAGCTGTCGGTCATCGACAACATCAAGGTCGGCCTGCATGAGTCCATGAAGTACAACCTGGCCTCCTCCCTGATCCGTCTGCCCAACTACTGGAAGGAAGAAAAGAAGTGCACCGAGCGGGCACTGGAGCTGCTGGATATCTTCCACATGGCCGACCTGGCCAACACCCCGGCGGGCAGCCTGCCCTATGGTGCACAGCGCCGGTTGGAGATCATGCGCGCCCTGGCCACCAGCCCGAAGCTGCTGCTTCTGGATGAGCCTGCTGCCGGTATGAACCCCTCCGAGACCGCTGAACTGACCGAGACCATCCGCCGCATCCGCGACGAATTCGACATTGCCGTGCTGCTGATCGAGCACGACATGAGCCTGGTCATGGGCATCTGCGAGGGCATCGCGGTGCTGAACTTTGGCCGCATCATCGCCAAGGGCACCCCGGATGAGATCCGCAACAACCCGCAGGTCGTTGAGGCCTATCTGGGCAAGAAGGAGGGCTGACCGATGGCAGATTCTATGCTGAAAGTGGAGAACATCAACGTCTATTACGGCAACATCCACGCCGTCAAGGACGTTTCGTTTGAGGTCCACGAAGGGGAGATCGTGACCCTGATCGGTGCCAACGGTGCCGGTAAGTCCACCACCCTGAAGACCATTTCCGGCCTGCTCCACCCGAAGACGGGCGATGTCCTGTACAAGGGCAAGAGCATCAAGGGCGTCCGTGCCCACAAGATCGTGGAGGCCGGTCTGGCCCATGTGCCGGAGGGACGCCACGTCTTCCTACACATGACCGTGGAGGAAAATCTGGAAATGGGCGGCTACACCCAGCCTGCCTCCACCATCGGCCCCAACAAGGAAAAGGTCTTTGAACTGTTCCCCCGCCTGAAGGAGCGCCGCAAACAGCTGGCGGGCACCATGTCCGGCGGTGAGCAGCAGATGCTGGCCATGGGCCGCGCGCTGATGAGCAACGCCTCCATGCTGATGCTGGATGAGCCGTCCATGGGCCTGTCGCCTCTGCTGGTGCAGGAGATTTTCGACATCATCCGGAACATCCACAAGGAGGGTATGACCATCCTGCTGGTCGAGCAGAACGCGCAGATGGCGCTTTCCGTGGCCGACCGGGCCTATGTTCTGGAGACCGGCCGTGTTGTCATGGATGGCACCGGTGCCGAGCTGCTGACCAATGAGCGTGTCCGCAGCGCCTATCTGGGCGGCTGAGACACGGTATGATAGAGCAAGCAAAAAGGACTGTCGCGTTCGCGACAGTCCTTTTTTGCTGTGTCTCACTTGATGCAGGTGGAACAGGGGGTGTAGCCTGCTGCAATGGCCTCGTCGTAGCTGGAGAAGAGGATCTGGTTCTTCTCTGCCGGGAGGTTCGGGCAGGTGGGCAGATGGAACTTTTTGGAGTTCACGTTGCCGATGTAGGCCTGTTGTGCCGTGCCGGATGCCGCCGGGGCGGTGGGGTTCAGCTCGGCGTCGGTGGCCGTCTTGTCGGTGCGGATGGTGTAGTTCTGGCCGTCCGACCCGATGACGACCGTGCCCAGCAGGTCGGTGCGGTAGACGTCCACGCCTGCATCCCGCAGGATGCTCAGGGTCTCCTCATGCGGGTGGCCGTATTTGTTGTTCACGCCGCAGGAGATGACGCCCATTTCGGGCAGGACGGCATTCAAAAAGAGGTAGCTCGTCGAGGTGCTGGAACCGTGGTGGCCCACCTGCAAAACATCGGCCTTCAGGTTGGCCCCGCTGTTCACCAGGTCGCGCTCTGCATCCGATTCCATGTCGCCGGTCAGGAGGAAGCTGGTGGCACCATAATCTACCCGCAGGACGATCGAGGTGTCATTCGTCTCACTGTATTGTGCCACCGGACCCAGCATCGTCACCGTTGCACCGCCCAGCTGCCAGACGGTGCCCACGGTGGGCACCTCGACCTGCAGGCCCTGCTGCTGGGTGTACTTCACAAAATCCTGAAAGCACTTGGTGGAGGCCTCCGTCACCGGGCTGTACACATGGTTCGCCGGGAAGAAGGCCAGCGCAGCGGCCAGCCCGCCCACATGGTCTTCATGCGCGTGGGAGCAGAAGACGTATTGCAGCTCTTCCACGCCCTGCTTCTGCAAATAGCTGACCACCATGCTGCCGTCGTCCACGTTGCCGCCGTCGTACAGCATGTACTGGCCATCGCACTCCACCAGGACGCTGAGCGCCTGCCCCACGTCGAGAAAGTGCATCCGGAAGCTGTCAGCGGTCTGCACTCCGCTGGATGCCGGGTTCGGGATTACATCGGCGCTGCCGTCCGGAAGGACAGATGCCCCGTCACAGGCCGCAAGGCCCAGGGCCAGCACAGCGGCCAACGCCAGTGCGGCCAGCCGCCGGAAGGGCTTTCGCCAGAAACTTACTTTTTCCGATTTGTATTTTTCCACGTCGTATTCTCTTTCTGTTGATCGTTTTTCGGCTTATGGCCGGGGGCAGAGCGGGGCGCGAACCGTGCGCCGGGGCTGGGCTGACGTCCGCCCGCACTGCGGTTCGCCGGGGCGGCATGGCCCTGCGGACGGCCCTTGCCCTTGCCGTTTGGGCGGACGGTGTAGGTGCCGTCGTTGTGGATGGTCACCTCGGCGGCCTCGGCTCGGCGGGCCGAGCGCTGGACGGCGCGGCGGCCCTCAGCGGGCACCAGCAGCGGGATGAGGTCCTCGCGGTGGGTCATTTTGAGCGCCTTGATGACCTTTTCGGCGTTGCGCGGCTCGTAATACTGGAGCAGTGCGCGCTGCAGCGCCTTGCCCTCGGCGGTCTTCTCCACGAACACCGGCTTGAGGGTGTAGGGGTCCAGACCGGTATAGAACATGCAGGTGCTTACGGTGCCGGGTGTGGGGTAGAAGTCCTGCACCTGCTCCGGGCGCATGTGGTTCTTGTAAAGGTACTCGGCCAGATAGACCGCGTCGCTCAGGGTGCTGCCCGGATGGCTGGACATCAGGTAGGGCACGAGATACTGCTTTTTGCCCGCCTTTTTGCTCAGCTCGTAGAACTTATCCTTGAACTTGTTGAAGGTCTGGATGGGCGGCTTGCCCATGTAGGCGAGGGTATTGGGGGCGCAGTGCTCCGGGGCAACTTTCAGCTGGCCGGAGACGTGGTATTCCACCAGCTCCTTGAAGAAGGTATCGTCCGGGTCTGCCATCAGATAGTCGAACCGGATGCCGCTGCGGATGAACACCTTCTTGACGCCCGGCAGCTCCCGGACGCGGCGCAGGATCTTCAGATAGTCGCTGTGGTCCACGATCATGTGGGAGCAGGTCGTGGGGGCCAGGCAGTGCTTGCCGCCATTGCACATGCCCCGCAGCATCTGTTCGCGGCAGGACGGGAAGCGGAAGTTTGCCGTGGGGCCGCCGATGTCGTGGATGTAGCCCTTGAAATCCGGCTCATGGGTCATCCGCTCGGCCTCGGCCACGATGCTGTCGGCACTGCGGCTGGTCACGCGGCGGCCCTGATGCAGCTGGATGGCGCAGAAGTTGCAGCCGCCGAAGCAGCCGCGGTTCTGGATGATGGAGAACTGCACCTCCCGGATGGCGGGCACACCGCCCATGGCCTCGTAGATGGGGTGATACCGGCGGGTGTAGGGCAAGGCATAGACCTGGTCCAGCTCCCAGCGCACCAGCGGCTTTGCCGGGATGTTCTGGACGAGGTACTTTTCGCTCTGCTTCTGGACGATGATCTGGCCGCTGACGACATCCTGATTGTCCATCTGGATGCGGCAGGCTTTGGCGTAGGCGGTCTTATCGGACGCCACCTTTTTGAAGCCTGCGCACTCCACATATTTTTCGGGCAGGTGGTCGAAGTCGGTCAGGTAGCAGGTGCCGTCCACATCGGTGATGGAGCTTACCGGCTCTCCGGCCGCCAGCCGCCTGGCAATGGCGACGGTCTGGTGTTCGCCCATGCCGAAGCTGATGATGTCCGCGCCGGAGTCCTCCGCGATGCTGGGCAGGACGGTGTCCAGCCAGTAATCGTAGTGGGCGAACCGCCGCAGCGAGGCCTCCAGACCACCCAGGATCACGGGCAGGTCGGGGTAGGCCTGCTTTGCCAGCCTGGTATACACGGTGGCGCTGCGGTCCGGCCGGGCACCGCCCTTTCCGCCGGGGGAGTATTCGTCCTCGGCGCGGGGAATCTTGGCGACGGAATAGTGGCTGACCATGCTGTCCACATTGCCGCCGCCGATGAAGAAGCCATACTTCGGCTTCCCGAACCGCTTGAAGTCCTCGCAGTCGGTATAGCGGGGCTGTGCCAGTACGCCCACCTTGTAGCCCTCGGCTTCCAGCAGGCGGCTGATGATGGCAGTGCCAAAGCTGGGGTGGTCCACATAGGCGTCGCCGCCCACGACCACAAAGTCCAGCTGCTCCCATCCCCGCGCTTCCATGTCCGCGCGGCTGATGGGGAGAAATTCGGTGTAGATCTGGGAAGAGTTTTCCATAATGCTCCTTTTATTTTATCGTTCGTTCCGTTTCGCTTCTGGATCGCGGGTTTCCCGCTCCGGGGAGAACGGACACGTCAGTGTCTGCGCGGATCATTCATCCGACTGGTTCATCTGCATTTCCAGCCACTGCTGGCGGCTGATGAGGACAGCGCGGGGCTTGGCGCCCTCGTAGGGGCCGATGATGCCTTTTTGTTCCATCTCGTCCATGATGCGGGCGGCGCGGGCATAGCCCAGCTTGCACCGGCGCTGGAGCAGGCTGGTGGATGCCTGACCGGCATCAATGACCACCTCGACGGCCTGCTTGAGCATCGGGTCGCTGCCGGTCTCCTCGTCGGCATCGGCAGAGGATGCGCCTTTTTTGCCGTCCAGGATGGCGTGTTTTTCCATGGCCTCGATCATGGCCTCGTCGTACTGGACCGTCGCGCTCTGCTTGATGAAGTCCAGCACACGGCTGATCTCCTCATCCCGCACGAAGGTGCCCTGGATGCGGATGGGCTTGGGGGCACCGACCGGCATGAAGAGCATATCGCCCATGCCCAGCAGCTTTTCGGCACCGGCACCATCCAGGATGGTGCGGCTGTCCACCTGGCTGGACACCGCGAACGCGATGCGGCTGGGGATGTTGGCCTTGATCAGGCCGGTGATGACGTCCACGCTGGGGCGCTGGGTCGCGACGATGAGGTGCATACCGGCCGCACGGGCCTTCTGGGCGATGCGGCAGATGGAGTCCTCGACGTCCTTGCCTACGACCATCATCAGGTCGGCCAGCTCATCAATGATGATGGCGATGTAGGGCATCTTTTCCAGCATGGGGTCGGTGGCGGCCAGCTTGTTGAAGGACTTGATGTCGCGGACGTTGTTCTCCGCAAACAGGTGATACCGGCGCTCCATCTCCTGCACGGCGCTGCTCAGAGCGCCCGCCGCCTTTTTCGGCTCGGTGATGACCGGCATCAGCAGGTGAGGGATGCCGTTGTACTCGGCCAGCTCGACCACCTTGGGGTCGATGAGAATGAGCTTGACGTCCTCCGGGCTGGACCGGAACAGCAGGCTCATGATGATACTGTTGACACAGACGGATTTGCCGCTGCCGGTGCTGCCTGCAATGAGCAGGTGGGGCATCTTGCACAGGTCGGCCACCTGGGCTACACCGGCGATGTCCTTGCCCAGTGCGATGCCGAGGGGCGAGGTCATCCGCAGGAAGGCCTGGCTCTCGAAGACACTGCGGATATAGACCGGCGTCTTTTTGTGGTTGGGCACCTCGATGCCCACGGCGGGCTTGCCGGGGATGGGGGCCTCCATGCGGACGTCAGCGACGGCCAGGTTCAGTGCGATGTCGTCTGCCAGCGAGGTGATGCGGCTGATCTTGACGCCCGCCATGGGCTGGACTTCATACCGCGTGACCGACGGGCCGCGGGAGATGTCCAGCACACGGGTGCGGACACCAAAACTTTCCAGCGTATCCACGAGCTTCTGCGCATTGGCCTTCAGCTCGTCCTGTGCGTTGGGGTCGCTCTCCTCCGGAGCCTTTTCGAACAGGTCGATGCCGGGGTACTGGTACTGATAGCTCTCCTCAGGCTCCGGCTCCTCGGCCGGGGCGGTGGCTGCCTGCTGCTCGCCGACGGCGGGCTTTTCCATGGCAGCGGCTACCAGCGTGTTGATGTCTTTTTCCTCCACCGGTTCGCTGGTGATGCTGATCCAGCCGTCCTCGTCCGGGGCAGAGCGCATGGCCATCACGTTGTCGGCCATGACCCGCACCGGCACTGAAGGCTCGTCGGTGGTGGGCAGGGTCGGTGTCTGGAAGGCTCCGCTGCCGTCGAACGCAGGAGCTTCGGCGGGGCCTTCGTCCACCGGCTGGGCCGGGATGCCGGGCGTTACCACCGGGGCCGGTGCTTCGGGGGCCGCCGGTTTTGCAAAGAAGTCCTCAGCCGCCGTCTCGATGGCATCGGGCACCACCGGCTTCACGATGGGCCGGGGCGCGGGCTTGTGGAGCGGGTCCTGCCCGAAGGTGCCGCCGGGCCCGACGATGAAGGGCTCGATGGGCTCACTGCCGCCCTCGACCACGGGGGTGCTGTCCGGCCCAAGGTCGATGTCAAACGAGGCGCGGGGATGGGGCGTGCCCACCTGCACCGGCGTAAAGGCCGGGGCCTCCTGCGGCTCTGCCGGGGCAGGCGCGGGGGAGGGGGCAGGTGCTTCGTAGCCGAGGGAGTCGTCCACCGGTTCGGGCACGGCTTCACCCTCCAGCTCTTTGGTCACCTTGTGGCCCCAGCTGAAAATGCCGGACAGCCAGCCCGGAGCCGCAAAGCCGCCTTCCTCGTCCTCTTCGCCGCAAAGGTCCGGCTCGTCTCCGGCTTCCAGCGCGGCCGCTTCCTCCTCGGCCTGGCGGGCGGCCTGCCGCTCGGCGCGGCGGGCGGCATTCTGCTCGTAGACGGCTACGCCCTTTTCGTGGGCGCTGCCGCCCAGTTCACATATCCACTGCCACAGTTCGGCGGGGGTGATATCAAAAATGTACAGGCTGGCACAGAGCGCCAGCACCACCATCACGAGATTCGCCGCCGGACGCCCGCAGAGCAGCAGCAGATTGCCGCCCAGCAGGGCACCGATGGCACCGCCGCCCAGCCAGGCATGGACGCCGTTCTGATAGCACTCCGCTACCATGCGGGCCGCCGGGATGTCGGCGGGGATCTCGGAAAAGACGATGACGGTGCCGCTGGCAAACACCAGCCCCAGCATCAGCTTGAACATCTGGCCGATGAGGTCTTCGCCCCGTGTGTAGAGGATGGCCAGATAGCAGATCGCTGCGCCCAGCACAAAGCTGCCGCAGCCGAACAGGCCGAACAATACCTCGTGCAGGGCCTTCCAGACCGAGCTGCCCTCCACAAAGGCCAGCACGATGAGCAGCAGGCCCGCAAACAGGGTGCCCAGCCCTGCGGGCATCCGCTCCTGTGCCCGGCTCTTTCTCCGCGCAGGTGCGCGTCTTGCGGTCGTTTTTCGTTTTTTCTTTGCCATCTTTCGTTGCAACCCTGTCTCTTTCTCCCATAGTATTCGATTCTTTCATTTTATCACGACCTATGGAAAATAGCAACGAAAACCCGCTCAGCGTTCGATCTCCCGATACAGCCACGCCAGCGCATCCGAGATGCCGCCCAGCTCGTCGATGAGCTTTTCGCGCACGGCCCGGCGGCCGTCCAGCATGGTGCCCACATCCATGACCAGCTCGCCGGTGCGGAGCATCAGCTCGGTGTAGCGCTTTTCCGAGATGCCGCTGTGCGCCGCCACGAAGCCGGTGATCCGCTCCTGCATCTGTTCGAACCACCGCATCGTCTGGGGCACACCTAGGATCATCCCGGAGTGCCGCACCGGGTGGACGGTCATGGTGGCCGTGGGCACGATGAAGCTCCGCCGGGCGCTGACGGCCAGCGGGATGCCGATGGAGTGTCCGCCGCCCAGCACCACGGCGGCACTGGGCTTGGAGATGCTGGCGATCAGCTCCGCCAGCGCCAGCCCGGCCTCCACATCGCCGCCCACGGTGTTCAGGATGACCAGCAGGCCCTCCACCGCCGGGTCCTCCTGCACGGCCACCAGCTGCGGGATGACATGCTCATACTTGGTGGTCTTCTGCCCCTGAGGCGCTTCCACATGGCCCTCGATCTGCCCCACCACGGTCAGGCAGTGGATGGCGTGGGGGCCTTTGGTGCGGTAAACGCTGCCCAGATCCTCGATCTGCTCTTTTTCCAGCCGCTGCTCTTCCACCGGTGTGTTTTTTTCGTTCTGCTCTGCCATAAGCCCCTCCTGCTCTGTTTTTTTCAGGGTTCCCGGCGGGTCAAATGATTATGCGGCGGTTAAGATTTCTTAACTTTTGAAAAAATTGCTCTATTTTATTTGACATTCTCCACATCCGCTGTATACTTTAGATAATGAATAAGATTGACAAAGATGTATCATTATTGTGTAAAACTCTTTGAATCTGCCGGAGCGCCACGGTGGGCGCAGAGGACCGGCATCGGATGGATGAAAGGAGAACCATCTATGAACACCCCTGGTAAAGCATCTCTGCCGGTGATTAAACGCCTGCCCAAGTACTACCGCTTTCTGCGGACCTTGAAGAACGACGGCATCACCAGCATCTCTTCCCGCGAACTGGCCGCCCAGATGGGCACCACGGCCTCTCAGGTCCGGCAGGACTTCAACTGCATCGGCGATGTGAACGGCCGTCAGGGCATCGGCTACTCGGTCGAAAACCTGCTCTCCATCCTGGAGAATCTGCTGTTCGGCAACGGCGACCGCCTGCCAACCATCCTCATCGGCTGCGGCCGTCTGGGTAAGGCCGTCAGCCGGTTCATCACCACCGATACCAACGGCTATAAGCTCATTGCCGCCTTCGATAACTCGTCGGACGAAGTGGGCAAGGAGATCAACGGCATCCAGATCCTCCACATCGACCAGCTGGAGAGCTTCTGCGCCGAGCACAAGCCCGAAGTGGCGGTTCTCTGTGTGCCCCGCAGCGGTGCCGAAGAGCTGAGCGGCCGTCTGGTCAGCCTGGGCATCAAAGGCTTCTGGAACTTCTCCCACTACGACCTGTCCGTCCCGTATCCGGAAGTCGTGGTCGAGAACGTCCACCTGGGCGACAGCCTGATGAGCCTGGGCTACCGCCTGCGCAATCAGGACTGATGTTCCGGTTTCGTCGTTGTTACCATATAGTATAATATGATAAAGCAACCCTCCCATCGCAGCGAAGCCCGCTCGCTTCCCATCGTTTGGGCTTTGCTCATTCCGTAGAAAGCTGACCGGCTTGCCAATGGCTCTCCCTTTGGGAGAGCTGGCATCGCGCAGCGATGACTGAGAGGGCTGCTTTTTATGAGGAGACCTTCATGGCAAAGCTATATTTCCGTTACGGCGCAATGAACAGCGGCAAGAGCACGGCCCTGATGCAGGTGGCGCACAACTACGAGGAACAGGGGATGCAGGTGCTCATCCTGAAGCCGCAGGTGGACACCAAGGGCGGCGGCGAGCTGGTCAGCCGCCTGGGGGTGCGGCGCAAGGCCGACCTGCTCATCCCGCCGGAGGCGGACGTCTTTGAGGCCGTCCGCGCCGCCAGCCAGACCCAGAAGCTGGCCTGCGTCCTCTGCGACGAGAGCCAGTTCTTCACCCCGGCACAGGCCGAGCAGCTGTTCATGGTCACGGTAGACCTGAATATCCCGGTCATCTGCTACGGTCTGCGGTCGGACTTTTCGCTCAAGGGGTTCCCCGGCTCCACCCGCCTGCTGGAGCTGGCCCACACCATCGAGGAGATGAAGACCATCTGCACCTGCGGCCGCAAGGCCACCTGCAACTGCCGCAAAGTCAACGGTGTGTTCGTCTTTGAGGGCGAACAGGTCGCCATCGACCTGGAAAACGACGTGCAGTACGTCAGCATGTGCCCCCAATGCTACTTCCGCGAGCGCCGCGCCTTCTACGCCCGCCGGGCCGCAAACTAAAAAAGCAGGGCGTTTCCCGGAAGAAGCATTGCATTGCGTTCATTTTGCAGCCGTGTTCCCAAAAAACAGAAAAATTTTTTTCAGCGCTGCCCTGCCGGGCGGCGCTTTTTTCTGCCCGGAACAGACCGTCTCCGACGGGGTGATATATCAGTTGTATCCAACTTCGCGCGTTTCTTGCGCTATTGATATATCAGTTGATGAATCTGTGGAATCGTCAACGATTTCACAGATTGCATCCAACAAAACCACGCAAATTTCCCGATTGGTTACAAAAATATTGCAATTTTAGGGGGTTTCTCCGGCTCCTTGCTCCATTTTCTATGCAATCTGTTGAAGTATACATGTTGCACAGTTTTTTCGCTCAAGTTTATTCATTTCGGCAAGGACGTCAAAACCGCGCCAAACACGAGCGCAATATTTGTTCGTTTTTTGCGCGCTTCTCTTCAATTTACATCTTTCTTTTTGCGGTATCTTTTGTTATTATAATTGTATACAACGAGCCTTTTGCAGATAAGGCCGCTGAGGACATGTTTTCTATATATTAGGAGGAGAACAAAACAATGAGCAAGGCAATTTCTCGTCGCGATTTCCTGAAGGTCACCGGCGCTGTGGGCGCAGCTGGCCTGCTGGCTGCCTGTGGCGGCAGCTCCAACTCCACCGCAGCTTCCACCGCTTCTTCCGCAGCAGCAGCTTCCGTGGCTGGCCTGAGCAGCGATCCCGTCACCCTGACCATGAGCTGGTGGGGCGGCGAGTCTCGTCACAACGCTTACCAGGAGGCCCTGAAGGCTTTCTCCGCAGCAAACAGCAACATCACCGTCAACCCCACCTTCGCTGCATGGTCCGGCTGGGAGGACACCATGTCCACCAAGTTTGCAGGCGGCGTTGCGGAGGATGTCTGCCAGGTCAACTGGAACTGGCTGTACCGCTACTCCGGCAGCGCACAGACCTTCATCGACATGAATGAAGTCTCCGATTACATCGACTTCTCCCAGTGGGAGGACAGTGCGCTGAAAGCCTGCTATGTGGCAGATGCTCAGCAGGCAGTTCCCGTCTCCATCACCGGTCGTATCTTCTACTGGAACATGACCACCTTCAAGAAGGCTGGCATCGAGGATTACCCCAAGACGCTGGACGAGCTGTATGCCGCAGGCGAGGCCTTCCAGAGCAAGCTGGGCGACGACTACTATCCACTCCACATGACCGGTTACGACCGCATGATCCTGATGGTCTCCTATCTGGAATCTGTCTATGGCAAGGATTGGGCAGAGCCGGACACTTCGACCCTGAACTACACCCGTGATGAGATCATCGAGGGCCTGAACTTCATCCGCGACCTCGTCAAGCATCACGTCATCATGCCGCTGCCCACCTACTACGGCTCCAACGGCAGCACCTCCGCCAGCCAGTCTAGTGAGTGGATCGAGGGCAAGATCGCCGGTATTCTGGAGTGGGATTCCGCTGCTGTCAAGTACCGTGACGCTCTGGACGAAAACAACCGCGAGGGTTTCACCGTCGGCGATGAGATCAAGTTCGGCGATTACAACGGCGGCTTTACCAAAGTCTCGATGGGTCTGGCCATCACCAAGACCTGCGAGCATCCGGCAGAGGCAGCCATGCTCATCAACTTCCTGCTGAACGAGACCGAGGGCGCAGAGATCATGGGTTCTCAGTGCGGTATCCCCGTCTCGAAAGCTGGTCTGGCCGCTGCACAGGCCGCTGGTGCCATCGAGTCTCTGGTCGAGGAGTCCAACCGTAAGGTCCTCGAGTTCTGCACCTTCCAGTTCGACCCCCTGTTCGAGGACGACACTTTGAAGGCAGAAGGCACCGGCATCTATCAGGAAGTCTTCGACACGATGGATTACGATGACAGCGAGGGCGCAGATGTCGTCGATACGCTGCTGGACGGAATGGAAGCAGCAGGTTATACTATCTAAGTAGAGTTTAACACGAACCACAGTTTATGGAGGGTAAAATTATGAAGATCGGTTTTATTGGTCTGGGTATCATGGGGAAGCCTATGGCAAAGAATCTGCTCAAGGCAGGCTATACGGATCTGCTGGTGAACAACCGCAGTCAGGCTCCGGTGCAGGAGCTGGAAGCAGCCGGTGCGACCGGTGCAACTCAGCAGGAGATCGGCGAGCAGTGCGATGTCGTCATCACCATGCTCCCTAATTCTCCGCAGGTCAAGGAAGTCATGCTGGGTGAGAATGGCGTGGCATCTCACATGAAGCCGGGTGCGGTCTTCATCGACTGCTCTTCCATCAACCCGGTGGCATCGAAAGAGATTTACGCAGAGCTGCAGAAGAAGGGTGTCGAGATGCTGGATGCTCCCGTCTCCGGCGGTGAGCCGAAAGCTATCGACGGCACCCTGAGCTTCATGGTCGGCGGCAAGCAGGAAGTTTTCGATACCTATAAGCCCGTTCTGGACGCAATGGGTGCATCCACCGTCCGCTGCGGCGAGGTCGGCGCAGGCAACACCACCAAGCTGGCAAACCAGATCATCGTCGCCTGCAACATTCAGGCTCTGGCCGAGGCTCTGACTCTGGCACAGAAGGCCGGTGTGGACCCCGAGCTGGTGTTCCAGGCCATCAAGGGCGGTCTGGCAGGCTCCACTGTCATGAACGCAAAGGCTCCGATGATGATCGAGGGCAACGACAAGCCCGGCTTCAAGATCGACCTGCACATCAAGGATCTGAACAATGTTCTGGACTGCGCACACACCGTCGGCGCACCGGTTCCCATGACTGCCGAGGTGCAGGAAATTTTCCAGTGGCTCCACAACCATGAGGGCGGCCAGAAAGACCACAGTGCCATTGCGCAGTATTACGAGTACCTGACCGGCATTAAGATCGGCCGCTGAGGAGGTTCCCAGATGAACACGGAATTTATGAAAGGCGTCGTCGTTCCCATCCTGACCGTCATTGACGAAAACGAGAAGATCGACGAAGCAGGGATGCGCGCACAGGTCGATTACGTCATCGAGGACGGCGTCTCCGGCATCCTTGCCTTTGGCTCCAACGGTGAGTTCTACATGGTCGAGGAAGACGAGATGGAGCGCGGCCTGAAGATTATGGTCGACGAGGCTGCAGGCCGTGTGCCGGTCTACTTCGGCATCGGTGCCATCAGCACTAAAAAGTGCTGCCGTCTGGCACAAATGGCAGTCAAAAATGGTGCGGCGGCGGTCAGCGTCCTGCAGCCCATGTTCCTCAAGCCGACCTACGACGAATTGTACAATCACTTCAAAACCATCGCTGAGAGTGTTCCCGAAACGCCGGTTCTGTTGTATAATAATCCCGGACGGGTCGGCTATACCATGAGCGCGAAGCTGGTCGAGGAGCTGGCCCACAATGTTCCGAACATCGTCGGCATGAAGGACACCAGCGGCGACATCACCCAGACGTCGGAGTTCATCCGCCGCACCCGGGATGTGGGCTTCAAGGTCTTCGGTGGCAAGGACACCCTGCTCTACGCCAGCCTCTGCCACGGTGCCGTGGGCGGCGTCTGCACGGCCGCAAACTTCATGCCGGAGCTGATTACCGATGTCTACAACAAGTTCGCAGCCGGTGACATGGCAGGCAGTCTCGAGGCGCAGTTCAAGCTGAACCCGGTGCGCCTGTCGATGGACGCCGCAAGCTTCCCGGTCGCCGCCAAGGATATGGCAAATCTGCGCGGCCGGAAGGTCGGCGTGCCGTATCTTCCTACTCTGCCGACGCCCGAAGGCCCGGCAAAGCAGGGCTTTGTAAAAACCATGACCGAAGCCGGTCTGCTGTAAGATTTGACGCATGAGGAGGTCTGTTTCATGAATATGACACTGCGCCGGGATGCCGATACCATCATCACGTCCAGCCTGAACGCGGTCCTTCCGGACGAGGCAGTCTGCCGCGCTCTGAAGGAGTTTCAGCCGGGCGACGGAAAGGTGCTTCTGGTCGCGGCTGGAAAAGCCGCGTGGCAGATGGCACACGCCGCAGTGGAAACGCTGGGGCATGTGGACGGCGGCGTAGTCGTGACAAAATACGACCACGTCAAGGGCGAGATCTCTGGTGTCGATTGTTATGAAGCAGGCCATCCGGTTCCGGATGAAAACAGCTTTGCGGCCACCGGAAAGGCACTGGAACTGGTATACGGCCTGACTGCACAGGATACGGTGCTGTTCCTGCTCTCCGGCGGCGGAAGCGCGTTGTTCGAGAAACCGCTGATTTCTGGTGAAGAACTGCAAAACATCACCAGCCAGCTTCTCGCCAGCGGTGCCGACATCGTGGAGATGAACACGATTCGCAAGCGGCTTTCGGGCGTCAAGGGCGGCCGATTTGCACAGGCCTGCGCTCCGGCGAAGGTTTTCAGCATCGTGCTGAGCGACATCCTCGGCGACCCGTTGGACATGATTGCCAGCGGCCCGGCGGTGCCGGACACGACCACCTGCGAACAGGCACAGGCTATCGCGGAAAAGTACCACCTGAACCTCTCCGAACAGGCGCAGGAGCTTCTGAAACAGGAGACGCCGAAAGCATTGGACAATGTGGCGACCAAGATCACCGGCAGCGTCCGGGAACTCTGCACCGCAGCGGAAAAGGCCTGCCGGAAACTGGGCTACGATCCAATCCTCCTAACGGATCAGCTCTGCTGTGAGGCACGGGAAGCCGGAAGCTTCCTCGCTTCCATCGTCCGGACACATGCCGGACAAAACCGGAAGCTGGCCTTTATCGCCGGTGGTGAGACGGTCGTCCACCTGACCGGTAAGGGTCTGGGCGGACGGAATCAGGAGCTTGCACTTGCCGCAGTTCCGGGGATCGCCGGGCTGAACGCGGCGGTCTTCTCGGTCGGCAGTGACGGAACCGACGGCCCGACCGATGCCGCCGGCGGCTATGTAGACGGCGAAACGGCACAGGCACTGACCGAAAATGGCCTGAATGTCTTCGACGTCCTCCAAAACAACGATGCCTATCACGCCCTGAAAGCCGTCGATGGCCTTATCATGACCGGTGCGACTGGCACGAACGTCAACGACGTCGCGGTTGCGCTGGTGGGAATGGGAGAATGATGCAATGAAAGTGATCGACGCGCATGTACATCTGGTACAGTGCATCGCCGGCACCGGCGCAGGCGGCGAGATGCGTTCTTGCGGCGGCGGACGCGGCAT
>OIZF01000699.1_pt1 | contig 22266 bp, 22 predicted proteins | sample 1588471 | NCBI WGS metagenome assembly OIZF01 (sample SAMN03283279) | human gut metagenome | biome: human-associated habitat; material: feces | host: Homo sapiens | place: Peru | collected 2012
CAACGATTCATAAAGATTCAACTATTTTATTGATGGATATGCTTGAAAAAGCCGGACTTGCTACGATGGTTGGTAAGGTGAACATGAATCGCAATTCACCGGATTATCTGAGAGAAGAAACCGAAGAAAGTGTAAACGAAACAATCTCTTGGCTTGAAGAAGTACAAAAGAAACAGTATCAACACACAAGACCGATTTTGACTCCTCGATTTATCCCAAGCTGTACAGATGAACTGATGCGTAAGCTGAAGGATATTCAAGCAAAATATCAGATTCCGGTACAGTCTCATCTTTCAGAAAATTATGGAGAAATTGCATGGGTGCAGGAATTGTGCCCAAACTCAGAATTTTATGGAGATGCATATGATCAGTTTGAATTATTTGGAAGAGACAGCAAGACAATTATGGCTCATTGCGTACATTCAGACGAGAGAGAAATTAAAAGGATGAAGGAAAATGGTGTGTTTATCGCACACTGTCCGGAATCTAATACGAATTTATCATCAGGCGTGGCACCTGTCAGACAATATTTGGATGAAGAAATGCATGTAGGATTAGGAAGTGATATCGCTGCCGGATCTACTGAAAATATGTTTGTAGCTATGAGGTATGCCATTCAGGCTTCGAAGCTGCGCTGGAGATTGAAAGATGAAGAACAGTCCCCATTAACTATGCCGGAAGTATTTTACATGGCTACAAAGGGTGGCGGAGAGTTTTTCGGTAAAGTAGGAAGTTTCGAAGCAGAATACGAAATGGATGCCGTAGTGCTCGATGATAAACGATTGATTCATCCACAGGAAATGAATGTAGAGCAGCGGTTAGAACGAATGATTTATTTAGCAGATGAGCGAGAAGTCTATGCTAAATATGTAGCCGGAGAAAAAATATCTGATTAACAAAATTTCCTTATGATAAAACAGGTTTGGAGAAGTCTTTCCAAACCTGTTTGTCGCAAATTTTATATACATTTTTATTATTGCTCTATCATTTCCGCTAATGTCATCAACAGCTTATCTACATTCCGGTTAATCATCTTCATTTATTTAGTGGTTGCTGATCAATGACCTGAGTTTCTGTACCCCCCCCACCGGATTTTATGTTTCTTATCGTCTTTTCCAACGTCTTCATATCAACCGGTTTTGAAACATGTGCATTCATACCGGCCGCCAATGAATGCTGGATATCTTCCGAAAATGCATTGGCGGTCATGGCAATGATCGGAATCGTCTTTGCCAGTTCATGGGAACTTCTGCGGATTGCCTTTGTTGCCTCATAGCCATTCATAACCGGCATTTGCACATCCATCAGGATCATATCATAGTCACCCGGGGCAGACTGTTCAAATGCTTTCAAAATCTCTTCCCCATTTTCACAAATGGTACACTCTGCGCCTTTAATCTTTAACAACTCCATCAGAATTTCTGCATTCAGTTCATTATCCTCTGCACACAGGAATCGCATTCCTTTCAAGATATTATCATCCTGCTCGTCCTTTTCTTCCTGCAATGTTGAAGAAACATTTCGTTCTTCTGCAATTTTAAGATCCATAAGAACCTCAAAGCAGCTTCCCTGATTTGGTTCACTCTCCACATCGATGGTTCCTCCCATCGCTTCAACCAGATTTTTGGTAATAGCCATTCCAAGACCGGTGCCCTGAATCTTATTAGTCACAGAACTTTCGGCACGAGTAAAGGCTTCAAAGATTGTATCTTTGAAATCTGCTGACATTCCTACCCCATTATCACTGACTAAGAAACGGTACTTTGCATAGACAGATGAATTTGTCTCACATTCTTCTATCAGAAACTGAATTTTTCCACCTTCCTGCGTGTACTTCACCGCATTAGACAACAGGTTGCTGAAAATCTGCATTAAATGAACCTGATCCCCATTCACCCACTCATGTTGGATATCTTCTTTTATAATCGTAAAAGTCTGATTTTTTTCGTCTGTCTGTGAACGGAATATCGTATTAAGTTCCTGTATAAAATCCAGAATGGAAAAATCAGTATATTTAAATGTTGCTTTTCCTGCTTCAATCTTACTCATGTCCAGAACATCATTAATGATCCCTAACAAATGCTGTGATGAAGTGTCAATTTTATTCGCATACTCGATTACCTTGCCTTTGTCACCGGCATCATGTCTGATCAGTGACGTAATACCAATGATTGCATTCATAGGAGTACGGATATCGTGAGACATATTGGCAAGGAAATTGCTCTTTGATCTGTTCGCTTCCTGTGCCACCTGAAAGGCTTCCTCTGCCGCCTGTTTTGCCTGACGCAGTTCTGTGTTCACTGTTTCCAGTTTTGCATTATTTTCCCGTTCCAAACGGATTGCTTCCTGCTGATTTCTGTACATAACAAAGGAAATCCCCGTCATAACACAAGCAGCTACGATAACCGTAAAGATAACAATAAATATCATGACAAAATTGACAAGTTTTAATGTATTCGTAGCAACATACTCTGCCGGAACCAGAAAGATAAGTGTCCATTCGGCATTTTCCAATCTTTTTAATGCATAAAAATATTCCGTTCCATCCAGTATTGCATTAGAATAACTGCAGCCTTTTTCTTCCAGTTCCATTTTTGTTTTATCAAAAGAAGAATTGTGAAGATACTTCATATTCTGTAAAACGGAAAATACATTATGACCCTTGATCAATTCTACCTGATTGCTGTTGAACAGTTTAAATCCATTATCATCCAGAACATACACACTGTTGTTCCCATTATATGCATCACAGCTAAAATAAGGATTCATCTGTTCCATATCCTGGGCGATTCCAAAATAAAGAATGGAAGTTTCCTTTTCTCCATTCTGAAGTTCTATTGGTTCCGGCAAACGTTTCAAAAACACCATCTCTGACTGGTTATCCGTCATAGAATCAAAAACAAAACTAACCTGTTCGTGATTGTCTGCCAAATAATCCATATCACGAAAAAGCCCTATGTATCCATCTTCTGTATAGTATCCACCCTCTGAATCCACTGCCATCAACGTAATCTTCTGCTCTGCATATGCCGATAATTCATATTTCTTTTCCATATGTCTGCAAAGTTCATCTGTAGTCTGTACATTTGCATCTCTCAGATAATTACATTCTTCCGTCACCCGGTCCCAGTGGGAAGCGATCACATCCTCCAGATTTTGAAACATCTGACGGGTAATCTCTTCCATCTGGTTCAATCGTTCTTTATAGATAATATCCTGGATATAAGTATGATACAGGAAAAAGAATGCAAGAAGCATCACTATACCAGTCATACAGCAACCCAATATTAAATTCCGGTAATTATTTCTCTTCTGCATTCTTCTCCCTCGATTATTTCCATTCAGCATCCGCTTCACTTAAAGTCTTAAATTGCCCCAAAAACTCTTTTGCAGCATCCATACCCACAATACCACTGTCTGTCACTTCCGTTTCTGATGCCAGTTTTTCACTGATTCCGGAAATCGCAACCTGATAAGTCTTCTCATCTTCCAGTTCCGTCGGACTTACCAACACATAAGGGTAATTGTTTCCTGTACCTACTGCATCGTATCCTTCTTTATATAAATCTTGAATCTGTTTTCCTGTTAATCTGACTGTCTGGATTGTCTGTGACCAGCCTGTCGGAAGAATGGTACAGATATCATAGTCTGTAATATTCTTTGCATACAGTTTTCCGCTCACGCCACCATTGTTCTGGTTCGTTCCATTTCCTTGGATCCATGTTCCAAGGGATATAAGCGCAATGTCACTTCCGGTCGCCTCGGCAAAGCATCTTCCCACCAGCTTTGCACAGCTTTCCTGTGAGATTTCCTCTGTAGCTGTTGTGAACACTTCCGGCTGATTATTTACCACGCTGTCCTGATCCTCATCCAGCTGATCTGCCACATCCTTTATTGATGCCTTATCCTGCATGAATTCCAACATTTTAGTTCCGGTATTTACAATCGTATTTTCCCATCCAGAATAAATAAATGGTGTTGTATTCCCTGCATTGATTAAATCCGAAATATCTGCATAGTAAGTGTCATCCGCCTTTGCATCCTTGAAAGGAAGTAGTCCTGCTTTTAATGTGCTGTCCGGATACAGGGCACTGGTTCCTTCTACCGTAGACAGCACCTTCATAACCTTTAATGCATCTTCAAGTTTCTCAGGATTATTCTCCAGCTTTTTATTCAATCCGTAAAAACGGTTTACATTTAAAACAAATACATTCTTGCTTCCATCTTCAGACAGGTATGGCATCAGACCAAATTTGTCCGTTGTATCTTCTGATTCCATAATGCCATTCTGTGGTCCCAATAGAAACAGTGCATTTCCCTTTATAAAAGCTTCTCTTGTTTTGCTATCATCTATCGGATCACTGCTGCTGCAGTCAAACATCCCAATTTCTTTCCATTTCTGGATATATTCCATGCTGTCCATCATGCCTTCCGTGTCACTGACATTTGCTTTCCCTGACAGGTAATCTTTCTGCCATTGCTTTCCAGACAAGGTACCAAGGAATCCCGCATCCGCAATATTACATATATACTGGAAGGCGGAACCGGGATACTGAATCTGTGCCATACATAACGGAACTCCTGCTTCTTTTGCTTTGTCTGCGAGTTCTTCAAGCTCTGTAAAAGATGTTGGCAGCTTCCAGCCATGTTGCTCAAGCAGTGTTTTATTATAAGTGATTCCATAACAGTTGTATAAAGATGGAAGCATATAAAGTGCCCCCTCATCGGATACATCTTTCAGTCGTGATTCCACATAATTATCTGTAAAATCATATCCGGAGAGATCAATCATCTTATCACTGACATCCACCACATCTGGCTTATAAAAAGTCTGTGTGCAGATGTCCGGAAGATCATCTGCCTCTAACATATTCTGCAGATAGGTTGTTGTATTTGACCCGCTATACGTGATTACTTCGAGATTAACCTCCGGGTATGTTTTATGTACTTCTTCTATAAAGCTGTCGACATCCAGATAAGGTGCCATAAATGTAACTGCTTCGTGTTTCTTTGCCGTTTCATCTGTTTTCCCACATCCTATAAGTCCTGTTGCTACTATACATGACAAAATAAGACATGCACTTTGTATTTTTTTTATTTTCATATATTTTTCTCTCTTCCTCTAATAAAATTATTGTAGTTACATTTATGCAAAAAACTGGTTTTATTATACCCCCCTTGCACTACTGTACACAAGCAAAATACTGGCCTAATTCATATTTTTATAGCTTCTAATCAATAGCGGCAGCTCTGTTATAAGCATACCGATCCAGCCGGCAAGATATGAATATGGCAGTGCCTCTATCTGTAGTGAAAATGTAAATACAAGTATGGCTGCAACCACTACACGAACTCCCATATTAACAAAACTGCTTATTAACGTAATTTTAAGATCTCCAATTCCTCTGAAATATCCCTGAATTCCGTTCGTAGCTGCTGGTAATAGATACATTATAGAAATCAGCCTCAAATATGTAACTCCGTGTCTTATAACATCCGAATCTTTCGTAAACAGACGCATAAGTGGAGTTGCAAACAGAAAGCATATTAAAAATATAGCGATTCCGTATACAAGCTCTATTTTCATGCCGCTTCTAAACGCTCCTTTAAGCCTGTCTTTTTTGCCAGCCCCTTTGCTCTGAGCCATAAGTGCAGTCATCGCATGTCCTATGTTTTGTTCCGGACTGTATGCAAAATCATCAATTCTATTAACAACCGCAAATGCCGCCGCAACAGCAACTCCCATGGAATTGACAATTGCCTGAATTCCGAGCTTTCCCATCTGGACAGTTGCCTGCTGCATGGCTGAAGCCCAACCATACGATATCGTTTTACCAAGTAATTTTTTATCAAATATGAGCCATTTCTTTCCAAGCTGTAAAACCGGTACTTTCAACTGTATGTATATGATACATAAAATACACGATAAAGCTTCACTCAACACAGTTGCTACAGCACACCCTTCACTTCCCCAACCGAGAAACAATACAAAAAACAGATCTCCGATAATATTGACCACCGCACTTGTTATAAGAAAATACAATGGCGTCTGGCTATCACCCAAGGCTCTTAATGTACTCGCGAAGCAATTATACATAAATGTAAAAATAAGCCCTGCAAATATAATTCTCAGATAATTAGTCGTCATGGACATAATCGACAAATCAACCCGCATTATACGTAAAATCGGATGAGCAAATATAATACAGCTGACAGATAAGAATACTGAGAACAGAAATCCGGATATCATAGTAGTACTTATCTGTCTGTGGAGCTTATCATAATCTTTTGCCCCAAACTGATTTCCCATAAGTATGCTCGCACCCATGCACAAACCATTCAGAAACAGTATGAATAATGTTAATATCGGATTGCATATTCCAACTGCTGCCAGAGCTTCCTTCCCTACAAACCTTCCTACAATAATACTGTCAACAGCATTATAAGTAAGCTGAAACAGATTTCCAAGCACCAGTGGAATTGTAAATTTAACCAATTGTGGAGTTATTTTTCCTGTTGTAAGATCTTTTGCCATATACTTCTCCATTCTGCAATCATCTAGAAATTTCACTCTCTTATATTATCGCGATAGATTTGAAATAGCAAGTTTCTCCGTAGACATCGTTATACATAGAAGATGTAGAAATTGGGGGAGATTATCCGATGGTTCGGACATTCTCCCCCATTATCATGTTTTATCTCCAGAAATCTGTTTTTTGACTAAGCCCGATGTCTGCGCTTTTAAAAACAGGGTTAATTTCTTTCTTTAACTGCACTTCATAATCTTGGATCGCTTTAAATGCAATTCCTGATAAAATCAGGATAACCGGAATGTTAATAAGCGCCATAACCCCCATCAGTACATCGGAAAGATCCCACAAAAGAGACATCTCCATTCCTGCTCCCCAAAAAATCGCAAGTGCCGATACCAGTCTGAATCCTTTCATAAAAGCTTTTCCCGGCTGTTTTTTGTGAATATAGATTAAAAGATTGTCACAATAAAAACAGTTTCCGAGCAGAGTTGTAAATGCAAAAAATACCATTGCAACTGTGATAAAGACCGGACCGAAGGAACCAAGTGATTCCTGAAGAGATGCCTGCACCCATGGTGCTCCCTGCAATTCTTTTGCCGGATCAATCCCAGATGACATACACATCATTGCTGTTGCTGTACAAAGCAGCAAAGTATCAATAAATACGGACAACATCTGTACCAACCCCTGTTTTACCGGATGGCTGACATTTGCCGAAGCCGATGCATTCGGAGCAGATCCGATACCGGCCTCATTGGAATAAAGTCCCCGACGGATTCCCTGCATCATGGCCGAACCGGAAAATGCTCCGAAAATTGCTCTAAAATCAAATGCTTCTTCAAAAATACGCACAAACATTGCCGGCACATTCTGAATATTGATAATTACCACCAAAAGTGATATTCCAATATACGCAATCCCCATTACCGGCACAACCGTTGACGTTACTTTTACGATACGTGAGCCGCCGCCAAGCAGACACCAGCCTGTCAGCACCGCCAAAATCCCACCAATGATCCATGGACTCATCTCTGCATTATAAAAAGAAAATACTGAAAATGTAGACTGCAGATTATAAGATGCCAGCATATTAAATCCAAATGCGTAGGTTAAAATCATTGCAACGCAGAAAACAATTGCCAGCGGGCGACAATGAAGTGCCGCTTCAATATAGTACGCCGGCCCTCCATAGCAGCTTCCGTCTTCCCCTTTTTTCTTATAAATCTGTGCCAATGTACTCTCGATCAGAGCAGATGCACTTCCGATAATCGCAATCACCCACATCCAAAATACAGATCCAAATCCTCCTATACAAATCGCCGATGAAACCCCGACAATATTTCCCGTTCCCACACGGGATGCTGTTGAAACCATAAGTGCCTGAAAAGAGGAAATTGCCTCTTTATCCTCCGGCTTTTCCATTACAGATTCACAAGCTCTCTTAAATAATCTTACCTGCGGAAATCTTGTTCGAACTGTAAAATACACTCCCGCACCAATCAGTATAATGACCAGCAGTTTGCTGTACATAAAAGAACTGATTGTACTAATAATCGTTTGAAACATACCTTCTTTCCTTTCCCTGTTTTTTGTCAATATATTAACGGAAAGAAGGGGGATTTGCAAGTTTTTTCACATTTTTCCTCTGTTGATTTATAACAGTTCAACCTTATTATTTTTCCACTGCAGAATCTTTATATCATTCATGAATCATACTGTTTTAAGCAGGATCAACTATCTTCAAATTCTGTCCTTTTCCCAGTCTACTAATTTCATGATTGCTTTTACCGCATTTACTATTCTTGGAGCAAAGTACGCCTTTGTAAGCCTCTTCTTCGAATATGTCCATATAAAATTCTTACTCGTACTTTCTATCAATAAATCTGTAAAGTATCGTTCCCAGCTGACATACTCTTTACTATCAATGTATTCTTCCGGATTCTGAAGTATCGTTTCTACATTTACTTCTGGTATTTCCTTTGTTGAAAGTAACAGCCACTCAAAAGATTCTGGTGCATAGAGGACAATGTTTCCCTGTATTTTGATGCATTCACTAATGTCTTTCATCTCTGAACCAAATGCTGCTCCATCTACAATAACCAAAATTGTACCTTCTTCATTCTGTCTCTGTTCCAACTGTCTGATGATATTTGATTTCCCACCAGCAGAAAAACAGTTCACTCCCTTCTGTCTAGATAATTCATTAAAAAATTCAAATCCAGAATTGGAATCCTCTGTAATTACAAGTTTTGGATTGATATTCTTTTCTTCTGATATTTCACCATATAAATGATAAATCTCATTATATTTCTGTTTCGCATCATGAAATTTTCCGGATTTGCGGAATCCATATACTTCATTTACACTATATGGCAATGCCGGAAGTTTTTCTCTTGTAGCCAATACAAAGTAATTATCAGATCCCTGCACGAGCTGTGCGAACTTCTTTGAAACGAGAAATCGATTCCCTTCATCGATAAAAATAATGCTTTTCGTTGTTTCTTCTATCTGTCTTTCCCAATCCTCACTATCAATTACTTTACACGGACAATCACAGGAAAGAAATACGCCACTGTCCGCACCGTATCTTCCATAATCATGTATAAGATCAATTAAAACGGTCTTACCTGATCCACTGTCACCAGTAATGACCGTAATATTCCTATGAATCACAAAATCATATTTCACTTTTCTGGATTCTACAATGATTCTATGTGAACCTTTCATAATCACTACTCCTGTTTCATTTCATTTAAATACTTATTTGCTATAGGAATAAGTTCCTTCATTGAATGAGCCGTTTCTCCTCCATTTTGAACTTTTATCTCAAATTTTGTGTCTTTTCCAAAACTCAGCATATGTCTGAGATTAATGGTGACATCTTTGATTCTGCCTATTTCTAATATCCATTTTGCGCAGTTATCTCCACAGGTCGAGGCATTGAAAATCCGATCTGGTTCATTTAAAATCAGCAACAATGTTTTCACTCCTCCTGACAGTCTTTCAGGCGGAATCTGTCCCAACACCGGACTGTTAATGCATTCACCACTCAATACTTCTGAATCATCAATATCTTTAATCATCTTTTTCGCCAGTTCTGCCTCAAGCCATTCTGGTTCATAGCTGTTTTTAAAATAAACATTTGTATTATAAATACTGTTTTTCACATCTCCATAAATAATACTCAGCATTTATAAGAGCCTCCTCTCAAAATACATTTCTTCCTATGACATGGTTTCGTTCCATGTTTATGTACTCTATTATAAATGATTCCCGGCTTTTTTTGAAGTTTTTTAGCACTGGTACTTTTAGAATTGACGTGAAAATCTAACAAGGACAATGTTTATGACTTTTTTACTGTCTTCATTGCATATGCTTATTGTTTGCCATATAATCAAATAAAAAACGAAAATGGGGATTCTTATGATTTTTAATATGAACATAAAATTTTCAAAAATATTCGGAGTGGGAAATAACAAATGAATGCTGTAAAGAAAAATGACTATCATATTTCTCTCGGTAACATTGCTCTGATATCCACTTTCTTCTTTTTTACTCAGCTCCTGGTCGACCTGTTCTGTGCCAAATTTGTAGATTATATTGGATATCGTGTGTGCATTGTTGCATCAGAAATATTTGCTGCGCTAGGTCTGATTGGGCTGGCATTTTTACCTGATCTTTTACCTGATCCTTTCATTGGAATTATGTGGCCTGGAACAATCAGTATTTCCTCAAAAACATTTCCAGAAGGTGGAACAGCTATGTTCTCTCTCCTTGCCATGGCAGGAGATTTAGGCGGCAGTATCGGACCTGGAATTGTTGGCTGTATTACACAGAACGCTGGGAATAATATTCGTATTGGTATGGGATGCGGACTTATTTTTCCGGTAACTCTATTATTTATGCTTTTTCTTCTATATCGAAAAAATTAACTGGATTTTTATAAGAAATGGGGGTGTCCCTATATAAAATAACGCCGGTACTGGATAACAAAATTCCAGCACCGACGTTATTTATTGTAATTAGCTTATTTTCTAATAATAAAATAACTAATTGTCTGTTCTCTCCGCAAACGAGAATTTTCTTAATTCTTCATCTCTGTTTTTCTTTTCCCATTAATTAGTAGACCAATCGTAGAAATAACAAAAATTAATGCCGATGTTAGAGAAAGAATTCCATCAGTAACCACAAATATGATAAATGTGGCTAATGGAATATAATTAAGAATGTTTTTCAAAATTTTCATGTCCAATCCCCCTTTCTAATCTTTCCTTTAATTATATCTGAACGGCGTACGAACCTCAATAAGATTACCACTCGGATCATACAGTCTTACAAGCTTCTGTCCACCTGCAAGTTCTGTCAATTTAGTGGCATATCGAACGAAATACCTACCAGATTCATATTTCGCAATCAATCCATCTATATCAAAATCCTCGAAATACAATTCCATCATGTTATTGAATGGCGTAGAAGTTCCATCCAATGTTTTCCCCCATATGTCGGCAGCCTGCAAAACAAGCCCCTCCGATAAGATCACATTACCTTCATTCTTAAGAATCACTTGCAGTCCAAATAAATCCCTGTAAAACTCTATGGATTTTTCTATATCATCTACCACAATCAGTACATTTTTCAGCATATCAGTCACCTCGCAATCCACTTTGGTTAAACAATCTTTCCAGTATATGTTATATAATTAATTTTTTACAATAATGTATGATACTTTTAAGCTGTAATCAATGATAAGATTCATGTATTAAGGGGTAAGCATATATATCAGGGACATTTTGAGTGGAATGATTAAAGGAGAATCTATTTTTAGAGTTTTTTTTCCATTGGCGTATTCTGTATTATATTCTTGTAGTGACAAAAAATTATTATTTGTTGGTTGTGCAGAGTATGTTTTGTTATAACTTGGGATTGATAAGTTATCTTGAGAATTTGTTTTTAGAGGGTTTTTTCCATTGGCGTATTCTGTATTATATTCTTGTAGCGATAAAAAATTATTATCTGTTGGTTGTGCAGAGTATGTTTTGTTATAACTTGGAATTGATAGGTAATCTTGAGAGTTTGTTTCGTGTGCATATGTTGTCATGGCAGATGATAAAAGTAATAAAAATGTGGAAAATAAACATATAACCTTTTTCATATAATTTCCCCCTTTCAATGAAAAATTTGATTTGATTTTTTATAACTTCCAATGGAATCGCCTCTCTTTTAATAACAAAATGTTGATTTGAACAATTAAATGGAACATATGTAACTCTTACTCCGCCAGTGCATATTCATAAAACACGAACTCTGTTTTTCCAGTACTTTCATAGTATTCCTGTGCTGTTCCGCAATTAACAAAGCCGTATTTTTCATACAATTTCTGCGCAGGCACATTAGTTCCGATTGCGTCCAGTCGCACTACCCTTTTCTGTTTGCCTGCAGCCAGCTTGATAATTTCATCAAGCGTTGCTGTTGCCGCTCCACCTCCCTGGTATTCAGGTAAAATCATCAACAGATGAACCACTGCTACTTCCTGATCATCAGCCTTAACTTTCCAGTGAATCTTTCTATATTCTTTTGACTGCGCATTGGTTACCACTACTGCACCAATCACATTTATATCCTCCAAAATCAAATACATTTCATCATTTATAATATAATTATTCCAGTCATTATCATTTGGGTATATATTCTTTTTCCACTGCAAGATTCGACCATATTTCGGAGAGCTGTCCAAAAGTCTCCAGTACAGTGCCCTTATCTGATCAAGCTCGCTTATAGATGCTTTTTTTAACTTAAGATTTTTCATTATGTTTTCTCTTTAACTTTTTGTCATTCGGACAAAAAGTATCCCTCTCTTTTAGTTCGTTCAATTCCAATTTTTCAATAGCTTAAGATAGAATATCCCATATCGTAGGCTTTTAAAAAACACTTTGATTCTTGACCAATCCATCTATCAGTCACCTCGCAATCCGCTTTGGTTAAATAATCTTTCCGGATAAATGATCAATTTCATGCTGACAGATTTGTGCTGTCCATCCAGACAATTTCTGGCGCTGTTTTTTCCAGTTGAAGTCATAATACTCTACTTCTATTTCCTGGTATCTGGTCGTCTTACGAACACCAGCCAAAGATAAACAGCCTTCTTCTGTCTCATACATGTCACGCTTTGAAACAATCACCGGATTAAACATCACTACATCTATAAATCCCATATTTACAATGATGATATTCTTCTTTACACCAATCATATTTGCAGCCATACCAACGCACCGCTCCCGATTTGCCTGCAGTGTATCCTGCAGATCCTTTCCAACCTGGATATCTGCTTTCGTAGCTGGTTCGGATGGCTGACCTAAAAAGAAAACATCTCTTACAATTTGCTTTATCATTTACTTTCTCCTATAGCTTTCATTCTACTTTTTCCAATTTATTATTTATATCGAGATAAACTCTGTCTCCTTCATTGATATTACACTTATAGAGTTTGGCATCCTCTGCTTTTACTGTCACTTCTTTTCCTGAAGAATCCACAAGAGTCACTATTGCCATAACTGGTACATCATCCGGTCGTTCTTCACAACCAAAATTCAGGTCTTCATCGATTCGTTTTACTGTGTACATCATAATTCACTTCCATTTTTATAATAGCACCTACATTTTAGAGTGCATAGTTATAAAAAGCTGCCTACTTGTTTTTGCATGTGTAAATTGTAATTATCTTATTATTCTTTTACTCTAATAACCCGATTATCATCCCCGCAAACTGGGATTTACATTTACAAGATAATCCAATATCTTTGTATTAGCTTACCCTCTTCTAAAACTTCATTTTCTAATACTCCGCCATTATTGACGATTGATTTTACAGAACCAATGTTGTCTTTATCACAAACCAATAAAGCTTTATCTATACCAAGTCTCTTGCATTCTTCTAAAGCCAAGCTGATCATTTTGGTTGCATAACCTTTTCTTCTTTCGCTTGGTCTTATACCATCTCCAATATGACCACCATATTTCAATAAATATTCGTTTAAGTAATGTCTAATATTAACAGCACCAACAATGATATCTCTGTCTTCATCTAAGCAAAAGAAAGTAGAATCAGGTACAAATCCATCGTCCGTAGTTGATATTTCTAAATTATTTAGATAATATTCAAAATCATCATAATCATTTTTAAATATAGCCCATGGCGAAGGATTTGCGTTATGGGTATCGTTATACGATTTCCATTCTTTAATCATTTCTATAATTTGATTTTTGTATTGTAAACTGCCTTTTATTAATTTTAATGCCATAAATTTGCTTCCTCCAAATTCCACTAGAAGTTATATTTCTAATACAGCGTCAAGACATAATGTAAGGGCATACTGCTCTGCATTACCGCCCCAATGTCGTTCATCATATCTTTCAACATCCGCAAGACTATCTGCAGTATACAACATCATTCCCCATATTACTTTTCTGAAAGATGCACATGCAGAAAGTGCTGAACACTCCATTTCCACAACAGCACAGCCTTCTTTTTTACGATATTCAACTTTTTCTTTTGTTTCACGAAAGAAACCGTCTGTCGACCATGTAATAACCTCTTGATATTTCATGTTGTGTTGAACTATTGTTTTCTCAATAGCTTTTCTTGCTCTTTCGTTAGTTTCTATAAATCGGGATGGTGGAGCATAATGATATGAAGTTCCTTCATCACGCAATGCTTTGACAGGCACAAGAAACGTACCTTCTTCAAAATATTCAAGTGCACCACAACTACCTGCGGAGATAATCTCACAAACCCCATAACCAATTAGCCAATCAAGGATTTGCGTAGCAGCAGCCGCACCGGCAGGTGCTTGACAAAGAACAATTTTCTCTCCTTTATATTTTGTTACATAAACAGGATAGTTCTTTGTTGTACTGATAAAAGAAGACACTTGTTTAGTGTCAGATTTGTCAGCATACTCATCTATATAATTACCAAGAAATGAGAATACACACTTTTTCGGAAGATTAAGTTGTAAATTTTCATGTACAGGACTTATGACAGCTGTCTGTTCTGTATCAAACTCTAATATTGGTATAGCATTTTTTATAATTCCCATACTCTTACCTCACACATATTTCCTTCTGTGCCAACACGATTACACATTGCCAATATAACACTGTTTTGAAATGCCTGTACCCAAAGTTCCCACTCAAACATCAGCGATGGCTCTGCTTTTGTATTAACAGTCGGTATCAGAATCAAATCTGCTCCATGCAGTACTTCTGTCCGTATGCTCTCAGGATAGTGTCTGTCAAAGCATACGACAATACCTATTTTTCCAAATTCCGTATCGAAAACCTTGAAGCCCTCATCAGACGGCGTATAATAATCCTGCTCGTAAAATTGCTCTGCCTGTGCTATATGCACCATTTTCTGCGTGCCTTTTACTTCACCATTTTTATCAATGAATATACTTGCATCATATGTCCTGTCATTTTCAAGAAGATATAGATTAGGTACCGCCGAAATCTTATTGTTCCTGCATATGTCGCAAAATTTTTTAACAGTCTCTCCCTCAATTGTTACTGCATACTTATGCACATCCTGACCAGGATACTGTGGAAAAAATTCTGTCAGCTGTACTTCTGGGAACAGTACAAGGTCTGCTCCTTGCTTTGACGCAACCTCAATTGCCTGCAAACTTTTATATAAATTTTCATCCTTACTGCCGTAATTCGGCATTTGAACTAACGCTAACCGCATACCTATCTCCTTGCTCTCTTCAAACTCCAATTTCATTTCTCAAACGCCTGAGGCTCATCTCTGTACAACTATTCTAGCACCACACATAGCATAATCCAGTTCCGTCTTGATGTCACTACGCTCTTTATTTATTGCAAAATATATACCATGCGTTTTTGACTGGCAAATTTATAGAATTTTCCAGTAACCTTTCCTATCAGAACCAATTCTTTCAATTACGTTATTTTTACTCGTGAATTTCCAAGGGAAGATTGTCAGGATCATAAAAGAATGTCATTTTTTTGCCTGTGTAAATATCGAGTCTAATCGGCTCAGTTATGATGCCCCTTTTATTCAATTCTCTTACGGTATTATCGACCGAGTCTACAGCAAAGGCAAGATGCCGAAGACCGTAAGCCTCTGGATAACTGGGGCGTTTCGGACAATTTTTAATGATAAAAAGTTCTAATTCCATATCATCGAGTTGAAGATCAATTTTGTAATCATCACGTTCTGGTCTGTAATTTTCTCGAACGATAGAAAAACCTAACAAATCCACATAAAAGTGCTTTGATTGTTCATAGTTGCTCCCAATAATGGCAATGTGATGAACTTTTTTTAAATTCATGGTGTATTTACCTCTCTCCTATTTTGATTCATGTCTACTGTTAATAGCGCCAAACTCATTGCGGCTACCTCTAGACAACTTCCGATTTACGCATCAAATCGTTTTCTTCATTCTATCACAGCATCATATTATTCCGCCATTAATTTTTCGAACCAGGTATCCATGACACTGATGAACTAGCCTGCACCTTACCATTCTTGCAACATTTCATCCAAAGTTTTGTGCTTCACAGATTTCTGCACATACACCCATGTAGCTATACCACTGGCCTCAGAGATGATTCCTGCTATAATATTCAGTAAAAGAAAAAGAGCCGATGTAATTTCAACTTTTACAAAAGTCAAAATACATCAGCCAAATCTCTGATAATCATTTTTTTGATATTTACTCAAACAATCCCGACACTGCAATCTCCTTTACTGCCTTAATCGCAGTCTCATAGTTCACATCTTCTTCTAAGATGCGAGCAGTAACCTTTTCATAATCATCTCTATATACCTCATTCTCTATTAAAAAATTCAGCAACTCCGGTACATTTACTTCCGGCTGAGCGGATGGACAAATGTTTGTCATTGCCCGGACACTGCGTACATCTTTAATGAGATTTTTGAATTCCTCATTTTGCGGAACGATTGGAAGTAATTTATAAATGTCATAAATATGCCGTGAATGTTTTTTTACTCTGTCCTGCATATAATAGTCACAAATAGCAAAAACTTTATCTACAAGCGTACGATCGAGTCCCTGAACTTTCATTTCAAAAGGATCCAATCGGAAATTTTTAATCTCTTCTGGAGCTTCTTCTATCATCATATTCCCAATATAACTATGAACTGGAAGAATAACCGTTGGAAACGATACCTCTGCAAAAGATGTCTCCATTAACACCGCATTTTGGACAGCATCATCTGGGTCAGACAGTACTGATTGATATTCCAGAATATACCGATTATAACTTCTACGGCTACGAGTTTCACCGATATTTGGAATTGCAAGATCTAATTCAGTTGCAATATCCTTAATAACTTCTTTTAATTTTTTCATCTGCCCCTGTGACAGTCTGGAATCAATTGTAATGTCAATATCTTCAGAAAAACGTTTAATTGCTTTATGACATTTAGAAAGAGCTGTACCTCCTTTAAACACAACAAAACCTTGTCTTTCTGTCAGTTCTCGTAAAATCATAGTCACGTAGTAATCTTTTTCCACAATAACTGGAAGGATATGAAAATATTCACTTGCCAAATTAACTGCATTTATAAATTCTTCTTTATGTTTATGCAGATACTCCATTTAACAACCCCACCTCGTACATATTTTTATAAATTCTCTCTGGATAATACGGCAAAAACGGTTTCAAATTTTCAAACTTGATATTCTTCTTTTTCATATAACCAATCAATCTATTTGTCAATTCTTCTCCATCCACTTCAGAAATATCTACAACCTCTTTTATCAAATCCAGGAATTGAAGCGTTGCTGCATTTTCCGTATCGATTTCACAATAAGGTTTTCGAATAATAACTCGTAAATTAGCCAGCTTGGTTTCTCGATACTCTGTTGTGGCTTTATTTGTATATACTTCATATAAAGCCGGAACTTGTGTTGTCAGCCCAAGTTGGTTTGCAAAAAGAATTCCTCCTACATAGCCACAGCGATTGACACCATCTTGTAAATATTTTTTTCGGATAACATCATCGACTGACAATGTGGAGCCAGAGCGAAATATTGTTTTTTGGGGAATATAATATATTCCAGTATCAAATCGTTTTAATCTTCCATCATCCGTCAACTTCTTTATTTGCTGTCGAACAGATACTGGTTTCATGCCTGGAATATCCAACTCCGTCAAGAAAATTGGTTCATTCGTACTATACTTGTTTACTATATAATCATACACTTCATTAATCAAAGTCACTATTCTTCCCTCCTTTGCTACTTATTAGAAGTATGACCTTTCTTTATTGTTATTATACATTAAAAGCAATTCACTTGCAATTCACTATAAAATATTTTTTCTGTAACCTTTTCTGTAACTGAATCAAAGAACTTCTAAGAGTCTTTTCAGTTCATCTACGTTGGCTTCTAGAAATAATTTCTGTTTGCCTTTGTGTTCATGGATGCTGCCAACCATCTGAATTTAAAAATTCCCTTATCGATTCATTTGAAGCTTTATTTGTATTATTCCGATACATATTTGCTATATCATTGTGAATCGTTTTTCCACTAAAATTACACTATTTTTTCACTATTTTTCATTACTTCATCGTTTTCGCTAGTGAATTTCCCCCCACTTCTCCGGATTTGCCAATACTTTTGCCATAAATTCCGGACCGACTTCATCGGCAACAGTATTATTATTATTTTCCTGCTGTACATGCTTCTGTGGATCCAGACTCTTTTTCTCATAAAATGCTTCTTCAAAAAGCTCTGCATTTTCCCTGGAATTAAGTAAAGAATCGTTTTACCTTTACATAGTTTCCACTTTCATAAAACAAAAAAATTTGTGTTTTTGAAAGCGACATCTATGTAACAGGCTCTAATGCTTTCCTGTTGAGTGCAGATTTGGCAACTTTGTTTACCGGACGCTATATTGAAATTCATGTGTTTCCTTTCAGCTTCCAGGAATATTGCCAATATTATGATGATATTAGTGACAAAGATAAGCTCTTTGATGAGTACACTATCAAGGGCGGTTTAGCAGGTTCCTATGCTTATAGAACCGAAAAAGACAGAACAAACTATATAAAGGAAGTCTACGAAACTATTGTTACAAGGGATTTGGTACAGAAATATAATCTAAGAGATACGACATCCGAGGTAAGAAATACCTTGAAAGCTCTGAAAAGTTCTATTTGTGTGACAGCGGTATTCGATATGCAATACTGGGAAACAGAAATATGGATTATGGCAGAGTATATGAAAACATCGTATGCATCGAGATGCTTATCCGAAAATGATTATTGCCAGAACCAAACATCCCAAATATAGCTATGAAGGAATCGAAATTCACGATATAGCAGATTGGTTACTACAAGAATAAACAGGGCGAAATATCTCCGTCATTCTCTTTTGAAATGATGGAGATATGCACTTGAATGAAAGATTGAGTTAATTGTCGTATGTAATTCTTCTTTTTCTGCTTGTCATCCCTCAAAACTTGAAATTATCGATTTTAAACAGCGAGAAATAAATCTCTCCACCATCATCAGTTTAATTTTTGTTTAGATTACCATAATTACAAATTTGAATAGCTGCTCCATTTTCCATAACAGAAAAACCATGTTTCGTATAAAATGGCACATTGCTTTTTTCTTCTGTATATATAAGCATAATCTGTTTCTCCCTATCTATGATGATCACATTTCTGGCATTGTAACATTTCATTTCCTACATCATCTTTGTAGAAAATACCTGACCACTGACAAATATTCTGTAAAATGGGCACAACTGATTCTCCTTTTTGTGTCAGCATATACTCTACCCTTGGTGGAATTTCATCATAGGATTTTCTTTCAATAATTCCATCTTCTATCAAATCTTTTAATGTTGAGGCAAGTACCGCGTCCGTAATATTACACATTTCTCTACGAAGCTCACTGTATCGAAGTTTTTCGGTTGCAGATAACACGCATATTATACGGGATTTCCATTTCCCGCCAAATATTGCCAGTCCATATTCAAGAGGGCAACGTATATCATCATCTAATTTTTTCTTATATTTCGCCATTTAAAATCACCTTCAAGCTATTATTTTGTTTCATTATAGCTTGAAGGTGATTTTTTTTAAAGTTACTATCAAATTTATTAGCAGGTCTTAGGGACTGTGTTTATTCAATGTAACTTTTGTTTTATTTCAAGTTATAAATCTTGATTTCCTCCATTCTCAAAACTTGAAGTTATCTATTTCTCCTCTTCGTTAAGACCTAGTTCATTACATATTACTTGCTATCCCTGATACCTTATTCTTTCTACCAGCGTTTCCTTTTTCAGATTACTGCTTAAAACGCAGGAAAGTACAATCTGCAACAGACCGACCAAAAAAATCATAATAAAAATTGGTACGATTGGAACATGATAGATATTCATTCCAAATATTCCATTATGTTTTGCATAGGAAAAAAGTGCATAGCCGAGCGGCAGACCAATGATCAAAGCTACGCATATGGTGCCAACCGTAAAAATCAGTCCCTGTAACTGCAGGCATAAATTTAATTGTTTATTTGTCATACCCACAGCCTGTAATACACCATATTCCTGCTTTTTTGTCGTAATATTCATGATCATGGTGTTTGCCATATTCATAAAACCGATGAGTCCTACAACCGCCATAAACAGATAACAGCCAAGCTTCATCATGCTGCTTGCAAATTCGGCAGATTGTAACTGCGCATGATAAGTATCCATTTTTATATGCGAAGTATTAGAAATCAAAGTATTCAGACTTTGTTCTACAGATGCCACATCTTTTTTATCACAGTCCACCCACAGATAGCCATAGGCTGTTCCTCTCGGATTCATGGAACGATATACACCTTCCGGAATGACAAGATAAGTGTCCGCACTTACAAAAGATCCTGCAATCTTTCCCTGATAGGTATAGGTTCCACTTCCATTCTCAAAGTCAAATGCAATGGATTCACCCGGAGCATATCCATCTTGTTCCATCCACGTTGACCAGCCAAAGAAAATATCACCATTCTTTACCGCCTGATCATAGTCCATAGAGCCAATATCCCCTTCTTGGCGCATAAAATCAAAATCCTTTTTACTCACAATAGTAGCCGGAAATCTTGTTCCGTTCAGATTTACAGAGACAATCTCTCTCGTCATGACATCTGTTACTCCCGGAATGCTTTTGATTTCTTCAATCAGCGAATCATTCAATGGATCATCCGTCAGAATCGTATCCAGATTATTCTCCGGATATCTTTCATCATACTCAGCAGAATAGTCAAGCTGCAGTTCAAATTGTCCATGATTAACGGAAAGACGTGCTTCATGCTCCGTGTCAATATTTCCCACATAATTAGAGATAATCACAAACAATACGCAAGAAAAACCCATTGTGAGGATAGTACCAATAGTTCTTTTTGGATTACCCGTTACATTTGCCATTGCCATAGAAAACACGGTGACATTTTTTCTGCCATTTCGTTTTCCTTTTTTTTGTGTTTCTGCATTTTCTAAATACCGTGTTGCTTCGATAGGTGAAATCCGTGAAACAATTTTCATTGGTTTACGCAGTGCCAAAGCAACGGTAAGAAATGATACGAAAATACAGAGAAGCATAACAGGCAGGGAAAACAGAGGAACCTGCTGATTTTGAACTCCCATAGAGCCAGTTCCGGTTGATACAAGGTTCCCCTGTTCTACCAGCCAGTTAAAACCGCATTTTGCAATCAGAAAGCCAAAAAGCAATCCAACTGGTATTGAAAAAAATGTCAAAAAAATGCCCTCTCTGAAGATCAGTTGTTTCATCTGCTTTTTTGTCGCTCCCAGAGCCTTGATTTTTCCATACTCCTGTATCTTGTTGGCAATACCGACCTGAAAAATATTATAAATGACCACAACAGAGAAAAGTACAATTGCAAGAATCAAAACCCCGCATACCGCAATCGTTTCATAACTCGGCTGCAAGACCCATTGCAAATAGAGATCATTGACTATAACGTTTTTTTCTTCGATCCCACAAGCTGCTGCAATCTGCTTTATAACCGAATCAATATTATTCATAGATACATTTGCAGAATCATTTAAAGTAAAATAAATATTATACTGTCTGTCATTCTCTGCGACGTGCTCATCATAAAACTCCTGTGACCCGAAAGCAACATAAGATGCCTCGATGGTATACTCATCCCGATCATATAGGATTCCGCTGACAACAAATTCTTCCGGCTTATATTCTGACTGCATCCCTGCGCGGTAATCCAGTGTAACCGTATCTCCGACCTTTACATCATCATATCCCATTTCACTAAAAAATGCTCTTCCTGCGGCAATTTCCTGCGTTCCCACCGGATACTTTCCTTCCTTTAACTCATATTCCTTATTATAGGGAAGCATTTTTCTTGCAGTCTCATCCATGCAGACAAACCCGCCTTTTTCATTGCCTTTTATGATGCCTTCTGTACACATAATTCCTATTGCATCTATTTCTGCACGGCGGCTTACTTCCTTTAACTGCGAGGCATCTGCTGCGACAAACAAACCATAATTGCTTCCATATGAGCCTGTCGCCTGACTTTTCTGTAAACGGATCATTCCATTTCCCACAGTACTGATAATCACAAGCAGCATCGTAGTCAGACATATGGACATCATAATCAGTATACTTCTTGTCTTGTTCTTTTTGTCATTGCTATATGCAATCCTGCTTA
>OIZF01000701.1_pt1 | contig 22261 bp, 21 predicted proteins | sample 1588471 | NCBI WGS metagenome assembly OIZF01 (sample SAMN03283279) | human gut metagenome | biome: human-associated habitat; material: feces | host: Homo sapiens | place: Peru | collected 2012
TAATGGGTGGTATTGCTTTACATAATGGTGATATTGCTGAAATGAAAACAGGTGAGGGGAAAACTTTAACATCTATTTTCCCAGTTTATTTAAATGCTTTAGCAGGTAAAGGTGTTCATGTTATTACAGTTAATGATTACTTAGCTGAACGTGATGCAAGAAACAATGGTAAAGTATTAGAATTTTTAGGATTAACAGTTGGTTTAAATAAAAGAGAATTAACACCAGTACAAAAACAAGAAGCACATGGTTGTGATGTTACTTATACAACGAATGCGGAACTTGGATTTGATTATTTAAGAGATAACATGGTGACTTCAATGGAAGATAAAGTGTTAGTTAAAGGGTTAAACTATGCTTTAATTGACGAAGTTGACTCGATTTTGATTGATGAATCAAGAACACCATTAATTATTTCTGGTGGACGTAAAAATACAGCTGCTTTGTATTTACAAGCAGATCGTTTTGTTAAATCATTAACAGCTGAAAAAGACTATGAAGTAGATGTAGAAACAAAAACAGTTACTTTAACACCAAGTGGTATTGAAAAAGCTGAAAAAGGATTTAAAATTGAAAACTTATATGATATTCAACACACTTCATTAGTTCACCATATTAACCAAGCATTAAAAGCAAACTATGCAATGACACGTGACGTAGAATATATGGTGGCAACTGAAGATGGTACAAGAGATATTCGTAATGCAAAAATTATGATCATTGATCAATTTACTGGACGTGTTATGCCAGGACGTGCTTATTCAGATGGTTTACATCAAGCAATTGAAGCTAAAGAAGGAGTCCCAATCAAAGAAGAAACTGAAACAAGAGCAACAATTACGTACCAAAACTTCTTTAGATTATTTAATAAACTTGCAGGGATGACAGGTACTGCCAAAACTGAAGAAGAAGAATTTATGATGATCTATAACATGCGTGTTATTGAAATTCCAACAAATAAGCCAGTTATTCGTGATGATCGTAATGATAAAATTTATTCAACAAAAACAAATAAATTTAAAGCCTTATGTGCTGAAGTTGTCGCAAGACATTCTTATGGACAACCAATTCTAATTGGTACAGTTTCTGTAGAAACATCTGAAACTTTATCAAAAATGTTAGATCGTCGTGGTATTCGTCACAATACTTTAAATGCGAAAAACCATGCAAAAGAAGCAGAAATTATTGCTAGAGCTGGTCAAATGGGGGCCGTAACAATTGCGACAAACATGGCTGGACGTGGTACCGATATCAAACTTGGTAAAGGTGTTGCTGAAATCGGAGGTTTAGCGGTTATCGGTTCTGAAAGACATGAATCACGTCGTATTGATAATCAGTTACGTGGACGTTCTGGACGTCAAGGTGATCCAGGATATTCAGTATTCTATGTTTCATTTGATGATGAATTAATGCAACGTTTCGCAGGAGAAAAATTACAATCATTTAGTAGTTATTTAGATGATGATATGGCAATTGAAAATAAAATGGTTTCAAGAGCTATTGAAAATGCTCAAAAACGTGTTGAAGGACAAAACTTTGATTCACGTAAACATATTCTTGAATATGATGATGTTATGCGTCAACAACGTGAAATTATGTATAAAGAACGTGATGAAATCATGTCTTTAGATAATTTAGATGACATCATTAAAGGTATGTTCAATCAAGCGATTGAAATGACAATTAAACAATATATTATAGATGATAAACATGGAACAATTGATGTTGATGGAGTTTTAGATTTTGTGGCTAAAAACTATATGTTACTTGCAACAATAGATGCTAAAAATAAAGATGTTGTTAAAAATAATCCAACTAAATTATTAGAAACACTTACAGAAATCTGTTTTTCACAATATCAAATGCGTTTAAATAAAGATATTGAACATGAAAAAATCTTAAACTATGAAAGAAGTATTCTTTTAGGAATTATTGATTATACATGGATCAATCATATTGATGCAATGACAAAACTTAGAAATGGTATCTATTTAAGAGCGTATGCACAAAAGAATCCATTATCTGAATATACAGAAGAAGCTTTCTATATGTTTGAACAAATGAAACTTTCTATTGTTGATATGATTTCTAAAAATATCGTACACATGGGTATTCGTCCAGGTAGTGCTGCTGAAAAAAATATTCCATCATTACAATTAGAAGTTGAATTTAAATAATGGAATTATATGAAATAAAAAATGGGCTTGATAAAGCCCATTTATTAATAGACGAATATAGAAAATCAGCACAAATTGATGAAAAATTAAGAGAAATAGAAGGTCTTTCATATCAAACAATGCAAGATGACTTTTGGGATGATCCAACAAAAGCTAAAAAGATCTATGACGAATTAAATGATATGAAAAAAATTACTGATGAATATGAAAGTCTTTGTCAATCATTAAATTCATTAGATGAAACATATACATTAGTTAAAGAAACGGATGATCAAGAATTTCAAACTATTTTAGAAAGTGATTATCAAGATTTTGAACAAAGAATGGGTGAATTTGAAAAAATTTTACTTTTATCTGGAAAGTATGATAGTGCTAATGCCATCGTAGAAATTCATCCAGGTGCAGGAGGGACAGAAAGCCAAGATTGGGCAGAAATGTTGTATCGTATGTACCAAAGATATTGTTCGTCGAAAGATTTTAAAATAGAAGTTTTAGATTATTTAGATGGAGATGTTGCAGGTATTAAATCAGTTACTTTCTTGGTTAAAGGAAAATATGCTTATGGACATTTAAAGGCTGAAAAAGGTGTTCATCGACTTGTTAGAATATCTCCATTTGATTCTTCCAAAAGACGTCATACTTCATTTGCATCCATTGATGTTATTCCTGAATTAGATGATACAATTGAAATTGACATTAAACCAGAAGATTTAAGAATTGATACTTATCGTGCAAGTGGAGCAGGTGGACAACATATTAATAAAACAGATTCAGCAGTTAGGATTACCCATATTCCTACAGGAACAGTCGTTACTTGTCAAAGTCAAAGAAGCCAAATTCAAAATAGAGAACAAGCAATGATGATGTTAAAAAGTAAGTTATTTGCTTTAATGGAAGAAAAACAAGCAAAAGAATTAAAAGAAATACAAGGTGAGCAGAAAGAAATTGCTTGGGGTTCACAAATTCGCTCTTATGTTTTACATCCATATTCTTTAGTAAAAGATAATCGTTCATTATATGAGTCTAATAATCCTAAAGATGTTTTAGATGGAAACTTAGATGATTTTATTTATGCGTATTTGAAATCTCGTATACAGGAGGGTAGTCATGAAGAATAAATTTTTTAAAAAATGTTTAGAAATTGCTGTGATTGTTATTGGTAATGCTATTCTAGCATTTGGAATTTGTGCTTTCATTACCCCTCATGGGATTATTGTTGGTGGTGCTTCTGGGTTAGGATTAATTGTCAAACAAATAACAGGAATTCCTTTATCGCTTGTTGTTTATGTAATCAATATTATTATGTTTATTGCAGGCTATTTTTTTCTAGGAAAATCTTTTGCAGCTAAAACATTATTAAGTACAATTATTTTCCCAACATTTTTAACAATATTTGAAAATACTTCGGGGGTTACACATCTTACAAATGATTTACTCTTATCCTCTGTTTATGCAGGAATTTTTGTAGGTGGAGGATTAGGACTTGTTTTAAGAATGGGAGCAAGTACCGGAGGAATGGATATACCACCATTAGTTCTAAATAAAAAAACAGGTATTTCTACGACTGTTCTTATTAATGGCTTTGATTGTATTATCCTAGCTTTACAAGTTCCTTTTTCAAATGTTGAACAAATTCTTTATGGTATTTTAGTTGTTTTGATTACTGCTTTGGTCATGGATAAAATGATTTTATTAGGTGAATCTAAAATTCAAGTATTGGTCATTTCACCAAAATGGAATGAGATTCAAAGTATTCTTTATGATCAAATAGATCGAGGATGTACGCTTATGAATATTACCACAGGTTATAAAAAACAAGATATGTATGCAGTGATGTCTGTTGTCAGCCGCCGGGAATTAGTGACACTTACCAATGAAATTTTAAAAATTGATGAGGCAGCATTTATTATTACAAATGAGACACATAATGTAAGAGGAAGAGGATTTACATTACCTAATATAGATTTATAAAAAAAGTGCTATTTTCTTAGCACTTTTTTTAGTAAATGTGTTTTACGTAAAGTTTTTTTACGTTTTCTTTTTTTATCGTTTTGTATATGTGATTGATAAATAAGAGATTCAAGTTTCCTTTTTTTATCTAGAATTTCTTTTCCTTCATTTTTTTTTCTTTCTAATTCTATACGTTGATGATAATCAATAGCATATTGCCTTACAGTTTGTCTTAAAGAATTTAAATCATCATCCTTTTTTAAATGTTGATTTTGATGATCGACATCAACATAAAGTTCTACATAACCACATTTAGGACAATAACATGATTTAATTTCTTTATGTTCTTTATTGAATTGATCTTTTTTTATAATTAATTCTAGATAGCTTAAAGTATTGATTCCTTTATCTTTTACATAACAATTTGTAGATAGTTCATTATTGCATCTAGGGCATATTCTTTTCATTTAGCCACTCCTTCAATAAACATATTATAACATGAAAAAACATAATTAATAGACTCAATATTCAAACAAAACTTACAAATTGTGCTATAATACTCCTGGGAGCTGAATAGAAATGATAAAACTAACAAATGTTACAAAAATTTATAAAACAGGAGTAAGAGCACTTAATGATGTAAATCTTACAATTGAACCTGGAGAATTTGTATATGTTATCGGTACAACTGGAACAGAGGAAGAATTCGCACCTCTTAAAAATGCTATTGGGGATGCCCCAAACATAAAAATGTTGGGATATGTTAGTGAAGAAGAGAAATTAGCTCTTTATCAGAAAGCGAAAGTTTTTGCTTTGCCAAGTATATCTGAGGGCGTTGGAATTGTAGCATTGGATGCGGCGCATTTTGGTTGTGGTATTGTGGTGACTCAGATTGGTGGTCCAAAAGAATATTATGGTAGATATGGATACCAGGTAGATCCTTACGATATTGATAGTATAGGACACAGTGTTTTATCTGCAATTGAAAATCCACAGCAGCCCCAAGTTAAAAAGTATGTAGATGAACATTACTCTCAGAAAAAGGTAACTGATATGTTAATAGATAGCTATAAGAAAGTTATAAGGGAATAGTTTGCTTTTTCATGAAAAATAAATTTTATAAAATGATCTCTGAAAACAGAAATTTGTACTTAGGAGTGCTATTGGCACCATATCGTTTGGATTATTATAATTATATATCAGAACATCTTAACTGTGATATATATTTTCAATTGAGAGGCTTTGAAGGCCAGTTGTTTTCTATGAAAGATTTGGAGGAGAAATGCACCTTTATCCCGAAATATCTAAAAATAAAACGTTTGATGGGTGATAGGCAAATCGTGTGGGGGCTTGTTTCCTTGATAAAGAAAGCCAATCCACAGTTTGTCATGGTGCCAGAGTTCTCATTTCTGGCGATTCAAGTTATATTGATAAAGAAATTGTTGGGATATCATTTTAAAATCATATCCCAATGTGATGATAGCTATGCAATGCTTACTGGAAAAGGATTCTCTCGCTTTCATTCTTGGTCTCGTAAGATTTGCTTGCCGTTTATGGATAATATTGTTCTGTTGGATTCAAGAGCCAAAGACTGGTATCAAGAATATTACCATAAAGGAATATTTATGCCATTATTAACTGATGATAGCAGATATACTATAAGTGGAGAGATTCGTAGCAAGGCTGAAAATTATAAAACGCAATATGGGTTGAATGAAGGCAAAACTCTATTGTTTGTTGGTCGTTTGATAGATGTGAAAAATTTGCCAAGTTTATTTCTTGCATGCTCTTTTCTGAAATTCAAGTATAAATTGATAGTTGTCGGTGATGGGGCTTTGCGCGAAGAGTTGGAAAAAAAAGCTAGTAAACTACAAATTAGCATAGAGTTTGTCGGGCGTAAAAATGGGGAAGATTTAATAGCGTGGTATTATTGCGCCGATGTCTTTGTTTTGCCTAGCTTAATGGAAGCTTTCGGTGCCGTGACTAATGAAGCCTTGCTCTGTGGTTGTAATTGTGTTGTTTCAAAAGTTGCTGGGGCAGCATGTTTGATAGAAGAAGGGAAAAATGGTTATTTGGTTGACCCTTACTCTGTGGAAGATATAGCTGCAAAAATCACGAAAGCGTGTCAACTTCCAATAGGTGCTGAACGTTCGTCGAAGATGCCAATGACCTTTGCTTCGGCAATGAAAAATATGGAGGATGAAATCAACAGGAAGGTCTTGAAAGTCTCTCATGTGGTTAGCCACCTCGATAGTGGGGGGCGAACGAGTAGGCATTAATATGACGGAGTCTGAAAACAAAGCTTTTGAGTATCACATCATAGAGGTGGCAAAGGTTCTTCAGAATTCTCCAAGAAAATGAGGCAAGAGTTACAGGAATGTGAGGTAACACTCTATTCATCTCCTGTGGGTAATAACAAGTTGGCAATATTACTCTTCCCTTTGAGGTTCAGTTATGTATATCTAAGATATAAGACTTCTGTCATCCATTCGCATACGGAAATATCTGATTTGACCCAGTGGCTTTTCCAAAAAATCGCATGGATGTTCTTTTGGGTGAGACCAAAGTATATTCGTACTATACACAATACAGAATTATGGAATGAATGAAAGGGAATTGGTAAGATGGTGGAACGTTTTTACGTAAAGCATCACTGTAACATTGCTATTTCACTGTCGGTAAGGGAAGCCTATGAAAAGGCTTTTGGACAGGGAAATATTCCTTTGATATATAATGGTGTGGAAGAAGTTGAGCAAGAATCTTTTCCTTATTTAGTAGAAAACAAGGTGAATGTACTTTTTGCTGGGCGATTGGAACTGCAGAAGGGGGATAGATCAATTGGTAGCTGTTGTTAAGGCTCTAAAAGATGAGGCTCGTTATTATTTTCATATTGTAGGAATTGGCTCGCAAGGAGAAAAAGTGAGTTTGAATTTTTGCCGAATGTATCTCTTTATGACAAGATTTATAACCTCTCTACATATATGGGGAGTTTCGACTTTCTGTTTATGCCTTCTAATCACGAAGGCTTGGTTTTGACTAGTATAGAGGCTTCCTTGGCTCATACTCCTGCTGTCGTGAATTGGTGTCCAGGGGTGAATGAGTCGCTTTCTAAAGAATGGCCTAGAGGAGGGAAGCGTGCCGGTTATCCTATACTTGGTGACAATGTGGTGGTATGCTGTGGAGCCAAGATAATAGGCAATGTGAGGATTGGTAACAATGTTATCATCGGAGCCAATGCGGTAGTTGTAACCGATATTCCTGATTATGCCGTGGTTGGTGGTGTACCAGCCAAGGTTATTGGAAAGAATGGAAAGGTGCATGTTAAACAATGGGTTGAAGATATGAAGTAAAATAATCAAAAAAAAATGAATGTAAGTATCTTTTGCGATGTATCACTTCACATAAGCAATACATATTTGTACCAAGTTATTATTTAATCATTACTAAATAGATATTACATAAAAAATGAAGAGAAACTTAAACTTTGACTTGATTCATTCAATAGCGATTTTTTCGTTATTTGTATTCTTTCTGGAGGATATGTATCACACCTCCAAGGATTTTCCTATTGGGGGGAAGTTATCTTTCATAGTGTAACCATCTACTTCTCCATATTGCCCGCTAAAAAATAAGTATTACCTTTGCTGCCGATTAAAAATGGTAACAAATGGAAAATAAGAAGAAAGCAAAAGTTGATTACGCAGCCATCATTCGTGAGTTCGAGATGTATGGTCGTGGTCGTTCTCTCAAACAATTTTGTGATGACAGTAGTTATGTTTATCCTAATGTGCTTCGATACTATCGTAAGTGTTTTTGGAATAGCAAGTCTAAGTTGGCAGCTTCTCCTAATGGTGACAAGTCTCTTGTTCCCTTGGAGATTGAGTCGGCAGCAAGTGTCAACTCAGCTTCTTCAAGTGTGGACTCTTGCAAGCCAGAAGAACCGACCATGCCTGTGGCTGCTCCTTCTATCCCGACATACAGTATCGTCTCGATGCACATATCGTTCAGCAATGGGATGGAGTTGTCACTTTGCGAGACAAGTGTAAATGAGATTACAGCTTTGTTGCACAAAATAGTTGGCTGAAATGATATCCTTTACAAGTAGACAGAAGTACTATTTTTATTCTGGTCCTATGGATATGCGTAAGGATATCGATACTCTCTCAGAAGTAGTTCGTAGCCAAATGGGGCTTGATCCTTATATCGAGGAATCGGTTTTTATATTTATGTCGAAGAATCTTCGTACAATGAAGATTCTCTATCGTGGTCGCCGCCGCTTTGAATTGACAAAAATCCGCTTGGATGATGAAAAATTCTTTTTGCCTGTATTCGACGAACATCGTTCCTGCTACAAAATTTGCTGGAGCGACTTCGTTACGCTTACAGAGGGTGTCCAAGTCACTAAAATGCAGATAAAAGAAGATGTTGTTTGATTGTTTAACTATCTGGTTATTAGTGTTTTAGTTATAAAAAATCTTCGAAAAAACTTGCATATGTCAGAAAAAAGTAGTACCTTTGTAGGCATGAATGACGAAATGAAGTTACGTTTGGCTTATGCTGAGATAGCTCGTCTCAAGGATGAGATGGCAACAGCGAATCGTGGGCAGGTAGATTTGATAACTCACGATCAAGCCTTGCGTGCCGATTTCGAACGTCAGCGTGAGGAGGATCGCCAGTTCTTCAAGGCTCAGCAGGACAATATGAAGGAGTTCTATATGCAGCAGATGAAGGAACAGGCTGAGCGCCATAAGGAGGAACTTAAGCATCTGCGAGAGGAGAACCTGGAAAATGTAAAGCGTATTATGAAGGATAGCGCCAACCACCAGAAGGCATCGGATAACTTGATAGCTTCCTTGAATGAGAAGATTACAAAGCTCACTTCGATGCTTGAAAAGTCTTCGCTCTCTGCATCGGAGGCACAATGGCTGGCCCGTTATCGCCAGCGCCAACGGTTCAAGCGTAATGCGGAGCAAAAGAATTTGCTGAAGTCTGGCAAGGAGGTTACGAGAGAAGAAGAAAAGTCTGATTGGCCTGAAGATTCCAATGATGACGTTCCATCTACTCCGTCTTCTGCATCAGGTGACCAGACTCCTGCAAAAAAGAAGAAAAAAGCATTGGACAAGCGTTCTACTCGCACAGATTATCAGAAGAACAAGCCATATACGACTGCTCCTATCTATCATATGCTTCATGAGTATTTTACCCTTCCTGAAGGAGGACGCTTTGTGAAACGCGATGGGGAAGTGGAGACTTGGTGGTATCGTGAGTTGATTCGTATTCCTGAGCATTACGAAGAGCATTTCTACGAGGTGGCAAGCTATTATGTTCCTGGGCATGGAGGTGGAGTCACTCGTCCTAATACCCGCTTGATTAAAGGTGTTTCCTTTGACTTGGAACTGATAACTTATGTTCTTACCGAGCATTTCGCTTACAATACTCCATTTACGAGAATTGTAGAGAAGCTATCTCATATGGGATTGAATATGAACGAGAAAACCTTGGGAGTCATCGTACATAAGATAATCTCTTATATCCGCAAGGAAATGAAAGATGTCTGGGAGGCGACTATCAAGAAGACTCACAATTGGATGATTGATGAGACCTCAGGTCTTGTTGGTGTGAAGACAGATGAAGGTGTCCGTAAATACTTGAAGCGTTATTTTTGGGGAATCAAGGCTAATGTCCAGAAGCTCGTGTGGTTTATATACGAGCATGGGAGTCGTGGCCTCAAGGCAATCCGTCAGTTCTTGGACAACTTTATCGGCTTCTTTACTACTGACGGTTATGTAGTATATAAAGTGTATGACGATGATGAACTTCATCCTGATCAACATCGTTCAGCATGCCTGACACATATAAGGCGAAAGTTCGTAGAGTCCTTGGAGGAGAATCATTCCTTGTCTATGTGGTTTATCGATGAGATAGGTAGACTATTTGGAATCGAGCATGACTGCAAGAAGGCAGGTTTAACAGCCGACCAGGTTCTTGTGGAAAGGCTTCAAAGGAGCAAGCCTATCATGGACCGAATCAAAGAGAAGTTTGAGCGATTTGCCAGATCGAATTACAAAGGCTTGGGCGCTTTGACAAAGAAGGCTCTTAAATATATCAAGACTGAATGGTCGGCAATGCAAACCATTTTGCAGGATGGCAACCTTGAGTTGTCTAACAACCTGGCAGAACAAATGATGAGACACATCAAGCTGAATCTTAAGAACTGTCTGAACATCGGCAGTGAAGATTCTGCGCTTGACTATGCCTTCATGTTTTCTGTCATAGAAAGCTGTAATATGAACAAGTTATCTCCTGGGTGTTACATCAAGGAGCTAGTTAGTCGTCTTACTGCCAAGCCTGTTTGTACAGCAGAAAAAGTGGCACTTTTGCCTTGCTTTATGCAAAAATAAATGTTAAATCCAATCATTTTTTATTTTTAACATCTTCTGAATCTCCTTTAAATTAAGGCGGTTCAGAGGGGGTATGGAAATATAGATAGTGGCAAAAGCACTTTTAGTTAAACCTGTTTAAAAATCGAAAAAGTTCAAATTCCTAAAATACTCTGTATCCCCAGTAAACACTAGGGATGGAGTTGTATTGTCATAGGGGTTGGATGCTTATTTAATAGAAATAATAAATATAAAAAAGGCAATTATGGATAAGTTAAATATTACATTTAATTTGTTTAAAGTCGTTGACGGTAGAACCCCAATTGACATATATGCTGATTTGATAAAATCCATTTACTCAGATACTCTAGGGTATGGCTTTACTGATGTATATGTAGACGAAATGGTACTTTCTGCTTTGTTAGTAAAAAAAGTTCCGACTAATTATAAAACGTGGGACGAAACTCAGCAAATGATGGTAAATAAAACTCTTCTGATCATGAAAGAGATAAAATTCTTTATGGATTTTAAATCCCATCATATATATGTAGAGGGAGGTGTAAGTTCCATGAATCATCTTAAACAGGCTTTACGTAATACTTGTTGGAAGACCTTTGTTTACGAAGATCTGACCATCAAACCATTTAATTTACTCCAGTCTTTTATTAAGGACAATATTATGGGAACTTTGAATGAGATTTGTATAGCAGATTTTAAGTTTGAGAATGTATTAATTGGAAAATATACGGCAAAGTTAATAGATTCGAAAATTCCATTTGAGTTAATTCAACAGCATTCAGATACAATATCTAAATTCAAAGCTTCTGTGCAAATAGAAGATGCTGACGCAGAAATCACGATAAAGAATAGGAATAGTATGGTTATTTCTTGTAGTGAGGAAGATAAATATATGGTTTTTGATTACATATCATCTAAAATTTATTGATTATGGCTGAAAGACAAGGAAAATTAGGTGATATGTGGAATGCTTGTGCTGTAAATTTCCTTTCGTTATTCGATTGGAATCATATTGGTGACAAGGATATCGATGTTATCGGTGAAGATGGCAATGCTTATGGTATTGACGCTCTTATGGACTATAATAGTCCAGGTATGGCAACTCGACAATCTGTAATAGTAGAGTCAAAACGATATAGCAAGGATAGTATAAACTATTCTGTTATGTCGGGGTGGTTAAAACGATTGACGAAAAAACTGGAGCAATGTCGTAATTCTGAAGAACTGCAAAATGAGTTCCCTGCTTTAACGGAATGTTGCTCTATCAATTTAGGGGTTATTTTAGTTTGGGTACACGATGCTGAAAACGAAGAATATTTCCATTCTGATTTTACCCGGTTATTAAACAGATTGGTTTCTGTTACGAGAGTTAAGCCAAACGCCTTCAAAAGAATCATAGTTTTGACCAATCCACAGATACTAAGATTATGCGCTTTATACGAAACGTTGAAAGATAGTGATTATGCGTTTGTATATCCATCTCAATTAATTGGAAACTATGCTTTGGAACGTTCAAAAGTTCTTACGATAGATTATATGCTATCAAATGTTATCCTTACAGAAATAAAGAAAGATGGAGCAACAGAAAAGCATGTTTTCTATTTTGGAATAATGACAGTGGATGCTATAAAGATTCTTAGAGAGAGCCTGCTGAAATATCAATTTGCAGAGAATGACAAGAAGTTGGTTATTCATTACACGCAGCATAATGATGATACAGCAGATTTGATTCATGAGTTTGAAAAGCAATTTACGGATGTCTCTTCTGTTAGTTTCAAGAGAATGTCAAAGTACAATTTAACTACAGAACCATCAATAATATCAAACGAAGATGAGTAAATTTAAAATTACATATCCTGATGCAAACGATTTGGTTACAATTCTTATTGAAAGTGTCAGGCGTTCTGATTTAGTTAGGTTCCTTAGTTCGAAGGGCGTGTTTTATTATAATGCTTCGACTGAGGAATTAGCTCGAAAGACAGCCTTTATGATACTTGATTATGAAGACTTGGAACAAATACGTAAGTTCGCTTATCGCAATTCAAATAAAAATATACTAAGTGGATTTAGTTTGAAATCAGATAAGCCTTTTGATATTGCAGACATATACTCTACTATCAGGGATAGAGGTGCATTAAAAGCTGACGGCTATGAATTGCGTAGTATATCCAAAGTTTCAACAGGAGACGAAACAAAAGTACAATATAAAGGCACTGTTACTTATACAAGTAAAAAAGCCGGAAGAATGGAGTTTATCCGTACTGAAGAGCGAGATGTATCGTTTGTTATGAAACAAAATGCCGATAGCAATTGGCAGGTAGAGATTGATGGAGGCAAATCATCTGATGGTAAAACTATACATAAGATGCTCCAACGAATAGTTAAAGGAAAAGATATTTTTATTGATGAAATACGAATAGATAATTTATCACGACAAAATTCGATAGAATTCTTCGATCGTCTGACAAAAGAAGGTTTAGGATCACCTTGGCAGTTAGAAGATATTGCACATATTACTTTGAAAAGAGATGAGAAGATGGACTCGGATGAAGATGATGATACTGGTGAGAAGGAAGCAACAGAAGAACAACTTTCTGGAATAACTCAAGCCGTGTTGGAAGGTAAAAATCTTCGAGAGAATTCATTTGTACATCATGCAGAAGAATCTGGTTATATATTTACTGCAATGACATATATTTTCGCCAACACTAAAGCTGGTAATAAACTGATTTTCAAGGCAGAATTTAAGGGAAGTCCTAAAATCTTTGAGGTATGTTTGGAAAACTATCAACAGAATGACATCGAAAAAGAAGGCTATGAGGATGCTCTATCGTCATTAGATGAAAAAGAAAATATTCATTACCGTTCTATATTTTGGAATAATGCAAAGAAAATATATGACGAATTAAGAAAAATATAATCGTTGAAGAAAAATAATGGCATTGCATATGAAGGACAAGATGAAAGAACCCAATGGAAAAGTTTGGTGGATTGGAGCTATTGTCATTTGTCTTCTCCTTTGGGGAGGTGGATATATGTTAACCAAATATATATCTTTGAATTATTTCCCAGTGGGTAAAGATAATTGTGCACCAGCCTTGTTTGGTGATAGTTTTGGTGCGGTCAATGCCTTGATATCGGCTTTTGCTTTTGCTGGTATGATTGTAACCTTTGTGTTGCAACGCTATGAGCTTGGAATGCAACGCCAAGAACTGGAGGCACAAAGGGAGGAGTTTTCAACTCAGAATGCAACGTTAAGATTACAGCGATTTGAGAATACTTTTTTCAATATGATGGAACTCCAGCAAAGTATAGTCAATGATTTATATGCTAAAGATTGGCATAAGAACAATATTTGGGAAGACAATCCTTCTGAGCCTGGCAGGTTGGCTAAAGAAGTTATTGCGGCAGATGAGTTTAAGGGACGCAACCTCTTCTTTTATATATTTTGTAAATGTGAGTATGATATTGGTACATCTATCGAGCCACAAATTGTAAATGGTCTCTTTGGTGTGCTTTATCAAAAAGGTTTGAATTTTATTGAGAATTATACAACCACGACATTAGACCACTATTATAGACATCTTTATACAATATTGAAGTTTATAGATGGAAATGTTTGGCTTGGTAAGGAGGAACAGTATAAGTATGCTACATTTTTAAGAGCCACCCTTTCGCGTTATGAGTTAGTGATGCTCTTTTATAATGGTCTGCATCATCCAAAATTAAAGAAATTGATGGAAAAATATTGTATTTTGAATAATTTGCGTCCAGAATTACTTGCTTTGAGTTTGGAGAATAATCGATATTTACAAAATGTCAATATTACAAACTTCCAGGATTTGTGTAATCAAGGTTTTTCTTGTCGTGATTATGAATTCTCTTTAACAACTCAAAAAGATGATGATAAGAAGTTTTATTTAGGCGCATTTTATACGGATGAAGAAATACAGAGAGGAATAGATTTGCTAAACAGATGGAATCGTTATTTAGCAGTTCGATTGCCTTTCAAACAGTGATGATTTTAAAAGTAGTCTTTTATGTTTGAACGATAAAATCGATATTAATTAAAGGAGTTCAATGGATTTAAGATGATAATGTCGGTTGCTCCTCTAAAACCAATAGAAATCCTTAATCAAGGAATGATTTTAAAAATATATTTGATTTATATGCTACTGTATCATGTGCTATTTTTAATAGCAAGGATACTAGGATATAACTGTATGAACTTAATAGCTTTGTATTATGAATAAGACAATAGAAAATATAGCTTCTTTTTGGAGGTTAGAGGCAAAATTAGAAGACAACAACAAGTACTTTTATTTTTATGATGAAGTACAGGATATATTGGATAATAAAAAATGTTTTGTAATCGGAAGAAAAGGTACAGGTAAAACAGCAATTTGTGAATATATTGCAAAGATTCATAAATATGATTCATTTGCTATTAAACTAAGCTTTAAGAACTTTCCTTTTAATGAGTTGTATCATCTGCAAAATCAGAAATATACAAGACCAAATGAGTATATTACTTTATGGAAGTATGTGATTTATTCTAACATTTGCAAGTTGATGGTAGGGAATGAAGCTGTTGACGGTACTGTTAGAACTGAATTGGGAAAATTATACCCACAAAGACGGAATTTAGCAAGAAATATTTCGGATTGGACATCTGTTCAGTTTGGCGCTAACGTGTTAGGTAATGGAGGGACAATCAAAGTAGATAGACAGATTACCGAGAATACTGCAAGTTGGATAGAACGTACAAACATTCTTGAAGATATTATCTTACAATATGGAACAAATTCTAAATATTACATCATATTTGATGAACTGGATGAGGATTATAGAGACTTCTCTGATGAAGCCGAAAAGCAATCTTACATAAGTCTGTTAACGAGTTTGTTTAAGGCTGTTCAAGATATTAAGTCTATCTTTTCTGAGGAAGATGTAAATATTATGCCTGTTGTCTTTTTGCGCGATGATATTTACATGATAATAAAGGATTCGGATAAAAATAAATGGAGTGATTTGAAAATCGAATTGGAATGGACAAAAGAGAAGATAAAGAAATTATTAGCCTATCGAATATCCAAAGATATGGGAGAGCAAAGTCCTGTGTCTTTTGATAAGGCTTGGTTTTGTATCTTTGAAAACAGTAAAGTTTCTTATGGGGATAAGCAGAGCAAACAGATAGATGCTTTTTCATTTATTGAACGTAGTACATATTTGCGTCCAAGAGATTTCATTCAATATATCCAAGCTTGCTGTGCAAATGCCAAAGAAAAAGGGAAAAATAAAATATCTCCCAATATTATAAAATTTGAAGATAGAGCTTTTTCTAATTACTTGAAGTCTGAGATTGAAGACGAGGTTTTCCCTCTTCTTCCTGAAATTAAAACTATATTTCAGATTCTGTCAAATCTGAGAAAATGGAACCTAAAGACGAGCGAGTTTGTTGAGGAATACAAGAAGTATTTAAATGCAGGAACAATAAAGGAGCAGAATATAGACTATGTGTTGGATACTTTGTATAACTTCAGTGTCATAGGAAATCAGCACAAGAGTATAAAGAATGTTCAGTATTTTAAATATATGCAGACCAATATGACCTATAATAAGGAAGAGAATATTGTTATTCATCGAGGTCTGTTTAAAGCTTTACGAATAATATAATATAAATATCTTTGTAAGAATAATGCTATAGTAATGTCTCAAACAGCAGATAATAACAAGCGGATGGTAAAGAATATGTTTCTTCTTTAAGTCCGAATGTTCTTTAAGCTGGTGGTATCGCTTTATGGTTTTGTGATATAAAGATTAATTTATTATGAGTGAAGAACAATATAATGAATTGCTGAAAGCCTACACCAAGGAGGTTTTAGAAAATATGATAAAGGCAGATATACGACAAAGGTTCCCAGAGCCTTATGCCAGTATGTATTGCCAGCAGTTTGATAATTTCAAAAACGTTGCAGATTTCTTTGAATTTGCAGCAAAGTTAATGAGGAGATGAAACAAATGAAATATTTCTCAGATAATGAACAAGGAATGCCACCTTGTACATTGACAGAAGTCAATGTGGATATATGGAACGTACCAACTACTTCTCTTTATAGCCCTAATGTACTTCGATACTATCGTAAGTGTTTTTGGAATAGCAAATCTAAGTTGGCTGCTTCTCCTAATGGTGACAAGCCTTTTGTTCCCTTGGGGATTGGGTCGGCTTTGCCTTTCTTTATGAAAAAATAAATGTTAAATCCAATCATTTTTTATTTTTAACATCTCCAGAACAGCCTTTAAATAAAGGCGGTTCAGAGGGTGTATGGAAATATAGATGGTTACAAAAAGTGAATAAGGCTCAATATGGAAGTTAATGTTCAAAAAGCTGTAAAGATGTTTTTCTCGAATTCTTCATTCGAGATGATATATAGCGAAGCATTTGCAAATGCCTTGGATGCTGGCGCAAACGAGATTAGAATAAACATATCATTACCAGACCCTACGCAGCTCCAGAATCTGAATTTAAAAATTTCGGATAATGGTGTTGGATTTGATGACTATAGGTTTGGTAAATTTAGCAAACTCTTTGATGTTGAGGAACAATCACATAAAGGTCTTGGCAGATTGGTTTATCTCTGTTATTTTGAAAGAGTGTACGTTGAAAGTACTTATCATGGAGGAGTAAAAAAACGTACATTCACATTTGACGATGGATTCAACGGAGAAAATAAAGTGGATGACATAGAACCTAATCCATGTGGTTCATCTTTTGTTATGCGAGGTTTTACCGGAGAAAGACTACACCGCAATGATAATATAAATCCCAATCACATCAAGTCATTGCTGATGGAGAATTTCTATATGCGGCTGTATAAAAAGAAGCTTATTAATGAGAGAATAAAAGTATTTATTAAATCTCATGTAGGAGACCGCCAAGATGAAGCGATTGTTGATACAGATGATATGCCTGATTTTTCAATTTGTCCATTAAAGCATCAACTTGATTTGTTCAATTCTGTTGATTTATACTATTCGGTAAGAGAAACCAACGAAGTGGGTAAGAAACCTATCACTGCAATAGCGGTGGATGATCGTTGTCATAAAGTTGAAATTATTGATGATGAGAATTTTCCTGTGGGATATGAGATGATTTTCTTGCTGATATCAGAATCATTCCAAGGTGCCATTGACGAAGCTAGACAGAATCTTACTTTGTCGGGTAATGATTTTGGTAAAATCAAGCGTCTTTTTAGAGAAGGTATTGCTAACATAATAAATGAAAAATTCCCGGGAATTGCAGCAGCAAATAAGAAACGAGAAGAATCTTTGAAGAATACCTATCCCCATCTTAGTGGATATTTCAGAACAAGTGATATTGGTTTTTCGTCACATAATGATATATTGAAAGATGCCCAAGAGCAGTTTTTTAAGGATCAACGTGAGATTCTGTCAGCAACAACATTGTCAGATGAGCAATATGAGAAATCGTTGACGTTAGCAGCACGCTCATTGGCAGAATATATCTTGTTCCGTCAGAACGTAATCTCTAGAATGAAAGCATTGGATAAGAAAAATCTAGAGGCTGATCTTCATAACTTGATTGCTCCTAAGGGGAGTGAGTTTAAAAAAGGTGAACTATATAAAGATTTATATCGCAACAATGTATGGGTACTTGATGACAAATTTATGAGCTATTGTACCGTATTAAGCGAAGCTGAGATGAGCAAAGTAATTGATGTAATCACGGATGGAGAAGTCTATGATTCTGACAATGACAGACCCGATATAACATTGTTTTTCTCTGCAGATCCGACTAAAGATAATCGGATGTTGGATGTTGTAGTTGTCGAGTTAAAGAGATTAGGTATCTCCCCGGAACAGAATTCAATAGTTGAGTTCCAATTGGATACAAGAACTCAACGTCTTGCGGAATACTATGGACGTCGTGTTCAAAGAATGTGGTTTTATGGAATTGTGGAGTTTACTGATAAATACAGAATGCACCTTGTCAATAATGGCTATAATCCTTTATTTTCAAACGGTAGTGTTTATTTTAAGTCCAAACCTGTTTATACGGATCTCGAGAAGTCGTTCTGTGTAGTACAGAACTCATACATAATGGATTTCAAGGCATTGGCTGAGGATGCAAATTCCCGTAATGAAACGTTTTTGAAGATTTTGAAAAACCAATTTGAAAATCCTCAATAATTTGCATCCACTCCTCACTTTTTATAGACTAATTCTTCGATTTTATCGGAAGTGTTTTTGGAATAGCAAATCTAAGTTGGCTGCTTCTCCTAATGGTGACAAGCCTTTTGTTCCCTTGGAGATTGGTTCGGCTTTGCCTTACTTCATGCAAAAATAAATGTTAAACCAATCATCTTTTATTTTTAACATCTCTAGAATTGCCTTTAAATAAAGGCGGTTCAGAGGAAGTCTGAAAGTATAGATGATTACTTATATATAACGAAATAAATATAATTTCCTGCTTATGGATAATAAATTAATAACAGTAACATCGCCACTTCTTCCAAATCTTGACGATTTTACTGCAGAGTTGAAGAAGATTTGGGAGAGTAAGTGGATTACCAATAATGGAAGCTTCCACAAGGAGTTGGAAAAGGCATTGGCAGAATATCTTAAAGTGCCATACGTGAGCCTGTTTACCAATGGTACCCTGCCACTGATGACGGCATTGCAAGCCCTTCGCATTACAGGCGAAGTCATTACAACCCCTTATAGCTTCGTAGCAACAACCCATAGTATCTGGTGGAACGGATGCAAGCCGGTCTTTGTAGATATAGACCCTGCAACAGGCGATATGGATCCTAACAAGATTGAGGCTGCCATCACACCACGTACTACCGCCATTATGCCTGTTCATGTCTATGGTAAACCATGCGATACCAAGGCAATCCAGGACATCGCAGACAAGTATGGTCTGAAAGTTATTTACGATGCAGCTCATGCCTTTGGAGTAGAAGTGAATGGTGAAGGACTTTTGAATGCTGGCGATATGAGTACGCTCAGCTTCCATGCCACAAAGGTATATAACACCATTGAGGGTGGAGCACTTGTGATGCACGATGAGAAGACCAAGAAGCGTATTGATTATCTGAAGAACTTCGGTATCGCTGATGAGGTAACAGTGGTAGGTCCAGGTATCAACAGTAAGATGGATGAAATCAGAAGCGCATACGGTTTGCTCAATTTGAAGCAGGTAGATGCCGCTATTGAGGCTCGTCATCAGGTAGCCATCAAGTATCGTGAGGCATTGCGTCCAGTAGAGGGCGTCACCTTCTTCGATGATATGCCTGGCGTGAAGCACAATTACAGCTACTTCCCAATCTTCATTGATACAGAGAAGTACGGCATGACCCGTGACGAACTTTATTTCAAGATGAAGGCAGCCAATGTCCTTGGCCGTCGCTATTTCTATCCATTGATCAGCGAATTCTCAACCTATCGTGGATTGGAAAGTGCAGTACCAGAAAACCTTCCAAATGCGCATAAAATGGCTGATAGCGTAATCTGCTTGCCTATGCACCATGCATTGAGCGATGAGGATATTCAGAGGACATTGGATTGTATATTAAAATAAACTCAACGGTTTGATGTAAATTTACTTAAACAAGTAAATTTGTTAATTCATACAAAAATAATATACCAAATCTCTGTGGAATTCCTGTTAATTTGTACAAAATATAAACGAGATAAAAACAGAGATGTATCATTTTGAAAAGAACTTTAAATTTATTGAGTTATGAATATCTTATTAACATCAGCAGGAAGAAGAACCTATCTTGTTGAATATTTTAAAAAGGCATTATGTGGTCAAGGAAAAGTTTATGCCTCTAATAGTATTGATACTTATACTTTGCATCAAGCAGATGGTTATGTTATTACACCTGCTATATATGATAAAGAGTATATCAATTTCTTGATCTCATATTGTAAGAAAAATCAAATATCTGCAATCATTTCTCTCTTTGATATAGATTTGCCAGTTTTGGCAAAACATAAAGATGAGTTTGAAAAGGAAGGTATAAAGGTTGTGGTATCAGACTATAATGTTACTCAAATTTGTAATGATAAATGGTCAACTTATGAATTTCTTGTTCGTTTAGGATTACCACAAACTCCATCTTATCTCAATCTTGAGAATTTAAAAAATGATATAGCAGAAGGTGTTGTAAACTATCCTTTTATCTTGAAACCACGCTGGGGCATGGGATCTATAGGAATATATAAAGCATGTAATGAACAGGAATTGCTGGTTTTTTATGCGAAGCTTCATAAGGAAATTTTCGATACATATCTGAAGTATGAATCCCAAGTAGATAAAGATTCTTGTATCATTATTCAGCAGATGATAAAAGGTCAAGAATATGGCATAGAAATCCTTAATGATTTGAAAGGAAATTATGTCTCAACATTCGCTAAGAAGAAAGTCGCAATGCGATCTGGTGAAACAGATATAGCAGAAACTGTTGAAACAGCACCATTCGAGGATATTGCTAAACTTATATCTGCTCATTTGCATCATGTTGCAATGCTTGATGTTGATTGCTTTGTAACAGAAACTGGGGAAAGAATTGTTTTGGAAATGAATTGCAGATTTGGTGGACAGTATCCATTTACTCATAACGCAGGAGTTAATGTTCCTTTACAGATAATAAAATGGTTGAATGGGGAGGAAGTAGACAAATCTCTTGTTATTCAAAAGAATGGTGTGAGAAGCTGTAAAGAACTTTGTCCTGTGGTATTTGAATGACAACATTAAGAATGCGGTGAAGATTTTCTTTGTTGAAAACACTTTCCCCAACTATACACAGCCTTAATGGATACACATTCTTTAGAATTTGGCATTGGTGGTGGAGAAAGAGAAATACATATAGAAATGAGAATTAATATAAAAAAAGTCAGTGAGGAAGTGAACATCCTTGACGGTAAGTTCCATTATCTTGGTGGTATAAATTTTTATTTTGCCAAAAGAGACTTCCGCTTTTCTTTTTATGTGAGTGATGTGTTCTACAGAAAACATAAGAAGATAAGAGTCGATATGTTCCACGAGCCAAACCATAATCGTCCACATGTACATATTGGCAACCATGACGCTTCATTTGCAATTAATGATGGATCACTTTTAGCTGGTCAATGTGATACAAAGGCTGAAAAAGCTATGAAAGAATGGATAGCCAAGAACAAAAACACTCTTCTTAAAATGTGGGAAGTATTGCAAAATGGCTTGCCAGAAGACTACATTAATATATTAAAAGAGTCATTAAACTCAAATGAAATCCGCTAATAAATGATATGAAAACAATTCGACTATTACAACTTTCTGACATACATTGGAAGAAACAACTTGATCCCGCTGACGATTACACAGACATAAGAGACCTAATGCTACAAGATTTGGGCTATTATTGTCAAATAACGGGTAATAATTTTGATAAAATTCTAATATGTGGAGATATTGCCTTTAGCGGATCAGCAGATGAGTATAAACGAGCCAATTCGTTTATTCGAGAACTGTGTAAAACCGTGGATTGTAAAACCGAGGAAGTTTATACTGTTCCAGGTAACCATGACAAGAATGTAAATGAACATCCCAGGTGCGTGAGAGAATTCATTCATCAAGCTATATCTAATTGCGGGAAAGATTGTGATTGGTGGTGGAATAAGATGATTGACGAAGATTTTTCTTTCATCAAGAAATTGTATACACCT